>Ga0307474_10001714_pt1 | contig 15876 bp, 17 predicted proteins | sample atmos_gasesECM1C_2_FD_203312 | JGI IMG/M metagenome (GOLD analysis project Ga0307474, IMG submission 203312) | Hardwood forest soil microbial communities from Morgan-Monroe State Forest, Indiana, United States - atmos_gasesECM1C_05 | ecosystem: Environmental > Terrestrial > Soil > Temperate... | reverse complement strand
TGAGCACCTACGCATTGCCGTCAAGTACATGCCACCGGGACCCAACGCCGATCTGGTAAAAAAGCAAATTGCGCAACTCGAATCCGCAACCCAATCCAATCCATCGAAATAGTTAGAGCGTGAGTTTCGCGGGCGCCGCTATCCCGATGCCGTTTGTAACCGGCCATTAATATTGCGCCTCCGGCCCGGTGCTATCCTCCCGCCGCGTGTTGGGCCGGAAAGGTAGCAATCAATGGGATCAGGCGACTTGTTGCGATGTGAAATCGAAGACACAAAGGACGATCAATTTGGAAATAAAGTGAGAGTGGTGAAGTGCCACGGCAAACTTGTAACCGAGACAACCAACAAACTTCGAGAAACGGTCAAACCCCTTCTGCCCGAAGGTGGTCGCATCGTGATCGACCTCGGCGATGTAGAACATCTGGACAGCTCGGGCCTCGGCGCGTTGGTGAGCCTGAAGGCTTCGGCGGTCAAACAGGGTCTCTGCATTCTCGAATTCGCAAACATCACGCCGCGCATCTTGCAGCTGTTTCGCATCACCAAGCTGCAAGAGATGCTTTCGTCATAGCTGCGGAGCGGTGGCGGTGTCGTTATGTAGCGGCGCCCGGAGCCTGCCGAAACGTAGGCCTGGGCGCCCCCCGCTAGCCGCGTCCACTGTCTGCTACAGATATCAGGTCCGCGCCAGCGTAGGTTCCTCACTCGATGTTCGCCGCCGGATACGTCTCAATGTACTCCTCTCCATTGCAACCGTAATACGCGACCGCGCGCGTCGAAATCGACGTCGTACCGCACCACTCCCGCGCGCCATGATGCCATCAGAAACCCCAAACGTGCTCCCGCCCTTCTGGTCTGTGCGCAACGCTCGAATCAGCGCCTCCCGGTCAAACGCAGGCACATCTGCCATGCCAGAGATTAGCGGCGCGCCCTGACTCACGACAGGGCCTTCCTTCGTGAGATACAAACTCTGACACGCCGGCAAACTCCACAGATTGCGTTTCACACCGGCGAGCCGCAGAGTTTCCGCAAGATACGGAAATCCTCCCACTTTCGGACGGCCCGCCATTGCGCGCTTCAATGCGGCTCCCAGCGTTTCGACTGCTTCGCTGAATGTGTTTCTCCCTGGTGTAAGACTCCTGCATCGGGTGCCGCAGCATTCCGCTGTGGGGAAAGCGAGGGGTTTGCGCCTGTCGACACTCGCTCACCGCCCCGTCATTTTCTCGAGATGCTCCGGATACCGCGCGCCCTGCAGCTTGATCTGCGCAGATGCGGTTTCGATCTCCCGCAGATCCTCCGGCGTAAGTTCAATCGCCACCGCACCGAGGTTCTCTTCCAGTCGATGTAGCTTGGTCGTCCCCGGAATCGGAACCATCCAAGGCTTCTGCGCCAGAATCCACGCGATTGCGATCTGGGCCGGCGTCGCTTTCTTTTGCTGCGCGAACTTGCTCAGCACCTCGACAAACGCCTGATTCACTTTTCGATTTTCCTCGCTGAATCGCGGCACGACGTTGCGAAAGTCCGACTTGTCGAACTGCGTGTCCGAGTTAATCGCCCCGGTCAAGAATCCCTTGCCCAGCGGGCTGAACGGAACAAATCCGATCCCCAACTCTTCGAGCGTCGGCAGAACCTCCTCTTCCGGTTTCCTCCACCACAGCGAGTATTCGCTTTGCAGCGCCGCCACCGGATGCACCGCATGCGCTCGCCGAATCGTTTGCGCGCCCGCCTCAGAAAGTCCGAAGTGCTTCACCTTTCCTTGTTGGATCAAATCCTTCACGGCACCGGCCACATCTTCAATCGGGACGTTCGGATCGACGCGGTGCTGATAAAACAGATCGATGATATCCGTTTTCAGCCGCTTCAGAGACGCCTCGGCCACTTCCTTGATGTGCTCCGGCCGCGAATCCAGTCCCGCCTGTTTGCCTTCGGCATCAAATTTAAATGCGAACTTCGTCGCGATCGCCACCTTATCGCGGAACGGCGCAACCGCTTCGCCCACCAGTTTCTCGTTGGTGTACGGCCCATAGACCTCCGCCGTATCGAAAAACGTCACGCCGCGCTCGTACGCCGCGCGAATCAACGCGATCCCGTGTTCTTTTTCGACCGCCGGCCCATATCCAAAACTCAGCCCCATGCAGCCAAGTCCGATCTCCGAAACCTCAAGCCCGCTCTTTCCCAATTTTCGCTTTTGCATTTCCTCTCCTGACCAAAGCCTTCCATCGCACGCCGATAATACAAACCCACAGCTTTTCGCGCTTTCCCGATCCTGCCGATTCTTTGCCTAATCCTGTTTGAATATTCAATTTTGTGCACGGCCGATGCGCGCCCGTTGTACGCTGTCACCGGAGAGCAACAATGAAATCTTTTCACACAACTGCTCAGCCCAGACCGGCCTCGATCGACGTCGAAGCTGAACTCGTCCGAAAAATCTCCGCCCACACCCTCAAAGCACATCCTTTTACAGAAGGTCCGCAGGCAACAGAGATTGCAGGTCTGCAACTGTCTCGGCGAATCAAGCCCACTCCTTGCTGCCACGCCACGTACGAGCCGAGCCTGGCCGTCTTTGCCCAAGGCAAGAAGCGCATCAATCTCGCCGGAACGCAATTCCTCTGCGGCCCCTCATCGTTCTTGCTGTGTTCGATTGATGTTCCGGTGGAAAGCCAGATCATCGAAGCGAGCGACGCTGTGCCCATGCTGTCGCTGCTGCTTCGCCTCGAAATCCCGATTGTCCGAGAAATTCTCAGCCGCGAAGACTTACCGGAGACAGTCGCCGTTCCGCATCATCGGGCACTGGCGGTCGGTCAGGCTCCTGACGGTTTGCTCGCGGCGTGCGTGCGCCTGATCGATCTGCTCGCCACTCCCGAAGATGTGCCATTTCTCAGCCCTCTGCTCGTGCGCGAAATCATTTACCGCCTTCTGCGCACCCCTCAGGGAGCGCGTCTCCGCGCCATCGCCACCACCGGTGACTTGGGCAATCGCACCGCACGCGCCATCGCTTGGCTCAAAACCAACTACGCCAAGCGCCTCCACATGACCGAGCTCGCCGAAGTTGCTCGTATGGGTGTATCCACGCTTCATCATCAATTCCGCGCGTTGACCGCGATGAGTCCGCTGCAATATCAGAAACAACTCCGCCTGCAGGCCGCCAGACGACGCATGCTGGTCGAAGGTATCGACGCCAGCAGCGCCGCGTTCGAAGTCGGCTACGAAAGCGTCAGCCAGTTCAGCAGGGAATACAGCCGCTTCTTCGGCCAACCGCCGATGCGCGACATAAAAACGCTGCGCGCCAGCATCGCCGTGTGACGAATCTTGCTCGCCATCGCCGGGGATATGATTTAAAGCCAATCTATCTGGTCGCCACAACGATGCGCGGTTTTCCCCGGGAAATTCGAGGCAGCCTCAATATCTCTCAAGGTCACCGTCTTCGTCGCAATCTCCAGTCCCGCCAGCCCCGCCATCTCAATCACTCTGCCAACCGCCTCGAACAATTTCGGAAGCGGCACACTCTTTAGCCCACTCCCCATCAACTGAATCGCTGACGATCGCAGCGCGGCGCCGGGAAGTTCGATATTTTCCTCGCGGCTCGCCCCGCCGACATGCACGAAGCGCACTGTGTCCGTCCTCAACCGCTTTCGCGATCGCTACGATCACGGTCTTCGCGCTTTGGCCCCACAGATAGTCGATCACCACATCCGTTCGGCACCGGCCTTCGAAAAACGCTACGTGCCAACCGCGACGGCGCCCGCATGGTCGCTGGGACGCGTCTCACCGACGCGCTACATGAAGACCGTCGAACGCATCGCCGCCAAACTCATCGAAACCGGCTTCACCCTCCGCCAGGCCGCCGTCCTGCTCAGCAGGATCTACAACTCCACCACTCAGCTTCGTGATGGAAGAACAAGCCGTATTCCCGCGCCCGGGCGGCCAACGCTCTCCGCGATATGACGTCGCCAAACGAAATTCCGTCCTCGACGCCAACGAGCCCCCACTCCTCCGCAAAGCCGGCCCAATCCTTTTCGACAATTTCGATCGCCGCTACAACGAAGGTCTTGCCCTGATCGTGCGCGGAGCCAACCCTCGTCGCTCGGCTACTCGTCGCGATCGATAGCCTCGACCCTCGCTTGCGAGCCGTCACCCGGGTATGCGTTATACTTGACTCGAAAATAGAATAAGTTAGCCTCAGAGGACCCACCGTGAATCGCCGCGATTTTCTCCACACCGCCGGAATCGTTTCCGCAAGCCTCGCGTTCCCCAAAGCCGGCACGCTCCTTGCCACGGACTCGACCTCCACCCGCTGGCGCACCTTCGAAGTGACGACGCATATCGAAATCTTGAGGCCCACCGGCACAACTCGTGTGTGGCTTCCAACAGCGCTCCTCGGTGAAACTCCGTTTCAAGAAACACTCGCCAACAGCTTCAACGTCGAAGGCGGCACCGCGAAAATCGTCGAGAACAAGTCTGATGCCCTCGGCCTCATCGCGGCCGAATTCCCAGACGGAGTGCGACCCGTCCTCACCGCCACCAGCCGCATCGCTACCAGAAACTACACCGTCGATTTTTCCGCACCCAGCATGGGCGCAAAGGAGAATCGTGCCGACCTCCATCATTTCCTCCGCCCCACGAAACTCCTCCCCACCGACGGCATCGTGAAATCGACTGCCGACGAAATCACAGCGAAGGCCAACGCGAAGACTGATGTCGAAAAAGCCCGCGCCATCTACGAATGGATCGTCGACAACACGTTTCGCAATCCAAAGACTCGCGGCTGCGGCACGGGCGACATCCGCTTCATGCTCGAAACCAAGGATCTCAGCGGCAAGTGCGCCGACCTCAACGCGCTCTACGTTGGCCTCGCCCGCGCTGCTGGTCTACCCGCGCGCGATGTTTACGGCATTCGCGTCGCCAAGTCCGGCCTCGGCTACAAAAGCCTCGGCGCTTCCACCGACACGATCACCAAGTCGCAGCACTGCCGCGCCGAAGTCTTTCTTGCCGACTACGGTTGGGTTCCCGTCGATCCTGCCGACGTCCGCAAAGTCGTTCTTGAAGAACCGCCTGGAAATCGCCCGCTGGATGACGATATGGTCAAGCAAGCTCGCACGCGCCTCTTCGGCTCTTGGGAAATGAATTGGATGGCCTACAATTTCGCGCACGACGTCGCTCTGCCCGGCTCCAGCGGCGCCCCCATCGGATTCCTCATGTACCCGCAAGCCGAAACAAGTCAAGGCCGCCTCGACTGCCTCGACCCCGACAATTTCAAATACGAAATCACCTCGCGCGAAATCACCGCGTCCGCCTGATCGCCCGGTGCGCGCCATGCGCAATCCACGATTCGAGCTTTTCGAATCTCGTCTACTTCAGCCATTCGAACGCCAGCGACTCCTCACCCATGGCCTCATCGACCACCGGCTTCGCGACCTCTAACCCCTTCTCGCTATTCGCAAACATCACCACGGCCGACTTCGCCTTCGGATCCGCCATCACGAAAGCCTTGAACGCCCCGTTATCTCCCCAATGCCACAGCACCTCGCGTCCATCGGCGCGCTGGATGCCCCATCCCAATCCCCAAAACAGATTCTTCGACAGCGCCTTCGGTTCCTGCGTGATACAAATCCGGCACGCCGGATCGAGCGCCACCTGCGGCGTCTCCATCTCGCGCAGCGTCGCCGCCTTCAGCCCCACGCCATGCAGCACCGCCGCAACGAACAGAGCATAATCCCTCGCCGTCGTGTTCAGAGTCGAAGCTGCTCCTGCCTCTTTCGGCTTCCACAAGTCCACCGGCTTCCCGTCGGAGTCGTGACCCGTCGCCGTGAGCGCGTCAAACTCCGTCCTCCACACATAGCTGCTGCTCGTCATGCCCAGCGGCGTGAACACCGCCTCGCTCATGTATTCGTTCAGCGGTTTACCAGTGATCTGTTCCACCACGCGCTGCAAATAAACATAGCCTTCGCCCGAATAGCTGAAACGTTCCCCCGGCGCAAAATAAATCGGCAACGAATCTCCGTCGCGCCAGTTGGGAAATCCCGTCCGATGACTCAGCACGATCCGCGCGGTAATTTTCGCCAGCCGCTCGTCCCCCGCAACATACGGCTTCGGCAAATATGTCGTCAGCGGAACGTCCAGCCCCAGCTTGCTTTGCTCTACCAGTTTCAAAACGCCGTACGCAAACACCGGCTTGCTCAGCGAAGCCGCCTCAAAAACCGTCTCCACCGTCACCGGCTGCCCATTCTTTACTTCCGTCACTCCAAAGCCGTGCACCCACGTCGGTTTTCCCTCGCGAAGCACAGCAATCTCCAGCCCGGGCACTCCGTCCTTTCGCATGAGTTCAGGGATGTCCCGCTCCAGTTGCAAAGTGCTCGCCCCTGTGTGTGTCGTGCCTCCCCGCTTTGCTCCCAGCATCGGCGAAAAAACCACCAAACTCGCAACCACAACCACCAACACACCAGTTGTTCGCCTTCCCATCCTCAAGCGATCCATCACGCCTCCAAAAGTAACGTGAGCCACGCTGTATAGACGAACCAGAAGGGCGCCCGTCCTCTCTGCCACTTCTTTGAATGAAGTGACGAGATACCCAGCCCTTTTGTTCCGCAGCGCGCTGACACCTCCACCCTCGGGTCTCATCCCGATCGGTACTCCTCGGGGGCATTCTCGAGCGAAGTCCCTCACCCAGTAGGCTCACAATGAATCTATTCACAATGAATCTATAGGGAACGAGTTTCTCCGCTTCCGCTAAGACGGTGTAGAAACTCGGAATTGCCAGACGAGATATCACCTGAAGAGATTTAACTCGGTGAAGAACTCACTATTGCCGCGACTTTGATTGCGATTGGCGCCTTGGCAACCGCCGCGCAAAAACCGACTTCACCACGTTCTGCACGTTGACGCAGAAATTCCGTATGGTCCACGACGACTTCGCAAATCGTCTCTGCCTCACCGGCGTGCAGCCCGCGCAATTTCAACGGCAAGACCATCCTCCCACTCGGAGCCGAAAGCGATCAAGGCCTCGCCCTGCTCACATCCCTCACCGACGACCAGCGCAAAAAAGCGATTCTGAATTATTCGCGTCCGATCTCGTCCTCGGTCCAGGCCAGGACGGCAAGAAAATCACTCCCGAAGGCCTGAATGCCGCCGAAATGAACGATCGCCAGCGCGCCATGCTGCTCGATCTCGTTGGCGAGTGGGCCGGCATCGCCCATCGAAACCGCCGCTAAAGTTAGGTTGGATCAGATGAAATCCGAGGTCCGACATTCCCTCACTACTACAGCTATAGTAGTTAACGTTAATCTCTTTTTTTGCTAGACGCGGACGTTTTCAGTGGTGACGATGCGGTCGATGCTCGTCAGTACCCCTGAACTCCTCTATGTTCGTCCGTCAGGCCTTATCCCCATTTACTCCCCCCATCCCTTTTGTTACTTTGGACATGCCGCAGTTCAACGCTATCTCTCGCGCAACCAGCGGCTGCTCTGAGCTCGCAGGGCAGGAGATTTCGACGTGTCACTTCTCGATCCGCCCCCTGTAGTCACCCATAAATCCCGGCCGTTAGTTTTCACCAGCGTTGCTTTGGTTCTGGTCGTCGCCGTCGCCCTCTGGTTTGGCTTCCGCTACTATCCCGAAAAGCGCGCCGTCGCTCATTTCTTCGATGCCGTGGTCGCCGGCGACACCCAGAAAGCCTACGGACTCTGGAAGCCTAAACCCAGCTACCGCATGGAGGATTTCATCGCCGACTGGGGCGATAAAGGTTACTTCGGTCCCGTCAAGAGCTACAAAATCCTCCGCGAACGTTCCCCCATCGGTTCGAACGCGGTAGAGGTCGCCGTAGCCCTCAGCCCCTTCTCCCCGATGCCCGATCCCAACGACCCCGCCCAAAAAGAACAAAGCCAAAAAACCCGTGTCGTCGGCATCTGGGTCGTCACCCGCGACAAATCCCTGACCTTCCCCCCATGATGTTGTGAGGGCACGGCATCGGCCTGCCCGTCTTCGATTCTGTAGGGCGTCGCTTGAGCGCTCCCATGCAACCACTTCACACGTAGCCGCTCCACGCTCTGGGCAAAACACCCGGAGGGTAGGCCCCTGCTCAACCCAACTCGACTCCCAACCGCCGCTTTTGCTACAGTCAACCTTCGACACCGGAGCCTTCATGCCGATTCCCAAGGATCTCCTCGACATTCTCGTCTGCCCGGAGTGCAAGACCTCGCTCCGCGCGCTGGCCGACGCCGCCAGCGGCCTCCAATGCGAAACCTGCCGCCGCATCTACCCGGTCCGCGACGACATTCCCGTCCTGATCATCGACCAGGCCACCAAAGCACCCGACTGAGCGCGCCGAAAAATCACCAAGCATCGCCGAAAATCATGCCCACTTTGTCCACTGACCTCGCCCAGTCCGCCGCTCGTCTCAGGCGCCTCGTCCCGCGTCTCCACGGCAAACGCATCGGAGTCGTCGGCGACCTCATGCTCGACCGCTATCTCTGGGGCACCGCCTCGCGCCTCTCACCCGAAGCCGCTGTGCCCGTCGTCGATTTCGCCGAGCAGAATGATCGCCTCGGCGGCGCCGCCAACGTGGCCGCAAACCTCGCCGAACTCGGCGCGCGCGTCGAAATGTTTGGCGCCGTCGGCGCCGGGAAAGCACCCGCCGACGAGCCCGGTGAATCGCTCCGCAAAAAACTGCGCGCCGCGAATATTTCCGACAAAGGGGTTTTCTCCGACGCCCGCCGCGTCACCACCGTAAAGACACGCATCATCGCGCGCCATCAACACATCGTCCGCGTCGACCGCGAGCGTCGCGAGCCCCTTCATGCCGAAACGCAGGGCCGTCTCTTGCGCGCGCTCTCAGCCTCGATGAAAAATCTCGACGCCCTCGTTCTCTCCGACTACGACAAAGGCATCATCGCCGACGATTTCGCCGACAAAGTTCTCGGCGTAGCGCACAAACTCAAAGTCCCCGTTTTCGTCGGACCAAAACGCTCGCGTCTCTACGCCTACCGTGGCGCGAAAGCGATCATCTGCAACGCAAAGGAGGCCGCGCAGTTTCTCGGCCAAGCGCTCACCGACGAAAAATCTTTCGACGACGCAGGCCGCGCGCTGCTCTCTCATTTCGGCTGTGAATCGGTTCTGATCACTCGCGGTGAAAAGGGAATGACGCTGTTCGAGGAATCGTCGCCGCGGCCCCTGCATATTCCCGCGACAAGTTTTGAAGTCACCTACGCGCGCGTAGGAAAATCCGGCATCGATCGCGGCTCCAGCGCTCGTCAGGTTTTCGACGTGACCGGTGCAGGCGACACCGTGCTCAGCGTTTTAGCGCTAGCCTCCGCCGCAGGCGCGCCGCTGTCCGACGCCGCAAGGCTCGCCAACGCCGCTGCAGGCGTAGTCGTCGGCAAACTCGGCACCGCCAGCGTCGCCCCCGACGAACTCCTCCACCTGCTGGCCGAGCTAAGCCGCTGACATGCAGATGAGTTACGACGCGGATGCGCCAACCGAGCGGACCATTTCCACGAAAGGAATGTCATTCTGTCTTTTGCGCGATGAAACTGCTTTCTTTTCCTTCACGCAGAACGCGTCTTGGGAAAAAACCGCACGCAATTTGAGAACGCAAGGAGAAAGGCGACGAACAACAACCGAAACGGAAAACTCAGCCTTGCAATGCGCCGCCAGCGCCTTTCGGCAACTCGATTTCGTATTTCGTGCGCGCCTTCTCGGCGTGTAGCTCCAGCGCCAGCGCAATCAGCTTATCGAGCAGTTCGCGAAACGGAATCCCGCTCGCTTCCCAAAGCTTGGGATACATGCTGATCGAAGTGAAACCCGGAATCGTGTTCACTTCGTTGAGGAACAACTTTCCGCCAGCATGCTTCTCGAGAAAGAAATCGACACGCGCCATGCCGCTCAGTTCCAGCGCGCGAAACGCCTGCACCGCAAGTTTCTGAATCGTCTTGATCTGCGCGGGTTTCAGCTTCGCCGGAATCAAAAGCTGCGTCCCGTCTTCCAGATATTTCGCCGTGTAATCATAAAACTCGCGATGCGGCACAATCTCGCCGGGAATCGAAGCTTTCGGATCGTTATTGCCGAGCACGGAGACTTCGATCTCGCGCGCCGACACTGATTTCTCCACGAGAATTTTCATTGCGAATTCGGAAGCCAGATTCAGCGCCGCCGCCAACTCCGCTCGCGAATGTACTTTCGTCATCCCGACCGATGAACCGAGCGCCGCCGGCTTCACAAAAACGGGATACTTGAACTTCGATTCAATCGTCTTCTGCGCCTGCTTCGGGTTTTTCTCCCACTCGTGGCGGTGCACCGTCACCCAGGGCACAACAGGGATCTTCGCGGCCTGCAAAAGTTTTTTCGCGACGTCCTTGTCCATTCCAACTGCCGAGCCAAGCACGCCCGCGCCGACAAAGGGAAGTCCCGCAAGATCGAGCAACCCCTGAATTGTTCCGTCTTCGCCGTAGGTCCCATGCATCACGGGAAAAACCACATCCAGCTTTTGCGAAGGTCCGGCTCCAACTCCGGCTCCGTGGCTGCCATTGGCACCAAGCGAAATCAGCGAAGCGTCGGTCGGATCGGCAGTCATCATCACCGCCTGACCGCCGCGCAAAACCTCGGGCAGCATCTTCTGTGCCCCCATGCCGACGCGCCAGTGTCCTTCCTTCGTGATGCCGATCGGGATCGGCTCGTACTTGTTGGGATCGAGCCCGCGAATCACCGAAGCCGCCGACGCCAGCGAGACTTCGTGCTCGCCGCTGCGTCCGCCAAACAAAACGCCTACGCGCAATCTTTTTTCAGGGTTGGACATGTTGATCTTTCGCAATAACCCGCCGCCCGCGCTCATGCTCGCGACCTGCGGACATTTTGGGGTCGCCTTGTCAGTGTAGCTTCGCCGGTCCCAATCGCCAGCGATTCCCACACCCGGTGCCGTCAATCGCTAACCGCACGATAGGCCAGGGAGTAGAGCGGCGGAAAATCTTGGGAACATCACAAGACCATTTGACGTTTCTATCGTCAGTTCCTGTGGGAATAGCACATAGGGAGGGTGCATGTCGCCGCAACTGGAAATGTTGAAGGGGACCCTGGACTTGATGGTCCTGCAGACGCTGCAAGCGATGGGCGCGCTGCACGGGTACGGGATCGCGCGGCGCATCGAGCAGGTCAGCCGGGACGCTATCTTGTTGAATCAAGGGACGATCTACGCGTCCCTGGTGCGGCTCCAGCAGCGCGGGCTGATCAAATCCGAGTGGGGCATCTCCGAGAACAACCGGAAGGCGAAGTTTTACTCGATCACCGCGCGGGGCTCGAAGCGGCTGGCCGAGACGGCCGAAAACTGGGAGCAGCTTTCGGCGGTGATTGCGCGGTTTTTTGCGACAGCCAAGGAAAGCCAGTGACGGCTGAGGAATTGCAGTGATGGGCGACGCGATTCGCGTTTTCTGGGCGAAGGTCCGGGCGATTTGGGCGAAGTCGGAGATGGACGACGACTTCAACGAAGAACTCGAAACGCATCTCGATTTGTTGACGGCGGAGTTCGAAAAGGCGGGGATGAAGCCGCAGGAAGCGCGGCGCGCGGCGATTTTGAAAGTGGGAGGGCGTGAGACCTTGCGCGAAGAAAATCGAGACAGCCGCGGATTGCCGTTTCTGGAGGTGCTTGCACAGGACGTGAAGTACGCAATGCGAACGTTGCGTCGCGACAAAGGATTTGCGATTTTCGCGATCCTGATCGCAGGGCTGGGCGTCGGCGCCAGTTGCACTGTTTTTAGCGTGGTGAACACGATTTTGATTCACAAGCTGCCATTCAAGAATCCGGAGCAACTCGCGTGGATCGCGAATCACGACGATGCGACGAACGACATGTCGGGGAAGACGACACAAGTCGATCACTTCAAGGATTTGCGCGATAAGAGCCAGTCGTTTTCGGATATGGCCGCGTACATGGCGTTTTACGGCGTGGGCGACGCGAAGTTGATCGAAGGCGGCGAGCCGGAGCGACTGACAAGCGTGCCGGTTTCGCGGAATTTTTTCCCTCTGCTCGGTGTCGAACCGCAACTCGGTCGGCAATTCAGTGAGGATGAAGCCAAATTTAACGGGCCAGGCGCGGTGATGCTGAGCGACGGCATCTGGCGGCGCAAATTCGGGGCCGATCCGCACATCGTCGGTAGATCGCTTGATTTCGACGGCGGTCCAAAGCTAGTGGTCGGCGTGTTGCCGGCGTGGTTCGATTTTTCGACGGTATTTACCCCGGGCAGCCGCGTGGATGTTTTCGAGGCGTTTCCGCTTACTCCGGAAACAAATAAATGGGGCAACACGCTTTCGATTGTGGGACGGCTGAAGCCAGCCGTCAACGTGCAAACGGCACAAGCGGAAGCAACAGTGCTCGCAAAACTCGACAAAGAGGCGCACAAAGAGCGTAACGATTTTGATCCGAAAGTTTCGATGTTGAGCCAGCATGTCAGCGGGAGGCTGCGGCCGGCGTTGTTCGTGCTCGCGACCGCCGTTGGCGTGGTTATGCTGATCGTGTGTGCAAATTTGTCGAACCTGTTGCTGGCGCGCGGCACGACGCGACAAAAAGAAATTGCGATTCGAGCGACGCTCGGAGCAGGGAAGATACGCTTGATCCGGCAGATGCTGACGGAAAGTTTGATCCTGTCTTTCTGCGGAGCGATTGTCGGACTGATTTTCGCGTTTATCGGAACGCGCGTCCTCGCGCACCTCACATCGATGAGCATTCCGCTGCTCGGCGAAGTGCATATCGACGGGACCGTGCTGCTGTTTACGTTGTTGATCGCGCTGGCGACAGGATTGATTTTTGGGTTGTTGCCCGCGCTGCAAGTGCGCGATCTGCGCTTACACGAGACATTGAAGGATGCCAATCGCGGATCGAGCGTCGGCCGAGGCCATGCCTGGGTGCGGAATGCGCTCGTGGTTTCGGAAATCGGACTGGCGTGCGTGTTGGTGGTCGGAGCGGGATTGTTGATCCGAAGCTTTATGCGCGTGCTCGATGTGAACATGGGATTCAGCCCTGATCGCGTTGCGGCGGTGCGCGTTGATCCCAACGCGTCGTACAAGACGCAAGAGCAGCGGAATGTCTATTTCACGGAAGTCTTGCGACGTGTGAATGAGGTTCAAGGGATCGAAGCGGCGGGAATGTCGGACGCGATTCCGCTAGGACACAACCGAAGCTGGGGGATTGCGGCGAAGGGCGTGCAATACACGCCAGAGACGTATCCGGAGGGATTTCCGCGGATCATCAGCGAAGGGTATTTTCACGCGATCGGAATTCCGCTGAGGGAAGGACGCGATTTTTCGGGGCGCGACGACAAAGGTACGTTGAATGTGATTATTTTGAACGAGGCGTGCGCGGAGACCCTCTGGCCGGGCCAAGATCCGATCGGGAAAATTGTTGCCGAGGATGTGGATCGCACGGTAGTCGGCGTGGTCGGCAATGTGCATCACATGTCACTGGAAGAAAAGTCGGGCAACGAGTTTTACATTCCACTGCGGCAGACTGGAGACTACGGATCGGTCGATCTTGTAGTGCGATCGTCGATGTCGACGTCGGAGCTCGGATCGCGATTGCGTGAGGCGTTGCTGCCGATTGAGCCGAATCTGCCGACGTCGAACCTGCGAACGATGCAGTCGATGATCGACCGAGCCGTCTCGCCGCGGCGATTCGTGGTGATCTTGCTGGGAGGATTCGCGGCGTTCGCGCTGGTGTTGGCGTCGCTTGGGATTTACGCGGTGATTTCGTACTCGGTGAGCCAGCGAACCCAGGAGATTGGGATACGGATGGCGCTCGGCGCTTCGTCCGAAGTGCTGCAGAAGAGTATTTTGCTGCAGACGTTGTGGCTGGCGGCAATCGGCGTTGTTGGGGGGATTGTCGGCTCGTGGATTTTGGCGCGGGCGCTGAGTGGGATGCTGTTCGGAGTTTCGCCCGCCGATCCGACCACGTTCGCATTCATGGTGCTTGTCCTGACCGGCGTGGCGTGTCTCGCGGGATACCTGCCGGCGCGTCGGGCATCGCAGATCGATCCGATGCAGGCGCTGCGCATCGATTGACCGTGGGAGGAAATTGGAAAAAGGAAAATGCAAATGGGTTGCTGTCGCGGTTGCATCGTGCGGACCCTGGGCGCAGCGATGCTCGCCCGCTCATCAGCTTCTGCCGTCGCGTTGGTTCCGTGCTGTAATACAGCAGGGAACTGACGATGACCGAGACCACGGAAAAATATTTATTGAAAAGCGAACGGCTGGGTTTTCGCTGGTGGACGGCGGACGATTTGCCGTTGGCGCAGCAGCTCTGGGGCGACCTGGAAGTCACCAAATACTTCGGCGGACCTTTTTCCGAAGACGATGTCCGAAAGCGCTTCAAGCGCGAGCGCGCTCGGCGGATGGTTCACGGCTATCAATACTGGGTTATTGAGCTGCTGAAGACCGGCGAGTTTGTTGGAGTCTGTGGATTACAGCCGAATCGGCCGGCTGAGGACATTATTGAACTCGGCTTCCATCTTCTGCCAAGATTTTGGGGACAAGGGCTAGCGACCGAAGCGGCGCGCGTGGTGATCCGTTATGCGTTTGAGAAATACTCCGCGAAGAAGCTCGTCGCGGGGCACCATCCTGAGAATGTGATGTCGAAGAAGGTGCTAGATAAACTCGGGTTCCAATATTCACACGACGAAAAGCTTCCTGGCATCGAAGTAGACATTCCGCGCTACATTCTGGAAGGCACCGACGGAGAAAGTTAGCGGTGCAATTTCAGTCGTTTCCTGATATCGCCCGCGACATTTATTCCGTAGTGGCAGCACATGGGATCGACACCAATGTGCTAGTCGCGGCACGGCGTAGCCATCGGCGCATCGCGAGAATGGTTACTGGCTGCCCTTTATCGACGATTCGAAATGCCGATTTCCGTCCGATTTCTGCTCGAATACGAAAGGGTCTTGAAGCGGCCCGAACAACTGGAAGTGATGAAGCTTTCTCGTCGAGATATCGACACTGTATTGAGCGATCTATTCGCCGTGGCGAGAGAAGTTAATCGAGCGCTGGGAAGGAATTTGGCATTGGGTACTGCTTCCAGTCGGCACGAGCACTAAGGAGAAGGGGTCATGAGATCAAGCAATTTTGCTCTGCGATTGCAGAGGTCACTTGTGGAAAGGCACGCCGCGGCCCAGAACGAAGGCGTGGCGCTGAATCAATTGATTAACGTGGCGGTTGCCGAGAAGCCTTCAGCTTGCGTGCGGAGATGAGATTCAGCGACTCGTGCGGATCGACAACATCCTCTTGAGGTGCTGAAGCGCGTTGGGAACGGCAATCCACCGATACCAGGACGAGATTCCCAGAGCCAAAGCAACTCGAAGGCGACCGACAAGTGTAGAAACTCCGGAAACCAGTCGCCCACGCGACCCGCTTATAGGATTTTTTGGCCGAGTGCGGACAGGACTAGCTCTACGCCTAGGAGGGCGGTGCGGTTGTGTTCGTCGAGGATGGGGTTGATCTCGACTACTTCGAGCGAGACCATCGACTCGCTGTCGGCAATCATTTCCATGGCTAAGTGGGCTTCGCGGTAGGTTACGCCGCCGCGGACGGGTGTGCCTACACCGGGGGCGTCGGCGGGGTCGACGAAATCCATGTCGAGGCTGACGGCAATGCCGGCGGTGTCGTCCATGGCGTACTTGATGGCGTCAGACATGACTTCGCGCATTCCGCGCTCGTCGATGTCGCGCATGGTGAAAACGTGAACGCCGGATTTTTTCGCGATTTTGCGTTCGTGGGCGTCGAGATCGCGCGCGCCGACGATGACGATGTTGCCGGGCTCGGCTTTCGGCCGAAATCCCATCAGATCGACGAGTTCTGGAGCGCCGTAGCCCATGATGCTGGCTAGCGGCATTCCATGGATATTGCCGGACGGCG
>Ga0307474_10001712_pt1 | contig 15880 bp, 10 predicted proteins | sample atmos_gasesECM1C_2_FD_203312 | JGI IMG/M metagenome (GOLD analysis project Ga0307474, IMG submission 203312) | Hardwood forest soil microbial communities from Morgan-Monroe State Forest, Indiana, United States - atmos_gasesECM1C_05 | ecosystem: Environmental > Terrestrial > Soil > Temperate... | reverse complement strand
GCTGGCTGCGGCTATCGCTCTTCCCGAATTGCTCGCGGACGGCTCGCCTTTTCCGCAGCGCAACCTGATTATCTTTCTCACCTTCTGCGTCATCCTCGTAACCCTCGTCTTGCAAGGCTTGACCCTACCACCCCTAATTCGCGCCCTCGGCCTCGCGGGCAAAGGCGGCAATGAAGACGAAGAAGAGGAAGCCCGCCGCATCATCACTAGCACGGCGCTAACCCATCTCGAAAGCGCTCGCGGTCAAGACCTCGAAGATTTCGCAGCCGTTTACGACGACCTTTCCCGCCGTTACACCCGCCGCCTCGCCAGCATGAGCAAAGAAAACTCCGACGACGACGGCATGAGCAACCAGGAGCTAGCCCGCTATCGCAAAATCCTAGGCGAGCTTCTCCGCCTCGAGCGCAAAACGGCCCTCCGTCTACGCAACGAAGGCCGCATCAACGACGAGGTCCTTCGCAAAATCGAGCATGAACTCGACCTAAGCGAAACCCGCCTCGCTCTAAGCTAGCCTCATTGTTAACACCAAGAGCGCCGACCTCTCTGGTAGTGGTGGTTCTGACTGTGCTGGCTTCCGCGCAGCCACCGTTTTGCACACCCATCCACACGTTCCCACAGCCTAATTGGCAAGTTTTGATTGACGCCCCAAATCGCCTCCGCTATCTTCCCCTCCAGATTGAACCGAAAAGCTTAGAAACTTTACGGCTCACTCCTGAAAGCGCCGCAGCCTAACGGTTGATGCGCCGCCAGATTGAACCAAGAAGCAAAAAAGTTTGACGGCTTCAGTTTAAGAGGGCGCAAGCACCTAAACAGTGTTTGCGCCCTTAATCTTTTCCCACCAACCGCGGCACACACAATCCCGTGACCTGTCGCGACAGCGGGCGTACGCTCGTTCGTGCCTATCGAAACCGTGGTTGTGAGGTACTTTATATGAAATCTCGTTACCCTAGAGCGTTAGCACTACTGCTGTTTGCCGCCGCTCCTCTATACGCGCAGTCCAACTTTCCCGATCGCTGCCCCAATCAATCCCCGCTGCCCTTTGCCGCCGTCGAATTGAAACATCCCATCGACGCCAGTTGCGGTGTCGATGGCCAGCCTACCGCCTCCGCCAACAGCCGCCTCCAGAACAGCGTCAAGAATAATTTCTGTGCGACGTCCCCCACCGGCCAGCCGGAAACGTTCACGCCGCAGATGTTGGTGGACCTGCAAGCCGACACTCGCGTGCCCTCAGGCTTCGGCAAAGAGCCCAGCGACCGCAAGCCCTTGCAAGACCTCGGCGAAGGCAAGCTCATCCGCATGAAAGCGTTCCTCGTCGAGGCCCATCACGCCGATTTGGGCAGCGGTGAAACCGTGAATTGCCTGGGGACCACGGAAGAACTAAATGACGTCCACATCGCTTTCGGTGCGCAAGCCAATAGGCAAGAATGCGACAGCGTCACCGCAGAAATCAGCCCGCACTATCGGCCTGCCTCCTGGAATGAGATCGGGCACGACGAGATCTGGAACAGTGTCACCAAGAAATACACGACCGATCTTGCCATGGACGCCCGTCTCAAGTCTCATCCCTACCGCGTTACCGGACAGCTTTTCTTCGATGCGTCGCACTCCGTCTGCCCCTGTGGCATCAGCCGTTGCAGCCCGGTGCGCGCCTCTCTGTGGGAGATACATCCGGTCTATAACATCGAGGTCTGCAAAGCCGCAACGCCATGCGACGAAAACAACGATGCCGACTGGCTCGCATTCGACACCTGGTGGAAAAGTCTCGTACCTCTCAGCAAGCCAAGAGGCCCGCACAGCCACGCACCCCTCGAACCAGGCACTACCGTTCCCACCAGGCGTCCCCTCCCGGCGCCGGCACCCCGACCCAGTCTTTGACGCCGCCGCCTTTTCCCTTCAACCGAGAGTCTAACGTTCGCCGCTTCCAATGGCGGGACTCACGTAGTCGCCCATCCGTGCCATACGCGAACAAGCCGGATCGGAAGAGATTGACCTGGACGTGCTTGCTGATATTTCTAATCGTACGTATAAAGAAAGCGAGGATTGTTCGGTGTTAGCCAGGAGCCAGACAGCTGTGCGTATCGGCATAGCCGCGGCGTGTGCGCTGCTGCTCTGCGTAACTCTTTCCCGCGCGCAAGTGCCCCGCGTCGATCACGTCTTCACCGTCGTCGAAGAAAACCAGGATTTCAGCTGCGTCATCGGCAACGCCGAAATGCCTTTTCTGAATGGCCTTGCCGCCAAATACGCTGTAGCCGCCTCCTACTACGCCAATGGCCATCCGTCCATCAGCAACTATTTTGTGCTGACCACCGGCCAAGCCATCTACAAAGGCCGCCTCGGCGATTACCGCACCGAGCGCGTCGACGTGGACAACGTTATTCGCGAACTGAAGCAAAATGGCAAAACCTGGCGCGCTTATGTCGAAGGTGTCCCCGGTCCGGGATACATGGGTGGAAATATCGACAGCACCGGCTACGTCAAGCGCCACAATCCCCTCGCCTATTTTGCGAAAGACATTGGCGCCAGCGAGCGCGCCAATCTCGCCCCCTTTCCACAATTCTCCGACGACCTCGCGCAAAACCGCCTCGCCAATTATTCCTTCATCGTCCCCAATATTTTTGACGACGGCCATAGCGTCAAAGGCACCGACGGCCGCGATCAGGGCCTTGCTCGCTGCGCTGATCCCAGCGCTCTAAAGCAAACCGACGATTGGCTGAAGAACATTTTCAGCCCCTTGCTGGCCAGCAAAGTCTTTCAAGACTCCGGCCTTCTCATCATCACCTACGACGAGTCTTCCAACGACGACGAAAGCGACGGGGAAGGGCACTGGGGCGGCGGTCGCGTGCCAACAATCCTGGTGAGTCCCAAGGTCAAGCCGGCCTATCGTTCGATCACTCTCTATCACCACGAAAGCACGCTACGTCTGTCCCTCGAAGCCCTCGGTCTCGACGAAAACCACTGGCCGGGCGGCGCAAAAAATGCCCCCAGCATGGCGGAGTTTTTTCAGGACTCGCGGGGGATCCTGGGACCGAAGTAGCAGGGTGACTTACTCAAACAGGTCGGGCTGTTCCCGCGTGATGCGCTGCCACAGAGGCTGGAATTGAAACCAACCCGCGCCATGAGTGCCCACTTGCCCCCGCGTGACCAGCGCATTTTCGCGGTCGATCGCGATGGGCTTGCCCGCCGCCTCGGCCAGCAGTTGCGCCTGGCAACTCCGGTCCATGGTGATGAACCACCACACCGCCTCGTCGACGCTTTCGCCCACGGTCAGCAGTCCGTGATTGCGCAAAATCGCAGCTTTGCGCGGCCCCAGCGTGCGCGCGATGCGCTCCCCTTCACTGGTGTCGTAAACCACCCCGGTGAAATCATCGAACACCGAGTGATCCTCGAAAAATGCGCAAGCGTCTTGCGTGATGGGATCGAGCAGCCGCCCCAGCGAAGACCACGCCTTGCCGTGCAGCGAATGCGAATGCGCCGCCGCGATCACGTCCGGCCGCGCGTGATGCACGCTGGAATGAATCGCAAACGCCGCTCCGTTCAGCGGATGCTTGCCTTCCACCACTTCGCCCTTCGCGTTCACCAGCATCAAGTCGGAAACGCGAATCTGGCTGAAGTGCACGCCAAACGGATTCACCCAAAAATGATCCAGTCGCTCCGGGTCGCGCGCGGTGATATGCCCAGTAACACCCTCATCAAAACCACATTTCGAGAACAAGCGAAACGAAGCGGCCAGCCGCTCTTTGCGGTGCCGCCGTTCCTCCGCAACGTCGGTGAATTTGGGAGGTCCCGGACGCTCAGTATTCTTTACCGGCGCAGTAGCCATGTGCACCTCCAAAGCGAAACAATTTGAAACGAAGTAGATGACGTTTCGCACGGAGTATAGCACCGCGCCACGCCTGTCTGAAGGAACGGAGCGCGTCAATCATCAGTTCATATACGCGTTTGTACACCCAGCCGGAAATGCCGACGCGAATGTCGCCGGCGGCCATTCGTGGAGTCCGCGAAGCCTGCGGTCTTTCCACTCACGTAAATCTTACGAGCTGCTTTAAGTCTTGAATAAAGCGCTGCATCTCGTTGTGGCGGGTTTCGTCGTTGGGTGCGCGCAGGATGGAAGACGGGTGCACAGTAGCCATGAGGAAAGGCGCAAGCGATGATCTTATGAGTTCGCCGCGTTGCTGCGTGACGCGAAAATCGCGGCCAAGCAGCGCTTGCGCAGCAGTTGCGCCCAGGCAAACGATCACTTGCGGCTTGAGCACAGAAATTTCCGCATCCAGCCAAGGACGGCAGGCGTTAATCTCCGCAGCGTTCGGTTTCTTGTGGATGCGCCGCTTACCGCGCGGCTCCCACTTGAAATGTTTCACCGCATTGGTGACATAAGTCTTGCTGCGATCGATCCCCGCTTCCTCCAGCGCCGAATCCAGCAATTTCCCCGCCGGCCCCACAAACGGTTTCCCCTCCAAATCCTCCTGATTCCCAGGTTGCTCGCCCACAAACATGATTTTGGGATGCGCAACCCCAGCCCCGAAAACGGTTTGCTTCCCAGTGCGCCAATGTTCGCAAGCCTTACAATTCTTGGCCGCCTCCCTCAGTGACCCGAGCGTCGCATTCATCGGAATCATCGGACGCGGTCTTTCGAGACGCTTGGCCACGGCGTTTAGATGCATTGGGATTCAAGGCGGACCTACGTAGGGGTGCAGCACTGCTGCACCCCAGCTCGGCACGATTCCCGAATTTTTTCCGTATGGCTAAGCATCTTGCCGGTGCGCAGCGACAAACGCCAAGCAAGGTATTCATTTTTTAGGGTGCTTGACATGAATGAGGAATTTACAGAGAATTGGGTTGGGCGAACAAAAAGCGAACACACGAAGTATCTTCGTCCCTCGCCGCTCGCCACAGACCACTATGGCTGCCACTTCACTCGCTGCCCTACGCTCTAAAATCGAAGCCGATTTGCGCGGACGCGTTGCCTCGCCTTTCGCCTACCGCGATCGCAACACATTTGACTTGGTCTCCACCGGCATTCCGAAAATGGATGCTCTTGTCGGAGGATTGCCGCGCGGAGCCATGACGGAGATTTGCGGCGCACCATGTTCGGGGCGCACAAGCTTTCTCCTTTCCGCTTTGGCTTCGCGAACGAAGGACGGAGAAGTATGCGCGTTGGTGGACGCGCGAGACAGTTTTGATCCGCCGACAGCCAATTCGGCGGAGGTTGCTCTCGACAAACTGCTTTGGGTGCGTTGTCAAAATATCGATCAGGCATTGCGGGCTATGGACCTGCTGATCCAGGCGGGCGGATTCGGAATGGTGGCGGTGGACTTGAGCGATGTCCCCACACGCACCGTCCGCCAGGTGCCGCTGAACGCCTGGTTTCGCTTCCGACGCGCAGTCGAAGATACCCCAACGATTTTGCTTCTGCTCGAGCAGGAGCCAAATGCCAAGACCTGCGCGTCGCTCGTGGTGCGATTGGAAGCGGGAAATGCGCGTTGGCAAGAGGCTTCGCCTCCCGTAGCGCAGGCACTTTTGTCTACCCTGAGGAACGAAGGGCCTGTGCCCCCTGAAATAGCACCTCGTTTTTCCCGTGAGCTACGTGGCCATCCTTTTGCCCGATTACTGCGAGGGTCTGCGGTTCGAGGGGATGTAATGCGGTCGAGGATACAGATACCAGAGCAGCGGGTTGTTAACATTCGAGAAGGATCACGACCAAAAATGGCCGTGCCACATAAAACAGATCGCGAAAGTTTTGAAACGGAGACCATTTTGAGATCTCGATGACGGATACCAGCGCCGGCTGCAAGCCCGCGCTACTCGGCATGCGTATCGATTTAAATGTTTATGAGCTTTGCTTGCGTTTACATTCCGGATTTTTTGGTGCAGGCGGTCGTTCGCGGGCAACCGTCGTTGGGGAAGAGCGCGCTAGCAGTGATCAGTGGGACGCCGCCTCTGTGGAGCGTGGTGGCGGCGAATCCAGCCGCGTTCGCTGCGGGAATTCAACTGGGCATGACCAAGGCGCAAGTCGCGCAATTCGGAGACGTTGTAGGGGCACGGGACACCCGTGCCCGCAGCACTGTGCAAATTTGTATGCGTTCGGAATCCCAAGAAAAAGCCGCCCACGCGGCTTTGCTGGACGCGGCGTGGAGCGTCTCCCCGCGCGTGGAAGATACCGCGCCGGACACGATTGTTCTCGATCTCGAAGGGCTCGCCTCACTTTTTGGTTCTAACGAAAACATTGCGCGCGAATTGACGCGGTGCGTAGCTGCCATCGGCTTGGCGGCGCGGATTGCAGTGGCCGCGAATATCGAAGTGGCCATTCACGCAGCCCGCGGTTTTCCTGGAGTCACAATTATTCCCGCAGGCCAGGAACGCCAACGCTTAAGTGTTTTGCCGGTCGGTGTTCTAGCCACCGAAACAGAAACCCTGGATATTTTGGAGCGCTGGGGCATCGCCACGCTGCAGGCCCTAGCGCTGCTGCCAACACTGCAGGTTTCTGAACGGTTGGGGCAAGAAGGCGTGCGCCTGAGCGAATTGGCGCGAGGGACAAAACAGCGTGCGCTGGTGCTCGCGCAGGCCTCTTCTACTTTTACCGAGGAAATGGAACTGGATGACGCGGTGGAAGAATTGGAGCCGCTCTCCTTTCTGCTGGGCCGGTTGCTGGACCAGCTTTGCGCCCGGCTGGAGGCTCGGGCGTTCGCGGTGCGCGCGGTACGCGTGCGATTCGAATTGCAGCCATCTTTTGAAAAAGATTTCCAGACGCTACAAGAAGATTTACGGAAAAAGCCGGAAATGAAGCAGTACGAGAAACTATTGACATTGCCGGTGCCCATGCGTAATGCCAAGACGCTGCTGAAATTATTGCGCCTGCAACTGCAAGGCGATCCTCCAAGCGCGCCGATCCAGAAAATTTACATGACCGCAGACGCGGCGGGACCGCGAGTGACGCAAAACGGCTTGTTTGTGCCAATCGGGCCGGATCCGGAAAAGTTGGAAATAACCATCGCGCGGCTGGCGAAATTGGTAGGGGAAGGGAATTTGGGTTGCGCAGAATTGCTGGACAGCCATAGACCCGAAAGTTTTCGCATGGTCCGATTTAACGTTGCCAAGGAAAAAAACAAGCGGCGCGCAAAGAGTGCCATGAAAAGTAACAACAATTCTGAGACGCGCGCGACCGTAACAGCGCTCCGCGTGACGCGCCCGCCACAAGCTGTGCGTGTAGAGATGAACAGCGAGCAGCCCGGGAGAGTTTATTTGCAAGGAATACGCGGTGAAGTAGTGGCAGCCTCGGGCCCGTGGCGCGGCTCGGGAGATTGGTGGCAGGAAGATTCCTGGCACCAGGATGAATGGGACCTCGAAATTGAATTCGTTCCCGTAGGGGCGCAGCACCGCTGCGCCCCATCTCGGCAAAACGCGGCCTTGATAGATTCCCCGCAGTTGCAATCTGCAAGCGGAAACAATTGCGAACGCATAGACAAAAAAACTGAACATTCAAGTTCGCAGCGCGGGCTTTATCGGATTTATTACGACGTGTTGCAACAAGGCTGGTTCCTGCGCGGGGAATATGACTGATGTACACCGAACTTCACGCGCGATCGGCGTTTAGTTTTCTCGAAGGCGCCTCCGTGCCGGAAGAATTGGCCGCGGCCTGTTCAGCGCATGGAATGTCCGCGATGGCTGTGCTCGACCGCGACGGTGTTTACGGAGCGCCGCGCTTTTATCTTGCAGCGAACAAAATCCATGTGAAGGCGCACATCGGAGCGGAGGTGACTTCCGCATTCGGTTGGCGTTATCCATTGCTGGTGAAATCGCGGGAGGGCTACCAAAATCTTTGCCGCCTGATCACGCGCATGAAATTGCGAACCGGGCGTAAAGGCGAAGGGCGCCTCGAGCGTGACGATCTTGCAGGCTTGCATGCCGGATTGATTTGCCTGACCGGCGGGGAAGAAGGACCGCTCGCCGCCGCTTTGGCCAGCGGCGGTATCGCGCAGGGCACCGAATGCGTGCGGCAACTGTGCGATTTGTTCGGACGCAAAAATGTGTATGTTGAGCTGCAGCGTCATTATTGCCGTGAGGAAGAGGCGCGCAATCAAGCGTCAGTGGAAATCGCCTGCAAATTGTCACTTCCGCTGCTGGCCACGAATGCAGTTTGCTACGCGACGCCGGACCAGCACGAATTGCTGGACGTGTTTACCTGCATTCGGAACCATCACGTGCTGGCCACAGCGGGACGGCTGCTTTGTCTCAATCCGGAGCGGCACCTGAAATCGCCCCCCGAGATGGAGCGATTATTTGCCGATATGCCGGAAGCGATCGCCAACACGCAAGAGCTTTCCGCACGCCTCGACTTCACGCTGAAGGATTTGGGGTATGAGTTTCCGAAATATCCGACGCCGCAAGGTTGTTCGCAAATGCAGTTTCTACGCGAGCGCGCGTATGACGGAATGCGCGATCGCTACGGTTCCGAGAACGAAAAGGCGCGCAAACAAATCGATCGCGAGTTGGCGCTGATCGAGAAGCTAGATTTGCCCGGATATTTCCTGATTGTCTGGGACATTGTGCGTTTTTGCCGAGAGAGAAATATTCTGGTGCAAGGCCGTGGGTCGGCGGCGAACAGCGCGGTGTGTTTTGCGCTGGGAATTACGGCGGTTGATCCGGTGGGCATGGAGTTGCTCTTCGAACGCTTTCTATCCGAGGAACGCGGGGAGTGGCCGGACATTGATTTGGATTTGCCCAGCGGGGACCAGCGCGAGGGCGCGATTCAATATGTGTACGAGCGCTACGGAAAATTAGGCGCGCGGCCATGACCGCGAACGTGATTACCTATCGCGGACGTTCCGCGGCGCGCGAAATCGGTAAGGCGCTTTCATTTGATCCGGAAACTCTGGGACGGCTCGCCGGTCTGGTCAGCGCGTGGGAATACAAAGACGAACACGACACGCTGGAGCGCCACTTTCACGACGCCGGCTTCGATATTCGTCATCCCAAGATTCGCAAGTTTTTCGAATTGTGCGTGAAAGTGCAGGATTTGCCACGGCATTTGGGGCAGCACTCCGGCGGCATGGTGGTGTGCCAGGGGCAACTCGATTCGGTGGTGCCGCTGGAGCCGGCCACGATGCCTGGACGCGTTGTGGTGCAGTGGGACAAAGAAGATTGCGCGGACATGGGCATCGTGAAAGTGGATTTGTTGGGCTTGGGAATGATGGCGGTGCTGGAAGATTCGCTGAAGCTGATTCGCGAGCACCAGGCGGAAGAGGTGGATTTGGCGCGATTGCCCCCGGATGACAGCGTGGTTTACGACACGTTGCGAAAAGCGGACACCGTCGGAATGTTTCAGATCGAGAGCCGCGCGCAGATGGCTTGCTTGCCACGGCTGCGCCCGGTGAAGTTTTACGACATTGTGGTGCAGGTGGCGATTATCCGCCCCGGCCCGATTGTGGGGAAGATGGTGCATCCGTATCTGAAACGGCGGCAGGGGCGAGAGGCTCCGGAGTGTTTGCATCCGTCGCTGGAGCCGGTGCTGTCGCGCACGTTGGGTGTGCCGCTGTTTCAGGAGCAATTGCTGCGCATGGCTATGATAGCAGCGGGATTTACGGGCGGGGAAGCGGAGGAGTTACGGCGCGCGTTTGGATTCAAGCGTTCGGAGAAGCGCATGAGCGAAGTAGAAGTGAAGCTGCGACGTGGAATGGAGAAGAAAGGGATTACCGGCGAGGTGCAGGACACGATTGTGAAGTCGATTACTTCCTTTGCGCTATATGGATTTCCGGAATCTCATGCGGCGAGCTTTGCGCTTTTGGCTTACGCGAGCGCTTATTTGAAGTGCCATTATCTTGCAGCATTTGCGGCGGCGATTTTGAACAATCAGCCAATGGGATTTTATTCTCCGGCGACGCTGGTGAAGGATGCGCAGCGGCACGGGTTACGCGTGCGGGCCATCGATGTGACGTGTTCGGATTGGCTGTGCACGATGGAGCGGGATGGCGAGAGGTTGTGCGTGCGACTGGGATTGCGGTTTGTGAAGGGCCTGCGCGAGGAAGTGGGGAAGGAAATTGTTCGCGAGCGCGGGGTTCGCGCGTTTGCTTCGATTGATGATTTGAAGTTGCGCGTGCCGGGCTTGCAGAAAACAGAGTTGACGTCGCTGGCGGAAATCGGCGCGCTGAATTTTGTGGGCGGCAAGGCTGGATTTCACCGGCGGGATGCGCTTTGGCAGATAGAACGGGTGTCGCGGCGAGCGGGACCGCTGCTGGAGGGTGTTGAAGAATCGGATGCAGCGATCGTTGAGAAAACTGAGTATGGTTCGGCAAGTGGCGAGGAGAATGTGGAGGCGGTTCGCGAAAAATATTCTCCGCTGGAGCCGATGACGCCAGAAGCGCGGCTGGTTTCCGATTTTCGCAATACGGGAATGACGGTGGGGCCGCACCCGATAAGTTATCACCGCGCGGATTTGCGGCGGCAGGGAATTTTGTCGGCGCGCGATTTGCTCCGCTTGGCGGATGGGACGAAAGTGAAGGTGGCCGGAGCGGTGATTGCCCGGCAGCGGCCGGGGACGGCGAAGGGATTTGTGTTTTTGAGCCTGGAGGATGAAACAGGGATTGCGAACGCGATTATTACGCCGCAGGTTTTTCAGGAGCACCATATTGTGGTAGTGAATCAACAATTTTTATTGATTGAGGGGACACTGCAGAATCAGGACAACGTGATTTCTGTGAAAGCGGAGCGGGTTCGGGCGTTGGGGATCACAAGGGCGGAGACTGTTTCGCATGATTTTCATTGATCTCTCTTCGCATCGTTGAGGTTTGCACCTTGCGGATACGTTTCTGTTCGTGTTTCGCCTCGAAAGCGGCGGCGAGACCGCCGCACTCCAAATTACTTTAGCCAATCGAGGAGCCTGTACCAGGCTCCTGCCAAGGGCAGGAACCAGGGGCGGCCGTTATATAGGCCTAGCGGGGCTCCCGGAAATGAGATATTCGCGAACGGATTGTCGTCGCGGCCGCTCAGGATTGCGTGGGCGATTTTGTCGCCGAGGTAGGTGGACATGGCTACGCCGTGGCCGGCGTAGCCTAGCGAGTAGTGCAGGCCGTCGAGTTGGCCGGCGTGGGGCATGATGTCGAAGGCGAAGTCAAGGGTTCCGCCCCAAACGTATTCGATTTTGGCGTCGCGCAATTGTGGATAGACGCCGAACATCCCGCGGCGGAGGATTTGGGCACTGCGGCGGATGGTGCTGCTGGTTTCAGGGAAGAAAGCGGCGCGGCCGCCGAAGAGCATTCGGCGGTCCGGCGTGAGACGGTAGTAGTAAAGATAATTTTTGGAGTCGTAGATCATGCGATTGCGCGGACTGAGCTCTGCGGCCAGTTTTTCCGGCAGGACTTCAGTGACGATGATGTACGAGCCGATAGGAATGACTTTCTTTTGCAGTACGGGGGTGACGCGGCTGGTATAGCCGCTGGTAGCGACGAAAACGTTTTGGGCGCGCAAGGTTCCTCGCGCGGTGGCAACTTTCCAGCCGCTGGCGCCTTCGCGCTGAACTTGGTCCACGTGCGCGTGCTCGAAGATGGCGGCCCCAGCGCGTTCCGCGGCGCGAGCCAGACCCGCGACCAAACGCGCGGGATTGACGCCGGCGCTGGAATCATCAACTAATCCACCGTGATAAATGTTCGAGCCGATTTCAGATTGCAGTTGGTCTTTCGGGACGATGCGCTGCTGATGGCCGAAGTCCCGCGCGGTAGCTTTGGCGCTGCGGCGGAAGTCGTCGAAATGTTTTGCTTTGCAGGCGACCTCGAGGTGGCCGCAGCGGGCGAAGTCGCAGGCGATGTTTTCTTCGCGAACTAATTTTTCCACGAAATCGATGGATTCCAGCGATGCGGCGTACATGCGCGCGGTGGCGTCTTTGCCGTAGCGCGAGATCAGCGTTGCGGCGGGAAGTTTTAGTCCGGTGAGGACCATTCCGCCGTTGCGGCTGCTGGCGCCCCAACCGATCGTGTGTGAATCGAAGACGGCGACGGATGTGCCACCGCGGGCGAGGGAGCGGGCGGCGGAGAGTCCGGTGAAACCTGCACCGATTACGGCGACGTCGACGCGTTGGGGGAAATCGCGTGGCGTGGCGGTGGGGATTTCGATTGTGTCGAGCCAGAATGTTTTTTCTTGCATGAACAGACTTTCGTCGCAAATATGCCGAGTCACTGTAGCAGAGAGTGAGGAGAAAAAAGCCGGCAAGGTGCTGGCGCTACGAAAGGTGCCGGCGCGACCACTGCGAAACAGCAAATGCTAGCGGGCCCAGCGCGATTGCGGCTGGAACGCTGAGCAAGACCAGACGGTCGCCGCGTTGGAAACTATCGGCCACGCTGCCGGTGGTTGCGAGGACACCGAGGAAGACTGGGGCGGCTACTGCGTAGAACAGGCCCTTGCGGCCGCCGGGGACTAAGAATGGGCGGGGCATTTCCGGGTTTCGTTGGCGCAGCTTCCAGGCGGATAACACGGTCATAACGGAAGTCGCTACGCGGAGCCAGGCGTAGACAGCGATTAGCTGAGTGAGCGTGAAGATGGCGAAGGCGGCGTAGATTGCGCCGGAGACGATGATGGCCAAAGCAGGCGTGCCGTATCGTGGGTGAATACGCGTGAAAGCGCGGGGGAAGAGTCCGTCTTCGGCGAGGGCGAAGGGCATGCGGGTGGTAGCGAGGACGGTGCTGTTGAGGAGGGCGGCATTGGTGACCATGGCGGCTAGCGCGACCCAGGCGCCGAGCAACGGGCCGCCGATCAGTTTGGCGGCAACGGAGAAATAGTCGCCGTGCCAGTTCTGCCAGTTGTCGAGCGCGGCGAGGGAAGCGAAGGTCGGAAGGAAATACGTGGCGATGGAGAGCGGGACTACCAGGGCTAGCGCGCGAGGGAAGGTGCGGCGGGGATTATCGACTTCTTCGGCCACGGTGGAGAGTTGCTCATAGCCGGAGTAGAGCCAGACGCCGAGGGCGAGGCCTACGCCGAAAACCTGGAAGAGCGGTTTGTGCGGAGGAACTACGGGCACAAAAGGGTTGTGTTTCCAATGCGCGATGCCGAGCACGACCATCACGGCGATGGGCACGAGAACGAAAACTTCGAGTAGAGTCGAGATGCGGCCGACCATCTGAATGCCGCGGACATTGATATAGGTGATGACGGCGATCACCGCGGCGGCGACGAGATAGTGGTTGCGCCCGGTAAGCTGCGGGAAATAGAAGCCGAGATAATCGGCGAAGAGGACGGCATAGGCGCTGCCGAGAAGGAAGGACGCGGTCCAGTTCCACCAGCCGGCGAGGAAGCCCCAGAAATCGCCGAAGGCGGCGCGCACCCAACGGTAGAAGCCGCCTTGCACGGGCATGGCGGTGGTGAGTTCGGCGGCGACAAGCGAAATCGGGATGCACCAGAAGAGCGGGATCAGCAGGTGATAGAGCAGGGTCATCCCGGGGCCGGAGCTGCTGACTTGTTCTTCTAGGCCGAAGGGGCCACCGGTGGTGTAGGAGTACATGACGAAGACGAAGGAGAGGAGGGTGGCTTTGCGGACTACGGGTTCGGGTAGGCGTGGGTTCGTTGTCATGATGGGTTGAAGAGGAAGCAGTGTACCGTTCTCGGAGACCCCCCTCCCCCCGTTTTTTCACAAGTGTTCATTCTAAAGGGACTTAAAGTCGTTTATTTTGACACAGATTTGCAAGTGTTCATTCTATACTCTAACAGGTTACGCAGAATCAACAACTTACAGGGTTTTCAGAGGGTTACAAACCGTGAGAAACGGGAGAACCGGACGAACGGTTCCCTGGCAGGACAGTTTTAGGACAAAATGGCGGTTTATTCGAACTGATGCGAGAGCCACGATGCAGGCATTTGAACGGCGGCGGCAGTTGCCGTGAATACCACATTGAACGGTGTTCGCGGTTCCGGCTCCGGTTCAAATCCGTGGACTTCAACGTGTGGGCGACCTTCGGTAAGGAATGAGAACGCGGCGAGGCTGACAACTGCTGGCTTGAGGATTTCCATTCTTGCAACTATATCACAAGTTGACCGATGTTGCAAGTGTGGCTTGAACGCACGGAGATAGGTCTGGAGGCTATGTCCGGTGGCTAGGTACTAGCCCTCACTTAATCTGGCCGTAAGGCCAGTATTCATTTGGAATTGAGCGCCGTACTCTGCATCCAAGATTGGTCGGGTTTATAAAAGCAACAAGAGCTCCCAACCAATCCGCAGCATGAGGGCAGTAAGCCGGACGGGTCCTTAAGAGACCCCGAACATCGGGACTGCTGCCTTCTTTATTTCCCCAACCTTACCACACAAAATACTGGACTCACGGACAGAATAGGGACAGGGAAATTATTTCGCTTTTGCTTCGCAACCGTGCCAGCGATTATACCTCGAAGTATTCCGACAGGTCTTGCTTGCTCGAGCTGGGGCGCGCTGAAGCGCAGCCCCTACAACCGCGAGAGCGTGCACAAGGGCGGACAGCCACAAATGGCTGTCCCACCCCATTGTGTTTATTGGAGGTTGGCTCGGCGTAGGAAGGCGGCGAAACGGAGATCGCTGCGTAAGGGATCGAAGAAGGGATGCGATTTGAGAAACTGAACGATGTTTGAGTGTTCCTCGGCGGAATGCTCGAGCCAGATAAACGCCTCCTCCTTGTCACCCAGTCCCAGGTAGGCGTTGAGAAAAGCGGCTGGCGGGACGTAACCCGTTTTTCGCCGCTGGTGTAGCTCGTCTAGAACGCGCAAGGCTTCGGTGCGGCGGCCGGCCCCTGCATAGGCATGCACGAGCACCCCCAGGACAGCCGAGCTGCGGTTGGAGAGGGAAGCGGCCCGCTCCAGAGTTATGATCGCTTCGTCGTAATGTCCGGCGGCGATAAGCGTAAAGCCAAGAAACCAAACGGTCAGCGGATCGGCCGGTTCGACGCTCAGCGCAGTCCGCAATTCTCGGATCGACTCGTCGTAGCGGCGACCATGAAAAAGGATCCAGCCGACCTGAGCGCCGTTAAATTCCTGCGGGTCGAGTTCCTGCGCTCGCCGGGCCGAGGCCAGGGCTTCCTCCGTGCGGCCCTGGCATAGGAGCCACTGGGCCAAGCCTGCGTGAGCGGCCGCGTTGGTTGGGCTCAGTTCGATGGCCCGCCTGTACTGCGCTTCCGCCTCCGCCCAGTGCCAGTCTTTCTGCAGGGCATCTCCAAGCTCCGCGCGGGCCTCGGAGAGCTCAGGATCCAATTCCAGCGCTTTTCGAGCCGCTGCGAGCACCTTTGGGCGTGTATTGGCAGGAGGTTCACCGTAGAAAACGAGTCCCAGAGCAGAGTAGGTAGCGGCCAGGCCGGCGTAAGCCGGAGCAAACTTAGGGTCGGCATCGAGCGCGGCCTGGAAATGTTGACGGGCTTCCTCGAGTCCGGCCCGGCTGTTCTTATGCAACGCAAAATTGCCCTTGAGATAGGCTTCGTAGACATCGGGCGCCACCGTACGCGGGGGACCGCTTAAACGCGCGGGTGTACCGTTAACTGCAACCTCAACATGACGCGCGATGCCGTCGATCACATCGCTCTGCAGGGTCAGCACGTCCTGGAGTTCGCGGTCATAAGTACCAGTCCACAGGTGCTCGTCGGTATCGGCCCGAATCAACTGGACGGTGATGCGAATTTTATCTCCCGATCGCAGAACGGAGCCTTCGACGACGGCATCGATGTTTAGTTCCTTCCCAATGGCAGGCAGCGACATTCGCGTGCCCTTGAAATGCATTACCGAAGTGCGGGAGATCACACGCAGCGAGTGAATTGTCGATAGCCGCGAAATCAATGCTTCGGTCATGCCATCAGACAGGTAGTCCTGGTCGGGACTACCAGAGAAATTTTCCAGCGGCAGAACGGCAAGCGATCGGATGCGGGTGCTGGCGCTAATTGGTTGCG
>Ga0307474_10001711_pt1 | contig 15883 bp, 20 predicted proteins | sample atmos_gasesECM1C_2_FD_203312 | JGI IMG/M metagenome (GOLD analysis project Ga0307474, IMG submission 203312) | Hardwood forest soil microbial communities from Morgan-Monroe State Forest, Indiana, United States - atmos_gasesECM1C_05 | ecosystem: Environmental > Terrestrial > Soil > Temperate... | reverse complement strand
TGAATGTACGGCCAAAGCAAAACGAATAAATAGGAGAGGTGGACTCGACCGGCGAGCCATTCTCCGAATCTGGGACCGACAATCATCACCGACAGCGCTACTAGCATCAGGGCTCCAGTCACGAGGGCCAAGCCCACTGCCAAAGGGCGTGTTTTCCAGAACGGTCTATCGTCTTGCGCCTCATACGCAATATTCAAAGCCTCGATCGTCGCCGCGAATCCGCCCGATGCTGTCCAGAGCGCTCCCAGAATACCGAAAGAAAGGAACGTTCCCCTGTTGGGCGTGATCACATCAGCCAAAACTCTGCGGACCAGCCCCATGCTGTCCGCAGGTAGGAACCGCGCCATCATAGTCAGTGCCTGGTCGAAAAGATTGGGAACGGGCAGGTATGCCACAATCGCCGATAGAAGGATGAGGGATGGAAAGAGCGAGAGAACGAAGTAGTACGAGAGCGCAGCAGCCATCTGCAGAGTGTGGTTCCGGAGCACGTCTCCGTAGGTCAGGGACAACGCATGCTTGATCGGTGCCCGCATCACGATTCTTGGATGCAATCCAGCGCTTCAGGGTCTCGCCCCAGATCATACTTGCGCCGGAGGAGGTGCGACCAAGAGTGTAGCGGCTATCTCACGAAGGGTGCTATTCGGGATCGTGCAGGAACTCTCACAGGGCCGGGGTAAGACAGCGCTTTGGCCCTATCCCAGGGATTTAGGCGTGACGTTGCGCCCTTTTGGACGCCTTCTGTTGCGCCCTCTCGTATTTCTTCATTGATCTCTGCTGTTTCTTGGCTGCCTTGTTCTGCGCTTTTTGCTGCTTCTTAGCCGCCTTCTGAGCCTGGCCCGCACTGTTTGGGCCGCTGAAGATTTGAGCTCTAGCCGGTATTGATGATGCAAAAATCAACTCGATCAGCAATATGAAAACAGGAATTCGTTTCACAGTCCCCCCGGAACAGAAGTCCTACCAGCGATCTTACACCGAAGCTGCGTCCGGGCCGCCGCTAGGAATCCATTGCGGAACATTACACCGGTAACGCTCAAGAACTGACTTATTTACGAGATGAGTTCTAGCCTAATGGCCATATATTTCACAGTCCATAGGAGTCCAACGGAATCATTGATGGTGATTTTTGACTCTGACGGATTGGCCAGAGCAAAGCGCTTCAAGTAAGAAGTTATCTCGGATGGCAGGTACAGGGAAGATCAGATCACAATCGCGGGAACGGACTCAGACGGAGAAGTCGTCGACGCCTAAGAATAGGAAAGCCCAGATGCCAGTTCGGGCTGCGGTTGAAAAGAACCGCGTTTACAGCCGGACATCGGTAACCTTACTTCTGTCCGAATTCTGGGTATCAACGAGCGATTGTACGCTTTGTGCCCTGCCGCTACCATTCACCAAACGCCAATAACGGGGAGAACAGCGAACTGGAAGCATTCATCGAAACCACCGAAACGCCTGATTTCATCGTTGCCAAGGTGAACGGGACAATGCACAGGGCCGTCGGCAGTATTACGTGGTGCGGCTCCTTGCTAGAACGCAACAACCGTGCCAAGTTCGGCGACCGTACTCGTGAAATGATACTCAGCGGCGAGGAAGGCTTCCGTCTCGCACGGAAGAACATTCCCGATCTCATTTTGCTCGACATGATGTTGCCCAAAGTGTCAGGACTCGATGTCCTTCGGGCTCTGAAGGGCGACGTGCTCGTAAAAAACATCCCCGTCATAGTGCTGAGCGGGCTTGGTCAAGCCAATGAGGTCAAACTCATGAGCGAGGGTGCTGCGGCGTTACGTGCTACCGCGAGCGCGATGTTTTCCACTCCAATGGCGGCAGTTCTGAGTTTGCGACATCCTTAAGGTACGCTCGGGCGTGCTCTGATGTTCTTTCCTTGCCCTGCTCGATATCTTCAACTTCTTCGGAGGGTGCAATCCACCTCTTCGTGGTGACGTTGTAGACGGACGCCTGTGTACCCTGAGCATTTTTCTCTGAGAAGAGCCGCAGGTGTTCTTTGCCGACTTGGACTTCGGCCCATACGCCCTCGGCTAACATGGCAGGAGACCAGACACGTCAATTATTTTACGCCATAGGCATCGGAGGGCGGATTCGTGCGCCCGCGTCCCACCACAGTCCGGAGAGCGCGAGGGTGAGTTCGGTTGGCGGTTCGGATGCGGTGAGTGATTGGCGGAAGTCGTCTAGGGTCTCCGCTCACATCGACATCAATTCTCGGCTCTCGGCATACTTCGCGGCTTCGTCCAGAACAGGAATCTCAAGCAACAATGGCGCGATGACCCTTTCCGCAATCCCCTCCGCTTCAACCTCCGAAGCAGGAAGTTGGCGGACAAGCTCTTTGACCTGAGCCTTGCCGTGCTCGATCACATCGAAAATTCCGACCGAACTAAATAGCAAAGGTGGTCTTGAAACGCCTGATCTCCGGTGGATGTTTATCCCGATTGTACTCGGGGCTCCGTCGGCCACCGCTCGTCGATCCGTCGCAGGTTTTCCCTCCCCACCGGATCGAATCGGCGATGGCGCTCACGGTTGCAGGAACCCGCGTGCCGCCGTCGTACTGCAGTAGTTTACGTGCTGCAAGAATGCTGGCGGCGCATCGGAAAAACGAATCACAGTTCTCCGATAGCAGTCTTCGTGAACAATTTTCCCACGCCATGTCAATGCTACTGGAATCGCCGAGTCACGCGGTCAGGCAGCTGTTCTTCGAGTTTTTGTGCCAGCCATACTTGCAGTTCAGAACTTAGACTGGAAGCCAGCAAGAGAAACGACAAACCGGATTGCCCTCTGTCATTGGTCCAGCACACCTTACACTCCGCTGTAAGGGCCAGCTGTGGGTTCGTCAGGCTGAACTGGAGTCTCACCTCCGCGCCCGGTATCAGCGGAGTCGTACAAGTGACTGCCATGCCGCGCTCGCTGATGTTCACTGTTTTTCCGAAGATTTCAGGCTCCCCTTTTCTATAGGCGGCTGCCGGGACGGAAATAGGATAACGGAAATAGCGGCGGCGTTCTCGTACAATCAATCCGTAGGCCGCGTTCAGGGTGTTTCGGATCGAATCGACGGTCAGCGGCCTTTCGAGGGCAAAGCTGGAACCCGCCTTCAGGGCGTGTGCGGTCTCCGTTGTGCTGCTCGTGATTGCAAACGTGACCGCATTTCGATTCGACGCTGAGCTTCGCATCCGTTTAAGAAACTGGATGGCTTGGTCACGAAGCAAAAAATCGACGAAGCCCGCCTCAAACTTATTGTGGTTCACTTTTTCCAGGGCGTCTGACACGTTGCTGCAGACTTCTACAGATAAGGCGAGTTCTTCCATTGCCTTGGTAAGCTGCCGCGTAGCCTCTTCGTCTTCGGACACGATGAGGACTGTGCCCATGAGTTTCACACTGGAAAGGTCTGTCATTGAGCGGCTCCTTCGCCTACGCGGACTTAGGCCCGTTCGGCTCGTAGTGTTGTTCTTGTTCTATTGTTGGAGGATTGTTTGCGTGCCGCTTCCAGCAGGACTTTGAGTTTACGAATCTGCTTAACGTGCAGCGCTGCCGTGGTTAGCGCTCCGATTCCGGCACCCAGCAGAAAGATACCCCAGGCGATCCATGGGTCCATGGCAAACGTCTCCTACGTTTGTTTTCGTCTGGCATGAGCCCCCTCAGCCACGACAAAACCATGACCCCACGCCGTTCCACCGGTGTCACCGCATCAACAATAGGGTGATGCACGGAGGAACCTAGTTCTGAGGCCGTGATTATGACATACATTGACGGCATCAACCACTCAGAAAAAGGTTAATCAATTACGTCCCTTGCTGAGGGGAAATGAATGGGAAGCTAAAGGGACTGGCGTCCATCGTGTCGGAGTTGTTGTTGGAGACTTTTCACGCTGAATAAGGACTCGCCGAACATGGGAATCCCTGCGAAGCGGCGGATGGAAATACTGGACGAAATCGCCCGACTTGGAAAACAGGAGATGAAAACTGCGACTTCTAACGGGTCGGAGAAGCCACAGGGGGGGAGCCCAATCACGACCAGCGCGCAAAGGCGTATCGCAGAATTGATGTTGGAGTTGGCTGGTCTCGACGAGGTGCCGTCCGCAACTCTGAAACACGGCCAAAAAAGAAAAAGAAAAAGGCTGGAACAGAGCGAGATTCCGGCCCGAGCAGGGGAGATGGGCAGTAAACAGAAGGCGGTCGTGAGGGTCCAAATGTCGAACGCCAGCCCGACGCTAACCCATGACCGCCAAGGTTCACCCTGAACCCTAATTGGAAAATAGCGCACGCTTCAAACGCAGGCAATACCGTGCGTACTGTATCGAACCGTTGTTACATAATGAGGATTAGGTATTTGGAGAGGAGCCTCCGCTTGAGTCTGCGCGGGACAAAGCTTTGCATCAAACGCAGCAGCGAAGAGGCGGTTTCAGTTCTTCGCGCTGGTTCGAGTCCCGTCGCTCCCCTAAGTTGGATCTGTGGCATCATAGGGATCACCGCACGTTACCTTCATCTCCTGTGCTCGCATTCTTTGGCAGTCGTCAGCCGTATGCTAGCTTAGGAGCATGCCGGCGGGTGAGATGGCGTCAAAAAGCGCAGCGGACGGCAGGTATCGGACATTGCTTGAAGTGTCCGGCGCCATCGCATCCCAGCCGAACTTGAAGGCTGTCCTGCAGAGCTTGCGCCGTTTATTGTCTAGCGTTGTTGCTTTCGACTCGGTTAGCCTTTGCCTGCTTTCCGACAACGGGAACTCGGTTCGGCTCATAGCATTTGACCGAGGTTCAGAAGCTTATCAGGTTGAAATCGGTACTGAGGTCCCGCATGTGGGGAGTGCTGTTGGTAGAGCGCTTGACGAACAAAAACCGATATACATTCCCGACCTTCAGGCCGAGCTTTCAAAGATTCCCCAACTGGCGTCGCAAGCCAGGCTTGGCACCCCGCACAGCGCGTACATCTTTCCAATCTCGATATCCGGGAAGAAACTTGGGGCTTTGACATTTGGTATCGCGCAGGGAGAAAAATTCAGCCCCGACGACGTGGAACTCATGACCTCCGTTTCATCGCATGTTGGGGTTGCCCTGGAGAGCGCAATTGCCACTGATGCCACAGAGACGTACCAACGGCAGTTGGGCCGCGAGCGCGATCGGCTCCGGCTGCTGCTCGAGATCAACAATCAGGTTATAACGCAGTTGGACGTTAATGAGCTGTTCCGTTCCGCATCGGCGTCGATTCGCAAATACTTTGCAAATGACTTCACCGGTTTCTGGCTCATCGATAAACCGTCCAACCAGCTGGAATGCGCAGTCCTCGATTTTCCAGGCGGCAAGGGCTTTCTTGCGGACATTCCCGCCCGTGCAGTCACCGACCAGGAAGCCGAGAAGATGCGTACCCGCACCGCTGAAATCTGGTCGCAGCAGGATATCGACAAGCTTCGGCCGGAGGTTCTCGAACGACTGAAGGCTGAATCGATCGTTGCGATGGCGGTTGTCCCGTTAGGGACCTCGAATGGACCGCTCGGGCTTATGTCCATGGGAAGCAAGCGGCCCAACAACTTTGGACAAGAAGACCTCGACATTTTGTCCCAAATCAGCGCGCAGATTTCCCTCGCGTTGGACAATGCGCTCGCGTATGGACGACTCAGGGCCTCGAGAAATCGCCTGGAAGACGAGCGCTTGTATCTCGAATCCGAAATCCGCGCGGAATACAACTTCGAGGATATCGTGGGCAAGAGTCCCGCTCTGCGCAAAGTCCTTGACCAGATCGAGATTGTCGCCCCAACAGGATCGACTGTCTTGCTACACGGCGAGACGGGCACCGGCAAAGAACTGGTTGCGCGCGCAGTTCATAGCCTTAGTCCAAGACGAGACCGAACGTTTGTCAGGCTCAATTGTGCTGCCATTCCCTCCGGGCTGGTCGAAAGCGAGCTCTTCGGACACGAGAAAGGTGCATTCACCGGCGCTTTGATGCAGAGGCGCGGCCGTTTGGAGCTTGCCGATAGCGGCACTTTGTTCCTGGATGAAATCGGCGACATTAGTCTGGAGTTGCAGCCGAAGCTGCTCCGCGCGTTGCAGGAACAAGAGTTCGAGCGGCTGGGCAGCAACAAGACCATTCACGTAGACGTCCGCCTTATCGCGGCGACGCATAGAGATCTGTCGTTGATGATCCGCAACAATCAATTCCGAGAGGATCTGTTTTACCGGCTCAATGTTTTTCCGATTGAGGTACCGCCACTTCGAGAGCGACGCGAGGACATCCCGCTGCTCGTTCACTATTTTGTTTCGCGGTTGTCGCGCCGGATGCAGAAGCGCATCAAGTCAATCCCCAAGCCCGCAATGGATGCACTGAGCAACGCGGCATGGCCCGGTAACGTCCGAGAATTGGAGAACTTCGTGGAGCGCGCCGTCATCCTGACACAGAGTGATGAGTTGAATGTTCCCCTCGCTGAACTCAAGAAGTCATCCGACCGAAATGCCGCTCCCGTATCGACGTTCCAACAAGTGGAGCGCCAAGCGATCATCGAGGCGCTGAAAGCGGCATCGGGAAGAATCTCAGGTGCGGGAGCGGCGGCGGAACGTCTCGGGCTGAAGCGCACAACGCTGCAAAACAAAATGCGGAGACTCAACATCACGAAAGCTGACTACTGAGACCCAGGTTCTCCCATGCATGGGCGGCCGCAGGGCGGAGCTTCGCTTTTGACCAACTCTCTACCTGCCCGCATTCGGGCACCGCCCGCCATAGGGCATGACGGCGATCAGTGTCACGTTCTGACCCCCCTTGCACTCGCAACAACTTACGTCCAACTTTTATTGGCACGCTGCCTGCACTGTCTTATGCGGCGGGGCCATGAAGGACGCCAATGGAGGCCGTATCTCCGCAACGGACGACGGACAAAGAGCGTCATGATGGATGGCTCTCGGTGTTCACGTATCCTCTTATTACTGATCGCCGTGGTTCCGCTTGGCGGCTGTCTGTCCCGATCACGCCCAGTTGCTCTTCGCACGAGCACAGCGAACCTTCAAACAGCGACCGGGAAGGACCTGATTGAGCGCATCAACGCCCAGGCCACCGAGATTCAGACGTTGAAGGCGACGGTCGGCATTACGGTTTCCGTCGGCGGCAGCAAACTGGGCAAGATCACGGAATATCAGGAGATCCGTGGCTACATCCTGGCGCGGAAGCCGTCCTCTCTGCGGATGATCGGACTCTTCCCTATCCTGCAGAGCCACCTTTTCGATATGGTGAGTAGCGGCCAGGAGTTCAAACTGTGGATTCCGTCTAAGAATCAGTTCGTTGTCGGTGGCAATGAGGAAGCAAGTCCATCCACACAGCCTCTGGGAAATCTTCGGCCGCAGGTGATCTACGACGCTCTGCTTCTGCAGGCTATAGACCTTCGGAGCGAACTGGCTGTGCTGGAAGCGAACGAGCATGAAGTGATCGATCATAGAACCCAGAAAGCAACGCTCCAGCCTGACTACTCGCTCAACATCATTAAACAGAACGGCCGCGAGTGGTACCTATCGCGCAAGGTCGTGTTTGACCGAACCGATCTGCGGCCACACCAGCAGCTCTTGTATGACGAACACGGGTCCATCGTCACGGACGTTCACTACGACGAATATAGGGAAATCAACGGGGTCTGTTTCCCAAAGAACATACAGATCTGGCGACCGCGAGAGGAATACTCGATCAAGCTTCAAGTAACGAAGCTGACCATTAATGGACCTATTATGGATGATCAATTCGTGCTGCAACTCCCTGCGGGCGCAGGTCTGGCGTCGCGGTAGGTCTCGCTCTAAAACCGGAGTGCTGCCAAGATGAACTGGTCAAGACTTCGATTGACGGCAGCATCAACTTCTTTGATACGGCGGACAATTACACTTACTCAGCGGTCATGTAAGCGGCACATATCGTAAGAAAACTCATCACATTTGCAAGGAGAAAACCATGCCTGAGCTGTCGTACATCGATCCCGGGAGCGCCGCGCTGCTGGTGATGGATTATCAGGTCGATACCCTTACCAGGTTTATGACGGCTGCGCAGTCCGCCGATGCAATCGCGTGCGTGCCCGATCTGATCGCCATGGCACGGGGCGCGGGCGTGATGGTGATCCATGTCGTTGTCGCATTCCGGCCCGGTCATCCCGAGGTCAGCCCCCGTAACCCCTTGTTCAGCTGGGCGAAGGCAAACGAAATCGCGGTGGCCGGGACCGAAGGCGCCGCGATCCATCCGGTCGCAGCGGCACGAGACGGGGAACCGATCGTGGTCAAGCACCGCCTCAGCCCGTTCGTTGGTACCGACCTGGAGACGCTGCTGCGCGCCAGCGGCATCGACACGCTCGTGCTCGCTGGTGTCCATACCAGCGGCGTCGTGTTATCGACCGTTCGCCACGCCGGCGATCTGGATTATCGTTTGGTCGTCGTCCGCGATTGCTGCGCCGACCCAACGTGGAGGTGCATGCGATGCTGCTCAACATCGTCATCCCGAAGCAGGCGGCCGTCGTTACCGTGGCGGAGCTCGCCCGCGCCCTGCGTGGCAGGTCTTCATGAACGAACGCGAGGGCATGAATGTAGTCCCGCGCGTTTCTCGCTCGCATGGCTTCTGGCCAAGCCTGCTCGGTCATCATTGCCGTATTGCCGTATTCTATTGGCGCTCCCCGCTTCCCGGCGCTGCCCACATTCAGGCACCGCCCGCAATAGGGCATGACACCGACTCCTCTCACGCCAAAAGATCCTGCGCCTCCAGCAAGTTATAACACCGACTGGGATGGCATGCCGGCTGCACTGTCTCAAGTATGCGATCGCGAAAATTCGCCGATGGAGATTAATCGATGTTGCGCGTCGAATGCGACGATATTGGTAACACTGTGACCTTGCGACTGGAAGGCCGCCTCGTCGGGGAATTCGCAAAGGATGCAAGGGATTTGGTGACGCGCTGCAAGGTCCCGCTGCGACTAGTTGTGAATCTATCGGAGGTCGCATTCGTCGATGTGATGGGCGAGGAAGCATTGTTGTGGTTAGCGCGAATTGGAGGGGAGTTTGTTGCTGAGAATTGCTATCCCCTTCATGTCTGCGAACGCCTGCATTTGCCGATGGCGGCCGAAATGCGTCCGGGCTCTGCCCCGGGCGATGTAACGCGTTAGCAAACGTTTTCAGACGTTCGCGGATCCGGCGATTTCAGGCCCCCGACGAACGGGTGCGAAGTGCCATGCGAACACAGGGAAAGCAAAAAGCCAGGGAGGACGTGAGTATGGGCGCGGTCAGCAGTGGTTTGGCGTGCACATGGTTATCGGAAGCGTCGTCATCGGAACCACTCAAGATCGGGGGAACCCAGGATCCGCTGTACTTGTTTGCCTGCCATTTGGACTGGCAGTACCGGAGAGACCTTGCAGCCTATCAGGGACTTGTTTCCGCATTGGACGATTCCGACAACAGTATCCGTGAGACTGCGGAGATGCTGGTTCATCGTAGCTCTGCGCGTCCGCCGAGGGAAAGCCGGGGCGTTCGTCGAAAGTAAGAGGCCCGCCATGGAATGGTTTCATTCGACCGAGCGAAAACAACCGGAACAGCCCAAGGGCGGCCTGGCCTCGAGACATGAGATCCAATTGGCTTTTGCTGAACAACGCGAATACCTGTACTGGATTGCGCTGCTCATTACGGGAGACCACGCGCTCGCGGACCTGGCGGTTGTCAACGCGAGCGCTCTGTCCGCGGGGCGTAATGGTGTATTTCGCGACTGGCTTATCGGGTGGGCGACCTATGCAACCGTGCGGGCGGCGGTGAGAGAAGTCCGCGAACTCATTTCCGCATCGGCGAGCCATTATCTGGATTCATCCTCCGAACGCTGTGATGATGACGTGCTTTCCGACGATCAGATCATGTCGCTCCGGCGCGTCGATCCACGAGAAATCATTGCGGCGCTCGACCCCCTTGCCCGCTCCGCATTGGTGCTGCGGGGAATACAACACGCCTCGCTCGCCGATTGTGCACTCTTGCTGGGCGTGTCCCGCGGAATTGCAGGCGGGGCATACGCACACGCGCTGCGATGGAAGGTGAACACACAGGTGCTCGTGCGGCGGGCGAACGAAGATCAGATGGATCCCAAGTTTGATTGCAGACAGGCAATAGAGAAGGTAGCGCCCCCTGAAAAAGAGAAATGATGCAGAGAATGAGAACAAGAATGCAAGTGAGATCTACTTCTGACAGTGTCGGCCTCTCAAGCGGAAGAGCCCTCGGCATAGACAGATTGTGGACGTTGATGCTGCTAGTCCTCGCGACGAGTGCATCCTGGGGGCAGGTTGTCTCACCGAATCTCGGGAGCGTTCCCGGCGGCTCTGCCACCAGCGAAGTTCTACGGCTGACGCTTAACGATGCCATCAGCCGGGCCATGCGTTATAACTTGGGCGTCATCGAAAGTGACGAGAACACCAGGTCCGCCCGCGGTCAACGACTGATCGCATTAAGCAGTCTCCTGCCGCAAGTAAGTGCAGGAATCAACGAGAACGTCGACCAGGTAAATTTCACAGCCTTGGGCCTCGGCGCGGTCAAGATACCCGGCATCCCTAGGGTTGTCGGCCCATTCAGCTACAGCACGGTGAGCGCAAGTCTCAGCCAAACTCTGTTCAGCTACGAATCGATTCAGCGTTTCCGTGCTGCGCGCTCCGCCGAACAGGCCGCGCAGCTCAGTTACAAAGACACGCTGGATGTGATTACGCTGACCGTGGGCAATGCCTATCTCCAGGTCATCGACGCCCGCTCCCGCGTCGAAGCCGAAGAGGCGCAAGTGCAGAATGCGAAGGCTCTCTATGATCAGGCGGTAGACGAATTCCATGCCGGCACTAGTCCCCGAATCGATGTGACTCGGACGGAAGTCCAGCTTCATACCGAACAGTACAATTTGAGCGTTGCACGCAACAACTTCGAGGTTGCGAAACTCTCCCTCGGTCGCGCCATAGGCTTGCCTCTTGGCCAGGGCTTCGAGATTGCCGACCAACTTCCGTATGCGGACCTAAACCCGTCCACGGTCGAAGACGCACTCAAGACGGCCTACAATTCGCGCAGCGATTTCCGCTCGGCTCTAGGCTCAGCGAAATCGGCCGAGCAGGCACTGTCGGCCGCCAAAGGCCAGCGCTATCCCGTGGTGGCGGTGAATGGCGATTACGGCGACCAGGGACCAACGTTTGGTCAGTCCCACGGGATTTTTAGTTTCCAGGCAGGAGTCAACCTGCCCATCTTCACCGGGGGCCGCATCAGAGGCGACATCACCCAAGCGGAAGCGGCTCTGCGTCAGAGGAAGGCAGAAGCGGAAAACATCCGTGGGCAGATTGATTACGACGTGCGCACCGCATTTCTCAACTTGAATGCAGCCAAAGAGCAAGTTGAGGTCGCTCATCAGAATGTGGACCTGGCCAATGACAACGTAGCTCGGTCCAAGGAGCGCTTTGCCGCAGGCGTCACCGATAGCGTCGAGATAGTGCAGTCCGAACAATCCCTGGCCAGCGCAAACGACCAATACATCACCAGCCTGTATAGCCACAATTTCGCAAAACTGGCGCTCGCTCGTGCGCTGGGTGTTGCACGAACTAATTTCAGCCAATATCTCGGAGGACGCTAGATGTCTGGACAAGAGACGGAGTTGGACGAAAAGCCCACTCCGGTTGCAAAAGTGAAACTAGAACTGCCCGACGACGACCAAAAGAAGCAGGGCCTGCGCCAGATTTTTCGCGAGCATCCACCGGGGGGCCGCGCCGCGGCGGCGCTGCTACTCGCCGTCGTGACCATAGGCGGAGGTCTCTTCGTGAGGAATAGCCTCGCGTGGGAATCGACGGATGACGCACAGGTGAATGGCCACATCATGCCCTTGAGCGCGCGAATTAACGGATACGTGCTCGAAGTTCCGGTCATCGAAGGACAGCTTGTCCACGCCGGTGATGTGCTCGTGACCATCGATCCTAAGGACTACAAGATCGCGGTGGAACAGGCCCAGGCAATGTTCGCAGACTCGCAGGCCAGTGCCTCAAGTTCTCGATTCAATGTGCCAATCACCTCGGTTACGACGCAGAGCAACCTCGATTCAGCCGACACGGCGGTGTCAAATGCAGAGGCAGGACTCAATGCTGCGAAGCGGAACTTCGAATCTGCACAAGCGCTTTTGGAGCAGGCGGAGGCCAATGCGACGAAGAGCGACGCGGACCTCGTGCGTTATGAACAACTCGTCGCTAAAGAAGACATTTCACATCAGCAGTACGATCAGGCGGTCGCCGCTGCCAAAGCAAATCGATCCGGCGTGGTGTCCGCCAGCGCGAGCGTACAAGCGGCTGAGCAAGCAGTGCGCCAGGCACAAGGCAAGCTCTTGCAGGCGAGAGCAGATTTACGCAGCGCCGAGACCGCGCCGCAGCAGGTTTCGATGACCCGTGCCAAGGCGGACGCAGCCGATGCCCAGGCGCGCGAACGCAAGGCACAGCTCGATCAAGCAGAACTAAACCTCAGCTATACCGTCGTTCGTTCTCCAGTCACAGGAATTATCGGCAAGAAGACAGTCGAGGTGGGCCAGAACGTCGGCATCGGACAAGAACTGCTAGAAGTGGTGCCGCTTGACGATGTCTGGGTTACGGCCAATTTTAAGGAAACGCAACTGGCCCACATGCGTCCCGGGCAGCCCGTCGAAGTCAAGGTGGACGCCTACGGCCGCACCTGGAAAGCGCACGTAACCAATCTCGGCGCCGGCGCAGGCTCGGTGTTCAGTCTGCTGCCTCCTGAGAACGCGACCGGAAACTACGTAAAAGTTGTGCAGCGGGTGCCAGTACGCATTGATTTTGATCGCACTGCTGATCGCAATCTGGGATCGGACTTTAATGTGGAAGGACTGTTAAAGCCGGGATTGTCCGTTGAGCCCGAGGTGAGGGTGCGATGAGCCCTGCCGGATCTGGTGCAGCTGGGGAGGAAGTTTGGCAGCCTAGAGTCAACCCTTGGCTCATTGCGGGTGCGGTTTCTCTGGCCGCGTTCATGGAAGTGCTCGATACCAGCATCGCCAATGTGGCTTTGCCGCACATCGCCGGCGGCCTGGCAGCTAGCAATGACGAGAGCACGTGGGTTCTGACTAGCTACTTGGTCTCCAATGCCATCGTTCTGCCGCTAAGTGGATGGCTGGTTGCATCGCTCGGTCGGAAACGATTCTTCTTGATCTGTATTACGTTTTTCACGGCGAGTTCTTTCCTTTGTGGGATCGCACCCAGCCTCGGGTTTCTGCTCCTGTTCCGAGTCTTGCAAGGCGCGTTCGGTGGAGGCCTGCAGCCGATGGCGCAATCCATCCTGGGTGACAGCTTTGCTCCCGAGAAGCGTGGGCTGGCCTTTTCGCTGTACGGAATCACAACCATCTGCGCTCCCGCTATTGGTCCAACGCTGGGTGGCTGGATCACGGACAATTACTCGTGGCGCTGGATTTTCTACATCAACGTTCCGGTCGGCATTCTGGCACTGATACTCGTCTATCAGCTGATCGAAGATCCCCCCTACATAGCCCGCCTGAAGGCTCGCCTCTCTGGCTTCGACTTCATCGGATTTTCTCTGCTGACCTTGGGCGTTGGCGCATTACAGATCGTCCTCGACAAGGGACAAGAAGACGATTGGTTCGGATCTCATTTCATTACCACCTTGGTTGTGATCGCCGCAGTGGGCCTCGTTTCCTTGGTAGTTTGGGAATGGTTTCAGAAACAGCCGATCGTGGATGTGCGTTTGTTCAAGAACTTCAACGTCGCGACCACCAATCTAATGTTCCTGATGCTGGGAGCCGCTTTATTCAGTTCCACAGTGCTCATGCCGCAACTCCTGCAGACCCTGATGGGATACACGGCACAAAAGGCCGGGATGGTACTTTCCGCCGGCGCCCTCGTGGTGCTGGTCGTGCTCCCCATGGTGGGCAAACTGACCACCCGATTCCAGGCACGGCACATCATAGCTTTTGGTTGGATAGGTCTGGCGGTAGCCATGTACATATCGAGCAAGCAGGTTGATCTGCTGATGAGTTTCCGCTCAGCCACCTTATTACGTGTTTGGCAGTACATCCCGGTGGCCTTTCTATTTGTTCCCCTCACGCTTGCTGGTTACGTCGGCCTAGCGCCGGAAAAAACTAACGCTGCCGCCGGGCTCATGAATTTCTTTCGCAACATGGGGCAGAGCGTTGGCACGTCCGCGGTCACGACCCTGATTGCTCGACGCATTCAGTATCACCAATCCGTCTTAGCTGTATTCACAAGTGCCGGCCGCTTTCAGGCCGCCATCACAGCTCTTACCACGCGCCTGACACGCGCCGGGGTAAGTGCGCACACCGCTCAACAACAGGCAACGGGACGACTGTACGCTCTCGTGCAGTCCCAGGCTGCAATTCTCTCGTACGTCGATATGTACTGGCTGCTGGCGACGGGCTCGGCGATCATGTTTGTCGCCTCATTTCTGCTGAAGAGAAATGAACTGGGCAAAGGTGCGAAGGTCTCGGTTCACTAAAGGCTGTACACGGTGGAGGCTGGCAACAATAGGACGCGGCGGGGAATGGGCTTCGGCGGGAGACTTGAACATTATGACGACAGAAAAAATCCGTGTTGGCATCATTGGAGCCGGTATGCGCAACGGTTGGGGACGCGATGCCCACATTCCGGCCTTGCGCGCGCTTTCTGACTTCGAAATCACGGCGGTCAGCACGAGCCGCCAGGAAACCGCGGACGAAACGGCCAAGCATTTCGGAATTCCCCACGCTTTTGCCGACGCTTACAAATTGGTCCAGCATCCCGACGTGGACCTCGTCGCGATCTGCGTGCGGGTGCCTTTTCACTATGAGCTGGGGATGGCCGCGTTAAATGCCGGCAAGCATCTCTACTGCGAATGGCCGCTTGCGGCCACTACCGGGCAGGCTGAGCAGATGCGGGATTTGGCCGTCCGCAAAGGGGTCCACCATATGGTAGGACTACAGGCTCGCGGGGCCCGCGAGTTCAATCGCGTCAGAGACCTGCTCGCCGGGGGCTACATTGGCAAGGTGCTATCGTGCACGATGATCGTAACGACGCCCACGTGGGGCGCCGAATTCACGCGTGACTGGGCCTATATGGCAGATCGCTCGAAGGGCAACACTCTATTGACCAGCGTCGGGGGACACGCAATGGACGCGCTGTGCTTCTGCCTTGGGGAGTTCAAAGAGCTGTCCAGCGTTGTGGCGAATCAGCGCCAGCAAGTTAGGATCGTCGAGACGGGCGAGACGATCCCAATGACCGCGCCGGACCAGGTGCTCGTCAGCGGCGCCCTCCAAAGCGGCGCGGTCGCATCGGTCCACCTCAAAGGCGGCTTCGCCAACGGGACGGGGTTTCTGTTCGAGATCCACGGCACCGAGGGCGACCTGGCTATCGTGCCGGCAGACCCTCGCCAGGCAACTTATATACAGGTCTCCGAGTTCATTGTGCGCAGAGCGCAAGCGGGCAAACCGCTGGCGGATCTCCCGATACCGGAGAGCTATCGCTGGGTTCCACCCACAGTTTCGTCGGGGCTTCCTTTCAACGTTGCGCAGCTGTACATGCGGATGGCCGAAGGCATTCGCGAAGGAAAGTGCGTCAGCCCAGACTTCGATGTGGCCGTCAAACGCCACCAGTTCCTTGACGTGATTCAGAAAGCGTCGGACACGGGGATCCGCCAGATAATTTAGCGACGGTCGACATCTTCATTTTCAACGCTTTAAATCACCTACAGTTCGACCTCCCGAGGCGTCAGTTGGTGAGAAAAAACTTGAAGAAGGCCAAGCGTCACGCGACGAGACATACTGATCATTCGTTGGCTCCGCGACTGCGGGCATGGAGTACGGCTCGTCAATCCTTAATCTTTGCGGTCATTAGCGCATTTTGGATGTTATTTCTTTATCGAGGAGTGATC
>Ga0307474_10001710_pt1 | contig 15891 bp, 15 predicted proteins | sample atmos_gasesECM1C_2_FD_203312 | JGI IMG/M metagenome (GOLD analysis project Ga0307474, IMG submission 203312) | Hardwood forest soil microbial communities from Morgan-Monroe State Forest, Indiana, United States - atmos_gasesECM1C_05 | ecosystem: Environmental > Terrestrial > Soil > Temperate... | reverse complement strand
GGCACACCTCGCATTCAAGTGTGTCGCTGCGAGGTCACCTATTCCCTGGCTGCACATCGCAGAGGAGGTCGCCAAGGCCGCGGTGCAGAATGGCTATCGGCATTGCGCGTTGCTCGGCACCCGTTTCACGATGAGCGGGCCGGTCTATCCCGAAGCGTTTGCGAAGGCTGACCTCAAGATCAGCTCGCCCGCCGCAGCGGATCAGAAGATGGTCGACGACATCATCTTCAAGGAACTCGTCAACGGAATTTTCACAGAAGCCTCGCGTCTTCGCTATAACGAGGTCATCGACCGAATGAGGGCGCTCGGCTGCGACAGCGTGATTCTTGGTTGTACGGAGATACCCTTGCTCGTACGGCAGGATGATTGTCCGTTGCCCGCACTGGATTCGACGCGCCTGCTCGCGCGGGCAGCGGTCGACGCAGCGTTGCAATAGAGCTGATCAGGCGGCACGGAGCGCCGTCGCAACAGGCACTCGTGCCGCCCGCAGCGCGGGAAGAAGCCCGCCGGCCAACCCCATCCCCAGCGACCAGGCGATGCCAATCAGCGCCAGCGAAGGCGTCACCGCCAATTGAAAGTTGTAGCCGAAAGGGCTCGCGGACAATCCATTGAAAAACACCCATGCCAGAGCGCCTCCCAGCAGCGCGCCCGGCAGGGAAAACAACAGCGACTCACAGAGAATGGAGGCGACAACGGCAGCGGAGCCGAAGCCGATTGCCCGCAAAGTGCCCAGCTCTCGGCGACGCGCGTCAACAATTGCGTACAGCGAGTTCACCGCGCCCAATGTCGCGCCGATTGCCATGATGGTGCCGACGAAGTAGCTGGCGAAATCCAGAATTCCTTTCAGCTGCTTGAAGTCTTCCAGCACCGCCTCGCGCTCGTGTTGCACTTCAAGGTGCAGCGCGGGATTGGCCTGCAACGCGTCGCGAAACGTATCGAAGTCTGCGGCGGATTGCAGCATCACCGAAACCTGATTGTAGGTGTTGCGATTGAAGGTCGACATGAGGACATCGACGTCGGTATACACGACACATTGCAGCGTGTGTCCCTCGTCGAAGTGGCCCACGATGCTCCAGTCAATGCCGCGAATCGAGCGCCGATCGCCGATCTCAAACCCGGTGAATTGGCGTCGGCAAGGGTTGCTGGCAATCAGTTCATGCAGCCCGGGCTGAAACAGACGCCCGCCGGTAAGGCGAATCTCGGGTCGGTACTGGATCAAGTTGGCGGTGGTGCCCATCAGCGGAAAGAAGGTTCGGGTTCCGGTTAGCCGTCTGTGCGCCTCGATCGGGATCAGCGAGGTGAAAATCACGATGGGGGCGCCCTTTACATCCTTCTTTATGCCCGGGAGGTCGCGGGCGCTGACGGCTTCGTCCCTCGGGATGCTGCTCTGGATGTCGCGTGCGCCGGTGCTGCTCAAGATCACGCGGTCCGAGCGTACATTCTCCGTCGCTTGACGCTGCATCCCAATGCCCATGGCCAACATGGAGACGAGCACCCCGACCGCGCAGGTCACGCCAATGATGATGGTCAGAACCGACCCCATTCGCTGCGCGGCGCCCGACAGATCGACCTGCAAGACACCGAAGAATTGCCGGACAAAATTCATATGGATCCGCTAACCGTTTGCCAGCGCGATTGCGACTTTGAGGCGGCCCGCCTGAACGGCGGGGACCGCGGCGCTGATGAGCGCCACGACGATGGCAAGTCCGAGGCCAATCGCGATGACGATCTTCGGCATGGAGAGTCCCACTACAAACACCCCTGCAATTGGCAGTAATACGGTCGCCAGCGTGAGCCCAAATGCCCCGGCAGCAACGCACACCAGCAAGGCCTCCGCCAGTATGAGCAGGAACACGCTGCGATCGGTGAAGCCCACTGCCTTCAAAACCGCAAGCTCCACTCTGCGCTCGCGGATCGATTGCATCATCATGCTCGCGGTTGCAAAAAGCAGCGCCGCCAGCGCCGCGCCCACAATTGCCCGGATGAGGAAATTCATATCGCCGATTTCCTGCGCTTGCTGCTGCGCCAGTTCCAGCAGTGATTCGGTTTTGGTTTCCTGAGGGGAATTGGCGAAGCGCCGGTCGATTTCGTCGGACACCGCCGCGGCCTGCTTCGGATCCGAAATTGCGACGTTGAAGTGCTGAACGGTACCCTTTCCGAGAAAGCGCGCCTCTTCGAGGTAGGCCAAATTGATTAAAATGTTGTCTCGTCCGCTGCCGACGTCGCTATCGCTGAAGGTTCCCACGATATCGAAGGCCCAATCTGTCGACCCGTCCATTTGCGCCGTGTGGGACATCAAGGGAATGCGATCACCGATCTTCCAACCATACTTCTCTGCCAGTTCGTATCTGACCAGGGCCGCGGTACGCAGTTTCTGGAAGGCCGCGAGGTGTTCGGGCGCCATGCTGAAAGTAAAGGCAGACGGCCAGTCTTTGACGAGACTGATGGCGACAACCCCCAGCCCCTGTGTGGGCTTTTGATAGGTGGCGCCGAAGATGTCAACGGGAACGACCAACTCCACGCCGGGCACCGACTTGATCTGGTCGAGGGCGCCCGCCGGCAGCGATGCGGCAAGAAAACTCAAGCGGCTGTGCACTATCAAGAGATCTGCGCGCGCGGCGGCGGCCGCGTGGTCGACGCCGGTTTTCATGCCCTGGAGCATGCCGAAAAGCGCAAATGCGACACTGACTTGGAAGAAAATGAGCGCGGTACGACCCGGTTTGCGCCAGATGCCGGACCAGAAGAGCGGTAGGAATTTCACTACAGGTCCGGATCGAGCGCAACGTGCACGGCGCGCGAAAAACTTTCTACATTCCAGTCATCCAGCAGCTCGCACTGTGCGGCGATCATCTCGGCTTCATCGATTGTGACGGCTTCCACGGTGTAACACGCGACGCTGGTGCCATCGCTTCGCACGAAGCGCGCAATCATTGCGTCGTCATCGAACGTGCGGGTGGATACGATCTTGCGTTTCATCAAGAGAGCCTGGAGGCCATCGGCGTCGGGAATAGAAGCGAAAAATGCGGCCATTTGGGCGGCATCTGCGAATTGCGCGTGCGATTCCGTGATCTTGCGATCTGTAGGGAGCTGCATTGAAGCGAAGCCTCTGCGTTGCGGGTTTTTCGGCCAGCCTACTCTTTGTCACGCTCTGTCTCACCAAAAACCGTCAGTTGGACGGAGCGGCGGCCGGGTTCCGACAGATTGTCTTGGGTGAGATCGTACCGACGGCAGGCGTCTCCGAATGCCAAGCGGCGATTTGATAGCAGTCGGCATTGATCCACACGATCCAATCACCGCTGGCAGTCTTCATCTGATCGCCGGCGTGATGTTCGCGCGAGCCTGACTCGTCCAACGAGGATGAAACCGATAGAGCGCTATTCGAAGTCTGGTGTCTGCGGATCTCGAATGCGCGTACGGCGCGGTGGGCCTCGGCCGCCCAATTCACCGCGGGTCCCCGACCATCCGGCGCCGAACCCGGACCGGATTGAGTTGACGAGTTGAGCGCGGGCGGTGCGAGGGCCGGGGCAATATTGGTGCTCCAATGCTGTGGCCGAGCGTTCTCGACGCGCACTTTTGGGGGTTTTACGGGTGCGAGGACCACCAGCTGAATGGCGTGTTCGGAAGGGCCCGCAAGATTCAGGGTTCGAGAGTGCGCAAGCAGCAACGCGAGTGCCGCCAGATGCAGCGCCAACACCACGAAGAGGACAATAGGTCGCAGAGCTTTCACCGACATTCGCTCGAATCCAGACATCGCCAAAGGATAAGGGGTGCGCCTGGATTTTGACTGCTCATACTGGGTGAGGTTCCTGTGGGTATGCAAGGGCCTTGCCTGCCATGGCACGCATCGCGCAGACTCCGCCGTCGTGAAGAAGAAAGCAGCAATCGCGGGACGGACGCGGCGAATTCGGCGCGCGGCCTCCGACATGCGCGCCCAAGCGCTGGCCGCTGCGCGCCGCCTGATCGTGGAGGGAAGCGACGAAGTCCTCACCATGCGTGCGGTCGCTGACGCGGCGGGAGTCACTTATCCCAACTTGAGCCATCACTTCGGCTCGGCCGCGGGGCTGCACGCTGCGATTGCCGAGGACCTGGTGCGTGAATTGTTGGCGGGATTGCAGACTGTTGGCGTGGAAATGGACAACCTCGAGCACGACTACCGCGCCGTGGTAGTTCGTGTGTTCGATCTCTTCAGCCAGAATGGGCTAGGCAGGGTTTTAGGCTGGCTGGTCCGCTCAGGCGAGACCTCGCGGCTGGAGCCGGTGAATCGCATGCTGGCCGAGTTTATTTCCAGCCGCGCGCGCTCCCGCTCCAAGGCCGATGCCAACCGCATTTCGCGCGTTGCCCTCATTGTGGCCTTTGCGGCCTACGCGGAATCCTCGGTGGGGCCCATCCTGGGCGGCATTTTGGGTGCCGGCGCGTCCAAACGCAGGGATTACTTCGCGCAGGCCCTTGCTGCGTTGCGCTAATGATAATAATTTATGTATCCATTAATAGCATATTGACGGATACATAAATAGCGCATAAGGTAAACGCTCCCCGGTTTGGATCGAGCGTGCCATGGATCATCCTTCTCCCACCCCTGCGGATCTGCAGATTCAACCCCGCAATGTGATGTTCGCGCGCGACCGAAGCGCGGCGCGTTGGTGGAACGGCGGCGATGCCGTTGCAACGGCGTTTTACAACAGCCTCTCTCTCACCTTTCCAAAGGGCGAGGCGTTCTTCATCGAGAGCGTAAGAAATTTCCGCGACAGCGTGCCGGCCTCGCAGCAGGCGCAAATTGACGCCTTCATCAAGCAGGAGGCCGCCCACAGCCGTGAGCACAGCCACCTCAACAATCAAGTCGAGCAGGCTGGCTACGACGTGAGCCCCATGCACGCGCATCTGGATTCCCGATTGGCGGAGATGAAACACAAACCGCCCATTGTCAGCTTGGTGACCACCGTTGCCTTGGAGCACTTCACCGCCATCATTGCGCACGCCTGCTTGAAGAGCGAACGTCACCTTAAGAACGCTTCGCCGGACGCTGCGCGATTATGGAAATGGCATGCCATCGAGGAAATCGAGCACAAGGGCGTGGCGTACGACACCTTTGTTGCCGCCACGCGGAAACTATCGGCCTACAAGCGCTGGAAATTTCGTTCGCTCGTGATGTTGAACATCAGCTATAGCTTTCTGCGGGCTCGGGTGCGTGCCATGCGGCAATTCCTCAAACAGGACGGGATGGACGGACCGCGCACCTGGCTGCGCATTTTCGCGTATTTGCTGATCTATCCCGGCTTGCTGCGTGAAATCTTTCCGGCGTGGCTGTCCTTCTTCCGGCCGGGTTTTCATCCTTGGCAGCATGATGACCGTGCTTTAGTGGCTGAACACGAAGCACGATTGGGCCTGCCGGTTTTGAACAAGGACGCCCTGATCAGGTTGGCCTAGCGAGCAGGGTGCCCTAGACTCGTCCCCAGGCGGTGAGGTTCGCCGCGCGGTCGAGGTACAGGATCATGATCGATATCAGCCGCGTCGGCACATTCGCGCTGGGGACCGGCCGCGTGAAGCGGGTGGGGTACGGAGCCATGCAGCTGGCGGGCCCCGGGGTGTTCGGGCCGCCGAAAGACCGGCAGGGTGCGCTCGCGGTGCTGCGCGAGGCGATCAAGAGTGGGGTCGATCATATCGATACCAGCGACTATTACGGCCCGCACGTCACCAATCAGCTCATCCGCGAAGCTCTTCATCCCTATCCCAGTAATCTGGTGATTGTCACCAAAATCGGGGCGCGCCGCGGAACCGACGGATCCTGGAATCCGGCCTTTTCAGCTGAGGAACTGACGAGCGCCGTGCATGACAATCTTCGAAACTTGAAAGTCGACGCGCTCGACGTCGTCAACCTGCGCATGCTGTTCAGCCCCCACGGGCCCGCCGAGGGTTCCATCGAGGCGCCGCTCACCGTGCTGGCGGGATTGCAGCGTCAAGGACTGGTTCGCAATATCGGCCTCAGCAATGTGACGCGCAAGCAGGTCCAAGAGGGGCGCGCCATCGCCGAGATCGTCTGCGTGCAGAACCACTACAATCTTGCCCATCGAGAAGATGACGCGCTGATCGACGAACTCGGCGGCGCCGCCATTGCCTATGTACCGTTCTTTCCGCTCGGCGGCTTCACGCCATTGCAGTCGACCACGCTCTCGGATGTCGCCAAGGCGCTCGGCGCAACGCCAATGCAGGTGGCGCTCGCGTGGCTGCTTCAACGCGCACCCAACATTTTGCTCATTCCCGGCACTTCGTCGGTGAATCATCTGCGCGAAAATCTGGCGGCGGCCCGTCTCACGCTGCCGGGCGCTGCCGTGGCGGCGCTGGATCAGATTGGACGGGTCGTGGCCGGTAAGTGAGTATTTCGACATGGCGGGCGCTTTCAGTTTAAGATTTGAATCTAACGAACGACCATAAGCCGGCAAAAACATGAAGTCGGGCGAGCAGGTCTTGATTCTCACTGCGAAAGGCACGGAAGAACTCCGCAATCATGCGTCTCAACTCGACGCATCCGCCCGGAATATTCTGTCATTGATCGAGCAGGGCTGTAGAACGACCGACGCCATCCTGCAGCGCTCGATGTTTCCTCACAATTCTGTGGTCGATGGGCTGCGCCGGCTTTTGACCAACAGGTTTGTGTCCATGGCGGATGATGAACCGGCGTCCCGTCCCGGTGGCTCGGTGGATTCCCGCGCAGGTCGCCGGGAATTGCGGCTCAATTTCGGCATCTCTCCCAGTCAGGCGCGCTTCGCGCTGTCCAACTTCTGCATGGACGAGTTCGGTACGGATGGCCAATACCTCGTGGATGCGGTGAGTCTCTGCAACGATGTCATGAGCCTGCAGGAAGTCTTGAATAGTATTCGAGCGGAAGTCGATGAGCGGCTCGCGAATCGATTGCCGGCTCTGGTTGTCTGCGTTCGCGAGATCAACGAAACGGACGACGCATCGCCTACGGGATCCCACGCGCAAGCCGCCGCGCCCGCCGTGAAGCCGGCGCCAAGCAAACCCGCATCCGCGAGAGAGTTACCTGAGGTCCGGCCGGTGCCTGCGCAAAAGGCTGCCGCGAGCGGCAGTCAGGGGCCGGATCCACTACGCCTGGAACCCGGTATTTCACTCGCTCAGGGGCGTTTCGCGCTGACGGAATTCTGCCTCAATCAGTTCGGCGTGCAGGGTCAGGAATTTGTGGATGCGGTCAATCGCTGCGGCGACGTGCCCGCCATGCAAAAGGTGCTGAATTTGATTCGGACCGATTTGTTCAATCGCCACCGGGATCGCTTGCCGCAGCTGGTCGCCTGCGTGCGCGAGATCAATGATACCGCTTCATAGGCGTTGCTATAGCTTGAATCGCGCGATCGCTTTTTCCAACAACGCCAGAGTTTTGCCGACGCCCTTGGTTTGACGCAACAGTTCTTGAGCCGTGGTCTCGTCGCGACTGCGCTGAAAGGCGCTCGAGGTGCTCTCGAATTTGCGTGACTGCTCATTGACCTCGGTGGCTGCGCCGCTAACGGCGAGGATTAAATTTTTCAGCTTCATTTGCATCAATTTGAGCGAGGCCATGAGGCTGTCCGGGCGTTTGCCGGCCACTGCGATTTCCACGGCGAGATCGCCGGCGGCAATCTTCTTCATGTATTCCGCCGCGACGCGCGGCTCCCCGCCGAGCAGTTGGAGCACCTTCCAGTCCAGGAGGAAGAACAGGGCAATCGAAATTGCGGCGCCGATAACCAATCCTGCCAAGGCGACGCCAAAGCCGATTTTCCTGCCCACGGAGTGCAGTTCGGCGACCGGGTAGGCTGAGATGATCGTGAGGCCCCATTCCTCCAGGGGTACACGCTCAATAGTCCATGAGCCGTCCTTGTTGTCGATGTGCTCCTGGACTTCTTCCTTGGTGACCCAGGACGGTGCGTAACGCACGGTCTTGCTGTCGACCACAGCGACGAAGCCGCTGTTCAGCAGCCGCGATTGTTCCAAGGACTGGCTGAGGACCGGGAGTTCGGCCTTGTAGCCGACGTAGTTGATGCCGATAAAGTCGCCGTTCTTCGCGTTGAGTGGCTCATAGCCGGTAATGTAGGGATTGCCAAGGATGTCGACCACGCCATAGAAGGCCTGGCCATGGCTCAACGCGGCATATGCCTTGGTGCTGTTGTTGAGCTCAGTACCGACCGCGCGGCTGCCGTCGTCCTTCATGACATTGGTGGCGATACGCACGAATCGCTCTCCATCCTTGGAGAAAATTGTAGCCGTGCCCTTGTCCAGGCGGGTGACGTAATCAACGATGTCGAAGTTCCCGGCCTGGCCCTTGCCGGCGACGACGATATCGGCAATGGGCTTGCCCGCCAGCGTGACGGTAGCGCCTTTCTCGGCCCCGCCGCGCGCATTGATTTGCTCTTTGAGCAGGGCCATGCTCATCCGCACGCGTTCGTCCATCAACGCGGCCGTGGTTACGAACACACCCCGGACAGACGTGACGTTATCTGCAACTTGCTGCTTGATTTGGGCTTCCTCGTGCTGCATTGCCCAAAAAGAAAAGCCGATCGCACCAATGCTGATGAGCAGCAGAGCGATGGCCGCAACCGGCAGTACTACTTGAAACTTGAATCCCCGGAACAAGGCGCCCTCCTTGCAAATAGACGCCTATTCCGCCAACTTCTGCATCCGTGTGATGCCTACGGAGTCTCTAAATCCGCAAAATTTATGCTATCGCCGCCACGTTTTGCGCTTTTTTGTTAATTTCGCAGGGGCAACGCGCACATTCATAAAATTCCAATGTGGCTGGGGTAGCTTTGCACCCTAGGGGGTATGCCCCGCCACCAGGAGGCAGATCGCATGATTAACGAACAGCCGAAAACAATCGCGCAGGTCGGCCAGGCGAGGGTGGGCAAGGCGCTGTACGAAAAGCACCTGTTAATGGACAAGGTTGTGGGATTGGCCAGCGCCACCCCGCGTGAGCGCTTTGAGGCCTTTGCACTCTCGGTGCGTGAGGTTCTGGCAAAACGCTGGGTGGAGACCGCGGGCACGTATGCCCGCGAGAACCCCAAGCGGGTTTACTACCTCTCGATGGAATTTCTCATCGGCAAGTCGCTCGCCAACAACGTCGCGAATCTGCTGTTGGATCCGGATGTTCACCGCGCCGTCAAAGAAATCAATCTAGACTGGCTGGCCACCTTGGAGCAGGAGCCGGACGCCGGCCTTGGCAATGGTGGACTCGGGCGCCTCGCAGCCTGCTTTTTGGACTCCATGGCAACCATGCAGATTCCTGCAATGGGCTATGGGCTGAGGTACGAGTACGGCATGTTCAAGCAGGTCATCCGTGACGGATGGCAGGTGGAATATCCCGATAACTGGCTGGCGCGCCATGATCCTTGGGAAATACGCCGCGTGCGCGATCAGGTCGAGATCAAGCTCAATTGCTCCTACGAGGTGCGCGAGGGCACCTTGCGCGCGGTCGCCGGCAAACCCTCGAGTCTGATAGGAGTTCCCTACGATCGCCCGATCGTGGGCTATGGCGGCAACACCATCAACACACTGCGCCTGTGGGCCGCCAGAGCGCCCGACTATTTCGACTTCCAGGCATTCAGCCACGGCGAGTTCGTCGGCGCGGTAGCCGAGGCGCTCGAAGCGGAGTCATTGACCCGCGTGCTGTATCCCGATGACTCCACCCAGCTGGGGCAGGGACTTCGCTTCGTACAGGAATATTTTCTGGTGGCCTGCTCGTTGGCCGATGTCATTCGCCGCTTTCGCATGCATAACACGGACTGGACCTTGCTTCCGGAAAAAGCCGCGCTGCAGCTCAACGACACGCATCCGAGTTTCTCGGTCCCCGAGCTGATGCGCATCTTGCTGGACGAAGCCCACTTGGGTTGGGACACGGCGTGGAATCTTACCTGCCGCACACTGGGATATACCAATCACACGCTGCTGCCCGAAGCTCTCGAAAAGTGGCCGCTGCCGTGGTTTCAAATGCTGGTACCGCGCCAGCTCGAAATCATCTTCGAGATCAACCGGCGCCTGCTGGAGGCGGTGCGGAAGCGCTACCCGGGCGACGAAGGCCGCGTGCAGCGAATGAGCCTGATTGAGGAGGGTGCTACGAAGCACGTGCGCATGGCAAATTTGGCGATCGTCGGCTCTCACAGTACCAACGGGGTCGCCAAGATTCATTCCGAGCTGTTGCGCACGACCACGGTCAAGGACCTTGCCGAGATGTTTCCGGAGAGATTCAGCAATAAGACCAACGGCGTAACGCCGCGCCGCTGGCTGCTGCTCGCGAATCCTCCGCTCGCCGAATTGATCACCGAGGCCATCGGCAGCGCGTGGATCACGGATCTCGATCAGCTGACCCGGCTGAAGCCGTTTGCCAACAACGCAGATTTTCTCGACAAGTTCTTGCAGGTGAAGCGCGAGAGCAAAAGACTCTGCGCGGAATGGGTCAAAATGAAATTCGGCTTCAGCGTCGATCCTGAAACGATATTTGACTGTCACATCAAGCGAATTCACGAGTACAAGAGGCAACTTCTGAACGCGCTGCGCATCGTCGTGCTTTACAACCGATTGCGGGCCGATCCGAAGGCGGTGCGGTCACCGAGGACATTCTTTTTCGCCGGCAAAGCCGCGCCGGCCTATTATGTGGCCAAGCTCATCATCAAGTTCATTGAGAACTTGGCTCAGACGGTCGACGCGAATCCGGTCGCGAACGCGCAGTTGCGCATCATATTTTTACCCGATTACGATGTTTCACTGGCGCAAAGACTCATTCCCGCAAGCGACGTGTCGAATCAGATCTCCACCGCCGGCTATGAGGCCAGCGGCACCAGCAACATGAAGTTCATGATGAACGGCGCGTTGACGATGGGAACGCGCGACGGCGCAACGATCGAGATGGCCGAAGAAGCCGGAGAGGAGAATTTTCTTCTGTTCGGTCTCACGGCGCAGCAGGTAGCCGACAGCCGTGGTTGGTATAATCCGCGGTGGCACTACGATCACGATCCGGAGACGCGCGCGGCGCTCGACTTGATCGGCGCCGGGCATTTCAGCGGCTCTGACCCGAGGTTGTTTCAGCCGCTGTACGACTTGCTGATGCACGGCGATCGGTACATGCACCTGGCGGATTTGCAATCGTATTTGAAGGCCGACCAGCTGATGCGCGATTGGTATGCGAATCCGCGGGCCTGGGCGCGCAAGGCAATCTTGAACGTCGCATCCTCGGGAAAGTTCTCGAGCGACCGCACGATTGGCGAATATGCGCGCGACATCTGGGCTGCCAAGTCTTGCCCCGTTTCATCAAAGGGTTTTGAACATGAATGACACGCCTCCACTGGATCAAGAGCAGCTGATTCGCCGGATCAGCCGCGATCTGGCCGATGGCTACGATGAAGAACTCGAGATGGAAATCGAGGATCGGCCAAAAGTACCTGGCTCGTCAGCCGACGGGGAAACGGACTCTGAAAAGGCCTATCGGTTGCGCTATTTCAACGATCTGTTTCGGCTGCAAGCCGAGCTGGTCAAACTGCAGGACTGGGTGGTCGATTCCCGGCAAAAGGTGGTGATTGTTTTCGAAGGACGCGACGCCGCGGGGAAGGGGGGGATTATCAAGCGGATTACCCAACGCTTAAACCCTCGCGTCTGCAGGGCAGTGGCCCTGCCGGCGCCCAACGATAGAGAACGCACGCAGTGGTATTTCCAACGCTACGTACCGCACCTGCCGGCAGCCGGGGAGATCGTCCTATTCGACCGCAGTTGGTATAACCGCGCCGGGGTCGAACGCGTGATGGGATTCTGCACGCCCGAGGAATATGAGGAGTTTTACCGTTCCGTGCCTGAATTCGAACGCATGCTGGTGCGCTCTGGAATTCGCTTGCTGAAGTATTGGTTCTCGATTACGGATGAGGAGCAATATGTGCGTTTTCTCGGCCGGATCCACGATCCGCTCAAGCAATGGAAGCTGAGCCCCATGGATCTCGAATCGCGCCGTCGATGGGAAGACTATACAAAGGCGAAGGAGGTCATGTTGGAGCGCTCGCACATACCGGAGGCCAAGTGGTGGGTGGTTCACGCCGTTGACAAGAAGCGCGCACGACTCAATTGTATCCATCACCTCCTGGAGCAGTTTCCTTACAAGGAGGTGGTCAAACCAGCGATCGTTCTACCCGCGCGCGAGCATCACGAGGACTATTCCCGCCAGGCTGTGTCCGCCGAGATGGTGGTGCCGGAGGTATACTAGCGGCCCGGCTGCCAGGCTCTGCGATGGCATTTTTGGCCGACGTGATAAGTTTAAGTAATAGTGTGGCGGTGGCCGGCGCCGTGACACGTCGTGCGATTGAACTTTTGGCTGACACTCGAGTCCCCCATATGTCTGCAACGGGAGTAACTCAATGAAGACTCGGCTCGCGATCAAACTCGGCGCGGTTGCCCTCGCCCTGTTGGTGAACAGTCTGATCCTCGGCGGCACGACATTTATGGCCGGTTCCCACAGTCAAGAACAACCCGGCGACCCCTCCGTCGCTTGTGCCCGAACCAAGATGCTGCATCTAACCGTGTGACAGTTTGGTGGGATCGGCACCCACGCGGCCCCCGGCCGCATCCACCGATCCTGCGCGGGCCAGCGTAAAATCGAAGTGCACACTGGGTAGCCCTTTCGCCGGCGCTTCCGGGTCGCTTGTCTTCTCCTTCGCCACCAGTTCCGGCGACGCACCGAACACCACGTCGGTTTCCAGATACTGCCCGGGAAAGTAGAGCGCGGTGACCAGTTCCCGAAACCCCGGCGCGCTGATGAGGAAATGAATATGCGCCGGCCGGCAGCCTTCTCGCCTCTGGGCGCGGACCAGATCCCCAACCGGGCCGTCCATCGGAATGAAATAACCGAGCGGCCGCACGGTACGCAGATGGTATTTGCCTTCCTTATCGGTGTGAAACGTACCGCGGTAGTCGATTGCGCTGCCGTCACCCTCCTGGAGGTCATAGACCCCGGCGCTCGAAGTCTGCCAGACCATCAGCCTGGCATTGGCGACAGCTTCTCCTGCGGCGGAGCGTACCGTTCCCCACAAGAGGATTTCCTCGGATTTGTCGGCGTTTGAAATCTGCGTGCCGAGTGCCAACGGCGGCGCATCTTCGCGAAAGAACGGCCCCAGCAGGCTCGTGGAGGTCGCCTTTTCCATTGCCGTTGCGTCGTGCAGCGTGTTCACCAGGGTGCTCAATCCCACGACGTCCGAGAGCAGGATAAATTCCTGTCGCGTCGTGGTGCAGGTCTTGCCGACGCGCGTGAAGAATTCGATCGCCTTCAGCCACTCGGCCGGAGTCAGGTTCACCTCTCGGGCAAATGTGTGCAGGTGGCGGATCGCGCTCGCAACAATGGTCTTAAGACGCTCATCCGCCGTGCTGTCCATTTGTGCGAGCACCGCATCGGTTACAGACTGCGGCGTGTGGCTTTTCATGCAGACCTCGTGTTGCCGCTCACGCGCGTGCCGCTCATGCGCGCCGACGCGAGACCACAAAGGCCTCGTCGTTGAACCATAGGCCGCCGTGCTTCTGCAGCACGCTTTGCGTGGCCGCAAGGTAGGCGCCATTCGGGACAACTTCATCGAGCCGTTCGTCTTCGATCTGATTCACATAGATTGCGGCGTTCCAGGCGGCGAACAAGGTCGAGGTGCCGATACGATCGCCGATTTCCGAGGGGAGCGTGTGCATCTCGTAACGAAACACCGCCTTCTCGTCCGGCGGTGCGCTCAGGGTGAAGTCGCGGGCATCGCGACCCAGCTCGCGGCGCAGGGTCGTTAAAAGTTCATGGCGGTCGACTTGAAAGGGTTGCTCCTGCGGCCACAGCTGTTGGATGATTTCAAGCCCGGGATCATGTCCATACGATTGAATCGCGAGCAGCCGACCGCCTGCTGCAAGACTGCGTGCCAAGGGCGCGAGCACCTTCTTGACTTTGAATTCGGCGCCCATCCGCGCCCGCCAGGGCTGCGAGGCGATCACCAAGTCATAATGCTCGAAGATGCTGCCCGGCTTTGGGATCACGTTATCGAGCAGAAATTTATGATCCTCACGATAAATCACCAGTACCGAAGGCCGCACCACCTGGGGATTGCCCGTCTTGGGACTGGGCGTGGTCTGCCAACCGTTGGCGAGCGCCGGCGCGAGATCCTCGATCTGCTCGGCGTACTCATGAGCGGTTGAGCCGGTCAACCGCACTTCCTGCCAATTGAGGGCAGCGGCCAAATGCGCGTCTCGCGGCATGAGGCGCGGTGCCTCAGCATAGTTGAGATTGGTCACGACAAAGACCGTCGCGGGATGCTCGAACAGCCGATCGGGCAGCTTCTCGAGTCCCAAGCGAACATCTTCGAGACTGATTTCCTTGGCGACGACAAACAGGGGCACGGTCGGAAACAGGCGATGCGTGCTGCGCATCACGCGCGTGAGCACGGTGCCATCACCCATTCCGGCATCGAAGATCCGCAACGCCGGCGGGGTCGGCCGCAGCAGGGTCATCTCGTGAGCGGCGCGCCGTGCAATGGCGGACTTCTCGTTGCAGGTCGTGATAAAGGCAAGATACTTCTGGCGATTGTCATAGAAGCGAAACGGAATCGACACCGCCGCTTTGGAACCAAGGGATGCGCTCATTGCTATCGCCACAGCCGGCTGGAGGCGATCTGTGCCCCTTGCGCCAGGGATTGCAGCTTCAAGTAGGCGATATCCGGTTCGACCGGGCCGAATCCGGCGAAGGTGCCAAAGCCGCAGTCTGTGCCTGCCATAACCCGATCGCGGCCGACGATGTCTGCGAAGCGCTCGATGCGCTCGGCCACCAGCAGGGGATGTTCGATATAGTTGGTCGTGGTAGCCAAGAGGCCCGGGATCAAAATCTTGTCGTCCGGGACTTTGAATTGCTCGAACACCGTCCATTCATGCGCATGGCGTGGATTCGCGGCCTCGAACAGCAAGCCCTGCGGCTTTGCCTTGAGCACAACGGGTAGCAGGCGCTCCATGGGCACATCGTGATGATGAGGTCCTTCGTAATTGCCCCAGCAGACATGCATGCGGACACGGTCCGCCGGCACATTCCTCAAGGCATGATTCAAGACCTCGATGTGCCGTGCCGCGAGAACCTCGAATTCTTCCAGCGAACGCTCGCGATACATGGTGTGGCGTCCCATTGCAAGATCCGGCGCATCGATCTGCAAAATGACACCCGCCTGCACGATCGCCTCGTACTCGACGCGTAAGCCTTCGGCGAGCGCCGTGAGGTATTCGTCCTGCGAGGGATAAAAGTCGTTGGGCTGGAATAGTGCCACGACGCCCGGCGAAGCCGCGTTCATGAAAGTCTCGGTGGGCGCCGCCACGGCTGACGCCGACTGAATGTTCTTCAAGTCTTCTTGCAGGGGCGCGAGATTCTTGACGCGAATCTCGGCGATGCAGCGCGGCCGGCGGTACTTGGCGGTCGAGCCGCGATCGGCCAGCTTCCTGAGCAGTCCCGGAAACTCCACGAGATCTTGCCCCGGCTCCCGAGGCGTGTCGCCGCCAAATCCTGACAGGCGCTCGGCGATATAGGTGGCGTAGCTGATCTTGCTCATCTCGCCGTCGCTGACCACATCGATGCCGACTGCCACCTGGCGCCGCACCACGTCCGCCACGGCATCGGCGATCACGGCCGCCGCCGCCCGAACGTCGCTCACTTCGTTGCGTTCACGCGCGAACAGCACATCGGTCACGGCCTGACTGCGCGGCAGGCTGCCGACGTGGGTGGTCAAGATTCGATCGGTACTGTGTTTCATGAGCCGACCGGCTGCTAGCGATAGGTATTGTTGGAGGTGTGATCACCCGCCATCCAGCGCTTCAAGTCGGCGTGCGCCTCCTTGAGCCGAACGCGGTTGATCTCTTGCGCCCGGGGACTGT
>Ga0307474_10001709_pt1 | contig 15892 bp, 16 predicted proteins | sample atmos_gasesECM1C_2_FD_203312 | JGI IMG/M metagenome (GOLD analysis project Ga0307474, IMG submission 203312) | Hardwood forest soil microbial communities from Morgan-Monroe State Forest, Indiana, United States - atmos_gasesECM1C_05 | ecosystem: Environmental > Terrestrial > Soil > Temperate... | reverse complement strand
CAGGCGGGTCAAGGCGTCAAGTCGGCCGACGGCATGTGGACCTTCACCACCGACGCTGACACACTCGCAGTCAATAAGGAATCGGAATTGACGATCGATGCGCGCCACGCCGGCAGTACGATGGCCAAATGCCCTGACCTCGACGGAGTTAGTTTCACGATGCCGGCGCATGGCCACGGCGGTTCGACGACCCCGGCGGCGATGAAAATGGGCGACTGTAAGTATCACGTTTCCGGCCTAACCCCGACGATGGGCGGGGATTGGCTGCTGCACCTGGGACTGAAAGAGGCTAGCAAGACGACGACCGCCGTGGAGTTCAATCTCAAGGCCCAGTGACTCGGGACACGCCGGCAGCGCCATCGCTGGTCAAGGACGATTCGGACTCTCGCACCGATCGTCGCTGCCGAGCATCCCGGTGCGGATGTTTGGCATGTCGTTCGCAGTTGCATCCGGTCAGACAGGGATCTACTACGACGAAGGCGGCCATCCGATGCTCGGCTCCACGCTCGTACGCGACCCGAGATTCACGGATCGCGTCGTAGCCGAGACGCGCGCCTTGCTGTCGACGATACCGGCATGAGATCGTAGTTGAAGACGCAGCAACTCCCTAGGTCTTACCGCATCTGACGAAAGGCTTTTCGCATCTCTTCGGTGAAGAGCGCTGGTTAGTCGTTGGAGAAGGCTTTCGAGGCCGCTAGCGTGTCGAGAGCCTCACGGAGCAATTTGATCTTGCCGTTCTCGGCGAGCAGGACGCCGGCGTAGGTCTGCTGATAGATCTTGCCCGTATCGACTACCAGAGCTTCGACCTGATATTCCGCCGCTACCTTGTCGGGAGTTTGGATAAAGTAGGTCAGATTCTTGAAGCGAAAGTCGGGGATCTTGACGAGCAGACCCGCGAGCAGTTTTTCGACCGCAGCAGGCCCTTGGGCATAAGCCCTGACCCATGGCAGTTCGAGCACACCGTCCTCGGCAAACTGAGACGCGGATACCCTGGGCGTCCTGACGTTGTTCAGGTAGGCTTCAAGCAGTTCAGTGGCGGATTTCATCTGTCTTTCCTTCAGGAGTGTGATGGCTTGCGTGTGGCGTCAATGCTAATAGGACCGGCGCCGAAATAGACGAGCTGCAACAGGCCACCGGCGAGACGCGCTTGAAGGTTAGGCGTCGAACGGGTCCGAATAAATCGGCTGATCACGATTTCATAATTCCGTACGGTGAATAATCGGCGTAGACTTGCCCGAGAACCTCGGGGTTTCCATGGATCAACTGCTGTCACTCCGGGTCTTTACCCGCATCGCCGACGCAGGGACATTCGTAAAGGCCGCTGAGTCGCTGAAGCTGCCGCCGTCGACGGTGACAAAGCTGATACAGGACCTGGAATCGCACCTGGGTGTGAAACTGCTTCACCGGACTACGCGCAGGGTAACGGTCACACCCGAAGGCGCTGCCTACTATGAGCGTGCCATTCGCATCATCAGCGATGTCGACGATATGGACGAGTTCGTTGCCAATCAAAGGGCTCAGCCGAAGGGCCCTCTGCGAATCGATGTGCCATCGATTCTTGCCAATACGATTCTGCTTCCCTCCCTGCACACCTTCCGTGCCAGCTATCCCGAGATCGAGATCATTCTTGGGGTGAGTGACCGAAACGTGGATTTGATCGGCGATGGCGTCGATTGTGTGATACGCGGGAATCCGCTGCCAGTGTCATCGCTGATCGCGCGCCGCATCGCGGAAATTGACTATGTAACGTGCGCGAGCCCATCCTATATAAAGGAGCATGGTGCTCCGTCCCACCCAAAGCATTTGGAAAAGCGCCACGTCATTTACAGCAATGCGTCGCCGCTTACCGGCAAGACGTTTCCGTTGGTGTTCACTCGCGGAGGCAAAGAAATTGAAGTCCAGGGTCGGACGATGGTGACGGTGAATGAAAGCACTGCCCATGTGACCGGACTGCTCGCGGGTCTGGGTGTGGGCCAAACATTCAGGTACATCGCCCAGCCCCACTTCAAGACCGGTGCACTAATTCCCCTTTTTAAGGACTGGGGACGCCCCAGTCATCCGATCCACGTCATGTACCCGCCCAACCGACATCTGAACGCCAAGGTGCGAGTGTTCGTCGATTGGGCGGTCGAAGTTTTCGCCAAATTCGACGACCGGGTGGTTGATTCGGCCTCCTGAAATGCATCGCATTTCGCGTTGCGAGATCAGTACAATAAGCCGCTGATTTGCAAACGCGACACTCGCTTATCCTGTTAGTCGGTGGTTCCGCGTAAGGTCGCTGGGAGCGAGAATAGAGCATGCCAAAGATTCTCTTGTTTCGTGTCGCCCAGGATTTGAGCGCGAGCCTCGTGTCGGAACTTTCTCGCGCCGGGTACGACGTTGCCGCGCCACAGAGCGTGGATGTGCGGACAGTTCTACAGCAGCAGCCTGATCTGATCCTGCTGCAGACGGATGTGCGCACGCTCGACTGCTGTGGTCTTCTGACGCAGCTCAAAGGCAATGAGGCCACGGCGCCGGTGAAGATAATCCTTCTCGCTGACGGTGGGCCTTTGGAGCGCAGCCGTGCTCTCGATCTGGGTGCAGACGATGTCCTGAGTATTCCCTTTGAGCGGGTTGAGCTCTTCGCCCGAATCCGGGCGCAGCTACGTGAGAAGGCACCGGATGATCGCTTGCGCTTGGAGGTGCTCGACGCCAGGAAGAGAGAGCACGAAACTGAAGCGGCGTTGGCCGCGATCGTCGCGCAAAAACAGACGGGAAAGAGACGCTGGATTGCACTTGGGGTGGTAGCTGCCCTGGCGGTGATCGGCGCAGGTATTGCTGTCCGAAACACCCAGGTCAGTCGAAAATCGAATGCGAGCCTTGTTTTGCAGCTGGCGAGTCTGCGCTCGCAGATACTTACTCAAGGTCAGCTTCTGGAGCGCGCACAAAAGAGCCGCGAAGCACAGAATCAGGAATTGAGCGCTTCGTTGAGCAAGCAATTGGAAGAGTTGCGGGCAGAGAGTGCAGACTTGCACAAGCAGATCTCTACCTCGCGCGGCGCGTCCCTGGCTGATCTTGACAGCCGTTTGAAGCAGACCGACTCCCGGATCGGAAAACTCGAGAACGAGTCGCGCATCGCACAGGAGATCGTCCGGGATTATTCGAACAGCGTTTGTCTGATCTACGCGATCGTAGGGTTTCACGACAGGAAGAGTGGGGCTCGACTCATGTTTGGCGGTTTTGACGCGAACGGCAATCCGCTTGCCGATGACAAGGGAAATGTTATCGTCACCACTGAAGGGGACAGCCGGCCCGTTTACCTGCATGTATTTGGAAGTGGTTTTCTGATCGATACCGCTGGCCACATCCTCACCAATCATCACGTACTCCAACCGTGGTGGCACAACGCTCAAGCGATCCCTGTACCCAGTGATACTTTCGAGCCGAACGTCGAGTCGATTTGGGCTTATTTTCCGGGATACGAAACGCCGATGCCTCTGCACGTACAGGGCTTGAGCGAGGATTTTGACCTCGGGCTGGCATCAGTCGATCTGCCTCAGAGCCGTCCGCGGCCGGTCACAATCGATCAGCAAGCCCCAATTTCGGGTAGCCCGGTAGTCTTGATTGGATACCCGACGGGCGTCCAAGGGATACTTGCGCGTGTCGACGAGCCTACTCTCAAACAGATCGCCCGGGCGGCGGGGAACGAGACGGAAGGTCTTGTACAAGAGCTTGCACGCAGAAAGCTGATCCGACCGCTGGTGACGCAGGGGCATCTGGGCGTCGTTGGCCCCGATCGACTGGTCTACGACGCACAAACAACTCATGGGGGATCCGGTGGCCCGGTATTCGATGCCAACGGAAAAGTGATCGGAGTGAACTTCGCTGTCCTGTCGGACTTCTCCGGCTCGAATTTCGCCGTGCCCATCTCACGTGCTGCAAGTCTGTTGGCAACGCCAAAATCCGCGCAAGCGGCACGTTGATGCCGATCTCCGGCCAACTGCCTCGGCCCGATAGCGGACGTGACCCCCGCCTTGAGATGGTCGAAGCAAGCTTCGGCGCGACAGCGAACCGGCTATCGCTTATCTAGTCCGGCGGCCCGCGCCACCATCGAATAGAGCGCTTGCATCTGCGGGCCGCTTTTCTGCGCGTAGTTCGGGTCGTTGAGATAACCCCACCAATCCCAACATCCCTCGCCATTGGTTACGGCAGTCGCAATAGTTTGGGGATAGAGCACGATAATCCTGTTGGTATCCGCCCACTGATTGATCCCGGCGTCATCCACGAAGGTCGGGCCGATCTGTCCGTGATACTGCAGACAGCCGTGCAGCGCGAGAATCAGCCCGCATGACATGCCGCTGGCGCAGGCTGCGGGTACGAATGCATACCCGGTGCTGTCCATGCTCAGCGCAGCGGCATTGCCTCCGGTGGCAAATTCGTTCTGATCGAAGGCAATGACAGTGCCTGTCAGCGTCCCTTGGTTCCTGGGCTTGAGAGGCCCAAACCAGCGTGTGAGCCACACTTGCTCCGAATCGTACGCGGCGGTCAGAGCAACACCAGCGAGCGGAGGATTCCGATCGGCGTTGACGCATTTGATGATGAAAGGAGACGCGTTCTCCTGGCAAGTCAGCGGGGCGTCAGGAGATTCCCACCCGTGCTCGGCATTGAAGTTGTTGTCGTACTGGAAGACGTTGGCCCCGAAATATCGGTAATAGGCGTGAAGCGTGTTCATGACCGCCTGAACGACGGTAGTATCCAACGCCCCGGACCAAAGATAGACCGGTTGTCCCCTCAGGTTGCTGACGGGATCGATCAGCCCTTCCTTTGACCAGGCAACGGTCGTGCTCAAAAGCGTCGACAGAGGCACCGGCGGAACATCATCCAGACAGGTCGTAAGGGCGCTTTCAAGACTGTCCTGCGCGCAGTAATACGGACCACCGGCGTAGACCGCAGCGCCCTTGAACGTGCCCGAGAAGGCGACGTGCATCTGCACTGCCATGTATCCGCCCGAGGAGATGCCAGCCACGAAGATCTTGTTGCCGGGAACCGCGTAAGTACCGAGCTGCTGGGCGGTGCAGGGGACAACGGCGCCCAAACTGAGGCCGACGATTACGACGATCAGGACAGCCAACGGCCGCTTCAAACCCATGCTTGCCTCCCGCGTCCAGTCATCAGAATGAAGATTCTCTTTTTGACTTCTTGCTGAGTCACGGCATTAGTTTTGCGCGCAATATCCGGCGCCGTTCAGCGCCTGGTTGCTCCACAATGCCTGCACCGGGTAAGTGCGTCCGTCATTGCCGACCATGTTAAATGGCGAGCCCGGGACCTGCAGTCCGTCCCCCACCCACGCGCACTTGTCTCCGATCTCCCACCCCTGATAGTCGAACCAGGCGCCGTATTGCACCTGCCCGGCGGCCTCCTCGGCGCCCGGGTCGGTCAGGGTCTCGGCGATCTCGTGTCCCAGCACGATGGTGACCCCATCGTTGTTTCCTGCCGGCGCGGGGTTCACGAAGTCCTGGCCGCAGCTTCCCGCCGCGTTCAGCACGTAAGGCATGTTCGTGAACGCTATGCCCGTCGTCACACCCGGATACGAAATCGGGGTGACGTAATCGTGCCAGGCGCAATAGGACCCCTGATTGAATCCGGCATCGTTGTACATCTGCGGAGTCGCCACTACGAAGTTTGCGTTGGCCGGGTTGCTCACGCCGAAGTGCTGCGCCGCACGCCCCGCCTCTTGTGCGAGTTCCAACGGACTCAGGTTGTCGTGGATCGGTGTCGTGTCGTCATGCCAGACACCGGCAAGCTCCTGCCTGGGATCGCTTACATTCGAAAACGTGCCATTGTAATTCGACTGATAGTACTGGGTCGCAATCCCATCCCACGATGTCCCGCCGATGGCCGCAATGAAGTTCGTCATCAGCGCTGCTGCCCCGTCAGGATCGCTCGCGGGCTGGCCCGCCGTCGTGTGGTTGAATGCTCCCGCCTCTCCCCATCCCCACAGAACGAGATAGATCCTGGGCGTCACCTGCACCGCGCCGCCGAAGTAGGCCATATTGACTGGCATCGGTTGTCCCGCAGCCACACCGGGTGGACAAATGCCAGTGGTCATGCAGATATCAACGGTGGGCGGCTCGATCCCGGTGGGCGGCATTGCATGAGGGTGCGTCGGCGCTGACCGCACGCACCCTTGCCCGCTCGCATCGAACGATCGGTTGCTCCACAGCGGCTGCACCGCAAATTTCGTGTTGCTGTTCATCGAAACATTAGCCAGGCCGGTCCAGGCGCACTTGTCGCCGATTTCGCTGGTCTGGGCATCGTTCCAGCCGTCCTGCACCGACGAGAAGTTGTCCGGATCGGTGATCGCCTCGGCGTACTCGTGTCCCACGACAATGCTGTAGCCGTCGAACACCCCGTGTCCGAATGAATCGCTGACCACGTTCACCGAGTTCATCCCGCAGCCACCGGCTCCCAGGACCGGCCAGCTGGCGTTCAGAAATGGAATGAACGCGTACTGCAAGCGGTAGGGATTGCCAACGCCGTCAACACTGTTGGTCTGGGTGTGATAGCCGCAATACACCGGCTGTCCGCTGGCGATGGTGGTCGGCGGCGTGAGGATGATGTAGGTGGCCTGCGGGTCGTAATTGAAGTGTGCAGAGGCGCGCACTGCCTCCTGAGCGATCGGATCGTCGGCTAAGTTCTCTGCCAAACCCAGTGCAACGATGTCGCTCGGCACCGCCGTCGGATCTGTCCAGACTCCCTTCAACTGCTTGCGCGGATCGGTGACGTAGTTCGCGCCTGTGATGTTGGCACAGCTTGTGTTCCCCGCTGCAATATTGTTGCAGTACTCGGTCGGGATCGCGTCCCACGATGTGCCGCCCAGATTGGTCAGAAATGAAGTCACATAGGTTTGTAGTTGCTGGCTGGTGAACACCTGCCCATGCGCGTCGGAGGTGGTGAACCCATTGGCCCAGTCCGGGCCCCAGAAAATCAGGTACGTCGCCGGTTTGTTCTCGACGCCGATCGCGCCCGGCCCCGCATTGCCGCCGTGATAGATCAGATCGTTTGCCAGCGAGGAAGGATTAGGTGTGTTGGGCTGCCCCGGTGCCCAGAACAAATGCTTCGCGTTCGTCTGGGCGTGTCCGATGCCTGGCATACTCACACCGACCAGCAAAAGCAATACGATTCCCGACAATCCCCACTTTCCAGTCATCAAATTTGCGCAGTTCGCTGATCGCGGCTCGATGCGAGACGAAAGCAGTTTCATCGAACACCTCCCGGGAACGTGTATCCCATTCACCTGATCGGCCTATACCATTCACCTAATCGCCTCACAATTCGCTAGGGGAAACACCTCAACCTCACAGCGGTAAACATAGGAGTCGTATGCCGCGCTCGGCATCGAACAGGTCGATGCGGCGAGCCGGGCGTCCGCGGGGCTGATGGAACGCCGCCGATGCGGACCACCGCCGCAGCCTTCGAGCTTTTCGGCAGACGGCACTCGCCGTGGAACGGTTAGCGAGGAGTCACTGACGCAAGGCGTAAGAAGCCTCGCGCCAACCCCGCCCCATCATTTACCCGCAATCAGGCATACGCCTCAAACTTCGGCTCGATTTTCCTGGTGCAGCCGAATACCCGTTCAGCGAAGGAAGGTATGTTGAGGGAAGCGGGCACTTCGAACGACTACGGGCGAGCGTAGGACATGGTCCAGACCGCCTTATCTCCCTCTCGGTATTCGTTGCCGTCCCAAGGCGTTCCACAGACGTGCAGGTACGCATACGGAGTTCCCGCAAACATGACCCAAGCCCCCTTGTCACGAACTGTTGTTGGCAGACCATTCGTTTCGGCATCGAAGGGCCAGGTAATCATCCAGTGCGGTCCTATCGGAATCGCGGGACTGGTTCTGTCCGACGGATCGGTGTTACTCCTCTGCGTCGCCCCGCACAGCATGTAGATCATTCCGGGAGCCGAGTTGGTCGGCCTCGGCTTGCCTTGCATGGCGTCCATCATCCATCGCATGCCCATCGGGTTCATACACATTGGGGGATCGCCAATCTTGTTTTCGTCGCCTGGTGTACAAACCCAGTCGTTGCTTCCTTTCACAAGAATGTTCAGCGTTCCACCAACGCCGAGTTCGGCAACCGTAGCATCCTTTGTCACATGTTCTGGACCGGAGAGACGTGCTCTCCTGATTCTTGGATCTTCCGCTCGGTCTTTCATGTCCTGTCCTCCGTTATTCGCTTGCTGGACCGGGAATACGGCTGATCCTGTTCGCGGCTCATCACCGGCGCCGCCAGCGGCTGCTGCTACCGTCTTGCTATCGAGACTGATCAGTGCGGCCCCGGCAGCCAGAGTGGAGACCACGAACTCCCTTCGGGTTTTCATCGGTGCTCGCCTTCCGCTCGTGCGAGCACCGCGAGATGCATCCGCCTTCGAAGCGCAAAGCCCAGCTTGCGGTAGAGCGCGATAGCCGCATGGTTCGAACTGAAGACATGCAGGAACGGGATTTCGTTTCGCGCTGCTATCGATGAGACGAGCGATCCGACGAGGCCGACTGCGAAGCCGTGTCCGCGGTACGCAGGCTCCACGCAGACCGCGCTGATCTCGGTGAATCTGTCGATGCGCATACGCTCGCCGGCCATGGCGACCAACATGCCTCGCTGACGAACTCCGATGTAGTCGCCAAGCTCGATGGTCCGGGGACCAAAGGGTCCGGGTTGGGTCACCTTCGCGAGCGCGAGCATGTCGGGAACGTCGGCGACGCCAAGAGCCGCGATCGGAGCCCCAGGCTGCGCCGCACGGGCGCCGGCATCCTTCAAGACCATCTGGTCGACGGAGTCTGCTCGGGTAACCAAGAACGGGGGCGGCGGCTCCACCTCTTCGGTCGTGAATAGCGCGACCTGGTCCTCGCCGCTCACCAAAGCCAGGAGCGACTGGTACGAGGCTGGCTCCGTGTCCCTCGTCGCAGCGAACGGCGCGACGGCCGCCGGATACCGGCGGGCCCGCCCATCGCCCTCGGCGAAATTCTCCTGGACGCCAGTAAGCGCCCGCCAGATCACCGCATCGAGGGGGTGCGGATCCGGCTCTCTCTCATCACTTGGCATGGTCCACCACCATCGTCGTCGCTCGCTCGCAACCCACATTTAGATGTGATGTGACGTCCAATAGGATGTCGAGTAACATCTAAATTGTCAAGGCCGCGATTGGGGCGCCTGCCAGAGTAAGGGGCTGCCGTTGAGAAAGTCGAAGCTGGAAGCCGCGCAGACACGCGAAGCGATTGTGGCCGCCGCCGCGGATCTCATCCGGCGCACCGGAATCGTGGAGGCGAGTCTCGCCGATATGATGGCGGCAGCGGGCCTGACCCACGGCGGGTTCTATAGGCACTTCCGCAACAAGGAGCACCTGGTCTCTGAAGCCCTCTCCGCGGCGGGAGACAAGACGATCACGACCATCGGTCGGCACATCGCGAAGGGTGGCCTCAACGCCGTCGTCGACGGCTACCTATCCAAATCCCACCGCGACTCCGCGACGCCCATCTGCCCCTTCGCCGCGCTGGGGAGCGAGATTGCCCGCTCCGGGAAAGAGACAAAGGCCGCGGCAACGGAGCTCCTCGAGAAAGTCTTTGTCACGCTCGCCGGCGATGCGCCCGACCGAGAGCAAGCGCGCAGCGCCGCCATCCTCGTCCTCTCCACGATGATCGGCGCCATGACGTTGGCTCGTATCGTGGCGGACCCCGATCTGTCATCGGAAATCCTGGATCGCGCGAAAGACCACTTACATCGCTAGGTACACGCCCGGTTTTCTCTCAGCGTGACCGCAAATCGAGCCTCGGAGGACGTAGACACATGCCGAAGAACACGAAGTATGTGTTTCCTATGCCAGCTATTTCTCGCCGCACTTTCGCCGCGGGTGGGACAGCCGTTGGTGCCAGTCTGCTGCTGGGTCGAATGCCTCGAGCGGAAGGTCTTAGAGGCGTCGACGGCCCCCTTCTCAAGGAGTACGACATCGCTACCAATGGCATCTCCTTGCACGTAACGGAGCAAGGGGACGGGCCAGTTGTTCTTTTCTGCCATGGATTTCCGGATACTTCCTATACCTGGCGCCGACAGATGGCAGCCATCGCGTCAGCCGGATATCGAGCAATTGCTCCAGATATGCGCGGCTATGGACGCAGCTCAGCTCCGGCGGACGCAACCTTGTACACGCCGCTCTACACGGCCGGTGACCTAGTTGGTCTGCTCGATGCGCTTGGTATTTCCAGCGCCGTTCTCGTGGGCCATGACTGGGGTGCGGCTCATGCGTGGAACGTTGCGCTGATGCGTCCTGATCGATTTACAGCGGTGTTCTGCCTGAGCGTGCCTTACGTTCCGCGAGGGGATCTCAGCGTCTTCGAGCGCATGCGGAAGTCCGGCCATGAAAACGATTTCTACATGTTCGAACAGATCCGACCGGACGCCGATCAAATCTGGGCTGACGCCGCAGTCACCATTCCAGGGGTTCTGTATTGGGCATCGGCTTCTGCTCCAGCCGACAAGCGGTGGAGCCCTATGGATCCTGCACGAAGCCTTTATCGTCCGGCTCCCGGGCCGTTGCCCTCATGGGTCGAACCAGATTACGTCGCTCATAACGTCACTGAATTCCAGCGTACCGGCTTTCACGGTGGTCTGAATTACTACCGCGCCGCCGAAGCCTATTTCTATCTGTCTGCCGCTTGGAAAGGCGCCAAGATCACCCAACCTTCCTTTTTCATTGCGGGGAAGGCGGATGGCTTGGGGGTGCTCTATCCACCCGTCGAAAAACTCCGCGCCGGCCTTCCCGGTCTCGTGGGAAATCTCGAAATCGATAATGTGGGCCACTGGGTACAACACGAAGCCTCTGCCGAGGTCAGTGACCAGCTCGTGAAGTTCCTGCGCACCGTAAACCCCGCCTAGGACGCAACCGACTGCCTCTCTATGCGAGCCCCGTTCCATGACTGCACGAACGGCTCCGGTGACGGCGTGGGGGGCCTCAGCGTCACTTTTTCACGCTTCCCGGCGGCGGCTCATTAATGACTGCCCAAAACATGCCCAGTTGCCGGATCGCATTAACAAACTCGTGAAAGTCAACTGGCTTGACCACATAGGCGTTGACTCCAAGCTTGTAGCTTGCCACCATGTCCCTTTCCTCGTGTGAGGAGGTGAGCACCACCACAGGAATCATTCTCAATTGGTCGTCGGACCTAATTTGCCTCAACACTTCGAATCCATCAACTTTGGGTAATTTCAGGTCGAGTAGCAGCAGAGCGGGATTGCCCTTCGGGCGTCCAGTAAAATTACCGCGACAATAAAGATAATCCAGAGCCTTCTCGCCATCACGAGTTACGACAACCTCATTGGCAAGGTTGTACTCATCCAGGGCGGCTAGGGTAAGCTCCACGTCTTTCGCATCGTCTTCCACCATCAGGATGCGTTCCATAAGCTAGTCCCCCTGCGATTTCGAAAGCGAGAAATAAAAGCTGGCGCCCTTATCCACCTCACCCTCAGCCCAGACCGTGCCCCCATGTCGGTGGACAATGCGCTGCACGGTTGCCAACCCGATGCCGGTGCCTTCAAATTCCTCACGAGGGTGGAGACGTTGGAATACCCCGAACAGTTTATTTAGATATTTCATATCGAATCCGACCCCATTGTCTCGGACGAAGAACACCACCTGCCCCTGTTTTTGGTCTGTGAATCCTATTTCGATCACGGCCTGCACGCGTGTACCTGTGAACTTTACGGCGTTCGAAATCAGATTCACGAGTGCAAGCCGCAGCATGGAACGGTCTCCATAACAAACCGGAAGTGGATCGATTCTCCAGACAATATCGCGGCCGCTCGTCTCCAGCTGCACCTCGCTGACGGCTTCCTTTACGAGCTGATCCAGGTTCACCAGCGTCTTTTGCGTCTCGGCGCGACTTATCTTAGAGAATGCCAGGAGGTCGTCGATCAGGTTGCCCATCCGTTTCGCCGACTCCAGGATCATCAGTACGTATCGTCGGCTCTTGTCATCTAGAAGTGAAGCACTGCTTCGTTGCAGCAGTTCCGTGAACGCCACCATGTGCCGAACGGGGGCGCGCAGATCATGGGATACGGAATAAGCAAACGCCTCCAGTTCCTTATTAAGAGCCTCAAGCTCAACTCGGGATTGCAAAAGCTCGCCCTGGATGCGGCGTCGAACGGTACTAAACCCGGTGATCAGCGCCGTGAACAAGACAAACAGAATGAAGTAAGGGAGAGCGGAACGGGGTTCTATGAAGAAGTAGGCGAAGCTTATGCATGAGAGTAGAAGTGCCAGCAAAGCCGCCCCAGCGCCCCCATACCAGGCGGCTGTGGCGATGGCACACAGGAACAGCGTCATGTTGCGGAGGTGGAAGCGCTCGATGAGAAGGGCCCCGCCGAGCGCTAAGCAGACGGAAAAGACCGCAAGACCGTACCTCAGTATGACCGGCCGCGCCTTCTGCAAATACAAATCCGACGCTGCCATAGTTGCCTCACTGCGCTGGAGCAGCCGCTGAAATGCGAGCGGGTGTGTTGGCTTCCATAAGGCAGGAGATCCGTCAAGGCGGCTCGCTGACAGAGCTTGGTAGACTCAGCTCGACTTCGGTGCCCGCTCCTCGTTGACTCCGGATATCCAGCTTGGCGTCGATCTTAATGGCGCGCTCGCGCATACCGACTAAGCCCCAGTGTCCGGCACTCCCGCTGCGACTCAGAATTGCCGGGTCAATTCCCTTTCCATCGTCCCGGATTCGGACCTGCAGCAGCAGATCGCTGTAGATGATTTCCACTTCAATCTGACGTGCCTGTGCATGGCGGAACGCATTGCGCAGCGCCTCTAACGCTATCCGGCAGATCTCCTCGCGAACCATCGGATGCAGTTGCTGCGGGGTGCCCTCCGTCAACACGCGAAAAGTCGGCGCACGGGCCATTCGGGCATCGGTATCCAGAGCCGCGAGCTCCTCACCGAAGGTAGTCAACGCTTGCGCAAGGCCAACAGCCGTGGACAAGCGCAGGTCCTGAACCGCATCCCGACCCTCCACGAGTGCTCCCTCCGCGCACTCAAGGGCTCGATCGAGCGCCTGTTTCGCCTCGAGAGGACGGGAAGGAAGATGCTCGTAAGCCACTCGAAATAGAAGCATCAACCCGTGAAAGCTTTGCAACAGGGTGTCGTGCAGCTCCCTCGCGATTCGCGTGCGCTCGGCGACACGGATCTCCTCAGCTCGTTTGCGTTCCGTGACGTCCGTAACCACACCCACGAACTCCAAAGTCCCGAACTCGTCCGTTGAAGGATGAGCAACAACCCGAAGATACTTGATCGAACCATCCGGCATCAGTAATCGATGCTCCAAATCGAAAGCCTTTCTCTCACGGGCAACACGCTCGATCAAACGCTGAAGAGCCGATCTATCCTCAGGGTGAGTGCGCTCGAGGATTCGCTCGATCGTGATCCTGGATGACGGTTCGCATTCAAATATCCGAAAGGTCTCCCGTGACCAGTAAATTTCTCCACTCAACACATTCCACCCGAAGCTGCCCGTATGACTCAGCCGCTGTCCTTCGGCTAGGTAACTTTCACTGCGCCGTAAGGCCTGCTCAGCGCGGCTAAGTTCCGCTCTTTCCCGGGCTTCTCGTAACGCCCGTTGCACGGAGGGTGCAAGCCTGGATAGCAGCGTCTTGGAAACATAGTCTGTTGCGCCGCTCTTGAGCGCTTCGACCGCCAATTCTTCCCCTAAAGTGCCGGACAGAAAGATGAATGGCACATGCGGCCATTCTTTCTGGGCAACCTTTAACGCGGAGAGGCCGTCGAACGAAGGGAGCGAATAGTCGGCGAGAATGAGGTCAATGCCCCCCTCCCGGAGTGACGCGGCGAAAGCTGCCCGGGTTTCAACACGCGTTATCTGGCAGACAATACCGTCGCTGTTGAGCCTTTCCTGAACGAGCTCTGCGTCCGTGACATCGTCTTCAAGATACAGAATTCGCAAAGGAGGTGTCCTGTCGGCTAATTCTTTTCATGCTTCCCGGCCGTGGTTCGCATGGTAGGTTTCACTATGGCGCCAGTTCCGAGCGCGCAGAAACCCCAAAAGGAGTTATGCATAGGCTATATCGGGGGGCACCCGGCGATTCTCGTGACGCCGAGAATACTCATAAAGGAGGGCAAGCACCTCCTCGGGCTGGATTTCGTTGGTGAGATCCGAAGGATTGGCAGTCCGGGCCCATTCGTTGGTACTGGCGCGGGCTGGACCGGAGTGTGACAGAAAATCGTTTTAAATCAGTGTCTTATAATGATCCTTAGGGCTCGACGCGCTGCCCCGCGGTATGGGACGCGAGTGCCCTGGAGATCGAGCACTGGTGCGGACTATTGACTCGCCCGTCTCCGCCACCCAGCGATTCTGAATCTGCCGCTACCTCTGGTAGAGGATCAGTGAGAGTCGCAGCCGCTGGGGGAGTGAACGGGTTCACCAGCGAGGTCCGCGGCAGCGGATGACGAAGGTGTTGGCTGTTTATCCGACCTGTCGCCCAGAACTGTCGACAGGTACTGGACAATCTTCTTGCCGCGTTCCGTATCCGGGCTTTCGCCTAACATTTTCTGATAGATCTTGCGCGCCGAGTCTTCATCGAAGGTCTGAGTGACGATCACGTTCGGCGCGTGACATTGCGAGCAGGTCCGCTTGACCAGCATCACGTTCGGACCCGGCGGGAAGGGCGACGGATCGCCGGCCTCAGCGCCAGGCGCGGCGGCTTGCTCCGCGCTGGCGACGCTTTGACTGTTGAGACCCAACGCCACTGCGAGCAGCATGGCGGCGCATTTGAACTTGGATGATTGTTTGAACATTTCGCTATTCCATTCCTAAACGGAAGGTTTGCCACATATAGTCGGCCCAGTACTCGTTCATGTAGAGAAATAGTTCGTGGGCCAGGTTGATGATTTTCCTGGCGCCAAGGGCATAGGCCTCGCAATCGGCTTGCGCCAGCGTCAGCTCCAGCGACACCAGACCTTCGCGCGCGCGCGCCAGCACCGTCATCCTTTTCGGATCGACGCGGCGATGCTCGGGTACACCTGCCCCGGCGCGTCCCTTCAGGAAGGCTTTGATCTGCTTGTGCATCCGCGAGTCGCGCTGGACGCCGGGCAGCAGGTCGATCAGCAACAGGCGTTTGTGTCGCAGGTCGCAGGTCAGCGTGAACGGTTGCCCGTAAAGCCAGCCGAAGTTGTACTCGCCAGTGCCGTTCTTTCGCCGCTTCATGCGATAGTCCTGAAATACGCTGCGGGTGGCGTAGTCGTTCAGCACAGCGTCGACCGCATCCAGTCCGTCGGCGGCGGCGCTGTTCTGGTCGAGGCAGAGGTGTCGCGCGGCATGCGGTCGGGCACTTTGCGCCGCTGCTGAGGATTGCTTGTCCATGCTCCTCCCCCGCTAGTGGTAATACGAGGTGACGCCCGGCTCGACTTTACCGAGGAAGCCCGGAGGGAACTTCTCACGCTGCCAGTATTCCTTCTTTCCCTGGACGTTGATCACCGTCGGCATGCTGGTTTCAACTGCGGTCTTGTACGCTTTTTTCAGCGCCGGCGTGAACTCTTCCGGCTTGGTAACGTAGATGCCGTTAGCTCCCAGGGCCTCGGCCATTTTGTCGTAGCGGATGTTCTCCTGGAACAGGTGCATCGGCACAACGCGCGGCTCGTCGGCCTGCAGATACCAGGTGCCCCAGGCATTGTTGTTGTAAACGATGATGATGGCCGGGATGCGCAGCTTGGCCAGGGTTTCGGTCTCCATGCCGGAGTAACCGAAGGCGGCGTCACCCATGATGGTGATAGTCGGGTGACCCTTGTACGCCGCCTGCACGCCATGGCCTTCCTTGACCGCGATCCCTGCGCCGACGGCATAACCGACGTCGGCGCCGACGGT
>Ga0307474_10001708_pt1 | contig 15899 bp, 9 predicted proteins | sample atmos_gasesECM1C_2_FD_203312 | JGI IMG/M metagenome (GOLD analysis project Ga0307474, IMG submission 203312) | Hardwood forest soil microbial communities from Morgan-Monroe State Forest, Indiana, United States - atmos_gasesECM1C_05 | ecosystem: Environmental > Terrestrial > Soil > Temperate... | reverse complement strand
GATATCGCCGATTTCGCGGTCGGACAATCGCGCATGCTGTACGGCAATACCATGCACTCGGAACGCGCGCAGCATCGCATGTACGAGCAGTGGCACCCGCTGGGCGTCGTTGGCGTCATTTCTGCCTTCAATTTTCCCGTGGCAGTCTGGGCCTGGAATGCATTCTTGGCTGCCATCACTGGCAATGCGACAGTTTGGAAACCCTCGCCCAAGACCTCGCTGTGTGCGCTTGCCGTGCAACATATTTGCAATCGCGTGCTGCAGCGGCTCGAGCTGCCGCCGATATTCCAGATATTCATCGATGCGGGCAGCGATCTCGCCGGCCGATTCGTCGATGACCGGCGCGTGGCGCTGGTGTCCTTCACGGGGTCCACGCAGGTGGGAAGACAGATCGGAGTGCGCGTCGCGCAACGTCTCGGCAAAAGTTTGTTGGAGCTGGGCGGCAACAATGCATTGATCGTCGATGAACACGCCAACTTGGACCTGGCGGTGCCCGCGATTGTATTCGGTGCCGTCGGAACCGCCGGTCAACGCTGCACCACAACGCGACGTGTGCTCGTGCATCGCTCGCGTGCGGCCGAACTCGAGCGACGGCTGCTCGCCGCCTACGCCCAAGTGCGTATCGGCGATCCGCTCGAGCCCGGTACCCTGATGGGACCCTTGATCGACGCAGGCGCGGTTGCGCGCTATTCCGCCGCCATCGCCGCGGCGCAGGCCGAGGGTGGACAACTGTTGTGCGGCGGAAAAGTATTGCCCGGGTCCGGCCACTTCGTCGAACCGAGCATCATTCGCGCCACGCCCAAGATGGCCGTGGTGCGCACCGAGACATTCGCACCGATTCTGTACTTGATGAGCTTTGAGACGCTCGAGGAAGCGCTGGCGCTGCAAAACTCGGTGGACTATGGACTCTCATCCGCGATTTTTTCCGACAGCCTGCAGGCAACTGAACGGTTCTTGTCGGCTGACGGCAGCGACTGCGGCATTGCCAACGTCAATCTTGGAACCTCCGGCGCGGAAATCGGCGGGGCGTTCGGCGGCGAAAAGGACACCGGCGGCGGCCGCGAGGCGGGCTCTGATTCCTGGAAGGCCTACATGAGGCGCCAAACCAATACCATCAATTGGAGCGGACAGATGGCGCTCGCGCAGGGAATACGGTTCGACGTGTAGGAACCGCCTTGGCACAGTGAATTTGGGCGGCCTCATGCGCCGTCATAGGCTAGCGGCTGAGCCACGCGTCAATCTCCGCGGCACGCGTACTTAAGCGCGCTGCGGAAACCGGCCCGAGAGTCTTCAATTCCTGAGCGTATAACGACACGCGATATTCCTCGATCCAGAAGCGCAATTCGGTGAGCTTAGGGGTCCAGCGCAATTCCGCGGCCACGCGCTTTTCCAACTCCTCGTGGCGGGCCGACCATTGCTCGAGTTCCCGCGCGATTTGGCTGGACTCACTGCCGCGCACCGCGTTGCGCTGCCAGCGCCGCTGCTCCGCTTTGAGATAACGCGGCACCTGGCGCAGCCAATGCGGCGGCGCCGAACTGATGGTTGCGAAGTCCAAAAGCCGCCCGAGGTGCTGGCGTGTTTCCTCCGCGGCATCCGCCAGCGGCCGGATTCGCGAGTCATTGAGGGCCTGCCGCACCTCGCCTGCCTCCTTGAGCCAGCTTTGGATCATCGCGCTCATTTGCTCCAGAGACGGATAGAGGCGCTCCCGCGCCTTATCGACGGCCGCTTCGAACTCCAGACGAGTTCGGGGTGGTTCCCCCTCGGCAAAACAGGCGCCGCGAAATGTCAGCTGCAACAGGGCATCGATGAGGGCATCGCTGTCAAGGTATGGGCTGGCGCTCAGCAGCAGCGCGACGGAACTGCCGATAGACTTGGCCAGATCACGCGACTGACGCTCGAGGATCGTTCGCGCGAGGCGCACGGCGCCGTCCCGCCACGTGCGCCCTGCTTCCTCGGCCGACCATTCGTATTGAACGTGCAGCCCCGACACGCGTTTCTCGAGTGTTGGAAACACGGAAATCGTGCCCTGCTCCAACGCCAAAGCCTGAACCTCAGGTAGTCGATCGAGCGCAAAGCGGTGCCAACTGCCGAGCAGTCCGTATGCGGCACGCGCCTGGCGTTCCAGTTCTGCCCGGGCCGCCGCCGCACATTCGCGGCGCAGGCGTTCAAGGTCCGTGCCGCGCGCGATTTCCCTGCCGTCTTGGACGACAGTCAGTTGCGGCGTCAAGTGAACCGGCACCGCCGAAAGATCGAAACGCAGCAGCGATTCGACAATGCCGCGCCGCTCCTTGAGCCATGTTTTCAAATGCGCCGCGTCGGCGCTCGCTCCTCGCGCGTCCGCGAGAAACCTAACGGCGGTTTCCGCCACCGGAATCAAGTTGCGGCGCGCATCCTTCGGCAGGGAGCGCAACAGCGCCTCAATGCGCGGCGCGGCCAAACCGGGAATTGCGGCATCGATCGCCGCCCGCGTAAGCGAAGGCAGCGCCAGCAGGGGCACCTTGAGGTTGGCGCCATCCTCAGCCTCTCCGGGAGCAAAATGATATTCCACAGGCACCGTGAGCGCCTCGACGCGGGTATTCTCCGGAAACAGCGCCAACGCGTGGGCTTCGGGCAAACGCGCGAAAATGCGCGCCGGATTGAGGGTCAGCGCCTCGCGTTGCTGCGGCGTCAGGTGTCGATTGAAATGCTCCAGGGTTGCTGCGCTCGATACCTGGCGCGGCAAGTGGGTGTCGTAGAATTCGACGAAGGATTCAGCTCCATGCACCAGGTCGCGGGTTCGAAGGCGCTCCTCCATCTGCTGTGCCTGCCTCACAGCGGCATCGTTCGCCAGCAACCACTCCGGCCGCCGCTTCAGCCGCTGATAGACCAAGGCTTCGCGTGAAAAAATGTGGCGCGACTCCTCCGGCGCGATGGGTCCATAGTTCACGAGGCGGCCGGCGCTCAAAATGAGCCCCAGAAAGCTAATGCGCTCGCGCGCAACCACCTGCTCACGCGATTCGTCCCAATCCGGCTCCAAGTATTCGCGCTTCACCAGGTGCGCGGCCGCGGATTCGATCCACATGGGCTCGACTTCGGCGACACGCCGCGCGAACACGCGGGAGGTTTCGACGATGCTGGCAGCCATGATCCAGCGGGGGCGGCGCCGCGCCAGCGGCGAGCCCGGGAAGATATGGAAATGCACGCCGCGCGTCCCAAGGTAGGCGCCATCCTCGCCCCGCGTTCCCACCATGGTGCAAAAGCCCGCAAGCAAGGAGCGGTGCACGCCCGTGTAGCTCGCCTTGGCGACTTGCGCCACCACCCCAAGTTCGCGCGCACGGTCCACCACCTGGGTATAGACGTCATCCCATTCGGACAGCCGCAGGACCGATAGATGCTGCTCCTTGCACCAGCGGCGCAACTCGCGGCGCGGACCTGCGCGCGCCGCACGGTAGGCACGCCAAAGTTTGAGCAGCGCGGAAAATTCCGACTTGGAGTCATCGAAGACCGCGCCTTCCGGCGCAGCCTCGCCGAGCCGAACGTCGGGCACGCTCAATCCCGCGACGATCGCCAGCAACTCGCTCTCCGCGTGAAAGCGCTTGCTCTCGAGTAAAGCTCTGCTCAAGCGCGGATCGAGCGGCAGCCGCGCCATGGCGCGGCCGCGGCGCGTGATACGGCGATCGTCATCGAGCGCTTGCAACTCTTGCAACAGGCGATAGCCGTCGTTGAGGGCCCGCGCATCGGGTGCATCGATGAAAGGAAAGTCCTCCGCCTGCCCCAGTCCATCCGCGGCGAGCCGCAGCAACAGTGCCGCGAGATTGGTGCGCAGTATCTCGGGCTCCGTGAAGGCCGCGCGCTGCTCAAAATCCTCCTGGCTGTACAGGCGCATGCACAGGCCGGCGGCGAGCCGGCCGCAGCGGCCTTTGCGCTGATCCGCGCTGGCGCGGGACACCGCTTCGATGGGCAGGCGCTGCAGCCGATTGCGCACGCTGTAGCGGCTGATACGCGCCAGCCCGGAGTCAATGACGGCACGGATGCCGGGCACCGTGATCGATGTCTCGGCCACGTTGGTCGACAACACAATCCGCTGTCGCGAGCCGTGCTGAAAGATCTTGCTCTGCTGCTCCCAGGACAAGCGCGAATACAAGCTCAACACTTCAACGCGCGTTCCCAGTTCGCGCTCGAGCAGTTCGCCGACGTCGCGAATCTCGCGCTCGCCCGGCAAAAACACCAGGATGTCGCCGTTGCCGATCCCGCCGGGTTCGGTTGCGATTTCCTGATAGGCGTCGAGCACCGCCGGCGGCAGATCGGGGTCTTCATCGCCCTCCTCGGATTGCCGATAGCGCACTTCGATGGGATAGCTGCGGCCGCTGACGGTGATGATCGGCGCATCGTCAAAGAAGCGCGATACCCGTTCAACATCGAGAGTGGCTGAAGTCACGATGAGTTTCAGTTCCGGCCGGCGCGGCAACAGCCGTTTGAGCACGCCCAGCAACAAATCCACGTTGAGGGTGCGCTCGTGCGCCTCATCGACGATCACGGTGTCGTAGCGGCGCAGCATCGGATCGGAGGCCAGTTCGGCCAGCAGCAGTCCGTCGGTCATGAGGACGAGGCGCGTCGCGTCCGATACCTGGTCCGCGAAGCGAACTCTGAACCCCACGCTGCGCCCGAGCGACTGGCCTAGCTCCTCCGCCAGGCGCGACGCCAAAGCGCGCGCGGCGAGACGCCGCGGTTGCGTGTGGGCGATCAGCCCCGCCGTGCCCCGACCCAGTTCCAGGCAGTATTGCGGCAGCTGTGTGCTCTTGCCCGAGCCGGTGTCGCCGGCAACGATGAGCACTTGCCGCTCGGCCAGCGCTTTTAGGATCGCCTCGCGCTGGCCCGTGATGGGCAGTTCAGGATCGTGCTTGAACTGCAACTGCGCCGCCGCGCGCGCAGCGGCCCGCCGCGCAGCGCCGTCGTCATCGATCATCGCTTACTCGCCACGCTTGACTGCTTGCCAGAGGTCCTCTTGGGCCGCCAGATCCAACTCAGAGAACACTTGTCCACGCTCTGCTGCCAGCGATTCCATGCCGCGGAAGCGGCGCTCGAATTTGGCGTTCGCGGCGCGCAGCGCCGCCTCGGCGTCCACGTCCAGCTTGCGAGCGAGATTGGCCGCGGCAAACAACAGATCGCCGACCTCCTCGAAAATCTCGGCCGAAGCCTTCGGCGAGGCGCGCGACGCGGCACGCACCTCCAACAGTTCCTCATCCACCTTGTCGGCGCACTGGCCTGCGTGCTCGAAATCAAATCCGACGCGCGCGGCGCGCTTGCTGAGCTTGTAGGCGCGCAGCAGTGCCGGCAATGCGTTCGGCACACCGTGCAGAGCCGACACCTCGGCGGCGCCGCGCTCCTCAGCCTTGATATTCTCCCAGGCGGAGGATTGTTCGGCGACGCTCAAGGGCGCGCCGTCGCCGAACACGTGGGGATGGCGGCGCGTGAGCTTGTCGCAAATTGCGCCTGCCACGGCTTCGAAATCGAACTGTCCTGACTCGCTCGCCATCTGCGAATGGAACACCACTTGGAACAAGAGATCGCCCAGTTCGTCCTTGAGACCGACCAAGTCGCGGCGCTCGATGGCGTCAGCCACTTCATAGGCTTCCTCAATGGTATAGGGCGCAATGCTCGCGAAGGTTTGGTGCCGATCCCAGGGACAGCCGTCAGCCGAGCGAAGCCGCGCCATGATCGCGAGTAGCTCGGTTATGCGAGCGCTCATGAGGGCGGCATCATGCCCGCCTGATGCTCAGGCAGTCGCCGCTGCATCAGCCGCGTTCTCAAGGTCATCAGCATTCCCGCGGTAGCGCCCCAGATATTGCGCTCGCCGTAGGGTATGTCGTGAATGTCGACCGTCAACTCGCCAATCTTACGCTGGCGCGATTTGTGATTGGCGGCATCCAATATATAGTCGAGCGGCACCTCGAACACGTCATGCACTTCCGCGGCGGCGATGTTGAGCTGATAGCTCGGATTGACGAAGCCTACCACCGGTGTCACGCGAAACCCTGAAATCACCACGTGATCCGGCAAATAGCCGGCGAACTCCACCAGCTTGGAACTTAAGCCAATTTCTTCAAAGCTTTCTCGCAACGCCGCGTGCCAGGCATCGGCATCCTGCGGCTCGATGCGTCCGCCAGGGAAACTGATCTGGCCGGCATGATCTTTCAGCGTCGTTGCGCGCTGCGTCAGCAACACCGTCATGCCCGCATCCCGTTCGACCAGCGGAATCAGCACCGCCGCCGGCGTGCGGCGCGTGGTCAATGTCGCCCGGACGCGCGCCGCAACCTCCGGCGGAGCTGCGCTAAGCCAGTGCATGTCTTCCTCAGGCGTCGAAGGCGCACGATCTAGCGCATCGCGGATATGCTGTTTGGTATAGAGCGAATCCATCGGTAAATTCAGCCGCCGGCACCCTTGATGCCTCCCTCGGTGAGGGATGTCGGATCCAATAGCCGCCGCAGTTCATCGACGCTCAAGTCGGTCATTTCCGCGGCGACATCCAAAATAGGCCGTCCTTCCCGATAGGCTTTCTTTGCAATCGCGGCGCCCCTCTCGTAGCCGATAATCGGATTCAGCGCAGTCACCAGAATGGGATTTCGCGCGAGCGCATCTTGGATGCGTTCACGGTTCACCCTAAATCCGGCAATTGCATGATCCGCCAGATTGCGGCAGCCGATGGCAAGGATCTCCATACTCTGCAGAAGATTGTAGGCAATCACCGGCAGCATGACATTCAGCTGAAAATTTCCCGCCTGACCGGCAAGGGTGATGGTTGCGTCGTTGCCGATGACCTGCGCGGCGATCATGGTCACCGACTCGGCCACCACCGGATTGACTTTGCCCGGCATGATGCTGCTGCCCGGCTGCAGCGCCGGCAGTGCAATTTCCGACAAACCCGCCAACGGACCGCTGTTCATCCAGCGCAAATCGTTGGCGATCTTCATCAGGCTGACGCCCAACACCTTGAGTTGGCCCGAGAGCTCCACGGCCGTATCCTGACTCGCCAGCGCTTCGAAGTAGTTCTCGGCAGGCCGGAATGCGATCCCGGTACGCTTGGCCAGATGCCGCGCGAAGACCGCGCCGAATTGCGCTCTTGCGTTGATGCCCGTGCCCACCGCGGTGCCGCCTTGAGCCAGGGCATGCAGCCGCGGCGTCACTGAGCCCAAGCGCGCTTCGCAGGAGGCGATTTGCGACTGCCATGCGCCGAGTTCCTGACTCAAGGTAATGGGCATGGCGTCCATCAAATGCGTGCGGCCGGTTTTAACGATACCGGCAAGCTCTGCGCCCCGCTCGCCCAAGACTTGCTGCAGGTGCTTAAGCGCGGGTTGCAATGATCGCTGCAACAGCAACGCGGCGGACACGTGGATCGCGGTCGGCACCACATCATTGCTGCTTTGACTCATGTTCACTTGATCATTGGGATGCACCGCGACGGCAAGCGCACGGGAAGCCAGCGCAGCAATCACTTCATTGGCGTTCATGTTGCTGCTGGTGCCGGAACCGGTCTGGAATACATCCACGGGAAATTGATCGTCGTAGCCGCCGGTCGCGACTTTGAGCGCGGCTTCCTGGATTGCGGCGGCGACGGCTGCAGGAAGATCGCCCAATTCGGCATTCGCGCCGGCTGCGGCATGCTTGATGAGCGCGAGGGCCTCGATGAAGGCCCGCGGCATGCGCAGTCCGCTCGGCGGAAAGTTTTCGATCGCGCGTTGGGTCTGGGCGCCCCACAACGCCTCGGCGGGCACATCGAGCGATCCTAGGCTGTCGCGCTCGACGCGGGTAGTTGCTGTCATCGCGCCTTACTCCGCAGGATCAGGGTTGTTTACGGTAGAATCGCCATTCTACACTTAAGTCGCCGGCGCTCCGATGTCCACCTCTTTGTCAGACGCTCTGTCTCCCCTCGATGGCCGTTATGCCGCCAAGCTCGCCGACGTGCGTCGCATCTTCAGCGAAGCCGGCCTCATGCGCGAGCGTGTCCGGGTCGAGTGCGCCTGGTTTCTAGCGCTGGCGGCGGGTCCTGCGGCTCACGCGCTCGTCAAGCTGCCGCCCGCCGCGCGCGAACTGCTCACGGCGCTCGTGAGCAATCCGCAATCAACCGATGTCGGCGCCATCAAGCAAATCGAGGCGCGCACCAACCACGACGTCAAGGCGGTCGAGTATTGGCTGCGCGCCGAGCTGCAAGCACGCGGCGCGACGCTGCCGGAACTGGAGTGGATGCACTTTGCCTGCACTTCGGAGGATATTAACAACCTTGCTTACGCACTGATGCTGAAGAATGCACGCGACACCGTATTGCTGCCGATTCTGAAGAGCTTAGGATCCGCGTTGGACGCCCTCGCGCACCGTTACGCGAACGTCGCCATGCTGGCGCGCACCCACGGGCAGACGGCGACGCCGACGACCGTCGGAAAAGAACTCGCCAACGTCGCCGCACGCCTCGAGAGACAACGCAAGGGGCTCGAGCGCGTTGCCATCCTCGGCAAGATGAACGGGGCTGTCGGCAATTTCAATGCGCACAACGCCGCTCTGCCGCGGGTCGATTGGCCGGCGTTCAGCGCAACTTTCGTCGGCTCGCTGGGACTTGAATCGAACCGCCATACGACGCAGATCGAACCGCACGATTGGATCGCGGAGTATTGTCACGCCCTCATGCGCGCCAACACCGTGTTGTTGGATTTTTCGCGCGATATGTGGAGCTACATTTCGATCGGTTATTTCAAGCAACGGCTGGTTGCAGGGGAAGTCGGCTCATCGACCATGCCCCACAAGGTCAATCCGATCGATTTTGAAAACGCTGAGGGCAACCTTGGGCTGGCCAATGCACTGTTGGGACACTTCGCCGACAAGCTTCCCGTCTCACGTTTACAGCGCGATTTGACCGACTCAACGGTGCTGCGCAATGTCGGCGTGGCGATCGGTCACTCGGTGTTGAGTTTCAGGTCCCTGGCGACGGGACTCGAAAAGATCGAACTGGATGCGGCGCGGGTCGCCGATGACCTGAATCGCGCATGGGAGGTATTGGGCGAAGCGGTGCAAACTGTGATGCGTGCCCATGGCATTCCGGATGCCTACGATAAGCTCAAGAGCTTCACCCGAGGCCGCCCAGTGGATGAGCAGGCGATGCGCGAATTCATCGCTTCCCTCGCCTTGCCGCCCGAGGAAAAGGCTCGCCTGATGGCACTGACGCCTGCGACTTATGTGGGCTTGGCGCCGCGGCTCGCGCTGCGCGAGATGCTGCCTTAAGGCTTCAGGGTTGCTTGAAACGTGACGCAGTTAGCACGGGGCTGCCCGACGCAAACGGTACTATCAGGCTCAAAGCACGCGGGGTCGGGGTCAAGCATATGGCGGGTAATACGGAAGAACGCTCAAAACGGGCGGCGACGGACAAAATATCCGCGCCCGCCGGCGACGCTTCTATGGGGTCAGGTACCCGCACCATTTTAAGCACGATGCCCGAGGTTCGCGACGCCAGCTTGAAGGTCGCCAAGTCCGCGCAGCGCCTGCTGTCGATTTTTACGCAAGATTTGGAGCCTCTGGTGTACGGCGAGGAGCCTTTCCTCGAAGCCATCAAGCGACTGGTGCTGGCACGCTCCTACGCAAAAGTCAGGGTATTGCTGGCCGACCCCTCCCGGGCGATGGTGGACAATAACCGCTTCCTCGCACTGGCGCGCCGCCTGACCAGCTGCATCGACCTGCGAGCGATGAGCCCGGATTACCCGGCCAGCGCCGGCGCCTTCATCATCGCGGATGACAAAGCGCTGGTTTATCGGTTGCAGGCGGATCGTTGGGACGGAATTTCCGACATGAACGATCCGGCCGTCGTGCGCCGCTACCTGAACTTCTTCGATGAAGTGTGGCAAACGAGCATGCAAGAATCGCAAATGCGGCAAATGCTCATGTAACGCTTCGGCTTCAGGCATTGCCCGTATAATGGGCGGATGCCGAGCCCCAAGCCAATCACCCCTGCTGAAGGCACCGTCATCGTCGGCATGTCGGGCGGCGTCGACTCGGCCGTTGCGGCCCTGCTCCTGCGCGATGCCGGCTTTTCAGTGCAGGGCCTGTTCATGTCCAATTGGGACGACGACGACGGCTACTGCACGGCGGCGGCGGATTTCCAGGACGCTCGGCGCGTTTGCGAGATTTTAGGTCTCCCCCTGCACCGGGTCAGCTTCGCGAAAGCCTACCGTGAACGCGTGTTCAGCCTTTTCTTGCGCGAATATGCCACGGGCCGCACACCGAATCCGGACGTTCTTTGCAATCGCGAAATCAAGTTCGGCATCTGTTTGGAATACATGCAGCGTTTGGGCGCCGACTGGATCGCGACCGGGCACTACGCGCAAGTTCGACACGGGAGCCCCTGTCCCGAATTGCTGAAGGCGGCCGATTCCGCCAAAGATCAGAGCTATTTCCTGCACAGCGTCGCGGCCTCTGCCCTGTCCAAGACACTATTTCCCCTGGGCCAACTGCAGAAGGCGCAGGTGCGCGCCATGGCGCACGCCGCCGGCCTGCCGGTATTCGATAAGCCGGACAGCACCGGCATCTGCTTCATCGGGGAGCGGCCGTTCCAGGAGTTTTTGAGCCAGCATCTTCGCACTGCGCCCGGACCGATCGAGACAGCCGACGGACGAGTGCTGGGCGAACATGCGGGTCTCGCTCTGTACACCCTCGGCCAGCGTTCCGGCCTCAAAATTGGCGGGCGCGCCGGCGCTGCCGCCGCGCCCTGGTATGTGGCGGACAAGGTCATGGCTCGCAATGCGCTCATTGTGGTCCAGGATCAGAATCATCGCTTGCTGCTCTCGGATGCCTTCAGCGTCGAGCAGATGCATTGGATCAATCCAGGCGACGTGGCAGATCTGCCCCTCGAGTGCTCGGTCAAGACGCGCTATCGGCAAAACGATTTAGGCTGCGTGGTGCGCGCCGGCGACGATGGGTCCTGGCGGGTCGCGTTGGATCGCCCCGCGCGCTCAGTGACGCCGGGCCAATATGCCGTGTTCTATCAAGGCGCGCGCTGTCTCGGCGGCGGCATCATCGCGAGCCGCTTCAATTCCGAGCTGGCGCCGGCGGCCGGAAGAATCACTTATAATTCTCTTTTTTCGGTGGAGGGGTCATGACGGACAGCTTCAAGGCGCGAACGACGCTCAAGGTGGGCGCGCAACAATACGATATCTTAAGTCTCGCGGCGCTGAAGTCGCAGAATGTAGACCGCCTGCCCTTTTCGCTGAAGATACTGCTCGAGAATCTGTTGCGCTTCGAGGACGGTGTCAACGTGACAAAGGCCGATATCGAGGCGCTGCTCAACTGGGACGCGAAGGCGTCGCCAAGCCATGAGATCGCCTTCACGCCCGCTCGGGTCATCATGCAGGATTTCACCGGCGTGCCCTGCATCGTGGATCTTGCGGCCATGCGCGAAGCGATCGTGAAGCTCGGCGGCGATCCGCAGAAGGTCAATCCGTTGGCGCCCGCCGAGCTGGTCATCGATCACTCGGTGCAAGTGGACGAATACGGCGCCGCCAATTCACTGCAGCACAACAACGAGATTGAGTTTCAGCGCAACGGCGAACGCTACATGTTCCTGCGCTGGGGACAAACCGCGTTCAGCAATTTCAAGGTGGTGCCGCCGAACACCGGCATCGTGCACCAGGTCAATATCGAACGGCTGGCGCGCGTTATTTTTTCGGACGAGACCGCGAACAAGAAGGCGGCTTATCCTGACACCTTGGTCGGCACGGACTCGCACACCACCATGGTCAATGGATTGGGCGTGTTGGGCTGGGGCGTCGGCGGCATCGAGGCCGAAGCGGCAATGCTGGGTCAGCCGGTCACCATGCTGATTCCCCAAGTCATCGGCTTTAAGCTGACGGGAGCGTTGCCGGCGGGCACGACGGCGACCGATCTGGTGCTGACCGTGACAGAGATGTTGCGCAAGAAAGGCGTGGTCGACAAGTTCGTCGAATTCTTCGGCGACGGGCTCAAAGGGTTGCCGCTCGCCGACCGGGCGACGATTGCGAACATGTCGCCCGAGTTCGGTTCCACCTGCGCAATTTTCCCGATTGACGAGGAAACCATCCGCTACCTGGAATTGACCGGCCGATCCGCCGAACAAATCGCGCTGGTTGAGGCCTATGCCAAGGCCCAAGGCCTCTGGCGCATGAACGGTGCGCCGCAGGCGGACTACACCGATGTGGTGGAATTGGATCTGTCGACGGTTGTACCGTCGCTCGCGGGACCGAAACGCCCTCAAGACCGTGTGCCGCTCACGAACGCGAAAAACGTCTATCGGAGCAGTGTTAAAAAAATGGCCGAGGAGCGCACGCAGAAAAACCCCAAGGCGACCGGCAGCGCGCCGGCCAAAGTCGGCAATGCGAGTTTCGAAGTCAAAGACGGCGCGGTATTGATCGCGGCGATCACCAGCTGCACCAATACTTCGAATCCCGCCGTGCTGGTGGCTGCGGGGCTGCTTGCCCGCAACGCACTGAAGCGGGGTTTGACTGTTAAGCCCTGGGTGAAAACTTCTCTGGCGCCGGGGTCGCGCGTCGTAACCGACTACCTGGCCAAAGCGGGTCTCTTGCATGATTTGGAGCAGCTCGGCTTTTACACCGTGGGCTACGGATGTACCACATGTATTGGTAATTCGGGACCCTTGAAGCCTGAGATCTCCGAAGCGGTCAAAGCCGGCGATGTGGTCGCTTGCGCGGTGCTGTCTGGCAATCGTAATTTCGAGGGCCGCGTGCATCCTGAAATCAAGATGAATTTTTTAGCCTCACCGCCGCTGGTGGTCGCCTATGCGCTCGCAGGTAGCCTGGATATCGATATCACCACGGAATCCTTTGGCGCCGGCAAAGATGGCAAGCCGGTTTACCTCAAGGACATTTGGCCGAGCGCGAAGGATGTGGCCGCAGCGGTCGGCTCGTCGGTCGACTCAGCCATGTTCAAGAAGGGCTACGCCAACGTATTTTTGGGCGATGCGAACTGGGGCGCGATCAAGACTCCGGCGGGAAAGATCTATTCCTGGGATGCAAAATCCACTTACGTGAAGAATCCGCCCTACTTCGACGGCATGACGATGACACCGGCGCCGATGGTCGACATCAAGGGCGCACGCGCGCTCGCCGTGCTGGGCGATTCGGTCACCACGGATCACATCTCGCCGGCCGGCAATATCTCGAAAACCAGCCCCGCCGCCAAATACCTCATCGCCCAGGGCGTACAGGCCTCGGATTTCAACTCCTATGGCGCGCGCCGCGGCAATCACGAAGTCATGATGCGCGGCACCTTTGCGAATATCCGCTTGCGCAATTTGCTCTTGCCCGGCACGGAAGGCGGCGTCACGCTGCACATTCCCAGCGGCGAGCAGATGTCGATCTTCGATGCCGCGATGAAATACAAGGCGGCCAATACTCCGCTGGTGATTCTCGCGGGCAAGGAATACGGTACGGGCAGCTCCCGCGATTGGGCCGCGAAGGGCACGATGTTATTGGGCGTGAAGGCGGTGATCGCGGAGAGTTTCGAGCGCATTCACCGCTCCAATCTGATCGGCATGGGCGTGCTGCCGCTGCAATTCAAAGACGGACAAAACGCACAAAGCCTGGGGCTCAACGGCAAGGAATCCTTCGAGATCGTGGGACTGAACCGCGGGGCAGCGAAAACAGTCAAAGTGATCGCCAAGACCGATGCGGGTAAAGGCGTCGAGTTCGAGGCGCGTCTGCGCATCGACACGCCGAAAGAACTCGACTACTTCCAACACGGCGGGATTCTGCAGTACGTGTTGCGGCAGCTGGCGGCGCCGGGCAAAGCGGCCTAGCAGTGATATTGGGCGGCCCACGGGTGCGCATGCGGCCACTGACGGTGGTAGCCGTCTACTTGGCCGCCGGCACGCTCCCCGCCTCCACCAATACCATGGTGTTCGGGTTGATATGAGCCCGGATCGCGGCGTTGACCTGATCCCGGGTCAGCGCCTTGATGGCCTTAGGGTATGCGTCGAGCCAGCTCGGATCGAGCCCTCGCTGCGCATCTGCCAAAATGGTCTCGGCCAATCCCTGGGTCGTCGATAGGCTCACGAAGTAGCCGCCTATCACGCCTTGTTTGCGCGCCGCCAATTCCTGCTCGGTGACTCCATCCTTCCACCACTTGGCTACCTCGCGGCGAGTCGATTCCAAGCCTTTGCCCAAAAGCGCCGGTGCGAAGCTGGCGGAGACTTCCCACACGCCATCAACGATGCTGTCATCGCTCATGCTCGCACCGATGTTGTAGGTCAGCCCTTCCTTGTCGCGCACGGCGCCCATCAGTCTCCCCGTGAAGCCGTGTCCCAGAATCGCCGTGCCGACGCGCAGCGGCAAACTATCGGGATCGCTATAGCGCAGTCCGCTGGCCTGACCGAACAGCACGGTCACGCTGGGTTTATCCGTGAGAGGCACCGTGATCTCACTCGCCGCCGAGGCGGCGGCCGGCTTCGCCGCGCGGAGGTAATCCTGACCTCCCGACCAACCGGAGAACGCCTTGGCGATGTCAGCTTGCGTCTCCGAATCGGAAACGTCGCCGACGACCACCAAGGTCATGTGCGCCGGCCCATAGTATTTTGCCTGGAACGCCTTGAGCTCTTCGAGTTTCGCGGTGTTCGCCGCCGCGATGTACTCTTTCAGGGTGTGCGGGCGATTCGGATGGCCTTCCGGAAATACCGCCCGGCCAAAAGCATCGGCCGCCAACGCGCCGCTGTCCTGCATCGACGCCTCGAGCTCACCGATGAATTGCTCCTTGGCTTTGTTGAACTCGCCCACCAGCAGCGCCGGGGTGCGCAACTCCGCCGCCAGGGTGTCGATGATCAACGGTAAATCCTTCCTCAGGCACTTCGCGCGAATCTCGAGCGATTGCGGGCCGACGGTAAAGCTGATCTCGGCGCCGACGTTATCCAATTTCTCGGAGATCGAAAACTTGTCGAGCGACTTGGTGCCGCGGTCGAGCATCATCCCCGACAGGGTGGGAATGGCGATATTGCCCGATTCCACCATGGCATCACCCGCGGGCAACACACCCATGATGATGACCACGTCTTTCACATTGCTGCGATACGTGATCAGATCGATTCCATCGACTTTTGACCGATGTGCCTGATCCGCCATGTTGGCTGAAGCGGGGCCGGCCATCGCCAACAGCGCCGCCATCATAAGAAAACGCATCACGAGCCCTTCTCCGTTTTTGACGACACCGGCACAAACCAGCCGGTCGTGCTCTGATCCGCGCCGAAATATTGCCTTGCCACGCGCTGCACATCCGCCGGCGTGACCTGTTGCACCTTCTGCGGAAACGTGATGTACAAGGTCCAGTCGCCGACGCCGATCCATTCGCTGAGTTCGCTGGCGACGGCCGCGGTCCCGTCGCGCTTATACGCATCTTCGGCGATGTATTGTTGCTTGACGCTGGCGACTTCAGCCGGCGAGACGCCGCTGGTCTTGATCTTGTTCAATTCCGCCACCAGCGCCCGCTCGGCCTGCTCGTGCGTGGTTCCGGGCGTCAGCGCCGCATACAGAGTATGCAGCGACAGGTCGCGAAAAACATCGGTGCCGGCAGCCGCACTCAATGCCAGGCCCTGGTCGACGAGCGAGCGATAAAGGCGCGCATTTTTACCCGAGCTCAAAATGGCATCGAGCATCTCGAGCGCGGCTTGGTCGGCGTCTCTGCCGTTGGGGACTTTGTGGGCGATGATAATCGCGCCCAGCTCACCCGGGCGCTTGACGACGACTCGCCGTTCGCCGCTCTGCGCAGGCTCCTCTGTGTAAATCGCGGGAATGGGTGCCGGCGAATGAGGATAGACGCCGTAGTACTTCTTGATCAGCCCCAGCACCGCATCGGTCTCGATATCGCCGACCACCGTGAGGGTCGCATTGTTCGGCCAGTAG
>Ga0307474_10001707_pt1 | contig 15902 bp, 11 predicted proteins | sample atmos_gasesECM1C_2_FD_203312 | JGI IMG/M metagenome (GOLD analysis project Ga0307474, IMG submission 203312) | Hardwood forest soil microbial communities from Morgan-Monroe State Forest, Indiana, United States - atmos_gasesECM1C_05 | ecosystem: Environmental > Terrestrial > Soil > Temperate... | reverse complement strand
GAGAACACTTTGCTCTGTTGGTCAGTGATGGGCTGGCCGTCCACCGAAAACGAATTTTCCGCATGGTCCCCGAGCCCATGAAAGAGTCCATTTGAATCCGCCGCGACACCGGGTGTGGACAATGTCACCAGCGAACTCACCGAGGAAGAAGCACTCTCCAAGGGCAGCTTTTCGAATAGCGCGCGGTCCACGTCCGTGTGGAATGTGGAATCGTTTTCCAACAGGTCGGCTCCGCCTTCAACGGTCACTGTCGCGGAGTTTCCTGCGATCTGTAAGGTGATCTTTACCTCGACCGGAACCGACGAGCGCACGTCGACGTCCTGTGCGAAGGGTGCGAAGCCAGACGCGTTCACCGAGAGGTGATACGGGTTAAATGGCACGTTGGGAAAGCTGAAGTTTCCGGACGCGTCGGTCGTCGCCGAACGTTCGAATCCGCTGACCGGGTTGTGCATCGTGACCTCTGCATTCGCTACCACCCCTCCCGAGGGATCGGTGACCGTCCCTTGCACGTTCGACGAATTGCCGGTCTGTGCTGAACCGGCCGGTGCCCCCGCCAAAATCCACAAGCACAAAAACAAAACACCAAATCTATGTAGCGTTCGCATAAATAAATTTCCCCTTATAAATGGCGGCCCGGGACGCCAAAGCGTCCGCCGCATGGAAGAATGAGTGGATATGAAGATGCACGCATTCCGCAGATAAACGGAATGCGCCGACGAATCCAGTTTTGGGGGAGGAAACTCTTAGACCGGAGGGGCCCGAGGACTACGATGCGTGCACAGCGTTTCAAATTCTGCCGATTTCTCGGCGATCGGTGCAAAACGCGTCACCGACAACGGAACTGCCAGCGTCACCCGAGCTATGGGCTGCGGTGCAACGTGGCGGCCCACGTGGCACACCTGGCAGTGTTGCTCGTCCGACGCATGGCCGTGCCAGTGGCCCGCGGCCTGAATGGCAAACAGGCCCACGCAAAGAATCAGGGCTGCAGCCAGCCATCGCGATGTGATTCGCGTCTTCATCTCAAATCCTCAGACTTGCAGGACATCTCCTTCCCGCGCCACCAGTTCATACAGCACCGGATTTACAAAAAATCCCAAAACCAGTCGCGAGATCAATCCCGCCACAATCACGATTGCGAACGGCTTCTGGGTATCCGACCCGATTCCAGTCGAAAGCGCGGCAGGCAGCAAGCCCAGACACGCCACTAGCGCCGTCATCATGATCGGCCGCAACCTTAACAGGGAAGCTTCGCGAGTCGCGGTTCGAATGTCCTTGTGCTCTAGCCGCAGCTTATTGATATACGAGACCAGAATGACCGCCGTCTCCACCGAGACGCCCATCAGCGCCAATAATCCCAGCACGGACGACACACTGAACGGCGTGTGGGTGAGCTTCAGCGCGATCAACGCGCCCACTGGCTCGGTCATCACCACGCCCAGCGCAATCGTCACTGGGAATTTGAAATTTCCGTACAACGCGAAAAGGATCATAAAAATCAACAGGACGGCTAGCGGCCCAATGATCATGATCTGCTTCTTGGCTTCCACGAATTCGCTATATTCCCCGCCCCAGCTCAGCCGGTACCCGACGGGCAACGACTTCTCGACTTCCGCAATCGCCTTCTGACCCTGGGCCACGGCGCTCGCCAGGTCGCGTCCTTCGATGCTGTATTGCACCCCGATATACCGCGAATTATTTTCGCGATAGATGAACGACGCCCCGCTGCCTTCGCGAATATCGGACAGCTCGCTCAGCGGAATTTGCTGACCGGTCGGACTACCCACGAGAAGATTTCCAATCTGCTGCGCATTTTCGCGGAATTGCGGGTGCATACGCACTACCAGGTCAAATAACTTTTCACCCTGAATCACCTGCGTTGCCGCTTGGCCACCAACCGCCGCCTGCACCACGCCCTCGACGTCCGCCACGTTGATTCCGTAACGCGCAATCTTGTCGCGGTCAACTTGCACCAGCAGGCTGGGCTGTCCCAGTTCGCGCACCACGGTCAATTCGGTGAAGCCCGGAACCTGCGCCAGCCGCCGTTTGATTTCCAGCGCCTTATCCTGCAGCACGTTCAAATCCGGTCCGTAGATTTTCACCGCCAGCGCGCTCTTCAATCCAGTGAGCGCTTCGTCCACCGCGTCTTCCGCCGGCTGGGTGTAGTTGAAAATCACGCCTGGATAAGCGGAGAGTTGCCGCTGGATGTCCTCGGTCAATTCCGCCTTGTTGTGAAACTTGCTCGTCTTCCAGGTCGCGTCTTTGTACGGCTGCAATCCCACGTAAAATTCGTAATTGAAAAAGCCGGTGGGGTCGGTGCCGTCATCCGGCCTCCCCAATTCGGAACCCACGTCAATCACTTGCGGATACTTCGCCAAAATATCGCGAATTTGCGGAGCCAGCTTCGCCGCTTCCTCGTACGAAATCGTGTAGGGCATGGTCGCGCGCACCCACAACGCGCCTTCATCCAAATGCGGCATGAATTCCCCGCCGATGAAAGGAATTAACAATAGAGTCGCGCCAAAAATCAGCGAGGACGCCAAAATCGTGAACTTCGGCCGGTCCAGGCACCAGGTCAAATACACCCCGTAGCGTTCCTTGACCCATTCGAACGCCTTGTTGGGTTTCTCGCGGACGCCGTTCTTGAACCAGTACGAGCACATCACCGGAACAAAAGTGAGCGTCAAAATCAGCGCTCCCACCAGCGCGACCGACATGGTATCCGCCATCGGATGAAACAATTTTCCGGAAGGTCCGCTCAAGGCATAAATCGGGATGTAGCCGGCGATGATGACGGCCACGGAATAGAAAATGGGCCGGTCCACGTCCTTGGCGGCAGCCAGAATTACTTCCTGGAGGTTGTATTCCTGGCCCTCGCGCAACCCCAATTCCCGGTAAATGTTTTCGACCATCACCAGCGTGCCGTCGATGATGATCCCGAAATCGATGGCGCCAATCGATAGCAGATTCGCCGCCACATCGTGCGCGTGCAGGAAAATGAAGGCGAAGAGCAGTGCCAGCGGGATCGTCAGCGCCACAATTACCGCGGCGCGCACGCTGACCAGAAAGAAAATCAGGACGATCAGCACCAGCGTCATGCCCAGCAGCATGTTTTCTTCGACCGTGTCGATGGTCAGCCGGACCAAGTCGCTGCGGTCGTAGTACGGCCGCACCTTCACATCCGGAGGCAGGATGTGCTCGTTCAATTCCTTGGTTTTTTCCTGCACACCCTTCAGCACGTTCTGGGTCTGATCGCCGCGCAGCATCATGATGACGCCTTCCACTGCGTCATCATTTTTGTTAAAGCCAAATTGCCCCAGCCGCGGCGCGTGCCCGATAGCCACGTCGCCCACGTCGCGCACGTGCACTGGCACGCCATTCTGCGAGCCAATAATCACGCTGCCGATGTCCGCTTCGTCCTTGATCAGTCCCAGCCCGCGGACGTAATAAAATTGCCCGCCCTGCGAATAGAATCCGCCACCGGTATTCGCGTTATTCACCGAAAGCTGCTGCAACACCTGCGGCACGGTGATGTGGTATCCGTAAAGCCGCGCCGGATCGAGCAGCACCTGATACTGCATGACGGTTCCGCCGAATCCCGAATCATCCGCCACGCCGCGCACCTGCTTGTATTCGCGCTCCACCACCCAATCTTCGAAAGTCTTCAATTCCTGCGGCGAGCGGTCGGGTGATTCCAGCACGTAGCGATAAACCAGGCCCGACGGGCTGGAGAGGGGCGCGAGCGTTGGCGTGACGCCTGCGGGGTAACTGACTTCACTGAGCCGCTGAAACACAATCTGTCGCGCGAAATAATCGTTGGTGTCTTCGTCGAACGTCAGAATCACATCCGATAGCCCATACAGCGAAATCGAGCGCTGGATCAGCATTTTCGGCACGCCGTTCATTTCCACTTCGGTCGGCAGCGTCACCAGACGCTCCACTTCTTCCGCGGCGTGGCCCGGCCACTGGGTGATGACTTCGACCATGGGGGGCGAAAGGTCGGGATAGGCGTCCACCGGCATACGCTGGAACGAAATCGCGCCACCGACGGTGATGAACACCACCAGCATCAGAATCAGGAATCGCTGTTTCAGCGCGAATTGGACTAAGCCGTGAATCATTTTTTTTTAGCGATCACCCGCGTACTGCTGAAAATTATTGCTGAAACGAATTCGCAAATTGCAAAAACAGTGCGCCGTTGCCCACCACTTTGTCGCCGGGTGCCAAACCCTTGGTCACTTGCGTCTGGCCGCCCACGCTGGGCCCGATCTCCACCGAACGCCGCCCAAACTGATTGCTTCCGGCCGTAACGTAAACGAACGGCTGATTCTCGTCGTCGCGCAGCACCGCCGCGTCCGGGACCGCGATCGCGTTGCGCGTGGTTCCCGCCTTCACGGTGGCCGTCACATACATGTTGTTTTTTAGCTTTTCGCCCGGGTTATCCACCACGATCCGCGCTTGCAGCGTTCGCGTATTGGGATCCAGCGCCGGCGAGATAAATGAAATTTTTCCGTGAAACGCATCGGGGTATGAATCGGTCTCCACGCTGACGTCGTCGCCGACTTTCACGTCGGCCAGGTCGCTTTGGTAAATATTCGCGAGCACCCACACCGAGCTCATGTCCGAGATAATGAAAGCCTGGGTCACGCCCGCCTGCAGCAGTTGCCCGGGAGCGACGTCGCGCTCCACGACTTCTCCACCGATCGGCGCGTACAGCGGAATCTCCGAGGTAGGCGACTTTTCCAAATCTTCCGGTTTCGGGATTCCCAGGATTTTCAATCCCAGCAGCGAAGCATTCAAATCGGCCTGAGCCTGAATTCGATCCGATTCCGCGCTCAATAAATCGCGTTCCGCGATCGCGTGATGCTCGTACAAATCCTTGGCCCGGTCGTAATTCTTGTCCGCGACCCGGAAGGTATCGCGCGCCTTCAAGTACGACGCGTACAGCAGCGAATAATCCGGGCTGCTTACTTCCAGCAAAGCTTGCCCTTTCTTCACTCGCTGTCCCGGCACTGCCAGCAGGCGGCTCACCGGCCCGCCCACCTGCGTAATCACCGGCGTGGTGTTAAAGGCGTTGTAGGAAACCGCGCCGGTCAGTCGCAGAACACGCGGCAGGTTCGATGGCGTCACGGTCACCAGTTCCACGTGCGACATTTGATCGCTAGGTATCGTGAAAAGCCCAGGAGTCTGCCCTTTACTCTCTTTCGCGGAGTACGAAGTCATCTCGCCCGCACGCTGATCGGCGCTGCACGCGGTCAATGCCAGCCCAACCGCTGCCGCGATTCCAAGCTGCACGCCGCGTCGATGTCGCCTCGCAAATCCGCCCACGATTCTGATCATTGCAGGCTCCTCGTTCCCACTGCCTCGCGAAGCTGCTCCACCGCCGTCAAATACGCCGCCAGCGACTGCCGGTAGGCCAGTTGCGTGGCCCGATAACTTCGCTCCGCGTCCAGAAAATCCAGCAGGCTCGCCGCGCCGCGTTTGTAGGAATATTCGGTGATGTCGCGGGTCTTCTGCGACGCATCGAGATACCCGCCGCGATACAGCACAATAATTCGATCGTTCTCGCGCACTCCTTCGTAGGCGTTCAGCACGTCGCTCATGACCTGATCGTTGGCCGCGAGTTGCAGTTCCTGAGCCTGATTGATGGCGTAGTTCGTCCGCGCGATTTCGCCCTGGTTGCGGTTGAAAATGGGAATTTGCAGGCTGCCAAAAAAAGAGGCAGTGCTCACCGCGCTCACATGGTCGTAGTCCGCCGTGCCGGTGATATCCACCTTTCCATTCGCTTTGGCCAATTCGTACTGGCTCTTCGCCGCCGTAACGCCGAGGACTGCCGCGCGATAATCCGGCCGGTTCTGCAACGCCTCGGACTGCAGATCTTCGAGTTTCATGGTCACCGGCCGGTAATCGAAATCGCCGGTGACATCGAAATCCTCAGGCACCGTTTGATATCCCAACAGTTGCCGCAAGCCCACCAGCGCCTGGGTCTTGGCCAGTTGCGCCATCGAAACGTCGCTTTGGAACTGCAGCAATTGCAGCTTAATTTTCAGGTAATCGACTTCACTGATGTCGCCCGCCCGGTAACGCTCCTCGCTGATGTCGACCGTATTCTGGAAGCTCTTCATATCCTGCAGCGCCAGGTCCAGCGAGGATTCGGCCAGCTGCGTCGTTAAAAATTGGGAAGCCACATTGAAAGTCAAAGTCCTTTCGTTGTCCGTCACCGTAGCTTTGGTTTGCGCCGTGGCATCTTCCGCGGCCTGCAGCCGATGCTGCCGTTTCTTTCCGCGCTCGAAAAGATAGGAAACGCCGACGTCAAATTGAGCCGTCGTATTGATGTAGTCCGCGCTGAATTGGCTGGGCTGGAAAATTGGCAAAAATTGCGAGTCTACCGTCAGCGTCGGATTCGGGCGCAGGTTGGCGGTGATTTCTAGCGCTTCGTTCTGCTGGATCGTTGTGCGCGCTGCCTTCAACGTGTGGTTATTCTGCAGTGCCTTTTGGATCGCCTCGTCCAGGGAAATGCGCACCGACCCATGGGTTTGTCCCGACGGAATATTCTGCGGCGACGTTTGCAGCGTCCCCTGTTGCGTGCCTTGTTGCGTCGCCGGGGCTTTCTGCTGTTCCGGCGTTTGCGGCGGCAAACCCTGCGGCGAACGTGTCTCCTGTGGCGTGGATGGAGCCGGCGTCGGAGTTTGCTGCGCGAAAGCGCTCGATCCCAGACACACCAGTGTTGTCAGGAATGCGATCGAAACTGGTTTGATAGCCATAATCCTCAACCTCGAAAGAGAAAGCGAGAGTCAGTCGTTGTGCTGTGAATCAAATCAGCACAGTTTTGGTCGGAAGAACTAAGCGGTGGGTGGTGCGCGGGCCGGTAAACGGGGTTTAATCGGGCTTGGTGTAAATCCGGGTTCTTGCGGGTCGGTATGTCCGCCGACTTGTGCGAGTGCCGGCGTGTGGTCCGCAGGCAGCGGTTGGTCGATTGCCTGGTGGCTCAGATGGCAGATCGAACAGTTAGCGTCGGTCGATCCGACGTGGTGATGTGATAGGTTGCACAGCGTCATCCCCACTACCAGCAGCAATAGCAGGGTGACCGGCACAATGAGGCGTCGGATTGAGCGGCGATTACGCATTCGCTAAGGTTGGATAAAACCCCTGCAGATCATCATATAGGAGATGTTTCGCTGCACCAACGGGTTGTGCCTCTGGGGTAACCGGATCTACCCCGCCAATCGTCTGTGTCTCAAACCGCCCCCAAAGGAAGCGATTTGGCCCCTCAGTTCGTCTGCTCCAGTGCTTTTTCCACCATCGAAACACAATTCGCAACGCGCTGGCGCAGCGGTCCTTCGATCTCCTGCTGCCGCTTGCGCATCTGGAAAGTTTCGTCGGCGATGTTCAGAGCCGCCAGCACCGCGACTTTCAGCGAATCGACCATGTGCGTCGATTCGGCGATCGATCGCATCTTGCCGTCGACATACGCCGCCAATTCGTGCAAATACTCTTCGTTCCCATCGGCGTTGACGTTGTAGCTCTGATCGTAAATCTGAATTTTCATGGTCCACTCCCTGGCAGGGGCAAGCCATTGTCGGACAATCATCACACCCTTGCAAGGGTGGGTCTCGTCCTACGCGATTAACTCGCCCGCAGCGCGGCCGCCAGCTTTTGTTGCAGCGCAGCGACGATCCGCGACGAGAAATCATTGAGCTGCGCGTCCGTAAACGTAGCTTCCGCGCTTTGAAATGTGACGCGAATCATCAGCGAATATTTCCCAGCGGGGACCTGGCCACCCCGGAACAGATCGAGAGCTTCAATGCTCCGCAACTCCGGAATACCCAGTGAGCGAACGGCGTCTTCGACCTGTGCGAACGGAACTCCATCCGCGAGCACAACCGAAAAATCGCGCTCGACGGCTGGAAAACGGGGCAGTGGCTTGAAACGCAGCGCTGCCGCCGCGTTTTCTAACCCACGCAGCAAGGGTTCGAGCTTCACTTCCGCAACGAATACATTCTGCCGGAACTTAAATTCGTCGGCGATGCCCTTGGCGATTTGTCCCACCGCGCCAATGAATTCTCGTTGGCCCGTTCGGTCCGTTAAATGAAGTCTGGCCGCGCGAGCGCCGCTCAACCATTGCGGGCCACCGGACTCCCAGGCGAGTCCGCCGGCCAAACCGCCGATGTTGTCCAGATCGCCCTTCAAATCCGCAAACTCAAATTCTCGCGCACCTTCGTAAATTGTCTTTTCGCGCGCTGAACCGGTCACACCCAGTGTCAGCACCGGAGTTTCCACAGGTTCGCCAGCGCGCAACTCATAGGTTTTTCCGATTTCGAAGAGCCGCAAGTTGCGCTGGCCATGATTCAAATTCCATTCGATCGCCCGCAGCATGCTCACCGTGCCGCTCGACCGCATCACGGCCGCGTCCTCCGCCAGCGGATTGCCGATGAGCGCTGGCGCCAGGCCCTCCGGCCGGAAAAGTTCATCGCGCTTGGTATCCACAATCGGAATTTCGACGATTTCCTGGTAGCCCATCGCCACCAGGCGTTCGCGCAAGCGGTCTTGGGCTTCCGCGTGCGGCAGCCTATGCGCCGCGAGTTTCGCCGGCGGCAGCCTCGGGGGGAATTTGTCGTAGCCATAGTGCCGTGCGACTTCTTCGATCAAATCAATGCCGCGCGCCACATCTTGCCGCCAGGGAACCGAGCGGCATTCCCAAATCGCCGCAATCGATCCGTCGCTACCCCGGTTTGAATCGACCCGCACCGGATGAAAGCCCAGGCCGCTCAAGATCTGTTCGATATCGCGATCCGGAACGTCAGCGCCCATCACCCGCAAGATTTCCTTTCGCGATAGTTCGATTTTCTTTTCCGATTCCCGGTGCGGATACACATCCACCATGCCCGCGAGAATTTCTCCTCCGGCCACCTGTTGAATGAGTTCCGCTGCGCGCCGTGAAGCCAGTTCCGCCATTTCCGGATCGGCGCCACGCTCGAAGCGGTAGGACGCTTCCGTCCGCAGTCCCAGCGCCTTCGCGCTGCGTCGAATCGAAATAGGATCGAACCAGGCACACTCGATCAGAATATTTTTCGTGCTGAAGGAAATTTCCGAATTCGCGCCACCCATGATTCCGCCGATGCTCACCGCGCGCTGCGCATCGGAAATCACGCACATGTCCTTCGTAAGTTTGTGTTCGCCGCCATCCAGCGTCTTGATTTTTTCCCCGGGCTGCGCACGCCGCACAATCAGGCGATGCTCTGCCAGTTTGTCGAAATCGAACGCGTGCAACGGATGCCCCAACTCGAACATCACGTAGTTCGTCACATCCACCACGTTGTTGATCGATTTCTCGCCAATCGCTTCCAGGCGCTGCCGCAGCCACTCCGCCGACGGTTGTACCTTCACGCCACGAATCACCCGCGCTGTAAAACGGCCGCACAATTCAGGCGCTTCGATTTCCACGCGCGTCGCATCCGACACTTTTTCGGCAATTTCCTTGAGGGTTGGGTGCAACGGCTTGAGCGGAAGGCGATAAATCGCGGCAACTTCGCGCGCGATTCCCAAATGGCCCAGGCAGTCCGGCCGGTTCGCCGTAATTTCAGCATCAAGCACCAGACCCGCCGCCGTGTCGTCAATCGCGTCCACGGCGATGCCCACCAGCGACAGACGCGTGCGCAGATCTTCAGGCGACGCCTTCACCTCGACGAACTCTTTCAGCCAGTTGTAGACGACTTTCATTTGTGCGGCGTCTCGTTTTCTCGGCGGTTTACGGGAACTGCTGCAAGAATCGCACATCGTTCTGGAACAGCAGCGGCACTTCGGTCACGCCATACTTCATCATCGCCAGCCGGTCCACGCCCATGCCGAACGCGAATCCCGAATATTTTTCCGGATCGTAGCCTACAAATCCATACACCGCCGGATTCACCATCCCCGCGCCAAACAATTCGATCCAACCCGACTGTTTGCAGACCCGGCAGCCCGAGCCGCCGCACACGTGGCAGGTCGCATCGACTTCCGCCGAAGGCTCGGTGAAAGGGAAATAACTGGGCCGCAGCCGCGTCTTGGTTTTCGGGCCTAGAAATTCTCGCGCGAAATACTCGACGGTCCCGCGAAAATCGCAAAAGGTGATGTCCGTATCCACCGCTAGCCCTTCAATCTGGTGGAACATATAGCCGTGGGTGGCATCCGGATTGTCGCGGCGGTACACCTTTCCCGGCACTATGATGCGCACCGGCGGCTTCTGCTTTTCCATGGTGCGAATTTGCATCGGCGAGGTGTGGGTGCGTAGTACCCGGCCGCCCCGCGCCCCTTCGATGTAGAACGTATCCATGTTGTCGCGCGCCGGATGGTGCTCCGGAATATTCAGCGCTTCGAAATTGTAGTAAGGCGTTTCGATTTCCGGGCCTTCCACCACGCTGAATCCGATCGCGGCGAAAATTCGCGCCAGTTCCTGATACGTCTGGCGAATCAAATGTTGGGTGCCAATCGCGCGTTCAATCCCCGGCAACGACAGATCGATTCGTTCGCGGGCCTGCGCCGAATCTTCGGCCGCCGCTTCGATCGCTTTCTGCTTCTCCGCGATGGTCAGTTCGACGTGGCCTTTCAGTTGGTTCAATTCCTGGCCCACCACTCGCTTGAGCTCCGGTGGCGCGGGCTTCAGCCAATTGTCGGTAATCGCGGTTAGGACACCCGCCTTCCGCCCGATCCATTTCACGACAAAAGCTTTCCAGTTTTCGAGATCGGACGAATGCGACGCTACTTCTTCGTCGAAGCGGAAACGCACTTCGGCGAAGCGCGAAGCAATCGCCTCGGCAGTGGTCGCCTGAATTTGCGTGAGGGTCTGCGATGTGGGATCGGTCGTCGTCATAAAAAACGCCTACGCCGGCGAAACGGCAACATCATTGCACGACAGGAATGCAGAACGCAGATGAATTCGCTTGGTTGGACGGGCAAACCGCAGGCCTGCCCGTCCGCCACAAACAAAAAACCATTAGCCTTCTTCGTGATGACGCACAACAGCCGCTTTCTTTTCGGCCGCCGCGCTCTTCGCCACGCCTGGCTTCGGCATATGCTGCTTCACCGAACCCACCAGCGACGTGAATCCTTCCGCGTCATGCACCGCCATGTCCGCCAGAATCTTGCGGTCCAGATCAATTCCGCCCGCTTTCAGCGCATGAATCAACTGGCTGTAGGTCGTGCCATTATTGCGCGCGGCGGCGCCGATGCGCTGAATCCATAGGGTACGGTAGTCGCGCTTGCGCACGCGCCGATCGCGGTAGGTATACCGCAGCGAGCGGTTCACCGCTTCCTTCGCGGAGCGGTAGAGCTTTCCCTTTGTCAGGAAAAAACCCTTGGCGTGTTTTAGCAGCTTTTTACGGCGGGCCCGGCGTTTGGTTCCACGTTTAACTCGAGGCATCGTTCATTCTCCTGTTGCAAATATCGAATTGAATTCGATTTCGTGCCAGGAGACAAACGCGGCGGGTGGCCTGCGCGGAATACGCCGCAGGCTCCGACGGGTTTGTCTCATGTGGTTACTGCGCGCTCTACCCAGAGCCGGAAATCCGGCGGGCCGAACGATTGGCTGGCAGGCACCCGTGACGCACTGCACAGCACAAAAAAACTTTTTCAGGGCTTCTTACAAGCCGTACGGCAACGCCAAACGTACGTTCTTCACGTCCGCTGGGCTGACTTGAACCTTATTCAACAGCCGGCGCATACGCCGCGGCTTCTTGGTGCCGAGCAGATGGCGCTTGCCCGAACGCCAGCGCATCACTTTTCCGGTAGACGTGATCTTAAAACGCTTGGCGGCTCCGCGGTGCGTCTTCGCCTTCATTTTCTTGTTCTTCTTCACGATTTCCTCTTCTGTTTCACTGCCAGCCGCTTCAATTCCCTTCGCTCACGCGAGGTAAACGCTGTGCATGCGATTTCGAATTTACAAACTTTTCAGCTGTTATTGCACTTCTGCAAAAATCCGAAACTCTCTTAGGCCTGCGCTTCCGGAGCCTTCTGCGCCGCCGGAGTCGATCCCGCGCCTTTCTTCGGAGCCAGCAACGCCAGCAGGATGTTCGCTTCCATCCTTGGCCCGAACTCGATCTGCGCGTGATCCATGATTTCTTTCATCAGGCGATCCATCTTCTTGCGCCCCACTTCCTGGTGCGCCATTTCGCGGCCGCGATGGAAAATCATGGCCTTTACTTTATAGCCTTCACCCAGGAACCGGATGATCTGATTCTTGCGAACCTGATAATCGTGCTCGGCGGTCGAAGGCCGGAACTTCACTTCCTTGATGTGCGAACTCTTCTGATGCTTCTTCGCTTCGTGCGCTTTCTTACTCTGCTCGTACAGAAATTTTCCGTAGTCTACCAGCTTGCAAACCGGCGGCACAGCGTTCGGCGAAATTTCCACCACATCCAGACCCTGTTCCCGCGCCGTCTTCATGGCGTCGAACAAAGTCATTACGCCCAACTGCGTTCCAATATCGTCTACGACGCGGACTTCGCGCGCTCGTATTCTTTCGTTGACCCGGAGTCCCGGAGGTCCACTGCTTCGTTCCGCGATAAAATCACCCCTCGAGCCCTAAAAAGTGTCACTGCAGCTCGTTTCCCGGTCCTCCCCTAGGCGAAACGCCCGAATAGGGGGACGGGCCAAAAAGTATAGCACGGCTTTTACCTATATCGAACCCAGATACTTATCGCCTTAGATGCCACCCATTCGGTCTACTTCATCACTTGGGGTGGTCTAAGCGCCGTTACGCCCTCATTTTTCGTTTGTGCACGCTGTGTCAAATCTCTTTCGCTTCGATAGATTTGACACCCCAACAAACGCTCGGTTAGGGTAGGCATCTCTTCGATGCCCAAACGACCGACCCGTCTGAAATCGACCACCCGAAAACGCGCCACGTCCGCGAGCGGGGTGCTGGGCGACGTTCCACAGCGCGCGAATTTCACTCCGGCTTGCCTGGCCGACTACGAAATGTTAGCCAAGCAAAGTTTCTCCCGCCCAGCCTGGGAGTACATTAACAGTGGCTCGGCCGACGAACATACCTCCCGCTGGAATATCGAAGCTCTAACCCGTCTGCGCCTCCGGCCCAACATCATGGTCGACGTCTCGAAAATCGATACGCGCATCAGTCTCCTGGGCCGCGAATTGTCCCACCCGATCCTCATCGCGCCTACGTCATCGCATTTACTGGCGCATCCGGACGCCGAGATCGCCACCGTGCGTGGCGCCGGCGCGGCGAACGCCATCATGATCGCCAGCACTCTTTCTAATGTCAGCATTGAGAAAATCCTGCAGGCCGCGACCCAGCCGGTTTGGTTTCAACTTTATTCCGACGAAGACCGCGGCAAAACCAAGGCGCTGATCCAGCGCGCCGAAGCAGCCGGGTGCCAGGCGCTGTGCATTACGGTCGACTTGCCTTGGATCTATGCCCGTAACCGCGAAGCGCACATCATCCACGAAGTCCCACAGCTTCCTTTCCCCAATATTGGTTTTACGGGCGGTCCCGCCAGTACCGGCCTGAAAACATGGGGATACCGAAATCTAAAGTGGTCCGACCTGGATTGGATTCGCGGATTTTGCAAACTGCCCATTGTTCTCAAAGGCGTCCTGAATCCAAACGACGCCGATTTGGCGGTGCAAAATGGTGCAGCCGGGATAATTGTTTCGAATCACGGCGGCCGTGGCCTGGACACAGTACCGGCCACCATCGATGCCCTGCCTGCGGTCGTCGAAAAGATCTCGGGAAGAATCCCGATCCTGATGGACAGCGGAATCCGCCGCGGAACGGACGTATTGAAGGCACTGGCGAGCGGCGCGAACGCCGTGCTACTCGGCCGTTCGATTCTCTATGGTCTTGGGATTGATGGTGCGGAAGGCGTAAAACGCGTAATCGAGATTCTTCGCGCCGAATTCGAAGCCGCCATGGCCCTTACCGGCCGGACGTCAATCAGTGCCATCGATCGTTCGGTGCTCTGGTAGGAAGCCCGCACGACTCTTTCTTCAGCAGCCGTTACACGATCCCGCGCGAATCAATTTCCTGCTTCAAATCCGCGCTGAATTGTTCAAGTGGCCGCGGCCCCAGATCGCCCTTAGACCGATGCCGCACCGACACCGTGCCAGCCTCCGCTTCCTTCCCGCCGATAATCAGCATGTACGGAATTTTCTGCATCTGCGCGTCGCGGATCTTGGCCTGCAACTTCTCGTTGCGGTCGTCATGGTGCACCCGGAATCCCGCATCCTTTAAGTGTTTCGCGACCTTATCCGCGTACTCCGCGAATTTCCCGCTGACCGGCAGCACGCTGACCTGCACGGGCGCGAGCCACACCGGAAACGCCCCGGTGTAGTGCTCGATCAGTACGCCGAAAAATCGTTCGATCGATCCAAATAGGGCACGATGGACCATCAAGGGTTGATGCCGCGCGCCATCCTCCCCCACATACTCCAGCTTGAACCGCCGCGGCAAATTGAAGTCGAACTGTACGGTGGTCAGTTGCCACGGTCTGCCGATGGCGTCCACCAATTTCACGTCGATCTTTGGCCCGTAGAACGCCGCTTCGCCCGGAATGTATTTGTAAGGCACATTCATGCGCTTCAGCGTATTCACCAGCGCGCCTTCCGCCCGTTCCCATTCTTCCGGTGTCCCGGCGTAATCCTGCGGCCGCGACGGATCGCCGCCGGAAAGCTCCACTTCGTAGCGGTCAAATCCAAAAACGCGCAGCACTTCCCAGGCGAATTCCACGCAGTCCTGAATTTCCTTTTCGATTTGATCCGGCATGCAGAAAATGTGCGCGTCGTCCTGCGTAAATCCGCGCACGCGCAGCAATCCGTGCAGCACACCCGAACGCTCGTAGCGATACACCGTGCCCAGCTCCGCCAGACGCACCGGCAATTCGCGGTAACTCCGCAAATGGGTTTTGTAAATCAGGATGTGCCCCGGGCAGTTCATCGGCTTCAACTGGTAGTCGGCCTTTTCCACTTCGACGGGACCAAACATGCTCTGGCTGTAAAAGCCGGTGTGGCCGCTGGTATTCCACAGCTCGCGCAGCATGATGTGCGGCGTAAAGACCAATTCGTAGCCGCGCTTGGTCAATTCCGTCCGCAGCCAGTCTTCCATGGCGCGGCGAATCACGCCGCCCTTGGGATGCCAGAAAATTAATCCCGGCCCGGCTTCGTCCTGAATGCTGAAAAGATCCAGCTCCGCGCCCAGCCGGCGATGGTCGCGCCGCTTCGCTTCTTCCAACTTGTGCAGATATTCATCCAGCTCTTTCTGCTCGATGAAGCACGCGCCGTAAATCCGCTGCATCTGCGGATTGCCTTCCTGCCCCTTCCAATACGCGCCCGCGACGTTCATCAGCTTGAATGCCTTGATCCGCCCGGTCGAAGGAATGTGCGGCCCCCGGCAGAAATCCACGAACTTTCCAGTGGTGTAGAACGACACCAGCGGGTCGGTCGCCTTCTCCTCGACTAATTCACATTTAAATTGTTGCTGATTGTTGCGATACAGCTCGAGCGCCTCTGGCTTCGGCATCAGCTTCCGCTCGTTGGGAATATCCTTCGCCGCCAGCTCGTGCATCTTGGCTTCGATTTTTTCCAGGTCCTCTGGAGTAAACGGCTCGGGGCGCACGAATTCGTAGAAGAATCCAGTCTCGGTCGGAGGCCCGATGCCGAGCTTCACTTCCGGATAGAGTTCCAGCACCGCGGCCGCCAGTAAATGCGACGCGGAGTGCCGGAACACCTGCACCGCGTCCGCATCCTTGGGAGTTAGGATCGCAACTTTCGTATTCTGCTCGAGCGGCCGGGAGAGATCGACCAGTTGATCGTCGGCGCGCGCCACGAGCGCTTCCTTGGCCAGTCGCGGCGAAATCTGGTGCGCAATTTGCGCCGCGGTAGTCCCGCGCGGCACCTCGCGGACAGCGCCG
>Ga0307474_10001706_pt1 | contig 15910 bp, 12 predicted proteins | sample atmos_gasesECM1C_2_FD_203312 | JGI IMG/M metagenome (GOLD analysis project Ga0307474, IMG submission 203312) | Hardwood forest soil microbial communities from Morgan-Monroe State Forest, Indiana, United States - atmos_gasesECM1C_05 | ecosystem: Environmental > Terrestrial > Soil > Temperate... | reverse complement strand
TCTTCGCCACGGGCTTCGACGCCATGACGGGGGCGATCTTGCGTGTGGACATCCGGGGCCGCGGCGGGCGTTCGCTGCGCGACGACTGGGCCGGCGGCCCGCATACGTACCTGGGCCTGGCCAGCGTCGGATTCCCCAACCTCTTCTTCATCACCGGACCAGGCAGCCCGTCGGTGCTGAGCAACGTCGTCGTATCGATCGAGCAGCACGTCGAATGGATTGGCGATCACATCGAGTACCTTCGCAAGCGCGATCTGACGAGCACCGAGGCGGGACTCGAGGCCCAGGAGCAGTGGGTTGCGCATGTCAATGACACGGCCGCCCGGACGCTGATGATGAAGGCTGCGTCGTGGTACCTGGGCGCGAACGTTCCCGGGAAGCCGCGCGTCTTCATGCCGTATCTCGGCGGGGTCGGCAACTATCGCCGCGTCTGCAATGAGGTCGCCGACGACGAGTACCGCGGCTTCGTCACCGGGTAGCGGTTGCGGCTACTTCCAGTCGACGATGTCGTCCATCCTGGCCGGATAGCGCTTCTCGCAGTACTCGACGTAGTCGAGCATATGCTCGCGCATGAGCCGTTGGGCTCGCTTGGGGTCATGCCGCTCGATCGCGCGCGTGATCGCTTCGTGGTGCGCAAGAACCTGCGCTCGCGCGTCCGGGGGATACAGTACCTCGGTCACGCGGACGGACCAGATGGCATAGATGGAGTCGGCGGCGAGGGCGAGAACCGGGTTGCCTGACGCCTTGCCGACGGTGCTGTGGAACCCGCTGGTCGCCGACACATACTGCTGATCGTTGGCCCCGTCTTGGCTCGGCCCCAACGACTCACGGACAAGCCGGGCGGCCTCCTCCCCTGGCTGCTCGGCCGCCTTGCGGGCCAGCACGACCTCGTACTCAAGCCGTGCTTCCAATAGCTGCCGATAGGTGGCGCCGAGCGACTGCAGGTGCAAGGTCATCATCTGGCCGAAGTCGCCCGGGTCGGCGGCAGCGACGACCGGGCCGCCGCGGGGTCCCGGCTTCAGCGTAACTAGCCCGTTGACCTCGAGGATGCGCAGTGCCTCGCGCACAGAACCGCGGCCCACCGCGTACTGCTCCACCATGGTGCTCTCGGCCGGCAGCATCGAACCTGGCCCCAGCCCATTGCGCCGGATGTCCTGCAAGATCTGCCGAGCAAGGGTCTCGGCTACCTTCTCGGTGCGCTGCGCCACGTCGACTCCTATGGTTGTGCCCCCGCTTCAGCCATACGACGGCGAGATGTTCCATATCATAGATAACAAAGCGGGCATGACTCTACGTCGCGGTAGTCACTCATGGTCGCCGTTCGGTCCGTTCGGCTGCTGGCCCCTGACTTAGGACAAATTAGTGCGTGCCTCCGCTGGCGCGTTAATGGCGCTGAGCGCCTGGCGAAGGTCCTCGGGGAGCGGGTCGGCGGCGGTGACAGTGTGCTGGCCAGCCTGGATCTGCATGGTGCGGTAGCGGCGGGCGGTCTTGACGAATTTCCTGATTGACCAGCCGGTGCGGGCTTCGATCCACCGCCTGACGGCGAGGGCGGCGAACACGATCGTCGGGTGGGCCAGCCGGCGAACCCAGCAGGTTCCCGATCGCGGACCCATGCGGCGGCACCATGATGCGGTTTCTCAGCTTCATGGTGCCGACGGTGACCGGCTGGAACACATGTGGAAACGGCGAATCCGGTGGTGCGCCCGCGGGTGGCGTTGAGCGGCCGGCGACGCTGGTCATGACGGCCCGATGATGGCGCGTCCGGATAGGCCGTCCAGTTCGGCCGGGGTCAGGCCGAGCGACTCCGTGAGCACGGCCCTGGTGTGCTCGCCGATTTCCGGCACGCCGTCGTAACTCGGTCCCGCGGCTGAGGCCAGGTGCAGGATCGGCCCGGGCATCAGCACCGAGCCCAGCACGTCGCTGCCGGTGAGCTCGACCAGCGTGCGGTCGCGGAAGTGCGGGTCGGCCACGATGTCACGTGCGTCGTTCACCGCCGCGGATACCACTTCGAACTCATCGAGGATCTTCAGGATCTCCGCCCGGGGCCGGGCCGCCACCCAGCTGATGACCAGCTGCTGAATGGCGTCGTTATTGGCCATCCGGGCCGGGTTGGTGGCGAACCTCGGGTCGTCGCTGAGCTCGGGTGAGCCCATGGCCTGGAATAGCCGCCTGGCGATGACCTCGTTGGACGCGGCGATGGACAGCCAGGCACCGTCCGCGGCCTGGTAGATGCCGCGCGGCGACGCCGACCCAGTGCCGTTGCCGACCCGGCCCTGTATCTCCCCCAGGCCGGTGTACTTGAGGATCATGTCGCCCACGATGAACATCAGCGGCTCGTACAGGGCCACGTCGATGACCTCGCCGCGCCCGGTCCGCTGGCGCTGGTAGAGCGCCATCGCGGTGCCCATGGCCGCGGAGATGCCGGCGATGGAGTCAGCGAAGCCGAAGGGCGGTGACGTCGGTGGCTTGTCCGGCCATCCGTTGACGAAGGCGAATCCGCTGGCGGTTTCCGCGACGGTGCCGAAGCCCGGCCTTTCCTGGTACGGGCCGGTCTGGCCCCATCCCGACACCCTGGTCAGAATCAGACCTGGGTTGTCCGCGGCGAGCACGTCGTAGCCGAGACCCCACTTCTCAAGCCGGCCCGGCCGGAACGACTCGATGAAGACGTCGACCTTGGCCGCCAGGCGCCGGACAAGATCCCGTCCGTCCGGCGCGCGCAGGTCGATCCCGACGGACCGCTTGCCCGCGTTGAGCCGGGAAAACCCTAGCGACAGGCCGTCCTTCTGCGGCGTCCAGTTCCGCGCGTAGTCGCCAGCAGCGGGATCCTCCACCTTGGTCACTACCGCGCCGAAGTCCCGCAGCATCCGCCCGGCCGTCGGCGCCGCGTACATCGTGCCGAGCTCAAGGACCGAGATCCCGGCCAGCGGGCCATTCGCCGTCAGGTTCACCATGCCGTGCTCACCCTGCCTCCTAGTGTCGCCGGCCGAACCGGCGGTGCCTCCTAGTGTCGCTGGTCGAACCGGCGGCCGAGCAGCTCCGAGACGATGCGGATGCGCTGCATCGAGGGCGTCCCGCCGGCTACCGCCCAGCCGTGCGCGTCCCGGTGCAACCGCTCGATCCCGTACTCCTCGGTGTATCCGTTGCCACCGTGCAGCTGCATGGCCAGGTCCGAAACTCGCTTGGCCATCTCGTTGGCGGTGCACTTGGCCAGCGAGACCTCAAGCGGGTCGGGCAGGCCGATGCCCGCCGTCCTGGCGGCCCGGTAGATCAGCAGGCGGGCGGCTTCCACCTGCAGGACCATGTCCGCCAGGGTCATCTGCACGCTCTGGAACTCGATGAGCTGCTTGCCGAACTGAGTGCGCTCCTGGACGTATGAGATCGTCCGGTCCAAAGCGGCCTGGCCGATGGCCAGGCTCATGGTGGAGTTGCCGAGCCGCTCGATGGAGAACGCCTTAAACAGGGTCCCGAACCCGGTCCCCGGGCCGACGACGAGATTCTCGGCCGGCACCACGACGTCGTCGAACCTGACGTCGGCCGACGGGATGCCACGGAAACCCATCAGCCGCTCGGGCGCACCGAAGCTGATGCCCGGCCGGTCGGCCTCCACAATCAGGGCCCCGATGCCCTTGGCGCCGGGCTCGTCGTTCAGCCGTGCGTAGACCAGGAAGGCGTCAGCCTCGCTGCCGTTCGTAGTCCACCGCTTCCCCCCGTTGACGGTGTAATGGCCATCGGCGTACTTCGCCCGCGTGGTCAGGTCAGTCGCCGCCGAGCCTGCGTCTGGCTCGGAGATCGCCAGCCCGATGGTGATCTCTCCGGAGATGACGCGCGGGAGGAAGCGCTGCTGCAGTTCTTCTGAGGCGATCAGGGACAGCACCCGGGCCGGACCGGTGTTGGCCTCGAACACCTGGAAGGCAGCCGGCCGGCATTCCTTGGCCAGTTCCTCGATCACGATCAGCGCATCGATCAGGGGGGCGCCAGCGCCGCCGAGATGCTCGGGCAGGCAGATCCCGAGTAGCCCTTGCGCGCCGAGATAGCGCCGCTCCTCTAGCGGGAACGGCTGCCGGTCCGCATCCCAGACCGCCGCCAGCGGGCCGTACCGGCGGCGGGCGATGTCCGCCGCGACAGCCGCCAGCTGCGCGGTGTGGTCGTCGTTGGTTTCGACAGTCACGGGGGCACCAGCCTCTCTAGAAATCCATTATATTAATACTCATGATTATGAATCTCGTCAAGTCCTGACCTGCAGGGGCGGCTCGCCATGTCACGGCCGTCCGGGCTTCCGTCGGCGGCGACGGGAGACTATTCTAAACATGATAATGATAGGAGTTATATGAGCCAAGCAGTGGTAGTAGACGCGGTTCGGTCGCCGATGGGCCGGGGCAGGCCGGGCGGAGCGCTGTCCAGCGTGCACCCGGTGGACCTGCTCGCCCAGGTGCTGGCGGCGCTCGTGACGCGGAGCCGACTCGATCCGGGCCGCGTAGACGACGTGCTGGTGGGCTGCGTCGGGCAGGCGGGCGAGCAGTCGGCGACGCCGGGCCGGATGGCCTGGCTGGCGGCGGGTTTTCCCGATCACGTGCCGTCGGTGACCATCGAGCGCAAGTGCGGGTCCGGACAGCAGGCGGTGGACTTCGCCGTGCAGGGCATCGTGGCCGGGGCCTACGACATCGTCATCGCGGCGGGCGTGGAATCGATGAGCCGGGTGCCGATGGGTTCGGCGCGAATGGGCGCCGACCCGTTCGGGGCCGGCGTGCACGCCAGGTACGGGGACCTCGTGCCGCAGGGCGTGTCCGCGGAACTGGTCGCCGACAAGTTCGGTTTGTCCCGTGAAGAGCTGGATATCTACAGCGCGCAGTCCCATGCGCGCGCGGACCGGGCGAGCAGCGAGGGCGGATTCGACGCGGAGATCGTGCCGATCCTGCGGGCGGACGGTGAAGTGGTCAGCGCCGACGAAACCATCCGCCCGGGCACGACCGCCGAACGGCTGGCCGGCCTGAAGGCTGTCTTCGGCACCGAGAAGATGCGCGAGCGTTTTCCGCATCTGGACTGGAAGGTGACCGCAGGCAACTCCTCGCAGATCACCGACGGCGCCGCCGCGCTGCTGCTGATGAGCGAGGAACGCGCGGATCAGCTCGGCCTGCGCGCGCGGGCCCGCGTGGTCGCGTCGGCGGTCTGCGGGGACGACCCGCTGCTGATGCTCACCGGACCGATCCCCGCCACGCGGCGGGTGCTTGACCGCGCCGGGATGACCATCGGCGATATCGATGCCATCGAGGTGAACGAGGCCTTCGCGTCCGTACCGCTGGCCTGGCTGCGCGAGTTCGATGCCGATCCGGCGGCCGTCAACCCGCGCGGTGGCGCGATAGCCCTCGGACACCCGCTCGGGGCGTCCGGAGTCCGGTTGCTGACGACGATGCTCGGCGAGCTGGATGCCACCGGCGGACGGTTCGGCCTGCAGACGATGTGCGAGGCGGGCGGGATGGCCAACGCCATGATCGTCGAGCGGCTCGGCTGATCATACCTACCTGATGGCGCCCACCAAGGGTGGCGTCATCGCGCACACTGGGCCCGCGTCGCTGGATCTGGGCCGGAACCCTTGACGCAGTAAACCATGCTCATGATAATCCTCATAGGGTCACCATCAGCGGCGGGCGTGAACCTCCGCGAAGGTTCTTATGGCCGCCGGGAGATACGCCGCCACCGGACACCGAGTTAGATGCTGGAAGGAAATCGTGGGCCTGCTGAGCAGCTATCGGGTGCTCGATCTAACCGACGAGCGCGGCCTGCTGGCCGGCCGGATGCTCGCCGACCTAGGGGCCGATGTGGTGCAGGTGGAACCGCTGGCGGGTTCGCGGGCCCGGCACGCGGCTCCCCTGAGCGACCGTGACGGACAGCCGTACTCTTACGTGTGGGCCACGTTCGCGGCGAACAAGCGCGGCCTCGCGGTCGACCTCAGCCGCGACGCTGGCCAGCACGTGCTGCGCCAGCTCGCCAGCCAGGCTGACTTCTTCGTCGAATCCCTGGGCCCGGGAGCAGCGGCATCCCTGGGTCTCGGCTGGCCGGAGCTGAGTGAGATCAACCCGGCGCTGGTGTACGCGACCATCACCGCGTTCGGCCAGGACGGACCCAAGAGCGGTTACGCGGAGTCGGACCTGATCGTGTGGGCCGCGGGCGGGCCGCTCGAACCGAACCGCGACGGCACCCGGCCGCCGCTGCGGATCAGCGTGCCGCAAGCCTTCCTCAACGCATCGGCCGACGCCGCGGGGGGCATGCTGCTGGCTCATCACGCCCGCACCCGCGACGGGCGCGGCCAGCTCGTCGACGTCGCGGCCCAGGCGTGCCTGAGCCTGAACACGCTGGGCCGGGTGCTGGCCGATCCGGTCGGCGACGCGCACCCCGAGTGGGCCGCGCTGATCAGCCCCACCGCGCGGACTGATCAGAGCGGCAGCGGCACCGGCACCAGCTCGCAGCTGAAGAAGTGGCGATGCCAGGACGGGCTAGTGGAATTTCACCTCGCCATCGGCCAGGCGGCCGGCCCCTTCACCAACAACTTCTTCCGCTGGATGCACGCCGAAGGCGCCGGCTACGAGGCCCTGCTGCGCTGGGACTGGCGGATCCTGCCCGAGCTGGTCGAGCGGGAGGAGTTCACCGAGCAGGACATGCAGGAGGTCAGAGCGGCCACCGCGGCCTTCCTCGCGGCGAAGACCAAGAACGAGATCCTGCAGGCCGCGATCACGTACAAGCTGCTGTGCATCGGCGTCTCCGACACCAGGGATCTGTCGGACAGCCCGCAGCTGGCCGAGCGGGACTTCTACGTCACGCTGGGCTCCGGCCGCCGGGCGCAGACCATGCCGGGGCGGTGGGCCACGACGTCCATCCCGGCCTTCGAGCTGCACCGGCCGGCTCCGCAGGTCGGAGAGCACACCAACGAGGTGCTGGCCGAGTGGCTCGGCTATGACGGCGCGGTACGCGAGCCGCTGCATGAAGGGCGGGTGATTGCGTGAACAGGCACGATCCCGGGAACCGGCACGGTCCCGGGAGCGGCCGCGATCGCTCGCTGCCGCTGGAGGGCCTGAAGGTCGCGGACTTCAGCTGGGTCGTCGCCGGGCCGGTCGTCGGACGGGCCCTGGCCGATTTCGGCGCCACGGTGGTCAGGATCGAGTCCGGCACCCGGATCGAGACCGCCCGGATGATGCAGCCGTTCTACCGGGGCGAGGCGGGCCCGGAGAACTCGGCGCTGTACGGCGACTGCAACGCCGGCAAATACGGCCTGGCGCTCAACCTCAAGACCAGCGAAGGCCGTGGCGTCGCCCGCGATCTGGTTGCCTGGGCCGACGTGGTCGCGGAGTCTTATGCGCCGGGCCAGATGGCGAGCTGGGGCCTGGATTACGCGTCGACCCGCGCGGTCAACCCGTCGGTGGTCATGCTCAGCACCTCGCTGATGGGGCAGACCGGGCCGTCCGCGCGGCTGGCCGGATACGGGAATATCGGCGCCTCGGTGAGCGGATACCAGGATCTCGTGGGCTGGCCGGACCAGCTGCCGATCGGCCCGTTCGGTCCGTACACCGATTACGTCGGGCCGCGGTTCTCGCTGGTGATCCTGCTCGCCGCGCTGGACCACAGGCGGCGCACCGGTGAGGGCTGCCACATCGATCTGGCGCAGAGTGAGATCGGCGTCTTCCTGCTTTCTCCGCAACTCGCCGACTACTTCGACCGGGGTACGGTGGCGCAGCGGCGGGGCAACCGGGACGAGCAGTTCGCGCCGCACGGTGTGTACCCGTGCCTAGCCGAGAACGGCCGCGACCGCTTCGTCGCCATCGCCGTCTGCGACGACGAGCAGTGGCGGTCTCTCGTCGCCGAGTTGCAGCGCCCCGATCTCGCCGTCGACCCGGGGCTCGCTGACGACGCCGGCCGGCTGGCCCGCGCCGGCGAGCTCGACGAGGCGCTGGCCACGTGGACGTCCACCCAGCGAGCCGAGGACGTCCAGGCCCGGCTGCAGGCGCGCGGCGTACCCGCGCATCTGGCCGTGACCAGCGCCGACTGGGCCAACGACGCGCAGCTGGCGCACCGCGGCAACCTCCGTCGGCTACCCTCCGAGCGTTTCGGCGCCGCGTTCGTCGAGGGGCCGCGCTACCTCCTCTCGGAGACCCCCGGCCAGGTGACCCGGCCCGCGCCGGCGCTGGGTCAGGACAACGAGCACGTGCTACGCGAACTGCTCGGCTACGACCAGGCGCGATACGACCGCGTGGCCGCTTCCGGTGCGCTGACCTAGAAAGGACCGTTCGTGAGCGAGGACTCGAAGGCCCCGGACCGGAAGGCCCCGGACTGGAAGGAAGAGTGGCGGCCGCTGGCCGAGGCGGTCGGGCGCGACTTCGGTGACCCCACGGTCGTGTTCGGTGCGGATGCGGTCGAGCCGGGTACCATCCGACGCTACCTGGAACCGCTGGAGATCGGCTGCCCGATCCACTACGACGCCGACGCGGCGCGGGCGGCAGGCTACCCGGATATCGTCGCCCCCTACACCGCCACCATGGTGTATAGCGTCGCGCCGATGTGGCGGCCTGGCGAGCCGACCGTGTACGAGAGCGCCGAACGGGACGCGCAGCTGGCCCGCAGCCCGATCAACAACGAGGACATGGCGCTCGGCCCGAAGACCACCGGGTTCTTCGCCACCGACATCTCCATGGAGTTCCTCCGGCCGCTCACGGTGGGAGAACGGGTCGGCAGGCGCGGGCAGCGGCTCATCTCGTGCACGCCCAAGCAGACCTCCATGGGCCGGGGCGCCTTCATGACCTGGGAGAGCGAGCTCGTCACCGACACCGGCGAGGTGGTCGCACGGGTCCGCACCGGCACCTACGCCTACAATCCGGTCGGGCCCGAGGAGGAACAACCGTGACTCACCTGGCGTCGCGTCAGCGCAGCTTCTCCGATGTCGTAGTCGGCGAGGAACTGCCGGCGGTGGAGTTTCCGCTGACGGTCTACCGCTTCGTCGTCGCCGCCGGCGGCAACCGGGACTTCAACTCCATCCACCACAACACCGCCTACGCCCAGGCCACCGGCGCGCCTGAGATGTACGCCAGCACCTTCCTCCTGATGGGCATGTGGGAGCGGCTGGTCCGCGACTACATCGGGCCAGCCGGCACGATCCGGTCCATCAGGGACTTCCGGATGCGCAAGTTCAACCTGGCCGGCCGTACTGTTCAGGTGCGCGGGCGGGTCCGGGACGCCCGGCCCGACGGCGACCGGGGCATCGTGACGCTGGAAGTGGAGAGCGTCGTCGACGGACAGGTGACCGTTGGTCCGGGCACGGTCGAGGTCACCCTGCCAGCCGCCGGCGCGGCCGGATGACGGCCGGCATGGCGGGCGACGCGGCGGACGACGTGGCGTCGCAGATCACCGGTGAGCGGCTGACCAGCCTGTTCCGCCCGCGCAGCGTGGCCCTGGTCGGCGCGTCGGACAAGTCGACGTTCTCCTTGCTGGCGTACCGCAATCTGGTCGAGTTCGGCCTGGGAGACCGTACCCACCTAGTCAACCGGCGCGGCGCGACAACTCATGGCCGGCCCACCGTGACCTCGTGCGCCCGCATCGGCGAGCCGGTCGACGTGGCCTACCTGATGGTCCCGCAGGCCGCCATGCTGGCGGCGCTGCACGACGCCGCCGAGGCCGGCATCCGCAACGCCTGCGTGCTGTCGTCGGGCTACGCCGAGGCGGGAGAGGTCGGCCGCGCGGCGCAGGCCGAGCTGGTTGAGCACGCCGCCGCGCTCGGCGTGGTACTGCTCGGCCCGAACCATCTCGGCTTCGCCAACTTCACCGACGGCGTGCCGGTCTGCTCGGTGCCAGGCCTGCCCCGCCACCCCGGGCCAGTCGCAATGCTGTCGCACAGCGGCGCCAGCTCCTCGGCCATGCTGGACTTCGCCGCAATAGCCAATGTCGGCCTGTCCTACCTGGTCACCTTGGGCAACGAGGCGATGATCACCGCCGGGCACGTGCTCGACTTCCTGGTCGACGATCCGGAGACCCGCGCGGTGGCCATGTTCATGGAGACGGTGCGGGACCCGGCGGTGTTCCGGCGGGCCGTGCGCCGCGCCGCCGCGGCGGGCAAGGCCGTCGTGGTGCTGAAGGCCGGCAGCAGCGCGCTGTCCGCCCGGACCGCGGCCGCGCACACCGGCGCGCTGGTCGGCGACGACCGGGTGATCAGCTCGATCTTCGCCGACCTCGGCGTCATCCGCGTCGACTCCATCGAGGACATGCTGATCAGCGCCGGGGCCGCGGCGGCGCTCGGCCGCCTGGACCGGCCCGGCATCGGCATCGTTTCGATCTCCGGCGGCGCCTGCGACATCGTCGCCGACCGGGCCGAAGATCTCGGCGCGGCCCTGCCGGAACTGGCCGCGCCGACCCGCGACGCGCTCGCCGGGATCATGCCCGCCTACGGCACCGTGCAGAATCCGCTCGACGTGACCGGAGCGGCCGTCATCGACCCGACGATCTTCACCCGCGCGATCGAGGTCATGTCGGCCGATCCCTCGATCGGCGTGGTGGGCATCATCAACACCCTGCCGTGGATCGACCCGGGGCAGCCGTACCACGGGCAGGTGTTCGTCGACGCGATCGGCGCGGGCATGCAGGCGGCCGCCGGCCCGACCGCATACATCAACCAGGTCATGCTGCCGGTCACCGACTACACTCGCGCGTCGATGGAGCGCGGCCAGGTGCCCTACGTCCTCCCCGGCCTGCGCCAGGCCATGGTCGCGCTGCGCAACGTGGCCTGGTGGTCGGAGGCCACCCGCACCCCGCCCGCGGTCGCGGCCGACGGTCCCGCCGCCGTACCGGTGCCCGCGCCGGACGAGCGCCGTGGCCACTGGCCCGAAGACGCGGCGCGCCGGCTGCTCAGCGACGCAGGCATACCCGTCGTGCCGGCCCGCCTGGTCAGCTCCGCCGACGAGGCGGTCAAAGCCGCGGCCGGCATCGGCGGCCCGCTGGCGGTCAAGATCGTGTCCGCGGACATCATGCACAAGAGCGACATCGGCGGCGTCCGGCTCAACGTCCCCCCGGACGAGAGCGCCGTACGGGAGGCCTACCTGGCCGTCACCGCCGCGGCCGCAGCGGTCGGCCCCGGGGCCGCGGCGGACGTCCTGATCAGCCCGATGCGCACCGGCGGAACCGAACTTCTGGTCGGCGCGGTCCGCGACTCGGTGTGGGGCACGATGCTCGCCGTCGCAGTCGGCGGGATCTTTGTCGAGGTGCTGGCGGACTCCGCCCTCGCGCCGCTCCCGGTCACGGCCGCGCAGGCCCGTCGCATGCTGGGCACGCTGCGCGGCCGCGCGCTGCTTGACGGCGCCCGCGGCGGCACGCCTGCCGACCTGGGTGCCCTGTCCGCCGTGATCGCCCGGATCGGCGACCTCGCCGCTGCCCTCGGGGATGACCTCGAGTCGCTGGAAGTCAACCCGCTCTGGGTCGACGGCGCCACGATCGAGGCCCTGGACGCCGTCGTCACCTGGACCTCAACCCGAGGAGCACCGTCATGAGCCAGCCACCTGTCGATCCCCGCACCCCCGTCGTGGTGGGGGTCGGGCAAGCCTCGGAACTCCTCGGCACTCCCGGCTACCGGCGGCGCTCGCCGGTGGAACTGGCCGCCGCGGCGGCCGCCGAGGCGCTCGCGGACACCGGCGCGGATCCGGGCGCGGTGGCGGCGGCAACCGATACGGTGGCCGGGGTTCGCCAGTTCGAGAACTCCGTTCCCGGCGCACGAGCGCCGCTGGGCCGGTCGGACAACTATCCCCGGTCGGTGGCGGGCCGGATCGGGGCCAGCCCGACCCGGGCCGTGCTGGAAGTCACCGGCGGCCAGGCACCGCAGCACCTGGTCAACGAGATGGCCGCGGTGATCGCCGACGGCCGCAGCGAGGTAACGCTGATCTTCGGGTCGGAAGCCATCTCCACCATCGAGCACGACGCGAAGGCCGAGGACCGGCCCGACTTCACCGAGCATCCAGGTGGCAGCCTGGAAGACCGCGGCTACGGGCTGCGCGGCCTTATTTCCATCAATCTCTCAACGCACGGGCTCACCGACGGCCCCAGCCAGTACGCGCTGATCGAAAACGCCCGCCGGGCCAGGCTCAAGCAGACCCGGGAGGAGTACGCGGCCGCGATGGGTGAGCTATTCGCGCCGTTCACCCGGGTGGCCGCAGCCAACCCGCACGCGTCCGCGCCGGTCGAGCGCAGCCCGGCCGAACTGGTCACGCCGACCGAGGCGAACCGGCTGATCGCCGACCCGTACACCCGGTACATCGTGGCCCGGGAGAAGGTCAACCAGGGCGCCGCGGTGCTCCTGATGTCGACGGCCGCGGCGGACCGGCTGGGCGTGCCGACCAGCCGGCGGGTGTACCTGCACGGGCACGCGGACCTGAAGGAGCGGGCCTTCATGGACCGGGCCGACCTGTCGGTCAGCCCGGCGGCGGTAATGGCCGTCCGGCACGCCCTCGAGGTGGCCGGCATCGACGTCGGCGACCTGGCAGCGATCGACCTGTACAGCTGTTTCCCAGTGCCGGTGTTCAACGTCTGCGACGGGCTGGGCCTGGATCCCGGCGACCCGCGGGGTCTGACCGTGACCGGCGGGCTGCCGTTCTTCGGCGGCGCGGGCAACAACTACTCGATGCACGCCATCGCCGAGATCGTCCAGCTGGCCCGCCGTTCGCCCGGTAGCTACGGCCTGGTGGGCGCCAACGGCGGCGTGATGAGCAAGTACTCCGCCGGGGTGTACGGCACCAGCCCGGCCGGGTGGCGACCGGACCGCAGCGCTGACCTGCAAGCCGAGCTTGACGCCGGGTCCGGGCCGGCCGAGGCCTGGCATGCCGACGGGCCAGCCACCATCGAGACCTATACGGTCAAGTACGGCCGCGGCGGCGCGGCGACGGGCATCGTCATCGGCCGCCTGGACGCCGACGGACGCCGGTTCGTGGCCCGCGGCGACGACCGCGACCCGGGCCTGGTTGACCTGCTCACCTTGGCCGAGCCCGTCGGCGCGCAGGTCCACGTGCGGTCGTTCGGCTTCGGCAACCGGGTCGCCGCGAGCCGGGCCCGCCTGGACGAGCTGTTCCCGGCCGCCCCGGCGGTACTGCGCGACCGGTACGAGCACGTCCGCCTGCGCCGGGACGGGCACCTGCTCGAGGTCACGATCAACCGGCCCGAGGCCCGGAACAGCCTGCACCCGATGGCCAACGACGAGCTCGACCACGTCTTCGACACCTACTTCGCCGACGACGAGCTGTGGGTCGCCATTATCACCGGCGCGGGCGAGGCGGCATTCTCCGCGGGCAACGACCTGGTCTATTCGGCTTCAGGGAAGCCGATGTGGGTGCCCAAGAACGGCTTCGCCGGCCTGACCAGCCGCCCGCACCTGCCCAAGCCCGTAATCGCTGCGGTCAATGGCTACGCCATGGGCGGCGGCTGCGAGATCGCCCTGGCCTGCCACCTCATCGTCGCCGACGCCACCGCCCAGTTCGCCCTCAGCGAGGTCAAGGTCGGCCTGGTGGCCGGCGCGGGTGGCCTGATCCGGCTGCCGCGCACCGTCCCGCCGAAGGTCGCCACCGAGATGATCCTCACCGGCCGCCGGATCACCGCCGACGAGGCCCTTGGCTACGGGCTGGTCAACCGGGTGGTATCCGCCGGCGCGGCCCTGGACGGCGCCCGCGGGCTGGCGGCCGAGATCCTGGCGGGCTCGCCGACCTCGGTGCGGATCTCACTGCAGATCATGGAGGAAACCCGGGGTATCCCCGACGTGGCCCAAGCCGTCAGCCACCACAGCAGCGCTCTTGATGACCTGATGAGCACGCAGGACGCCGCCGAAGGCCCGGCTGCGTTCGCCGCCAAACGCCAGCCGCAGTGGCGCAACTGGTAACCAAATGGCTCATTGACCGGCCGCCAAAACTATGCATATCATTAGCCATGATACGGGCAGCCGGAACAGGAAGCGAGCCGCTATGAGCTCTGGGCCAGCAGTGGCGGATACCGGGGCGCGGCCACGCGCGCTGGGCACGGTCTTGCGCGTCAACGAGCTGTCAAAGACGTTCCCGGGCACGAAGGCGCTCGACGATGTGACGCTTGAGGTAGCCGAGGGCGAAATCCATGCGCTGGTGGGCCAGAACGGTTCGGGCAAGTCCACCTTGATCAAGGTGCTGGCCGGCTACCACCAGGCCGATCCGGGCGCGAAGGCCTGGCTGAACGAAGAGCCGTTCGATCTGGCCGACACCGCCGACAGCCGCCATCACCGGCTCCGGTTCGTGCACCAGGACCTGGGCCTGTTCCTTGAACTTGGCGCCACGGACAACCTCGCCCTGCGCGGGGAATTCCTGCTCGACCCGCTGCACCGGATCCGGTGGAAGGCGCAGGCCGACGTCGCCCGCGAGCTGCTCGGCCAGTTCGACCTCGACCTGGACCTGCGGCGTCCGCTGGCCGAGGCGACGCCGGTCCAGCGAACAGTGGTCGCCATCGCGGCCGCGCTCGTCGGCTGGGAGGGCGGCCCGGGCGTGCTGGTGCTTGATGAGCCGACCGCGGTACTGCCGCCGCACGATGTGACCCGGCTGCTGGAGATCATCAACCGGGTGCGCAGCCGCGGCACCAGCATCCTGTACGTCTCTCACCGCCTGGACGAGGTGTTCCGGATCGCCGACACGGTGACCGTGCTACGGGGCGGCCGGGTGGTGGAAACGCGGCCGGTGGCCGGGCTGACCCCGCAGACCCTGGCGGAGCTGATGGTCGGTGCCGACGTCGACGCGGGATACCGCGCCAGGCTCGCCGTCGCGCCGGGCCGCCCCGTGGTACTTCGCGCCCACGACCTGCGTGGCCGGTTCCTGGACGGCGTGGACGTCGACCTTTACGAGGGTGAGGTGCTTGGGGTAGCCGGCCTGCCTGGCTCGGGGCGCAACGAGCTCCCGTACGCGCTGGTCGGCAAGTTGCCGGGGGCCACCGGCCAGATGGCGCTCGGCGGCAGTGACTGGCAGCCGATACGCAAGTCGGCTTCGTTCGACATCCCGCTCGTCCCGGCCGACCGGGCGCGGGAGTCCGTGATCGGCGAATTCAGCGTCAAGGAGAACCTCACCCTTTCGGTGCTGCAGCGGTTCCGCCGGTTCGGCTTGCTGCGCGGCCGGTCCGAGCGGAAGCTGGCCGCCGAGTGGTTCAGCGCGATCGAGGTGAAGGCCGCCAGCCCGGATGACCTGATCACCACCTTGAGCGGTGGTAACCAGCAGAAGGTGATGATGGCCCGCTGCCTGGCGCGCGATCCCCGGGTGCTGATCCTGTGCGAGCCCACGGCGGGCGTTGACGTGGGCACCCGGCAGGCCATCTACGAGTTCATCGCCACCCGGGCACGGGCTGGGCTGTCGCTGGTGGTCTCCTCTTCGGACACTGGCGACCTGCTCGCGCTGTGCACCCGGGTGCTAGTCATGTGCAACGGGCAGGTCGTACGCGAGATCGCCGGAGATGAGATCACCGAGCGGGCCCTCGTGCACGCTATGGAAGAGACGGAGCAGGAATGACCGCGAACACGCCGACTGACCCGCAGCTTGACCGCAAGGCGGCGGCACCGACCAGGGACGAGCCGGCGAGCTCCTGGGCGGGCGCGGCTACGAACAGGCGGGCGAACCTGGCGTCCAGCCTGAGTCCCCGCAATATCGGCGCCGTCTACGTGCTGATCGTCATCTGCATCGTGTTCTCGATCTGGGCGCCGTCGACGTTCCCGCATCTTGCCACCGTGAAGCAGGTGCTCGACAACAACTCGATCACCGCGCTGGCCGCACTGGCCCTCATCGTGCCGCTGTCGGCCGGGGTCTTCGACTTGTCTTTCGCCTACGTGATGTCCCTGTCGGGCGTCACCGCGGCGCACTTCGTGGCGGCGAACAACATGAACGTGTTCCTCGCGGCG
>Ga0307474_10001705_pt1 | contig 15913 bp, 14 predicted proteins | sample atmos_gasesECM1C_2_FD_203312 | JGI IMG/M metagenome (GOLD analysis project Ga0307474, IMG submission 203312) | Hardwood forest soil microbial communities from Morgan-Monroe State Forest, Indiana, United States - atmos_gasesECM1C_05 | ecosystem: Environmental > Terrestrial > Soil > Temperate... | reverse complement strand
CTCGGTGGAAGTCGTTCTCAACGCCGACGGCTCCGTCACGGTGCGCGACGACGGCCGCGGCATTCCGGTCGACATCCACAAGGGCGAAGGCATTTCCGCAGCCGAGGTCATCATGACCCAGCTGCATGCGGGCGGAAAATTCGACCAGAATTCCTACAAGGTGTCCGGCGGATTGCACGGCGTCGGCGTTTCCGTCGTCAACGCGCTGTCGAGTAAGCTGCAGCTCAAGGTCTGGCGCGACGGCAAGGAGCATTTCATCGAATTCGTGCATGGCGATTCGGTTGCGCCGCTGAAAGTGGTCGGCGAGGCGCACGACAAACGCGGCACCGAAGTGACGTTCCTCGCCTCCAAGGAGACCTTCACGAACGTCGAATACGATTTTGCGACCCTCGAGCACCGCCTGCGCGAGCTCGCCTTCCTGAATTCCGGCGTCAACATCATCCTCTCCGACATGCGCCACGCGGTCGAGAAGCGGGAGGAAATGCGTTATCAGGGCGGCGTCGAGGAATTCGTGAAATATCTCGATCGCAACAAGAAGGCGATCGTGCCCGCGCCGATCATGGTCAAGGCCGAGATGAATGGCATCGGCGTCGAGGCGGCATTGTGGTGGAACGACAGCTATCATGAGAATGTGCTGTGCTTCACCAACAACATTCCCCAGCGCGACGGCGGAACCCATCTCGCGGGCTTTCGCGGCGCGCTGACGCGCCAGGTCAACGGCTATGCCGACGCCATGGCCAAGCGCGAAAAGATCGCACTGACCGGCGACGATTGCCGCGAGGGTTTGACCGCCGTGCTCTCGGTCAAGGTGCCGGATCCGAAATTTTCCTCGCAGACCAAGGACAAGCTGGTGTCCTCGGAAGTCCGCCCCGTGGTCGAGAATGTCATCAACGAGGCGCTCCAGGCCTGGTTCGAGGAGCATCCGTCGGAAGCCAAGGTGATCGTCGGCAAGGTGATCCAGGCCGCGGCCGCCCGCGAAGCCGCGCGCAAAGCGCGCGAGCTCACCCGCAAGAATCCGCTCAGCGTCTCGTCCCTGCCCGGCAAGCTCGCCGATTGCCAGGAGAAAGATCCCGCAAAGAGCGAGATCTTCATCGTCGAGGGCGACTCGGCCGGCGGCAGCGCCAAGCAGGGCCGCAACCGCGAATTCCAGGCCATCCTGCCGCTGCGCGGCAAGATCCTCAATGTCGAGCGCGTGCGCGCCGACAAGATGCTGTCATCTGAGCAGATCGGCACGCTGATCACCGCGCTCGGCACCGGCATCAGCGACGATTTCTCGATCGACAAGCTGCGCTATCACAAGATCATCCTGATGACCGACGCCGACGTCGACGGCGCCCATATCCGCACCCTGCTGCTCACCTTCTTCTACCGGCAGATGCGCGAGATCATCGATCAGGGCTATCTCTATATCGCCCAGCCGCCGCTCTATAAGGTTTCGCGCGGCAAGTCAGAGCAGTATCTGAAGGATGAGCGCGCGCTGGAGGATTACCTGATCTCGACCGGGATCGAGGAATGCGTCTTCAAGCCGGCCTCCGGCGATGACCGTGCCGGCCGCGACCTGTTGGCGCTGGTGGAAGACGCGCGCCTCATCCGCGCCGTGCTGCGCAACCTGCACAGCCGTTATAACCGTAAGGTGGTCGAGCAGGCCGCGATCGCCGGCGTGCTGCGGCGCCAGGTTTTTGGCGATCTGCCGAAAGCGGTCGCCGCCGCGGAATACATCGCGCGTCGTCTCGATGCGCAGGCCGACGAGGTCGAGCGCGGCTGGATCGGACGTTTCGAGGAAGGTGCAGGTTTCGTGTTCGAGCGCACCGTGCGTGGGGTCAAGGACGTTGCCATCATCGATCACGCGCTGCTCGGCTCGGCGGACGCGCGCAAGCTCGATGAATATGCGGTGAAGCTGCAGGAGGCTTATGGGCGTCGGGGCGTGCTCAGGCGGAAGGACGCTGAAACTCCGGTTCACGGCCCCGTCGATCTGTTCGAGGCAGTGATCGAGGCTGGCCGCAAGGGCCTGACCTTGCAACGCTACAAAGGCCTCGGCGAGATGAATGCGGACCAGCTCTGGGAGACCACGCTCGATACCGAAGCGCGCTCGCTGTTGCAGGTCAAGATCAAGGAGGTCGACGAGGCCGACGACATCTTTACCAAGCTGATGGGCGACGTGGTCGAGCCGCGCCGCGAATTCATCCAGGACAATTCGCTCAGCGCCAATGTAGACGTCTAAGACGCGTGGTCGGCGACGATCCAATTGGACTTCGGGGGACCTGCTGGCGAGGTGAATAGCCACGCCGGCATTTCGTGAAGGGGCCGCTTCGCCCATCCAGACAAGTCGGGGGATGTCTGATGTCCCGCATGCACATCAATCTCTTCATCCAGAGCCGCGGACATCATGAGGCCGCATGGCGGCACCCGAAATCCTCGGCCCTGCCGCTGACCGACATCCGCTATACGGTGGAGCTGGCACAAAAGGCCGAAGCCGGCCTTTTTGATTCGATTTTTCTCGCCGACGTTCTTGGCCTCTGGAACGACGTCGAGAGCACGCCATTCAACTGGCTGGAGCCGATCACGGCACTTGCGGCCGTGGCCATGGCGACCAGCCGCATCGGGCTGATTGCCACCTGCTCGACGACCTATACCGAGCCCTACAATCTGGCCCGTCAGTTTGCTTCGCTCGATCACATCAGCAACGGCCGGGTCGGATGGAACATCGTCACCACCTGGTCGCCCCAGGCCGGCGCCAACTTCGGCCATATTGGACAAGTCGGTCATGCCGATCGCTACGAGCGCGCCGAGGAATACATGGCGGTGGTCAAGGGCCTCTGGGACAGTTGGGCCGATGATGCCGTGCTCGACGACCGCGCGGGCGGGCGATACGCCGACCGTACGAAAGTGAGGACGATTGATCACAAGGGACCGCATTATCCGGTGCTGGGACCCTTGAATATGCCGCGCTCGCCGCAGGGCCGCCCGGTCTTTGTCCAGGCCGGCTCTTCTGATACCGGCAAAAGTTTCGCCGCGCGCCATGCGGAAGCGGTGTTCACCGCGCATCTCGAAAAGGCAACGGCGAAAGCGTTCTATGCGGATCTCAAGGCGCTGATCGAGGCCGAGGGCCGCCTTCCCCGGCATGTTCTCATCTTGCCGGGGTTCAGCCCCATCATCGGCTCCACGGACGCGGAGGCTGAGCGCTATGCCGAAGGGCTCAACGAACTTTCCGATCCCGAAGTTGGCCGCCATCGCCTGTCGCAGCGTTTTGGCGGATATGATTTTTCTAAACTCGCGCTGGATCAGCCCCTGTCGGTGGTCGATTTCCCCGATCCCAGCAAGAACGAGGCTTCGCGCAGCCGAACCGAAGCGGTTGTTGCGCTCGTGGCGAAAGAGCGGCCAACGCTGAGACAGCTGCTTGCCAAGCTTGCCGGTGCGAGAGGACATTTCACGATTCCCGGATCGCCGGAAAAGATAGCGGACGTCATGCAGGACTGGCTCGAGGATGGGGCAGCCGATGGTTTCAATCTCATGCCGCCGGTGCTGCCGCACCAGCTCGATCTCTTCATTTCGGAAGTCGTGCCGCTCCTGCAGAAGCGGGGCCTGTTCCGCGAGGCCTATCAGGGAGAGACCCTGCGCTCCCATTTCGGTCTGTCGCGCCCGGCCGTGCGGTTCGGCTAATTTCGCTGGAGGACACGCGTGCCGCCCATCCAATACATCGTCGAAGGCGGTCATCGGCTGAAAGGCACGATTGAGCCGTCGGGCAACAAGAATGCCGCGTTGCCGATCATCGCAGCAAGCCTGCTCACCGAACATCCGGTGACACTCGACAACGTGCCGCGGATTCGCGACACCGAAACACTGGTCGAACTGATCTGCTCGATCGGGGTTGCGGCGCAGTGGCAGTCTCGCAACAAGCTTGCGATCCACGCCAAAACCATTCGCGCCGCCGATCTCGATCCGGAGCTTTGCGCGCGAATCCGGGCTTCGATCCTGCTGGCGGGGCCGTTGCTCGCGCGCTGCGGCGAATTGACGTTGCCGCCGCCCGGCGGCGACGTGATCGGAAGGCGGCGTCTCGACACCCATGTTCTCGCCTTCGAACAGTTGGGCGCAACCGTCACAGCTTCCGACCGGCTACAGTTCCGCAGCGCTGGCCTGAAGGGCGCGGATGTTTTTCTCGACGAGCCCAGCGTCACGGCCACCGAGAACGCGCTGATGGCCGCAGTGGCGGCCGATGGCACGAGCCATTTGCGCAACGTCGCTTCCGAGCCGCATGTGCAGGACCTCGTGCGCTTCCTGGTCGCACTCGGCGCCCGCATTGAAGGCATCGGCACCAATGCCATGGTCGTGCACGGCGGCGCGACGCTCGGTGGCGTAAGCTACTCGATCGGGCCCGATCACATCGAAGTGGGCTCCCTGATCGGGCTTGCGGCGGTGACGCGCTCGCCATTGCGTATCGTTCGCGCCGGCATTCACCATCTGCGCTCGATCCGTATGGGCTTTGAGCGGCTCGGCATCACCTGTCAGGTGGAAGGCGACGACCTGATCGTCCCCGCTCGGCAAACGCTCAAGATCCAGGATGATTTCGGCGGCCACGTCCCGAAACTGGAGGACCAGCCGTGGCCTGCATTTCCGGCCGATCTGATGTCGATCGCGATCGTCACCGCAACACAATGCGACGGCGTCATCCTGATGTTCGAGAAAATGTTCGAATCCCGGATGTTCTTCGTCGACAAGCTGATCGCGATGGGCGGACGCATCGTGCTGTGCGACCCGCACCGGGCGATCGTCGCCGGGCCGAGCCGGCTCAAGGGCGCACTGATGTCTTCGCCGGACATTCGTGCCGGCATGGCCATGCTGTTGGCCGCAGCCTGCGCGGAAGGCGTCAGCACCATCAACAATGCCGACCAGATCGAACGCGGCTATGAGCGCATCGACGAGCGGCTCAATGCGCTCGGCGCGAAAATCACCCGGGTGCCGGCGCGCTAACACCGCACGCCGCTTTCATGGCCAAAACGACTGATCTTTAGCCCGCGGGTTTGTGTCTTGCTTTCGCGCCGCCCGGCGCGCAACACTTGGCGCCACCATGATGATCCGCGAAATCAAGCCAGAGGTTGATAGTGACAGTGTGCTAGCCGGCGCGCAGTTTGCCGACGCCTTTCAGATCACGGTAGCCGATCCGAATCTTGATGCACGCAGTGCTGCAGAGCGAATATTCTCGCGCAGTCCGCGCTGGGTACAAATGCTACTGGACCTGCGTAACATGATTGCGGCGCCGGCGGGTTTGAAAACATCTGGCGAAGGCGAACCGAATAGCGGCGGCGTGATCGGACTGTTTCCGGTTCTAAGCGAGACGCCGGAGCGGTTGATCGCCGGCTTCAACGACCATCATCTGGATTTCCGCGTCGTGGTGGACGTCGTCCCTGAGGAGGGCGGCCGCAAAGTCACGACCACGACTCTTGTGCTCACCCATAACCGGGTTGGTCGCATCTATCTCGCCGCGATTCTGCCGTTCCACCGCTTGATCGCAAAGAGTTTGCTTCGCCAGGTTTGCGCCCAAGTGCCAGGGTAACGGCATGAGCGTCGCCCCTCCATGCGATTGCCGCCGTTGAAGAAGCCGTGCCAGAGGCCTAAGCTCGGTGAGCTGCGGGATTTTTTCGTAGCAGAACGAAGCAGTTGGGCTGAGGAAAAACAATGGCCGATGAAACCGCAACGCTTGCCGCCTACGTCGCCGATCTCAGGTTCGAGGATATTCCCGAAGAGGTACGCGAGCGCGCCAAGGTCCTCACCCTGGATTTCCTCGGCAGCGCGATAAGGGCGCGGCGTGAGGCGGAATCCACGCCTTCGCTGCTCAAGACGCTTGAAGCGCTCGCGTTAGATGCAGGCGGCGAATCCACCGTGTTCGGCGATTCCAAAACCTGGACGCCGGCGGTGGCCGCGTTGCTCAACGGCGCGCTCGGCCATTCCCTCGACTTCGACGATACCCATGCGGATTCCTCGCTGCATCCAAGCGCGCCGGTGGTTCCGGCAGCGTTTGCGGTCGGCGAACTGGTCGGCGCCTCGGGACGTGACGTCCTGACTGCGATCGTCGCCGGTTATGAGGTGTGTTGCCGGCTCGGCCAGGCGCTCGATTCCACCTCGCACTATGCCCGCGGATTTCATCCGACGGCTACGGCCGGTACCTACGGCGCGGCGGCTGCCGCCGCCAAGCTTTTCGGCTTGTCGAAGCAGAGAATCGTTGCGGCGTTCGGCGTGGCAGGCAGTCAGGCGGCAGGATCGCTGCAGTTTCTGGTCAACGGCGCCTGGAACAAGCGCTATCAGGTCGGCGCCGCTGCGATGAACGGCGTCATCGCCGCAACGCTGGCGCGCAACGATTTCGTCGGCGCGGTCGAATCGGTGGAAGGCAAGCACGGACTGTTGGCCGGCTACACCGACAACGCCCATCCCGACAAGGTCACCGCCGGTCTGGGCAAGATCTACGAGACCATGAAGATCGGCGTAAAGCCTTACCCAAGCTGCCGCTACACCCACGCCGCCCTCGATGCCTTGATCGCGATACGGCGCGAGCACAATTTGACGCCGGACCAGATCAGGCGGGTCGAGATCGGGCTGCACCGCAACGGCATCACGCTCACCGGCGATGCCGCCACCAAGCGTCATCCGACCTCAGTCGTCGGCGGGCAGTTCTCGATGTTCTTCACCGGCGCGGTTGCGCTCGATCAGGGCCGCTTCGGCTGGGACGATTATGACCGGCTCGGCGATGCCGCCGTCGACGCGCTGGCGGACAAGTTCGATGTCGTTCAGGACGATTTTCTCGAAATCGGCCGCAAGCACCCGTTTGGGGCGCGCGTGCGCATCACCACCGACGAGGGCGTGCATGAGCGGATCCATGACGATCCGTCCGGCGAGCCGAACTCGTTCCCTGATGCGCAGGCGATGGCGCAGAAATTCCTGACACTTGCCCGCCCGGTGCTCGACGGCCGGGCTGATCAGCTGGCGGATGCGATCCTCTCGCTGGAAAGATTTGATCGCGTCGGGAAGGCAACGCAGCTCGGTCGCCAGTAGCGCAAGCTACGGCTTGACCCGTGCCGTCCAGGTTTCGCATCGGGTCACCCACACATCGGCGGTGTGGCCGAACAGGTCGAACTCGCTCTCAATGGATGCGCCGAGCCGCCGGGCCACGTTTTTTGACGCAATGTTTTCGCGGTCGATGCAGTGAACGATTTGATCGATCGTGAGCTGCGCGAAAACCCAATCGATGGACGCGGTCGCGGCTTCGATCGCGTAACCCTTGCCACGGAAACGGCTGGCAATACCCCAGCCGACTTCGAGGCCTGGCCAACCTGCCGGCCACCACGGCCCGACCCGTCCGACGAAGAACCCGGTCTGTTTTTCTTCGACCACGAACATGCCGAAGCCGTGCAACGCCCAATGTCCGGCCATGATGGCCGTGTTCCGCCAGCCGAAGAAGGCCTCAGTGACCGGCTTTCCGTCCGATGTGATGAATCGCGCCGTGGCGGGGTCGGACAGCATCGCGGTATTCGGCGCGACGTCGGCGTCGCGCCATCGCCGCAGCGTTAGACGCTCAGTCTCGATTAGCGCGCCATCGGTTTGGGGAATGGTTGCTCCGGGCTTGAATTGGACAATCATTGATCCTCCTTCTCCTCTCGCTCCAGAAGGTAGTTACACCACCATTCCGGCCGGGGTAGGACAAAGCGTGATTCCTTGCCGACATCGTCATAACGCAGGCTTGCCACGTCGTGAAAATTTTGAAACCCTTGGTTGCGCGGTAAAATCGGCTGAGCGCAACCGGGCCTAAAGCGCGATGAATTTAGGTCGAATCGCCATCGCGCTTTAGTCCATTGTTTACGCATGATCTTTTCGGAAAACCGCTGCACACTTTTCCGGATCATGCATTAGCAATAACAGAACGCAGGGAGCAACGATCAATGGAACGTCGGGATGTACTCAAGACAATGGCAGTGGTGGGAATTGCGGCAGGTGCCGGCGGCACCTTGGCAACGGCACAGACCGCGGGACAGACATTTGTGCTGGTTCACGGCGCCTGGCACGGCGGCTGGTGCTGGAGCCGCGTAGCGGACAGGTTGCGTGCGGCCGGGCATCGGGTGTTCACGCCGACGCAGACGGGACTTGGCGAACGCAAGCACCTGCTCTCGAAGGAGATCACGCTCGACACCTTCACCATGGACATCGCCAATGTCATCGAGGCGGAAGAGCTGACAAACATCGTGCTGGTCGGCCATTCCTTTGGGGGGCTCGTGATCAGCGGTGTGGCCGACGCGATGCCCGAGCGGATCCGTCATCTCGTCTATCTGGATTCACTCGTGGTGGAAGGAGGAAAAAGCCCGTTCGACAGCTTGCCGCCGGATGTCGCCTCGGCACGCAAAAAGGCCGCGGAGGAATCGAGCGGAGGATTGAGCCTGCCGCCGCCGCCGCCATCGGCTTTCGGAGTTTCTGACGCGAGCGATGCCGAATGGCTCAAGTGCCGCCTCACCCCGCACCCGTTCGGCAGCTACACCAGCAAGCTGAACATCAAGGGGCCGGTCGGCAACAACCTGCCACGGACCTATATCCATTGCACCAACCCGTCCTATCTGGCCACGCAGGCCTCGCGCGACTTCGTCAAGGCGCAGCAGGGGTGGCGCTGGGCCGAAATCGCGACCGGCCACGACGCCATGGTCAGCGCGCCCGATGAACTCACGCGCCTTTTGATCGGTGTCTCCAGCTGAGCCCTGGAGGTGTTGGCGCGTCCCGGCGGAAGCGCCGGGACGGCAAGGCTTAAGGCGGAAGCCTGCGATATTCCTGGTTGGCAAGGCTTGCTTCCTCGAGATCGAGGTCACGTTCGATCCGCCGCCGGGTCTCGTCCGTAATCCTGCCGTCGCGCAGCAGGTCGTGAATGAATTTCCGCTCTGCCGCAATCAACTCCCGCGTCAGCTCCGTTCCTGCCGCGGAGATGTCACGGTCTTCTGGATCAAGCGAGCCCGGCAACTGCTTGGCGCGGGTTTCGTGCCGCGCGCGCAACAGGCGGACCACCTCGTCGGATAATTGGCGATCATCGGTGATGGCATCGAGCGACTTGAGCGCAACATCGAGCGCCTCGCGTCGCGCGGCGATTTCGGATTCGAGTTCCGCCAACCGCTCGGCGCGGCCCGCCTGGCTGACGCCAAGCCATCTGACCACCAGCGGCAAGGTGAGGCCAAGCCCCACCAGCGTGATGAAAATGACGCTGAACGTAATGAACAGGATCAGGTCGCGATAGGGAAACGCCTCGCCGCTCGGCAAAGCGAAGGGGAGCGCCAGTGCTGCGGCGAGCGAGACCGCGCCGCGCACGCCGGCGAATGAAAGCACGAACACCCACTGCCATGGCGGTGACGGATCGCGGTCGCGTATCCGCTTGATCAGGCGCGGCAGGTAGGTCGCAGGATACACCCAGGCGAAACGCGCCACGACCACCATGAGCGTGACCAGCGCGATCGCTGTCAGAATCTCGTCGAGCGGAAAGGCTTTCGAATTCTCGAACAGCAGGCGCATCTGGAATCCGGTCAGCAGGAATAAAAGTCCCTCGACCAGGTAGATCACGAGATCCCAGAAGAAGATTCCCTGCAGCCGTGTCGCCGAAGAGATCAACAGCGGTCCGTTCCAGCTCATGTAAAGGCCGCAGGCTACCGTCGAGATCACGCCTGAGCCGCCGAAATACGCGGGCACCAAGTACGCCACATAGGGGGTGATCAGCGATAGCGTGATTTCGATCTGCGGATCGCGCGCATGGTGACGCGTCTGCAACGAGAGCCAGCCCACGGCGGCGCCAAAAACCATTTCGCAGACAACGATGGCTGCGAATTCGCCCAAGGCTTCGGGCAGCGAAAACGTGCCGGTCACGATCGCTGCGAGCGCAAAGCGATACATGATCAGCGCGGTGGCGTCGTTGGCCAGTCCCTCGCCTTCTAGCACCACCAGGATTCGGCGCGGAATCCGCAAGCGGCGGGCGATCGCGAGCGGCGCCACCGCGTCGGGCGGCGCAACAATGGCGCCCAGCAGGAACCCGACTTTCCACGGCAGCCCGATCAGGAAATGCGTCGCGGCGGCGACTGCGAAGGCAGTAAATATCACGCAGCCGACCGCCAACAGGATGATAGGGCGCAGGTTGAACTTGAACTCGCGCCAGCTCATCGCGACGCTCGCCGAATAGATCAGCGGCGGTAATACTAAAACCAGAACGAGCTCAGGCGGTAGTTCAAGCGCGGGCATTCCCGGCGCGTAGGCGAGCGCCACGCCCGCCAGCAATAGCAGGATCGCGGGCGCGACGTTGATCCGTCGCGCCAGAAGCGCCGTTGCGGCCAGCACGGCCACCAAAACGAGAAAAATCTCGAAATTGGCTTCCACCGCCTTTCAAAGCCTCAAGTCGACGGAGAGCATTTCTACTCCCGCAAATCATAACGGTAGGATTTTGAGACGATCTGCCATCCGCTCTTGAGCTTCATGGCCACCAGATAGTCGGTGAAATAGCGCGGCGGCAACTGACAGCGGACCTTGATAAAGGCGGTGGAATCGTCGGAGCGGTCGATGGTGACGACGAAATCGTCGCGCGGTTTGCCGTCGGACTTGGCGGAGGCGCGCTTTCTCACTCGCTCCATCCAGTCGGGCACGGTGAGGACCTGCAGTTCGCCCTTCTCCAGCCAGCGCAGATCCGCAGACGGGTGAAAGATTGCCGCGAGCTTGTCGGCGTCGCCTTCATAGAGCGCGTCGAAATAGTGCTGGACCACGGCTTCAATGGTGGAACGGTCGTAATTCACGGCTCTCACTCCTGTTGTAGTGACGTTTTTCGATTATATCGCGCTCGCGGCGATATTGACCATCAGCGCAAGCAAAGCGGTATTGAAGATGAAAGAGATAATGCCATGCGCAGTGACGACGCGGCGGATGGTCTTGTCAGTAATGCCGACGTCGGAGACCTGCGCAGTCATGCCAATGACGAAGGAGAAATAGACAAAGTCCCAGTAATCGGCGTGCTCCTGCCGGTTGCCGCTGGGAAACTGCAGGCCGCCGGGCTCATGGCTACGATAATATTCATGCGCGTAATGCAGTGCGAAGCCGGTATGCACGGCCGCCCACGACAAGCCGATGGTCGCGGTCGCAAACAGGAGCTGCGGCGGATTGTGGTGGGCCGCGCCGAGCTCGGACACGATCGCAGCAAGGCTCGCGAAGGCGCCGAGCACCGTCAATAGCGGAATCAGAACGCGGCCGTCATCCTGAAGTACCGCATTGCGGCGGATATAGCGGAGATCGCTGCGCCACATCATGAAGTAAACCAGTGCGAGGTAAAGCGCGACAAAGATGTCCCAGCCGATCAGAAGCCGTGTCACCAGCCGCAGCGACGCCGGCAGCAGAAAAAACGAGCCAACGCCGATCGCCATTGAAAGGAAGGTGCGCGGACGCGCATAGACCACGCGGAACGGCTTCGGCATTTTCCTGAACCGAAGCAGTCTATGTTCAAATTCCTCGCCACTCATCTCGATCTTCGGTTCTCGCGGGTCTTTGGCCGGACGCGCTCGTGCGCGCCGCTCTAATTTTTTCGGTCGGCGACGAAACGCGCCGCGGCGCGCAGCACGTCGCCTTTGGCACCGAAGATCGACAGCGCCGAATCGGCGCGCGAAAGCAGATCGCGGACGCGTTTCTTGGCGCCGTCGACCCCGAGCTGGGTCACAAAGGTGGTCTTGCCGAGCGCCGCGTCCTGGCCGGTCTGTTTGCCGAGCGCGGCCGCATCCCCCTCGATGTCGAGCAGGTCGTCGGCAATCTGGAAGGCTTCCCCGAGCGCGCGGCCGTAATCGTCCAGCGCCTGATATTCCCTCGGCGGGGCTTGGCCGAGGATCGCGCCGGCAATGCAGCCGAAGCGCAACAATGCACCGGTCTTCATCTGCTGCAGGCGTGCGACATCGACGGGCTCACGATCGCCGAACCGGCCTTCGCCGGCGAGATCGAGCATCTGGCCGCCGACCATGCCGCCGATTCCCGAGGCGCGCGCCAGCGCCCGGGTCAGGAGCAGGCGGACGGTGGGGTCTTTGTGGATTTCGTCGCGGGTGACGATGTCGAAGGCAAGCGTCAGCAGGCCGTCGCCGGCGAGAATTGCGGTGGCGTCGTCGGTCTTCTTGTGCAGCGTGGGCCGGCCGCGGCGCAAGTCGCTGTTATCCATGGCCGGCAAATCGTCGTGGACCAGTGAGTAGCAGTGGATGCATTCAAGCGCAGCACCCGCGAGCAGCGCGGCATCCCGGGGAACGCCGAACACGGCGGAGCTTTCGACCACCAGGAACGGCCGCAGCCTCTTGCCGCCGCCCAGCGTCGAATAACGCATGGCCTCCATCAGTCGCTTCGGCCGCGCCGTCTCGTCCGGCACCGGCACATCCGACAGGAGCTTCGCCAACAGGGCTTCGGTATCTTCGGCGGTCTGATCCAGCCGCATGGTAAAATCGGAATTTGCCGTAACGGTCGTCATCAAGAACAGCTCCCAGTTCAGTCGGCCCGGACAATCCTTTATGGCACGGGCTTCGTCAATTTCCGCTTGCAAGCGGTTCGAGGCGCCGCAAAACAGTTGGAAAAAGCGGGAATTATCAGTGAGATATCGTATCGAACCATTTTCCTGAGCCAGAAACCCTCAGAATTTGCGCATTGCCCGAAACCTGCTGCTGATCGTTCTGGCGGTGCTTTTGCTGCCGTATCTATTGACGCCGCTCTACCGTGCCGGACACCCGGTCTCGGCGCTCATGGCGTGGCGTTATCTCACGGGCGCGCCGATGTCGCGGCAATGGGTTGATCTCGCCGCGATGTCGCCGTCGCTGCCGCGCTCGGTCGTCGCCGCGGAAGATGCGAAATTCTGCCGCCACCATGGCATCGACTGGGGCGCGCTGCGCGAGGTGATCGACGACGCCGAGGACGGCGAGGTGGTTCGGGGCGGTTCGACGATTACCCAGCAGGTGGCAAAAAATCTGTTCCTGTGGCCCGGCCGCAGCGTGGTCCGCAAAGCGTTGGAATTTCCCCTGGCGATCTGGATGGACCTGGTCCTGCCGAAGCCGCGGATCCTGGAAATCTATCTCAACATCGCCGAACTCGGCCCGAGCGGCCAGTTCGGCGCGCAGGCTGGCGCAAATTACGCCTTCAGCCATGGCGCATCGGCGCTCTCGCCGCGCGAAGCGGCGCTTCTGGCGGCGATCCTGCCCAACCCGCATCTGCGCAGCGCGCGCAACCCGGGTCCGGGTGTAAGGCGGCTCGCCGGAACCTATATGGCGCGGGCTCAGGCTTCCGAATTACAGCGATGCTGGTCCGAAAATCGCTAGAGCATGATCCGGAAAAGTGGAAACCGGTTTTCCGAAAAGATCATGCTCAAACAATAAATTAAAGCGCGATGGCGATTCGACCTAAAGCCATCGCGCTTTAATGTCCCGATTTCCGAAGTTCGTATGATTTTGAGGAGCCACGTTTACGAGCTTCGGAATCAAAGGGACATTAGCAAGTTATTGATTCAGCGTGGCTTTGGCGCAAAACTCCGCAAAAAGAACTTGCGGCAGAGGTGATGCGAACTTTTGCGCCGCCACACTGGGTTTTTGGGCCATTTTTACCTATCTTGAACCTAGCTTTGCCCTGCTCCTTCCTCTATAAGCGCGGCCTTACCGGCATCTTGAGCTTGCGCCAGAAAGCGCTTCAGCCGTCCTTTTCGGAAACGATGCCTGATGACAACCTCCTAGAGGACACCGACATGGCCGTTCCCCGTAGAAAAACATCGCCATCGCGGCGTGGCATGCGCCGCTCGGCGGACGCGCTGAAGAAGCCGACCTATGCCGAGGACAAGGATTCCGGCGAGTTGCGCCGTCCGCACCACCTCGACCTGAAGAGCGGCATGTACAAGGGTCGGCAGGTGCTGAAGAAGAAGGAATCTTGATCGGACAGGCGCGACGCGCCAAGCGCGCGCCGGAATTCGGCCAGCGCGGGAGGTAAGACGATCCCCGGCGGCGACGTAAGTCTCACATCGCACAGGGATGTTCCGGTTCACTTCAAGAAGGCCTCGCCGATCCGATGGTCAGTTTTCCGCTTCTTCTGATCCCGCTCGCGATCTACAACATCATCGTCTTCCTGATGCCTGGCGTTTCGCTTGAGCAGCCGGTGGTGAAGGTGCCGATGATCTCGGGGGTAGAGTGGCCGCTGACGCTCGGCGAGATGTTGCTGACGCTCGGCATCCTCCTGTTGCTGCTCGAACTGATCAAGGGGGCTCGCCCCGGCGCGAAATACCTCACCGACCATTTTCTGTCGCTGATCGTCTTTGGCGGCGCCGCTGCCGAGTTCCTGCTGTGGCCACGCTTTGCCAGTTCGACCTTTTTCCTGCTCACATTGCTGGCGCTGGTGGATTTCCTGTCAGGCGTTGCGCTTCGTACACGGCGCGGCACGCAGCCCGTCCCAGCCGTGGCGCGAGCGGCCCGGCAAACCGCACCCGCGGCGCCTGCGCAAGCAGGGTCTGCCGAGCCGGTGTCGCCCGCGCCGGATCATTCGCTGGCAAAATCCCCCAATCCGGAAACGGCGGCCGTCCAACCCTCGCCGGAAGTACCCTCGCCGGAGCTTCAGCCCGGCAACAGCGCGCCGCCGCGCTCCGATGCGCCGCCACATTAACGCTTTGCTTCAGATGACTTGCTGCGTCCGGATTCCGGCCAGGCCGATCGGAACCAGACTTGCTTTGTAGGCGGTCCGGGCGTCGGCAAGGGAGGCCCGCCGCAGGGAGCGCGTCTGGGGCGCGTGTTCGGCCGTGGCGATCAGATGCGTCACAAAATTCGAATCAGGCAACCCACGACTATAGCCGCGCGAGCGTTGCACCGGCCTATCCACCGGCACCAGCTCGACCGAGGGCGTTGTTTCCGCAACCGGGTTGGCATCGCTCTCGTTCGTAGTGTGCTCGTTGCTTGACATGGAAGTTAAGGGCCGGGCTTTAGCTGTCGCGTTTTGGGACATTGGTCCCTTTGCCAAGTCCTCGCAAGAGCCATGCCGGTCTTTCCCGCAAATTCCACGCCACGCACCGGCATGGTTTCCAGATTATTTATGAAGTTTTCATAAGGTCTGGACAGAACTGGCCTATCGTGAGGCCGGAAGAATCAGGCTCACCTGTCCCGAAACGAGGCGATCTTGACCACCGTTGTTCCCCCCCTGTCGACCATCCTCGCCTCGCTCGGCCAGACCGCCTTCATCTGGGACGTCGGCTCCGACGAGATGGTCTGGAGCGATCATGTGACCTCGGTTTTTCCGGATATTCCGCGGGAAGTGCTCGCGCGCGGCGCCGAGTTTGCAAATCTGATCGAGCCGGTGCGCTCCATCCGGGCCGATGCGCTGGCTCATTCGTCTCTTGCGCTTGGTGGCGTAGGCACGCCCTACCGGATCGAATATGCGGTTCGGACCCACACCTCCGCCCCGCTGCAATGGATCGAGGAAACCGGCTGCTGGTTTGCCGGCGCCGACGGCAAGCCCGCGCGGGTCCAGGGCATCGTTCGGATCAACAATGAGCGCCATGCGCGCGAGGAGCAGCTCGTCAAACTGTCGCAGAACGATGCACTGACCGGAGAACTCAATCGCACCCATCTGATCGCATCCCTGGCCGAGATCATCGAGGAGGCTGCGCGCTTCCGGACATCCTGCGCGTTCATGCTGATCGGCATTGATCATCTCGCACGCGTCAATGATGCCTTCGGCTTCGATGTAGCTGACGCCGTGATTTCGGAAGTCGGCAGGCGCATTCGTGCACGGCTGCGCGGCGGTGACGTTCTCGGCCGCTTCTCCGGCAACAAGTTCGGGCTGGTCCTGAAGAACTGCACTATCGACGAGACCAACATCGCCGCCGAGCGGTTTCTGGCCGCCATTCGCGATGAAGTGGTGCCGACCAAAT
>Ga0307474_10001703_pt1 | contig 15920 bp, 14 predicted proteins | sample atmos_gasesECM1C_2_FD_203312 | JGI IMG/M metagenome (GOLD analysis project Ga0307474, IMG submission 203312) | Hardwood forest soil microbial communities from Morgan-Monroe State Forest, Indiana, United States - atmos_gasesECM1C_05 | ecosystem: Environmental > Terrestrial > Soil > Temperate... | reverse complement strand
GGTATTCATTCACCGCGCGTTCCCGCTGGCCGGTGATATCGAAAATCTTCCCCAGTTGAATCCGGCTCCAGACTTCAGTCCAGCGCGGCTCACCGTCGCCATTGATGGCTTCGCGGTAGGCATTTGCAGAAGATTGATAATTCCGCTGCAGGAAGAACACTTCCGCCACCCGATAATGCGCCAGCGAGCTGTTCTTATTCAGGTCGAGCGCCTTGTTGAACTCTGTGAGCGCGCCGGAAAGATCCCCCTGTTGCTGCAGCGCCTGTCCTCGCAGCACCGAGGCCCGCAATTTCACGTCGCTCGAGTTAGTCAGGACGTGGTGGTCGGGATCGATCGAAATTCGCCGCGGACGTCCAAAAGTTTCAATCGAAAATGGCGAATTTGTGCCCACCACCTCGATCCGTTTGTTCTCGGTTTTTCCGTCTGTGTCAATTCTCAGGTCGACGGGCATGCGAAACAGATCTAAATCCTGCGAGATTTCGCCGGTCACGCGGAACCCTGGAGCCTTATCCGATCCCGGCATCGTCGCGGCAGCGCCCCCCAGGCGGTACGTCGTGTACTTCAGCTTGAACTCCGGAGCGCCGGTCGAGTCAAGCCACTGCGAAAAAAACCAGGTCAGCTGATCCCCATAGTTCTTTTCCGCGATCGTGCGAAAGTCGTCCATGCTTGCTGCCTTGCCCGAGTACTCGGTCGCGAATTCGCGCATAGTTTTGTTGTACTTATCCTCACCCAGCACCCACCGGAGCATGTGCAAGATCATGGCGCCCTTGTCGGTCGCCAGCGATTGGAACTCCGTGGAGAAAACATCAAGCTTGCTCGCGCTCGAAAGTGGCACGGTATCGTAGGCCAGCGCGCCCACCGACATATCTTTCACCGCTTCTTCCAGGCCCGCCGACCCGGCGGCATTCTCGACGTACATGGCTTCCGAATAGCGAGAGAACCCATCGCTGAGCCACCAATCGTCTTTCGTGGCAGGACTGACAGAAACTCCCCACCACTGGTGCGCGATTGCATCCGCCAATAGCCGGTAATTGGTCTTCTCGGTGATCGAACTCCCTCGCAGCCCCGCGATCTCCGGAGCCCAGGCATACGGCACGGTGTCATCCGACAGCTCTACTACATTGAGCCTCTGCGAGGGTGGCAACCCGTACAGAGTGATGAAGTATGTAAACTCCTGCACCGCTGTGGTCGTGTACGTGGGCGCCAGGGTCTGGTGGGTCGGCTTGAAATAAGTGTGCAGGTCGATGCCGGCCTCGTCGCTCTTATATTCCTGAAACACTCCGGCGATAATCGTTGCAGGAAAGCTGGGCTTGGTCGAGGTGAAGGTGAATGTCTTCGTCGGCAGAACGCTGGCAGCGGGCTTTTTCGAAGCCGCCGCCTCACTCGTAGTCATCTTTCCGCTGCCGATCACCACCATGTGCGCCGGAACCGTCACGCTGATCGTCGACGTAAAACGGTCCAACCCGAAACCGCTGACCGGGAACCAGCGGCCCGCATACAGCAGATAGCTGGTATCGTCGCTGATGTAAGCCAGCTTGAGGCCGGGCACCGGGCTATTATCGCCGCTTTCCAGTTGCCCTTCGTACTCGAAGGTTAAAGTCATCGAAGCGTCTTTCGCCAGACCCGATGGCAAAGGCACCCGCACCGTCGAATCCTGCGTGACGCGCTCGGCGGAGAGTTGCTGATTCTTTTCGTCAAGAACCTTGGTGACCCGCAGGTCATTGTGCAACTCGAAAACGGCGACGCTGAGATCCTGCAAAGCCGTGAACTTCACTTTGGCCCGGGCATTAATCGAATGCAGATGCGGTTCGAGCGTGGCTTCGATCTGGTAATCATCGACCCGCAGCCGGGTTTTTTCCGCGGCCTGGGAGGAAGACCGGAGCCCGAGCAAAAGCAATAACAAAGTCAGGGAACTCGTTAGGACGCGCTGGCTGCGTCGCGGCTTACTGGACATTCAGGAGAGTCTCCAGAAAATGATAACTCATTTTCTATGATGAAGATTCTGACGCAAAAGATGTGCGGACACAAGGAGCAGGGATCGGCCAGTCTTCCTCCACGGCCGACAGGATCGCTCGCCGCCAAGCTATCAGATCACTTTTCGCTCACACTTGAGTCGCGGGCGTGAGGAGTGAAACGGCGCGCGACGAACTCCTGCACTACCCCGCCCAGCGCTTTTCCCCCGATCCCGATCGCCGCATTCTCGAAGGTCAGGCCAATACCACTGCGACTGGCTGCCGGATAGTAAAGATTCGAAATGCCGCCCGCCGCCAACGCGCCGAGCATGCTGGAGTAATTGGGCTGCCATCGGCCATTGTCGCTCTTGCAAATGATCCCGTTCCCCAATGCATAAAGGAACCGCGACTTTTTGCTGCCGGTTCCCTTGTAAAAGTACCGCGGGTCTTGCTTGAGAAGGCTGGGAAGGAGGGCACCACCGATAAATGTTCCCGAGATAAAGTCTGCGTAGGTAGCGCCGAATCGCTTGCCATAGCCTTGCGCTCCTTGTCCGTAACCGCTGAAGGAATCGTGCGCCTGCTCGAGCCCGGCGATGAATGCTGCGATCCCAACTTCCATCGGATCGAAGGTGGCTTTCCAGGCAAGCTGAAACTTCTGCCGAGTGTTGAGAGGTGCGGCATCAGGAACATAAGTGGTGTAGAAGTTCGGAATGAAGCCGAGAACACGCTGCTTTTCCTCTACGTGGATTTGCTCTTCCGCAACTTCCACCTGCGTCTCGGTGACTTGAACGTCGATTTCGGTAGCCACTACCAGATCGATCTGGGGAAGAACATAATTCTGCCCTGGCTGCAGAACGCCAGACTTCTTCTGTGTCGCGAATTCGTGCGCGGTGACGGTAAGTTCGAACGGTCCTGGAGCGATGTTGCTGAAGGAAAATTGTCCGGAATCGTCGGAGAGGGTTTCGCGCCTGTTCGTTCCGGTGACGGATTGTTGCAAGGCCAGCGTGATTTTGGCCTTGCTGATGAAGGCCCCATCCTTATCCACGACCGTCCCGCTGATGTTCCCGGTTGGCGGTGTCTCGGCCATTCCCTGAACCACCGGCGCGTCGGGAAGTTGTGCCTCCGACTCAGTCTGGGCTAGCATCGAGCAAGGCAGGAGTTGAATCAGAAGCAGAAAGCTGAAAGTGCATCGAATCCACCGGAAATTGATGATCAGGGCCCGTTTCAATTCTTGTTCGCGCACTCGTCAGTTTGCTCCGTTTACTCGGCGTTCCCGATAGTCCGTCGCCAACGTACTGTTTTGCTGAGTGTTGGGGGAACAGCTAGTAACTAGGATGCGTGATAACCGGCGGCTACACAATTAATTTTCCACTGCTTCTTTGCCCGGATGTCGGGTGCCCCATCGTAACGTTGCGTGCTTTGCGAGGTTAGCAAGGCCATTTTGCCATCCCCAGAATGATCTCCGCCGCACGTTCAGCAGGATGCTGGCCCGCTCTGGCGCTCTCCGTTCCGCGCAGCCGCATTTTTACCCGCGCCAACCCTTCGAGCATACGCTCCCGCGCCCGACTATCCGGTAGGATCTCGTTCACCCGGGCTAGCACGTTGGCAGCCGTGAATTCCTGCTGCACCAGTTCAGGTACAACTTCCTCCCCCGCGATCAGATTGACCATCGCAAACCGTGGTACCTTCACCCGCGGCTTCCCCAGCAGATAAGTCAGAGGCGACACGCGGTAGACCATCACAAACGGCGTGTTCATCATTGCGGCTTCCACCGTGGCCGTCCCGCTGGCCACAATGGCTGCGCGCGAATGCCAGAGCGCCGGCAAGGCGTCGGGCACGAGCGTGATTGGCGGAGTGCTGTCAAGCGAGAGTTTCAGCGAGCTTGCTTTGATCATACTATGCAGCAAGTAAGGATCCAGCGTCGGCGCGATCGGCAGAAGAAATTCGTAGCTCCCGCCAAGCACCGCGGCAGACTCCACAATCGTCGGCAGGTTCATCCGCACTTCTTTCACGCGGCTGCCGGGCATGAGCGCGATCCATTGCTTGACGGGATCGAGGCGAAACTGCACTGCATAGCTGCTGCGGTCGATCGTCGGGTGCGGGAGTTCCGCCAATGGATGCCCGACGAAGGTCGCATCCACCCCGCGCTCGCGATAGAACCGCTCTTCGAAGGGAAAGATCACCAATGCCTTGTCGATGTAATTGCGGATCAGCCGTACTCGTCCCTGCCGCCACGCCCAGAACTGCGGAGCCACGTAGTACACAGTTGGAACGCCGCGCTTCTTCATCTGCCGCGCCACGCGCCAGTTGAACGCCGGAGAATCGATAACGATGGCGAGATCAGGCTTGCGCCGGTCCGCCTCTCGGATCAGGTGTTTGTAGAGCCCCAGAATCTTCGGCAGATGACTGAGTATCTCGGTGATGCCGACGACCGCGAGGTCCTTGGCATCGACGACCGTGTCGCATCCGGCCGCCCGCATGCGCTCCCCGCCCACGCCGAAGAAGGAGATTGAATCAGGAGTGGAAGAAGAATTTGTGGAAGAAGAATTTGTGGGAGAGGAATTTGTAGGGCCAGCCGCACTCGGCTGTCCGGCGGAGCGAAGCTCCGCTGGCTTTCGCTCGGCAACGCTACGCAAAGCCTCAATCAACTGCGCCCCATACATTTCGCCAGAAGCCTCGCCAGCGGACATGAGTACTTTCACGTGGCCATTGTACGAGAGCCTTCGAGCCGGAGCGCCCGAACGCGCAAATTAGAAACAAGCCGCGCCAGCACAGCACGTTCTAATCATCCGCGCTAACCGCCGACTGCGGCGCCTGCGAACTCCCCACCGGAATCTCCTGATCCTTGTACTGCAGCTGATACAGCTTGTAGTAAATCCCGCGCTGCGCCAGCAGTTCCTGGTGCGTGCCCATCTCGCGTACCTGCCCTTTGTGCATGACGATAATCTTGTCCGCACGTTGCACGGTCGACAGGCGATGCGCGATGATCAGCGACGTCCTTCCTTCCACCATACGGCCTAGCGCGTCGCGTACTTTGAACTCCGTCTCGGTATCCACGCTCGAAGTCGCTTCATCAAGAATCAGAATCTTCGGATCGTGCGCCAGCGCGCGAGCGAACGAAATGAGCTGCTTCTGTCCCGTCGAAAGCGTCGAGCCCCGCTCGCGGACCTCCTCCTCGAAGCCCTTCGGCAGCGCGCGAATGAAGTCTCCGAGATTCACGTCTTCAGCAGCCTGCTCCACGTGCTCGTCCTGAATGCGCTCGGTGCCCAGTCGGATGTTCCCCCCGATCGTGCCCGTGAAAAGAAAAGGATCCTGCAACACCACGCCGATTCGTCCGCGCAGGTCAACAAGATCCATGTCCCGAACGTCGACGCCATCGATGCGAATGGCGCCTTTCTGCACGTCATAAAACCGTAGCAGGAGGGAGATCAGCGTCGTCTTGCCCGCCCCCGTATGGCCAACGACGGCGATGGTCTCCCCGGGTTCGATGGAGAAGCTGACGTCGCGCAACACCCAGTCCGGTGAAGCTTGAGCCGCTTCTGCGCCGCCATTTCCAGGTGTCGCAGAGCTGTCCGGCGACTGGATGGACCCTTCGGCCTCGCTGACCGCAACCTTACTCGTTCCCACATGAATCTTGTCGGTTTCCGTCTCCGGCACATCCCGATACGCGAACCAGACGTGGTCGAACTCGATCCTCCCCGGCCCTGCAGGCTTCTTCGTCACCGCTGGCGAGACGATGTCGACTGCGGTGTCCAGCAGCTTGAAGATGCGCTCGCTGGCCGCCATCGCCGACTGCAGGATGTTGTACTTCTCGCTGAAATCCATGATCGGGCGAAAGAAACGCTGCGCGTATTGGGTAAAGGCAATCAGCACACCCAGCGAGGCCGCTACAGGCACCAGATGAAGCCCGAGATGACCGTTGTTGAGTTGGACGGAAACGCTCTTGCTGACAACTGCGCGAATCACGCCCTGCCCGCCAAACCAGATCACGCTGGCAATCGCGACCGCCGAAAAGAAATCGACCACGGGATAGTAGACGGCATACGCCAGAATCGCGTCTTTGAACGCATCCATGTGGCTGCGGTTGATTTCCGAAAAGCGCTTGTAAGCCTTGCGCTCACGGTTGAAAAGCTGCAGTACCACCATCCCGCTGACGTGCTCCTGCAGATAGGAATTAATTCGCGCAATGGCAACACGAATTCGCCGGTAGGAGTCGCGCACCCTATCCCGAAACATTTTGGTCGCAAACACGATGAAAGGCAGCACGGAAAACGTGATCAGCGCCAGCTTCCAGTTCATGCACAGCATGATTCCGAGAATGCCGGTGAGCACGAACAGGTCTTCAAAAATCGATACCACGCCCGAGGTGAACATCTCGTTCAAGGCATCGACGTCAGTGGTGACGCGCGTGACCAGCCGGCCGACCGGATTCTTATCGTAAAAAGCCACGTGCATCCGCTGCAGGTGCCGGAAGATCTGGCTGCGCAGGTCGAACATGACTTTCTGCCCGGTCCACTGCATGAAATACGTCTGCAGAAACTCGAACACGAAAGTCAGCACCAGCAGCCCAAGATAAATACTGGAAATCTGCGCAATGCCCTTCGGTGCGCTTGGGCTGAGCCAACTCCACAGCCCCGAAGTGATGCCGCGAACCGGCGCCAGGTAGCGATCGATGGCCACTTTCACCAGGTAAGGTCCCAGCACGTCGGCAAACGACTTGAAGATGATCGACACCAGCGCGATCGCCACCTGCCAGCGGTACGGACGCAAGTAGGTCAGCAGCCGCCGCATCAGGCGGCTATCGTAGGCTTTACCGAGTATTTCCTCTTCCTGGGCCATGGTTACGGTTCAGATCTACAGCGAGCAGGCGAGCGGTAACTGCTCTCAACAGGGTACCTTAAATAGATGGGCGAGGCAGCCGGCAGGATGGAAAACGTTTGAGGATGAAATAATAGGTCTGTGCCTCTCGGAATCTACGTTTCCGTCCCGTTCTGTCGCACCAAATGCAGTTACTGCAACTTCGCCTCGGACGTCTTCTCACGTGCAGTATTTGAAGGATACGTCGGCCGTGTCTGCTCCGATATCGCGAATGCCCAGCGCACGGCACGGAAAATCGGCGCGACGATCGAAAGGGGAGTGGATTCCATTTATCTCGGCGGCGGCACGCCCACGGTGCTCGATCCTGCACAGTTGCAGCAGATATTCGACGCGCTGAAAGCACAGTTCTCGGTTGTAATCGATACCGAGATCACCGTCGAATGTGCTCCCGGAACCTTGACCCAGCAAGTCCTCGAAGTCTTGCTCCGCTGCGGTGTGAATCGGGTCAGTCTTGGCGTCCAGTCCTTCATCGACGCCGAAGCCGCCGCTGTAGGACGCCTGCATAAGCGCGCGATTGTTCTCGACGACATTGCCCGTCTGCGCGCTGCCGGCATCTCGAACATTAACGTCGATCTCATTGCCGGTCTGCCGCACCAGACGGCTGAAAATTGGCAGGTCTCGCTCGCGGAGACGATCGCGACGGGTGTTCCTCACGTCAGCATCTACATGCTCGAAATCGACGACGACTCGCGCCTGGGCCGTGAATTGATTGCCGGCGGCACGCGCTATCACGCGCACTTCGTCCCCGACGAAGACGCCACCGCGGATTTCTATGTCGCCGCCGGCGAGAAACTCACGGCCGCCGGCATCGCGCAATACGAGATTTCAAACTTCGCACGCCCGGGCCTCGAATCTCGCCACAATCTGAAGTACTGGACCCGAAAGCCCTATCTAGGTTTCGGCGTCGACGCGCACTCGATGCTCGTTTCCTCAACAGGCCAACAAGAGGCCGTGCGCTTTTCCACTTCCGACACTCTGGAAAAATTTGTGGCCGGATCGCCACTGGAATCCACACCAGTCACGCAGAAAACTGCTTTCGAGGAATGCTTCTTCCTGGGACTGCGCCTGAGCCGCGGCGTCGACCTAGGCGCGATTGCGGCCAAGTTCGGAACAGAATCTGTCGAATCACTGCGCCCGACAATCTCGGAACTGATCGACAACGGCATGATGCAGCGTGACGGTGACGTTATCCTCCTTTCGCCCCGCGGGCGTCTGCTCTCCAACGAAGTCTTTCAGTCGTTCCTTGCTCCCTCGGACGCGTCAACCCTCACTTGAGACGAGCGTATGATTCGGGTGACCTTCAGCGCTGGCTTCAGAAGAGCGTCACAGGTTGATGGACCAAACCATCCGGTCGGTTGGGTGGCGTTGTCAAACACGCAGAATCGCCAGTGTTCATGCGATTTTCGCCATCCTTCTCCTTTCGCCTCCGGCGGTAACTTCTTCTCCTTACCGGCGCTATGTTCTAATCACAATTCGGCGTGCAAGCCTTTCATGCGGGGCTGGCAGGTGCAGCGCCCGCGCGTGGCGGAGGGTCTGTGGATTTCCAACTGAACGACGAACAACTGCAATTGAAGAAAAGCGTGCGCGAGTTTGCCGAGCGCGAAATTAAGCCTCACGTTATGGAGTGGGACGAGGCCGGCGAATTCCCGCTCACCACCATCAAGGAACTCGGCAAGCTGGGGCTGATGGGGATGGTTTTTCCCCCCGAGTACGGTGGCGCCGGCATGGGTTACGTCGAGTACGTCACCGCGATTGAGGAACTGTCGCGCGTCGACGGCTCGGTCGGAATTATCGTAGCTGCTCACACTTCGCTATGCTCGAATCACATTTTCCTCGCCGGCAACGAAGCCCAGAAGAAGAAATACGTGGCCAAGCTCGCGACCGGAGAATTCATCGGCGCTTGGGGACTCACCGAACCCTCTTCAGGATCGGACGCCGGGAGCGCCCGCATGACCGCCGTCCGCAAGGGGAGTAACTGGGTTCTGAATGGCAACAAGACTTTCTGCACCAACGGTCACTATGCCGACGTCGTAGTTGTCTTGGCAGTCACCGATCGCACCGCGCACACGCATGGGCTTTCGGCATTCGTCGTGGAGAAAGACACCAAGGGATTTCGTCCCGGCAAGAAAGAAAACAAGCTGGGCCTGCGCGCCAGCGATACCGCCGAATTGATCTTCGAAGATTGTGTAATCCCCGCGGAGAATCTGCTCGGAGCCGAAGGCCAGGGATTTCCCGATGCCATGCGCGTGCTCGACGGCGGCCGCATCTCGATCGCGGCACTGTCGCTGGGCATGGCTGAGGGTGCCTACGAGTCCGCGCTAAAGTACTCAAAGCAGCGCCGCCAGTTCGGCAAAGCCATCAGCGACTTCCAGGCCATCCAGTGGAAGTTGGCCGATATGGCCACCGAGATCGACGCGGCTATGCTGCTCACCATGCGAGCGGCCTCCATGAAAGACGCCGGCTTCAAAACCACGCAGGAATCCTCCATGGCCAAGCTCTACGCCAGCGAGGTCGCGGTGCGGTGTGCCAACGAGGGCGTGCAGATCTTCGGCGGCTACGGGTTCATCAAGGATTACCCTGCCGAAAAGTTCTACCGCGACGTGAAGCTCTGCACCATCGGCGAAGGCACCAGCGAAATCCAGAGGTTGGTGATTGCAAGACAATTGTTGAGGGACTAGCCTGATTCGCTTGTCATTCTGAGCGAAGAATCTATGCATTCCGCCCCGCCACTTGTCTCCAGTTTTTGTTTCCGAGTCTCTGCTTTACACTATTTGTTTGAAGGCTGCGTCAAAACCTGATCTCCAGGTGCTGATTTCTTCGCTCCGTTCCGGCGACCCGCGCGCCCTTGCTCGCGCCATCTCGACCGTGGAAAACCGCGCCCCCGGATGGTCCAACCTGCTTAAAGCTCTTTTCCCCCATACCGGCAAGGCCCGCGTGATCGGCCTGACTGGAGCGCCCGGAGCAGGGAAGAGCACCCTGGTCGATCAAGTCGCCAAGCTTTACCGCAAGCAGAACAGCACGGTCGGAATTATCGCCGTCGACCCGACCAGCCCTTACACCGGGGGTGCGATCCTCGGCGACCGCATCCGCATGCAGGATCATTTCTCCGACCCGGGGATTTACATTCGCAGCATGGCTACGCGTGGATCGCTGGGCGGGCTGGCCCGCACGACGGCCGACGTCACCTCAGTGCTCGACGCCTCCGGGCGCGACGTGATTCTGGTCGAGACCGTCGGTGTTGGCCAGGATGAAGTCGAAATCGTGCGTCTCGCTGACATCACGGTGGTAATTCTCGTGCCGGGCATGGGCGATGATGTGCAGACGATCAAAGCCGGCATTATGGAGATTGCCGACATCTTCGTGATCAACAAAAGTGATCGCGAAGGCGCCGAGCGAGTCGAACGCGAGATTCGCGCCCTGCAGTCGCTGGCTGCACGGCGCGATGGCTGGACTCCTCCGATCGTGAAGACCGTTGCCAGCGAGGGAGTTGGAGTCGCCGAACTGGTCGATGTTATCGCAGAGTACGATGCTTACCTGCAGAATGAAAATCTGGCTCTGAAAAAGAGCGTCGAAAACTGGCAGGAGCGCCTGGTCGAAATGTTGCGCGACGCCATGCTGGAAAAGGCCCGCGAGCAACTCGACAATGGCCATCTCGCGCGCCTCGCTGCGGAGATCGCCGAACACAAGCGCGATCCCTATACGTTGGTGGAAGAGATCGCGGCGAAGACAGGTAAGGGCTGATGTTCCAGATCGACCATCTCGGCATCGCAGTGAGGTCCCTGGCCGCAGCCAAGGCCATTTACGAGAAACTCGGCCTCACCGTGTCCCCGGAAGAAACCGTCGAGCAGGAGCAGGTTCGGCTGGTGATGGTTCCGGTCGGTGAGAGCCGCCTCGAACTGCTTGAAGCGACTTCGGAGAATTCGACGATCGCCAAGTTCATCGCCAAGCGTGGCGAAGGCCTGCATCACGTCTGTCTGAAAGTCCCCGATTTGCCTGCTGCGGTTGCGCGGCTAAAAAAAGATGGAGTGCGGTTGGTATCGGAAGAGATCAAGACTGGCGCAGGCGGACATCAGTACGTCTTCGTGCATCCGTCGAGCACCGGCGGCGTGCTGTTGGAGTTAGTACAGGAGTGATCATGTGGGGACAGCCGCCTGCGGCTGTCCGGCGGAGCAAATCTCCGCTTTGAACCCGCCGATCATTTACGAATTGAACATTCAAGCTAAGATACCAATGCTTCTCCTCGTCACCGACACTTCGGGCAAGCACGGCAGCGTCGCGCTGGCTCGTGCCGCTGAGGGTGCGAAACCGAACCAAATTCACGTGATCGAAGAAGTTCCGCTTGCGGGCGGCACATTCTCCGCCCAACTCGTCCCGCAGATAGCGGAATTGCTGGCCAAACACAGATTCAACAAAACAGACATTGGTGCTTTCATCGTCGTCTCCGGGCCCGGGTCTTTTACCGGCCTGCGCGTCGGGCTCGCGGCTATCAAGGCGCTAGCCGAGATCCTGCACAAACCGATCGTCCCGGTGTCGCTGCTCGAAGTCGTGGCCGTGGCCGGCGCCGCCTCCGGTCGCGTTCTGGCCGCCCTCGACGCGGGCCGCAACGAGGTTTACGTTGGAGAGTACGAACTCAGCGCCGGGAATGCGCGCCTGTTGAATGAGCAGTTGTTGCCAGTCGATGAATTCTTCGCGACAGCCCGCTCGGCCACCGTTCTAACCCTCGACGAGCATCTGGTCGCGAAGGCTGTCGGCGCGAATCTCAGCTTGACGCGCATCGAGGTTCCCGGTGCTGCGCGGGTTGCACTTGTTGGCTGGCAGAAGCTTCAAGCCGGTGTCAGCCTCACGCCCGACCAACTGGATGCGAACTACATCCGCCGTTCCGACGCTGAGATTTTCTCGAAGGTTAAGTCTTAAGGTCTGCGCTTTGGCTACTCCACCCAACGAGTTCGTGACGATCCGCCCCGCCACGGTCGAAGACATTCCATCGATCATCGTTCTGGAGCGCTCCTCCCCGACGGCTGCGCACTGGATCGAGTCGCAGTATCAGAGGCTGTTCCAGGTGTCCCATTCCGGTCCACAGGCGCTCGTGCTCGTCGCATGTCACCTCAACCCCGCGCCTCTAGCCCAAATCGAAGCAGGCACGAACGTCGTCGGCTTTCTGGTAGCGCGCTGTGTAGCTTCGGAGTGGGAACTCGAAAACATCGTCGTCGCGTCCGACGCTCGCGGGAAGGGCATTGCCATGGCCTTGTTATGCTTCCTGCAGGCCCGTGTCCGCGAAGCGGGAGGCGCTGCGATCCATCTCGAAGTCCGAGAGTGCAATGCCTCCGCCAGACGCCTGTACGAAAAGGCTGGATTCCGCCAATCCGGCCGCCGCAAGGCGTATTACACCGATCCCTCTGACGACGCGATTCTCTACTGTCGGGAAACGGTTTAGCCGGGTTTCTCACACTGAGACTGCACCACTTTTTTGGCATTGCTCCGGTTTTTGGGCTGTGCTACCGTCTGCTTATATATCCCGGTTTGGAGGTCTGCTGGATGCTGACTTCGAGAGACCAACTCCTAACCAGTCACGATGAATTTCGCCGGCTGGCTCAGGAGCATTCGCAGTATTCTCAACGCCTCGATTCACTTACCCAAAAACGTTATCTCAGCGAAGACGAAAAGCTGGAGGAAGTGCGCCTTAAGAAGCTGAAACTGCGCCTCAAGGACCAGATGGAATCCATTGAGCGCCAGTATCGGCAGCAGTACGGCGTAAACGTAGCCTAATCGTTCGGCTACTCCCACGCGGTTGCGGCCGCGGAGGGATTAACGTATCTTGCACACGGCGCGAATGAGCGCCTTTTTTTATTTGCACTTACAGAACTTCCCTGCGCTCCGGAACAACCCGGCAGGGCAACTCGCGACTATAATAGAAAGACCCCATGGTTCGCGATGGCTACATTTATGCAGCGACCCTGATTGTTGCCGCTCTTCTGCTCGGCTGGCTGACCAGTCCAGCCTGGACACTCATTCCCGTTCTCCTTGCTTGTTTTTTTCTGTGGTTCTTCCGCGATCCTGAGCGCGTCATTCCACAGGACGCGGGTGCCGTAGTCTCCCCTGCCGACGGCAAAGTTACCGATGTTTCCACGGTGACGACCGAAAATGCGAAGCAGACCCGCATCAGCATTTTTCTCAGCGTCTTCGATGTGCATGTGAACCGTTCGCCCGTTGCCGGTGTTGTCCGGGACGTCCGCTATCAGACGGGAAAATTCCTGAACGCGATGAACACGGCCTCGGCCGATCTGAACGAACAAAATATCGTCACCCTGGAAGGCGATGGTCAGAGAGTCGTCTTCAAGCAGATCGCCGGACTTCTCGCCCGTCGCATCGTGTTTACGCCCAAGATCGGTGACCGGCTGGAACGCGGACAGCGCGTCGGACTGATCAAGTTCGGTTCCAGAACCGACCTGTTGATCGACGCCTCGGCGCGCATCACCGTAAAAGTCGGGGATCGCGTAAAAGGCGGCTCCAGTGTCGTAGCCTACCTGCCTTCTCAAGCGGCGTTGGCCGGAGTGGGTACACTTTCTGCCGAGAAGGTCTTTTGATGGACGAAGTTCTGACTAAGCCGCGGCGCCGCAGCAAGGGGATGTACATTCTCCCCTCGTTGTTCACCACCGCGAACATGGCGCTCGGCTATTACGCCATCCTCGAGGTGCTGCACGCCAGTCTCAGCGAGTACTGGCATCTCGACAATGCCGCTAAGGCGATTGGTTTCGCAGTTTTGTTCGACGGCCTCGACGGGCGCATTGCGCGCATGACCGGCACCAGCAGCGACTTTGGCCGCGAACTCGATTCCCTCGCCGATGCTATTACCTTCGGTGTCGCTCCCGCCATGCTGGCGTGGACTTGGGGCTTTCACCTCATGCCTCCCGTTCTGCTGAGCGATTGGCACCAAACCTGGCATATCAAGCTGACGCAGTTGGGAGCGATTGCCTGCTTTCTTTTTCTTGTGGCTGGAGTGAGTCGCCTCGCACGTTTCAACATCACCACCAATCCCCAGCCCTCAAATCCCGGCCGTCCGGGCAAGAAGTACTTCGTTGGCATGCCGATCCCCGCAGGCGCAGGCGTTGTAGCCGCAGTAGTGCACTTCGCCTCCGGTGAGCCGCTCACCTCGTGGTACACCGCCCTGACGTGGGTGGCCATGGTGACGACAGTCGGCTACCTGATGGTCAGCACATGGCGTTTCTATAGCTTTAAGGACATTGATTTCCGGTCTCGCCATCCGTTCCGTCTCATCATCCTGTTGGCCGCCCTCTTTTATGGCATCTGGCTTTTTTCGGGGCCGGTGCTATTTGCTGTCGCGCTGCTTTACATGGCTTCCGGCGTCTTTTGGCGCTTACAGTGGATTTTCCGGCGGCGCGGTAACACTCCGCCTCCTCCTCCTTACAAGGAGGCCTCCCAGACATCATGAGCGAGACCGCCAAGCCTTCTCCTCAACACGGGGTAGCCCTGCGCGGCGGCCTCTACCGCGCTGCCATTGTAGGTGCGGCGTCCCTGAAGGGCAAAGAAATTGCGGAGATACTCAACGAGCGCAACTTTCCCGCCGTCGACGTCCGGCTGCTCGACGACGACGAGTCGCTCGGCCAGTTGGAGGCTATGGGCGACGAAATCAGTTTTATTCAGAGTGTTCGAGCCGAGCAGTTCGAACACGTGGACTTCACCTTCTTTGCCTCCGATCCCGACTGCACGCGCAAGAACTGGAAACGGGCCCGCGACGCAGGCAGCACCATCATCGACGTTTCCGGTGCGCTCGAAGACGAGCCCGGTGCCAGCGTCCGCTCCTTATGGGTCGAGCGCGAACGCGGCCAGATCGCTCCTCCCGAACTTCAGCCCGGCCCTTGTGTGACCGCGCATCCGGTTTCCATAGTGCTGGCGATGCTTCTGTTGCGCGCAAAGAAAGCCGCGGTCATCCGCCGCGTAGTAGCTACCTTGTTTGAGCCCGCGTCGGAGCACGGACAGCGCGGCATGGACGAACTACACCAGCAGACCGTGAACCTGCTCTCATTCCAGCCGTTGCCCAAAGATATTTTCGACGCGCAGGTGGCTTTCAACGTTCTCTCCCGGTACGGACAAAAGGCACAGCCCTCACTCGATTCCATAGAAGCGCGTATTCTGCGTCAGTATCGAAAGATTACCTCCCACGATGCGCCGGACCCCGCGCTTCTCCTGGTGCAGGCGCCAATCTTCCACGGCCATGCCGTGGCGATTTTTCTGGAGACCGACAGCGCTCCGAACGTGCAGGCTCTTTCTGAAGCCTTGGCGGGAGATCACGTCACCGTTCCCGAGCCTGAGGACGACGCTCCCAGCAACGTCAGTTCCGCTGGGCAAGGGAACATATCAGTAACCGTAAAGACCGATCCCGCGCAACCGAACGGCGTCTGGCTATGGGCGGCCGCCGACAATATCCGCATCGCAGCCCTGACCGCCGTGGAGTGCGCGGAGAGCATGACGGCCACGCGGCCCTCCGGGAAGATTCAATGAGAATCCTGTCTGCGGTTCTGCTGACCTGCCTTCTATTCTGCGCCGGCTGCGGATACCACACTGCCGGCCATGCCGTGCAGTTACCCGAAAACGTCAAGACCATCGCCGTTCCCGCCTTCAAGAACGAGACCGCGACCTACCGCATCGAGCAAATGCTGACTGCTTCCGTGGTCCGCGAATTCACCACGCGCACGCATTACCACATCCTCAACAACGCCAGTGACGAAGCCGATGCCACGCTGCGCGGCACCGTGCTCTCCACCGCAGCCTCTCCCGTGGCCTACGACACCGCCAGCGGGCGCGCGGCCAGCGTGATGGTCGTTGTCAGCCTCCGGGTCATTCTCTCCGATCGCAATGGCAAGGTGCTCTACCAGAATCCGTCTTACCTGTTCCGCGAGCAGTACGAAGTGTCGCAGGACTTAAAGAGCTTCTTCGAGGAAGACTCGCCCGCTTCGCGCCGTCTCTCGCAAGACTTCGCCCGCACTTTGGTCTCGAATATTCTCGAGGGCTTTTAGGGTGAGTGGTGGGATTGATGAAGGCTTGTGGAAGAAGCCTTGTGCAGAAACCTTC
>Ga0307474_10001699_pt1 | contig 15927 bp, 7 predicted proteins | sample atmos_gasesECM1C_2_FD_203312 | JGI IMG/M metagenome (GOLD analysis project Ga0307474, IMG submission 203312) | Hardwood forest soil microbial communities from Morgan-Monroe State Forest, Indiana, United States - atmos_gasesECM1C_05 | ecosystem: Environmental > Terrestrial > Soil > Temperate... | reverse complement strand
ACGAGCAGAATGCTTGGGCCGTGTTTGAGTTGCTGGAAAGGCTGCATCGCACGTACCAGTTGACGTCGTTAATCGCGACGCACAATCTGGAGCTCGCCGCGCGATGTGACCGGATTCTGGGATTGGAGCACGGCGTTCTGAGAACTCGTGAGGCTTCGGCCAGAGCGAGTAGGGCCCCAGGGGGAGAAGCGAGTTAATCGTGTTCGAACGTTATACAGAAAAAGCGCGACGCGTCATATTCTTTGCACGGTACGAAGCCAGCCAGTACGGCAGCCCGTACATCGAGACCGAACATCTGTTGCTCGGCTTGATGCGCGAGGACAAGGCGCTGGCGAATCGTTTCCTGCGCCAGCAGGGGTCGATCGAATCGATCCGCAAAGAAATCGAAGCACGCATCACCATCCGCGAACGCATTTCAACATCCGTTGAAGTGCCGCTCAGCGCGGAGTGTAAGCGCATCCTCAATATGGCCGGTGAAGAAGCGGAGCGGCTCGGCGTCAAGCACGTTGGGACCGAACACCTTCTCCTCGGAATCTTGCGCGAAGAGAAGTGCTTCGGCGCCGAGATTTTGATGGAGCGCGGACTGCGCCTCTCGACCCTGCGCGAGGAGCTCGCGCGCACGTCGGGTGAAAAGACCACCACCGCACGCCCGAAAGAAACCTCGCTGCTCGCTGAATTCTCGCGCGACCTGACGCAGGCTGCCCAGGAAGGCTCGCTCGATCCGCTTGTCGGACGCGAAGGCGAAGTCGAGCGCGTCATCCAGATTCTCTGCCGCCGCACCAAGAACAATCCGGTGCTCATCGGCGAACCCGGGGTCGGCAAGACCGCCATCGTCGAAGGACTCGCGCAGCGCATCTCCGACGGCGACGTTCCGCCGTTCCTCGCCGACAAGCGCATCCTTTCGCTTGACCTCTCGCTCATCGTCGCCGGCACCAAATATCGCGGACAGTTCGAAGAGCGGCTCAAGACCATCATGAAGGAATTGATGGAGAGCCAGAACTCCATCGTCTTCATCGACGAGCTTCACACCCTCGTCGGCGCAGGTTCCGCCGAAGGTTCGCTCGACGCCGCCAACATCCTGAAGCCCGCTCTCTCACGCGGTGAAATCCAGTGCATCGGCGCCACGACGCCCGGCGAATATCGCAAGTCGGTCGAGAAAGACCGCTCGCTCGAGCGCCGCTTCCAGGCCGTCAAGGTTCCCGCTCCGAACGAAGAAGAAGCCGTGCAGGTCATCTCCGGCGTCCGCGAGCGCTACGAGAAATTTCACGCTGTCAGCTACACCGACGAAGCGCTGCGCTACTCCGTCTATCTTTCGAATCGCTACATTCCCGACCGCTTCCTTCCAGACAAGGCCATCGATCTGATCGACGAAGCCGGCGCCCGCGTCAAGCTGCGCCAGGCCAGCGTCCCCGAAGAGGTCGGCGAAGTCCAGAAGCGCGTGAAGTTCATCACGCACCGCATGGAAAGCGCCATCGCCGCGCACGAATTCGAGAAAGCGCGCTTCTACTCTGAAGAAGAGCGCAAAGAAAAAGAAAATCTGCGCACTCTGCGCGAGCGCTACAAGCTCGATGACGCCTCCACCGGTATCGTTACCCGCGAAGACATCGAAGAAGTTGTCTCTCGCTGGACGGGCATCGGCGTCACCTCGATCAAGGAAGACGAGCAGCAAAAGCTTCTGCGCATCGAGCCCGAGCTCCACAAGCGCGTCATCAGCCAGGACAAAGCGATCACCGCTCTCGCCCGCGCCATTCGTCGCAGCCGCGCCGGCTTGAAGTCGCCTCTGCGTCCGGTCGGCTGCTTCTTCTTTCTCGGGCCCACCGGCGTCGGCAAGACCGAAGTCGCGCGCCGCCTGGCCGAATTCCTCTTCGGCAGCGAAAAGTCACTCGTCCGCTTCGACATGTCCGAATTCATGGAGAAGCACTCCGTCTCCAAACTCATCGGTGCACCTCCAGGCTATGTCGGCTACGAAGAAGGCGGCCAGCTCACCGAGCGCGTTCGCCGCACTCCGTACTCCGTCATCCTCCTCGACGAAATCGAGAAGGCGCATCCCGACGTCTTCAACATCCTGTTGCAAGTCTTCGAAGACGGCCAACTCACCGACGGCCTCGGCAACACCGTAGACTTCCGTAACACCATCATCATCATGACTTCCAATCTGGGCGCGCGGCATTTGCAGAAGCGCACCTCGATCGGCTTCGCATCCGGCGCCGATGAAGCCGGAATGAAGAGCATCGAAGAAATGGTGATGGGCGAAGTGAAGAAAGCGTTCAATCCGGAGTTCCTGAACCGGCTGGACGAGGTCATCATTTTCAATCCGCTCGGAGACGACGACCTGTTGCGCATCATCGACCTGCTCGTTGGTCAGCTCAATGACACGCTGATCCACAGACAAGTCCAGATCGTTCTGTCGCCGGAAGCACGTCAGTGGATCCTCGAAAAAACGTGCGCGGATCGGAACTACGGAGCGCGGCCTTTGCGGCGGGCTTTGCAGAAATTTGTCGAAGACCCGTTGTCGGAAGCGCTCATTCAGGGTGGGATCACAAGGCCTGCGACGCTCCAGATTTATGTCGCCGGGGAAGGCCTCGCGTTCCGTCCGGTGGGTGAGGCAACCCCGGTCGTCCACTAACGAATCAGACACAACGCATAGCTGGTCTTGCTCTCGCGACGAGACCAGCTTCACGGCCGGCCCATACCGGGTACGGCGGGAGAAGAACAACTTGGGTTTGGGGGCGCGGCCTTGACCTCGTCAATGGCCGCTCAAATAAAAGTCTGTTCGCCGTTCAGGCTACTGCGCGCTCGGTCTTTGTGGATCGTGGGCTTCGTGTTGTTGCCCGGGTCCGCTTTGCCTTCTGCGTCAGCGTTGCCTCGCGGAGTTGCGGTTGCTGCGCGCCAATCCGAACCATTGGATTCCGCAGCCCCCGCAAACGTTTTATCTTTGCCACAAGAGTCGTCGTCGAAGCCGCAGACACAGCAGCCCGACCAGTCGCAGCAATCACAACCCGCTCCGCAACAACCGGCCCCCTCGCCCACGCAATCACCTCTCGAAGAAGCTCCGACGCAGACCGCGCCGGCTGCCGATCAGAATTCCCCCGCCATCGTCGACCGCATCATCTTCATCGGCAATCGCCGCATCCGCAGCGACACCCTCAAGGCGCGCATCTTCAGCCGCGAAGGCGATCCTTATAATGAGGAAACGCTCCGCCGCGACTTCCAGGCTCTCTGGAACACGCAATTTTTCGAAGACGTAAAGCTCCGCGTCGAAGATTCTCCCGACGGCCCCAATCACAAGAACATCATCTTTGAAGTGAGAGAGCGCCCCGTCATTCGCCGTATCCGCTACGATGGCATCCACTCGATTTCCGAATCCGACATTCTCGATCGCTTCAAAGAGCGCAAAGTCGGCCTCACCGTAGAAAGCAGCTTCGACCCGACGCGCATCAAAAAGGCCGAAGTCGTCCTCAAGGAACTCCTCGGTGAGCACGGCCGTCAGTTCGCCACCGTCACGCCGCAGTACGAGCGGATCGCCTCCAGCAACGCCGTCATCCTCGTCTTCAAAATTCAGGAAGGCCCGAAAGTCAAAGTCGGCCACATCCGCTTCACCGGCAATCACGCGTTCAGCGATCGCAAGCTCATCCGGGCGATGCGCCACGATCGTCCGTACTCGATTCCGCTCTACTTCTGGGACATCGCCGTCCTCAGCAAAACCTACGACTCCGAAAAACTCACCGAAGATATCGAAGTCGGCATCCGCGGACTCTATCAAGACAACGGCTACTTCAAGGTCGTCGTCGCGCCCAACGGCCCCATCCTCGAAAATTACGACACCGAGGGCTACAAGCTCGGTGTCCCGCTCACCGGCCGCACCCACGGTAAAGCCGTTAACATCACGATCCCGATCGAAGAGGGCACCCGCTACAAAATGGGCACGCTGAAAATCGTCAGCGCCGACCCCGATAAAGCCCTCTCGCTCAAGGTCGAAGCACTCAAGACCGTCTTCCCGCTCAAGCAGGGCGACATTTTCTCCGCCGCCAAGGTGCGTAAAGCAATCGAAGACTACGGCAAAGCCTACGGTCAGTACGGGTTCATCGACTTCACTGCCGAGCCCGAGTTTGACATCGACGATGCAACCGCCACCGTCAATCTCACTCTCCGCTTCAGCGAAGAAAAACAATATTACGTCCGCCGCATCGACTTCACCGGCAACACCACCACCCGCGACAAAGTCATCCGCCGCGAGCTGCTCCTCGACGAAGGCCAGCTCTTCAACAAGCGCGCCTGGGAAATCAGCATCCTTCGCCTCAACCAGCTCAACTACTTCGAGCGCATTGAGGAAGACAAGGCCGTCGAAATCAAACGCAACGTGAAAGACGGCACCGTCGATCTCAACCTCAAGCTGAAAGAAAAGGGCAAGCAGTCCATCGGCCTGCAAGGCGGCGTCAGCGGCCTCGCCGGAACCTTCATCGGCCTCACATATCAGACCAACAACTTCCTCGGCCTCGGCGAAACGCTTACCTTCTCCGCGCAGTTCGGCGACTTGCAGCGCAGCTTCATGTTCGGCTTCACCGAGCCTTATCTATTCGATCGCCCGATCTCCACCGGCTTCACCATCTTCGACAGCAAGTACAACTTCGATCAGGCCAAACAGGAAGCGCTGCTCCTCGGCCAGTCCGTCAGCATCAACCCCGAATTCGTCCAGAACTACACTCAGAATTCCACCGGCTTCACGATCTTCGCGCAGTATCCGGTAAAGCGCCTCTCGTTCACGCGCCTCTCGCTCACGTACGGCCTGACGCACACCAACATCGAAACGTTCAACGAAGCCTCGACCTTGCTCTTCGAACAGTTGCAGTTCACCTCCGTCGCTGGCCCCAGCGCGCTCACCGGCATCGTCTCCAGCACCATCACGCCGAGCGTCAGCTACAACACCATCGATAATCCGCAGAACCCGCGCAAAGGTAAGAGCTACTTCTATTCGCTCGCCGTTTCCGGCGGTCCGCTCGGTGGCAACGTCAATACCGTCACCAACGTCTTTTCCTACACGCAATTCCGTCCCGTCTTCAAGAAGCGCAACGTGCTGGGCCTGCACTTCACTTCCGCTTTCACCACCGGTTATGGCGGCAAAGAAGTTCCGCCGTTCAGCCGCTTCTACATGGGCGGCGAGCAGGATCTCCGGGGTTACGATATCCGCTCCATCTCGCCGGTCACTTTCATCCCGACCGAGACCGCGCAAACATTTATCTTTACCGACCCGACCACCCTGTCGGCCACCGGCACTCCGCTGTCGCGCAGCTTCACCGTGCCCATCCTCACCTACCAGGCCACTCTCCCTGGTGGCGATCTCCAGACTTCCGGCAACATTGAATACCGCATCCCGATCGTTGGCCCCGTCACCGTGTCGCTCTTCCTCGACGGCGGCACCGATGGCATTGTGCGTACCGATGCTCTCAAGCTCAATCCTCAGGGCCTCACCAATCTCTTGCAGCAATTCCCGGGCGCCAATGTGAGCGGCCAGTTGCCCATCGCCAACGGCACAAACTTCCGCATCCGCGGTTCCACCGGTATCGAGTTCGGTGTTCAGCTTCCCATCGTCCAGGCGCCGTTCCGCATCTACTACGCCTACAATCTCAACCGCCTGCATTCCGAAATTATTTCGCCGCCGGACTACATCAATCCAAGCGAGCTGAAGCTGCTCGAAGATACCTTGCCGCCCGAAGTCTACAAGACCCAAGTGTTGCCTTTGTTGCAGGAGTTCAGTTTGAATCCGGGCCGTCTTAACTATTTCGAGCCCAAGACCACGTTCCGTTTCACGGTGGGCAAGACTTTCTAGTGATACGCGGTTGATTTTCATGCCGGCGGCCCGGCTTTAACCGGACGGGGCGCAATCTCGATTGCAGAACTTATCGCGCTCTAAGCGATAATCGCCGGATGTTTCGAGCAGGGGAGGCAGGGGGAATGAAGTTGCGAAAGTTTTTCAGCTGCGTAGCGACGCTCGCCGCGCTCACGGGTTTCTGTTTGGAAGGTTGCGGCGGCGGCAGCGCCAATACGGTCACCGTCGCGATGAGCCAGACCGCGGCCGCGCTGGTGGTCACACAGGTCCTTAACCTGACAGCCACTGTCTCGGGTTCCAGCAACCTCAACGTCACCTGGACCTGCACCTTCACTACGACCACAACAACCATCGCGCCCAACAACACCACAACCTCGGCCACGAGCAACGCTGCTCCTTGCACCACTTCCACCGGCGTTCTTACCAACGTTCAGAGCACCACGGTCACCTATACGGCCCCGTCCAAGATCACCACTCCCCCGCCGACCTCCACCACGATCGTCTCTCCTCCCACCGTCACGATTACCGCAACCGCACAGGCCAGCTCCAAAGCCACCGCAACTTGCGTCATCACGCTTGATTCCGGCATCTCGGTCACCGTCAACCCGGCCACTGCCGCGATCCCCACCAACCAGAAATTCCAGTTCGTCGCCACCCTCACCAACGATCCCGTCCCCAACGATGTGACCTGGCAAATGACCCAGGAACCTCTGAGCAGCGCCAACAGCCTCGCTGACCTCGTGACCTGCAGCCCGGGTTGCGGTTCCATCAGTTCAACCGGTGTCTATACAGGCCCCGCCACCGTACCGACTGCTGCCACTCCATCTACCATAACTACGACTACGCCCCAGGTCGCCACAGTTCTTGCGATATCGAATGTCGACTCCACCAGACTCGGCACCGCGAGTGTGACCATCGTTCCTACGGGGACGATCACGTTCTCCGGCATTTCTCCGACGGTCGCCCCTCAGGGCGGCGTCTTGCAAGACGTCTACCTGGCTGCCACCAACGTCAACTCGCTCACCAGCATCTTTTTCGACGGCACCGCCCTGCCTAGTTCGCAGGTGGTCGTCGTCTCGCCTCCGACCCTCGGCTCAACGCCGACCGGTGCGCGTGCGCGTCTGCTTCCCGACCAACTCACCACAGCCGGGTCGCACACCATCAGCATTTGCAATCCGCCGATCGGTCAGACCACTTGCACGCCCAATTCGAGCGGCGGTCCATTCAAGCTCAGCGTTGTGCCCGAGCGTCCTGCTTTGATCTCGACGAGCCCCGACAGCTTGCCGCAGACCGCGGCGGGTGCGCCCTCTGCCGGAGCTCTAACGATTGACGGTGGCTTTTTTGGTTCAACGAATTTCCCGCTCGTCTCGGCGCAATTCAACGGCGTTCCGATCGCCGTCTCGCAGCCCTCGTCCCGTCAACTGGGGCTGACCATGCCGCCGCTGCCCACTGCAGGCCTGTTCCCGATTAGCGTCACCAATAACGGCGCTTCTCCGTCAACCGCTGTCACCAGCCTAGCGGTCTTTCCCGATTACGGCGCCAGCAATCCGCCGAGCGCGGCAACGCTGTTGCCTCTCACGGGAGCCGCCACGCCCAGCGCCATCGCCATCGATGACACCCTCGGCGTCGCGGCTGTCACAGAAGTCGGCACCAACAAAGTCGAGTTCATCAATCTCAACGGCGGCACGCCGGTGCTGATGCCGAGTCCCGTTTCCGTGGGCACCACTCCCACCGGCGTCGCTATGGACACGGCTGGCGTCACCATCGGCGGTGTTCCGGGGCAGCACGTCACCGCTGTCGTCAACTATGCCGACAGAACCCTCGAGCTTCTTCGTACTCCCGCTCCCGGCGGCACTGTGAACGCCACGCCGGTCGCAACGATCAATCTCGCTCCGCTCATACCCACTTCGGCGCCCACAACTCCTCCGACTCCTCCACCTTTCCCGTTCTCGGTCGGCATCGATTCGCTGACCCATACGGCCCTCATCGCCTACTCGAATACCAACATCGCCTTCATTGCCGACATCAATCCAGGCAATGCGGCCAACAAATCGGAGTGCCTCATTTCCGGTCAGGCGCCTCCGTGCGTCATTTCATCGGTCAGTGTTTTCACCGGCCAGTATCCGCAGATCGCGTTGCAGCCGCGCGTCCACCTCGCTTACGTCACACCGGGTGGTGCGGGCGTTCTCCAGGCCGTCGATCTCACCAAGAAATCGGCCAGCGTTGGAATCGCCAGCGCGATTCGCACCTCCAACGTCGTTACGATTACCACCACTGCGGCGCACAACATCAATCCGGCGAACCCGGGCACCGTTCTAATCAGTGGCGTTTCGACGACCAACACCAACTTCAATGGGACGTTCTCGGGCATTACCGTCATCGACGCGAACAACTTCTCGTATTCGCAGACCGCGGTCAATGATTCCGTCACCGGTGGAACCGCCGCGGCTCCGATCGGCACGGTGAGCTACGGAAACGCGTTCCTGCAATTCACTGTTTCGCAAACGCAGCAGGGCATCGCCGTCAATCCGATTACTCGTTCGGCCGTGCTCGCCGACCCGAATTCCAATTCGGCTCAGGTCACCTTCCTGAACACACTCGACCAGTCGCTCAATTCGGTCTCGCTCCTTCAGGACGTCGTTCTCGGTGGAAGCACAGCCGGCGCGGCGGGCGAAATTGGCGATACGAGCGTTGCCTATCAGCCTTACTCCAACACTGCGGTCGTGTTCAATCCGCATCTGAATCAGATTTCACTGCTCGACCCGGCGCGTCTTGCTCGAATCGCGATCGTGCCATCCAACGGCAACGGTATCGGCACCGTCAACGTTCCGAGCGGCGGTTCCACTCCAACCGCGCTTCCAATTCCAGGTGCGCTCGCGGTGGATGGCACCAACAACGTCGCGCTGGCCATCAATTCAGGCAGCAACAACATCAGCGTCGTGCATCTCGGCACGATCAAACCCGTCGAAATCAGCAGCGTCGTTGCGTCCGCCAGCGTTCCCGGCGCGATTCTTCCGCAGGCCGTTCTTACGACCAACTCAACTCCGAACCCCGGTGGGGCGGTGACGGTACAGATTTTCGGCACCGGCTTTACCTCAGGCTCGCCGGCTCAAGTGCGTCTGGATGGAACGCCGCTTACCACCGTTACGGTCGTCAACAATAATGAGATCGATGCAAGCATCCCAGCGTCATTTCTTACTGTTCCGCGGCGTTACGCTCTCGACGTGATTATTGGTGGTGTTGGCTCGAATCCCACCGACTTTTCCGCCGTCGAGGCGGTCAATCTCCAGCCGTCGTGCACAGGATCCACCGCTCCTGCGCCGTCATCGGTCGCGATCGACAACACGCGCAACATAGCCGTCATCTCCAACAGCGGCTGCGGCAGCATTTCCGTCGTCGATCTGACGCCCGGCGCCACCGCTCCGCTTAAGAAGACGATCGCCGTGGGAAGTTCGCCCGCCGGCATCGATGTCATTCCGCGACTTGGTTATGCGGTCGTCGCCAACAATGGCGATGGCACGGCATCCATCGTGAATCTGAATACCGACACCGTCGTCGCCAGTCCAAGCACCGGCACGAACCCGACCGGTGTCGCGATCAATCAGTTCTCCGGCGTCGCCATCGTTGCCAACACGGGCTCCAACAGTATTTCGGCGATCGATCTCACGTCGATTACTTCATCGACGACAACGCCAACGGTTAACACTCTCGGAATCGACCAGCAGCCGATCGCGGTTGCCATCGATCCGAATCGCGCCGCTTGCGGCACCGGTTCAACCACCGGCGGTGTTGGCGTCGCCGTTGTCACTGCCCTCGAATTGGGCAGTTCCTCAACTGCTGCTACTGGCGTGCTTGATACCGTCGACGTCAGCAGCAACGTGCCCGCGCAATGCACCACGGTAACTGTTCCCACGGTCTCAGCGACGCCTACCGGTGTCGTTTTCGATGCCGCAGGCGGTGCCGTCACCACGAATTCGAACGGCACCACGAGCCAGCCTCCCGGCGTTTTCTACGCGACCGGAAGCCAGGGCAATTCGATCTACGCCTTCAATCCCACGACGGGCGTGGCCACACCGGCGTCGGTTGGCATCAATCCGACTTCGCTCGCCGTGAATCCCAACACCGGCACCTTGCTGACCGTGAACACGGTCAGCAACACCGTCTCGGTGCTGGATACGCAAACGCTGACTACGCGCGCCACCATGGGCGTCACCGGCTCGACCCAGTTTGCCGCGGCAATCCATCCGCTGACCAACATGGCGGTCATCGCGGATGCGCCCAACAATCGCCTGCTGATCTTGCCGCTGCCGAACTGACGTTGTGGCTCGAGCACGCTAAGGGGTGCGTTCGTTAGCGATTCACCATCGTCAGTGACTCGGCAGCAGTCATCAGTGAGTTCGATAGAAGACAGGTCGCAAATTCACCGCGGCCTGTGCCGGCCGCCGCGTGATCGGGTCCAGCAACGTAAGCCGGCGGTGGTGAAGTACTTAGCCAACCGCCGGATGGGTTATTGACATCCTAAAGTGCCAGGGTGGGTCTGCCATCGTTTCTCATTGCAGCAGGCGGAGTTGCTCGGCTATACTCCGAAGTTTGTGTACTGCCTGTACGACCCTCTGAGGGGAAGCGATACAAGCCAATCGATCTCGCTAACGAGGCGGCTGTGCCTGCGTCTTTCTAAGGAGTTTCGAGGGCGAGCCACGCGTTGCCAATTTTAGATGATCAGCAGGTTACGGCCCGGAATTCGCAGCCGGGTCGCAGCCCGACTTTCGAGTTTGAAGATTTGGAAGCCAGGATTTCAGAAACGAGTCGCGATTTCAGCAACGAGTTTCTGTTGGGATTCGGGCAACGAGTTTTCTGATTACGATTTTGCAAGACGAGACTTTTGAATACTTTTTGAAATACTTTTTTGAGTACAAGGAGAAATAAAGTGAATTCGAGAATTACCACCGCTTCGCGGTTTCGCGGCCAACTGATGCGCGCGGCTCTGCTGGCCGGCGCGGCGCTGTTTGCGACCGCCGGCGCGCACGCTCAGGCAGCTCCTGCCGCGGGCTCCGCGACCACCGGCAAGACCGGTGTGATCAATATTCGTCAGGCCATCGCGCAGACCGCCGAAGGCAAGCAGGCGAGCGCCGAACTGCAATCGCAATTCTCCGCGCGCCAGAACGAGCTCGAAGGCATGAACAAGCAGATCAACGACATCCGCCAGCGGCTCGAGACCGGCGCGGGCAAGCTCAGCCAGGACGAAGCGACCCGCCTGCAGCGTCAGGGCGAAACCATGGCGCGCCAACTCCAGCGCAAGCAGGACGAATATCAAGAAGACGTCCAGGGCGCGCAGGCCGACGTGTTCGACCGCATCGGCCGCAAGATGGTCGACGTGCTCGACCGCTACGCGCGCGAGAACGGCATCGTCGTCGTGCTCGATTCCTCGGCACAGAATACGCCGGTGCTCTTCGTTTCGCCGAACATCGACATCACACAGGAGATCGTTCGTCTCTACGACAACGCGTATCCTGTGAAGGGTGGCGCAGCGGCGACAACTCCGGCGCGGCCCGCGACCGGAACCACCGCTCCAAAGCCGGCGCCGAAACCGCAGAAGTAAGTTCGCGGTTTTGACGGATCCATTCCGCGGAAGTGACTCCGCGGTTTCGCAATCAGATTTCAGTGAACCGAAACGCCCCGGAATTTTCCGGGGCGTTTCTTTTCAATATGTTGACGACATCCTTTCGAGCGAAACAACGATGGGATCGAACTCCGCGTTAGTTCCTCGTTTCATCTTTTGGCGCGTTGATTTGGTGGTCGGTGTCTACAGAGAAGAGCGCGTAGTTGGTGAGCGTGTGGCGGTGATGGTAGCGCTTGCCGTGGAGCTGCATGTACATTTCCGCGTACCACGGCAGCCAGAGCGATGTTTTGCCGTGACTGAAATTTACCGGGCCATAGTCGATCGCGAGATGATCGCGATCGAGTTCGATCTGCGCTATCGGGTCGCGCAGATCGGTTTCAAGATGCAGCACGTCGTAGGTGCTCGAAGAAACCCACGCGCGGCCCTTTATCGCGACCGGAAACACGCCGCGATTATTGCGCCAGGTCATGAGACGCGATTCCACGTCACGCTTCTGCTCAAAGCGAATTTCCCATGCGGCCTGGCCGCGCCATTCGCTCAGTCCTTCGCAGCGATATGTGACGTCGTTCTGATATTCGGGATCGAACAGAAACACACCGAGCCCGACGAGGCCGTGGGATGCGAGCGACGTCGGAAACTGGTTCAGGTTTTCACCGCCGTCGCGCTGCTCATCGAGCAGCAGCGAGCCTTTTTTCTCTTTGCGGATAAAAACCAGATATGTGAAATCTTTCGATCTGATCTGGCCGGGATTTCCGTACGCGTCGATCTCCTGATGCTCGATGTGTTCGGTCGCCATGAACTTCTCGAAATTGCCGATCTGTTTCATCGTGCGCGTCTGTGTCCGCTGCAAAACGGTGTCGAGCGAACATGCCACATCAGGAGCGACGACATATTCTTTCGCGTCCACGTCGGGCGGAGCCCACGGGCGGATCGAAATGGGAGGCGGAGCAGGTGGGGGAACGGGATTTGCCGATGCGCTTGGCGAAACCGCTTCTGAGTTTGGCGAAGCCGCTGATGCGTTGGCCGGCGACGTCGAGGCTACTGGTGATTCCGCGGCCTTATCGAGCGCGACGAGGGCGACTTTCGCGTCCTTTGCCGCGGGATCCGTTGGGAAATCGCGTACCACACCGTCGAATGCGGCACGCGCTCCGGACAGCTTTCCTTCAGAGGTGAGAATTCGTCCGAGGAGGAGACGCGCTTGCGGGCTGTGGTCTTTTCCGCCGAGATCGGCGGCGCGCTGCGCATGCGTTTCCGCTTTCGCAAATTCCTTTTCATCGGCATACGCGAAGGCCAGCAGATAGTGAGTGCGCCAATCGGCGCCGTTGACGAGAAACGCTTTTTCGAGCGTTTGCGCCGCCAGTGCGTCTTTCTTCTCGCGAAGCTGAATTTCGCCGAGTGTAACGAGTGCACGTTCGTGCGAAGGGTTGATGGAAATCGCGGTTTCGAGCTTTATCTGCGCCGCGTCGTAGTGTTGCTGGTAATAATCGAGCATGCCCCACATGTACTGAACGTCGGGATTGCCGGGCGCCATTTTTGCGGCTTTTTCAAAATGCTGGCGCGCTTCGTCGTATTGCTGGCGGCGCATCTTCGCGACGCCCTTGTCGATTTCCGCTTGCAGTTTTGGCGACATCGTTGCGGAGGAGGGCGGCGCGCTCGGGTTATCGGCGGCCGACTCCGGCTGCATGTAGACGTAGACGTTGTAGGAGGAGTAGCTCGGCATGATGGTGGCCGGTTCGGTCTTGCTCTTGTATCCCGCTGAGGAGACTTCGATCTGGTAGTCGCCGGCACGCACGGAGGAGAAAGTTGCGGCGCCGCTGCTCTGCGTCGGGGCGGTCAGGTGGATGCCGCTGAAATCCGAGTTCAGTTTGACGACTGCGCTTCCTTGCAGCGGCGCGCCGCCATTTTCGCGAACACTGATAATAACAGTGACGAGCATTTCGGCGGGAAGGCCGCCGCCTTGCCCCGGACCGCTGGCGCCAACGCCGTTGGGAACGCGAACACCAACCTGGGCGCGAGCGGGTGGAGGGCCGACACAGAGGCTGCACAACAGGAGGAATCCAGTACCGAGAAACCTGGTTCGACCGAGCTCACGCTTTTTGACGGCCAATTTCGACACCCCACCCTAGCGTTACTTGGGCAGTTTGACTGCAAACAATACCGTTGGGTGAGCAGGGAGGTCAATGCTTGGGAGGCGGGTTTGGGGATGGCTGGCCCGTCCCCCCTGAGGGTTTTTGCGCAAGAATATGATTCCAGGGGAGTTAGGCGTGAGCTTGTGCTTGCTGGAAGTGATTCAGGAGTTGTGGGGCGAGAGTGGATCGGCAGGGGGGCGCAGGGCATGTTCGGGCGCAGGAGGAGTGCGAAGGCGTTGAAAGGATTGGGTTTGCGGAATCTGAATCCGAGGTGGGTCGCGCTTCGGGCCTACCTCAAGGAGCATTCCATGGAATTATTGTTCATATAATATAATTGTTAGTTAACAGTAAATGAACGGGTTGCGGATGTGCATGTGATCAGCGGCTTGCGAACCGGGGTCGAAAAACGAACCGGGGCGTCCGCTGCTGGCAGTACGTGCCCTCTGCTGTGTCAGAATCTGATCATGAATCCCGTATGGGCGCCGGGCGAAGAACGAATAAGGGATTGGTCGGTTATCCAAGCCAATCCCTGGACTCTTCGCTTTGGAGCGAGCCTTCCTGACACGGCCGAACGTCCAACAGACCCCGCTGTTCTGGAAGTCTGCGGATACACAGCGTAGTCGAGCCATTTTGTGTGACGAGCCACGACCCAATGCTACCGGAAGCAGGCGCGTTACCGATCGGCTTGACATCCATCCATATTTCTGCAAATATCGAAATAGTATGATCACGGAAAAGAACTCCGAGCAGGTGGCGAAGTTTGCCGACATGTTTTCAGCGATGGGGACCGAAGCGCGGCTGCGGATCATGCAGCTGCTGTTGTCGGCGCATCCGGAAGGGATGGTCGTCGGGGAGCTGCAGCAAGAGCTTGGTATTCCGAACTCGACGCTGTCGCATCACCTGGACAAACTGCGGCACAAAGGGCTAGTGCAGGTGAAGCGGGAGAGCACATTTTTGCGGTACACGGCGAATCACGAAGCACTGCAAGAGATTCTTAGATTTCTGTACGCGGAGTGCTGCACGCGAAACAAAGTACTGCAGCCGCGGGACGTGGTGTCCATTTCAGGTTGTGCATAGGAGGCCGCATGGGCGAAGCAGACATCAAGGAAGTGGTGAAGGAGAAATACGGCAACGCGGCGCTGCGAGCGGGCGCGGGCGGCAGCTCGTGTTGCGGAGCGTCCCCTGCGGGGACGTGCTGCGATCCGATCACGTCGAAGTTGTACGACGCGAGCGAGGCGGGGCAGATCCCGGAAGAGGCGATGAAGGCTTCGCTGGGCTGCGGGAATCCGACGGCGCTGGCAAAGCTGAATGCGGGTGAGACAGTGCTCGACCTGGGGTCGGGCGGCGGAATCGATGTGCTGTTATCGGCGCGGCGCGTGGGGCCAACGGGCAAGGCGTACGGGCTGGACATGACGGACGAGATGCTGGCGCTGGCGAACGCGAACAAGGCCAAGGCCGGTGTGACGAACGTGGAGTTTCTGAAAGGCGAAATCGAATACATCCCGCTGCCGGACAATTCGGTGGACGTGATCATTTCGAATTGCGTGATCAATCTTTCGGCGGACAAGGATGCGGTGCTGCGGGAGGCGTTTCGGGTGTTGAAGCCGGGCGGGCGGTTTGCGGTTTCGGACGTCGTGACGCGAGGCGAGATGTTGCCAGAAATTCGTAAGAGCGTACTGCTGTGGGTGGGCTGCATCGCGGGAGCGCTGGAAGAGACGGATTACCGGAGGAAGCTGGAGGCGGCCGGATTCGAGGAAATCGAGGTTGAGCCGACGCGAGTTTACAGAGTGGAAGACGCGCGGGAATTTCTGTCGGGTCAAGGACTGGATGTGGACGCGGTCGCGACACAAGTTGACGGGAAGTTTTTGAGCGCGTTCATACGAGCGGTGAAGCCGAGCGACGCCAAGACGTGCTGTGGGCCGACTTGCTGCAACTGACGAGGAGCAATGTCCAAGCATTACAATGTGCTCTTTTTGTGCACGGGGAACTCGGCGCGGTCGATCATGGCGGAGGGAATCCTGAACGGCAAGAGGAACCCACACTTTACGGCATACAGCGCGGGGAGTTTTCCGTCGGGTCGGGTGCGGCCGGAAGCGCTGCGTCAGTTGGAATTGGCGAAGCTCCCGACCGATGGGGCGCGGAGCAAGAGTTGGTACGAGTTTGCGCAGCCGGATGCGCCAGCGATGGACTTCGTCTTCACAGTGTGCGACAGCGCGGCGAAAGAGGTTTGTCCGATCTGGCCGGGGCAGCCGATGACGGCGCACTGGGGCGTGGCCGATCCGGCGGCCGCTTCGGGGACACCGGAGGGGATTGAGCGGGCTTTTCGAGACGCGTTCGTGACGCTTGCGCGC
>Ga0307474_10001698_pt1 | contig 15937 bp, 22 predicted proteins | sample atmos_gasesECM1C_2_FD_203312 | JGI IMG/M metagenome (GOLD analysis project Ga0307474, IMG submission 203312) | Hardwood forest soil microbial communities from Morgan-Monroe State Forest, Indiana, United States - atmos_gasesECM1C_05 | ecosystem: Environmental > Terrestrial > Soil > Temperate... | reverse complement strand
TGCCTGGGCGTGATCCTCGTTTTTTCTGATGACGAGACCAGCGACTTCTCCTTCAACCTCCAAGACCCAGCAGTCGCGATGCTCGCGTCTGCACTCTTCGAACCACTTATCGAACGGTGGATAGTCGAGTCGTAGGCTCTCGAAGATCGTCTCCCGCCCTGAAAGCTCGTAGGCTTTGCGTTCAAAGACGTGCGGAAGCGGGACCGACTTGGTCGAGAACAACTGCTTCAACAACGTCAGCGCTTCTTCGACGGTCAGTACGTTGCTGCCAAGGGAAGCCCTTTCGGATCGCTTCTGCAGACGGACGTCAGCGGTGACTAGGAAGTCCACCGCTTTGGACTCAACCGCTATTAGGAGCCGGACGTCGCAGCGGTCTTGCTCGTTCTTAATGGCGCCGAACTTGCTCTCCAGTTCTGGGACCGGTGGCAAGGGGATGCCGCGCAGCTTCTGAAATTTTTCGAGTTTGCTTAGGGTGATCGCGCGGCGCTTGGCGTCTGTATCTCGGGCGACGTCGTCGTACGTCGCTCCGTCGATGAAAACTCCAACAGAGTGCTCGTTGCAGAGCCTCATCAGTTCTGCCAACGACGCCTTAACGGGCTGGGGGTCTTCCAGCGCGATCACTATGTTTGTGTCGACCAGAAGCTTGAAGTCGGCCATCGTTTAGGATCGCAACCAGTTCTTCGGCGAGGTATCGATACGATTGAGGTGGTACGATCCCGAATTTGGCTTCCAGATCGCTGGCACTAAACCGGCCCTGTAGCGACTTGGCGCCGGTGAGAATGATGGCGAATCCGTGGTCTTGTCCAGCAAAATACTCGTTAAAGTCGTCTTTTGCGATGCACGCAGCGCCGCCGTGCGACCTCCACAGCGTTGAAAGCGACAGCTTGCGCACGTCGCTTATCTTGGCCGAGCCCACGATGGCCTTAACAGGGCTTGTGCAATAGATCATCGCCGTCGATCCAGACATTCCGACTTCCGGAAAGCGTCGGCGTAGCTCGACCGTCTTTTGACCCGCTAAAATCTTGTCGACGTAGAATGGACGGATGCTGAAGAGGACGGTTCGCTTTGCGTTAGTCGCGCTCATTGTCCATCCGTCATCGAATCAAACGTTATAGAATCAGCAGGCGCTAACCAAGCCAAGCCCGCAGGCGACGCACAAGGCTACGGGAGGACTCTTAAGAGGTCATTGACTCAATGTTCCTATTCTGTTCCCATGGAAAAGACAAGCCAATACTGAGAACTGAACGTCTGAACCTCTGCAATCCGACCAACCTGAGTCGGACTGATTAGACGTTGCCCTCGATCAAGCCATGGCGGCTTGCGGTGGGGATCTTCGCGCAACAATACGCGCATTGATCTTGATGAATGAATTTCTGGAGCAAGAGCTGGAGACGAAGGTTTTGCAAGGGCACCTCCCCGGTGTGAAGCACGGCAGGTTCAACACTTACTCAGGTTTGCTGCGTTTGGCCTGTACAGGTCATTTTCTCAAATTTGGGTCCGCCGCCAAATAAACGTCGCTCACCTGACTCCTTAAATCTCGATGTAGATTGAAAAACTTGCTTGGTGGGTGCACCAGGGTCGAACCTGGGACCCGCTGATTAAGTGACAGCAGTGCTGGACCGAGAATGCGAGGCCTAATGGATTCCCGCCTTCGGGCGAACGACAGCTTTGGTACCCATCCTGCCGATTTGCCCGACGGGTGCGGTTGCAAAAACCCTGTCAAGCCGTCATTCGTAAAATATTCCGCTTTTCCGAAACGCAAATCAGCTGTATGGTCACTGCGTTCCGCACCGACAAGGGGCGTACGCGTCGTCACGAACGTGGAGCGGAATGCGGTGGACGTGGATGTGCCGTGAGACGAGCGGCACGTTTGCGGACGGCGAAGTCGTGTGGTCCTGGCGCGCCCGTAGCAGGCGCCAAGTCCTAGCGAAGCTGACAAGCTTCGCGATGGCGACGGTGGCAACAAGCTGGTTCACCGAGGAGAGCACGTATAAGCCGTAAACCACCGCGCAGGGAAGGCCGGAGTGTATCCGCCTGTACCTGTGGTCTTCGCGCTCTCGCGCACATTTCTTGCGCGGGGGCCCCGGGTGCAGCGGCCACCCGGCCTTCCCTGCTCCCTCCGATTTTCAAGGGGGGACAACGACGATGCAAAACTCGGGCGAAAGGCGCCGCGAGAATATGTTCGCTTGCGCGCCGGCCACCTGCGGGCCTCATTGCTCCGCTGGCGCTGGAAACGAGAGTTGAGAGATGTTGGTTGCAGTCATGGGCTACGTGGGGCCCAGCGAGGTGTTCGCGCACCCCTATATCGATCCGCGTGGTCGAGACGTTAAATCACGAAAACCTAACCAGTTTGGTATGACGAAGGGGTCCGACTAATCGGAGGCTCAGCAATGATTGATCACACCGGGATTGGTGTTGCCGACGTGGCCCGATCCGCTCGGTTTTACGATGCGGCATTAGGCACGCTCGGACTGCGCCGGGTCATGCAGATGCCCGAGAATGTTGGAACCGATGGCATCGGTTACGGCGTCGAGTATCCAGTCTTCTGGATCGATCGATTTCACCCGCATTCTGTGCGCCAACATACCGCGTTCGTGGCGAGGAATAGAGCCGAGGTCGAATCTTTTTTCACTGCTGCGCTCAGGGAAGGCGGAACCGACAATGGGCCACCTGGCCAGCGCAGCCCGCAGTATTATGCGGCGTTTGTTCTTGATCCCGACGGCAACAACATCGAGGCAGTCTTTCGCGGCGACTGACCGTGTTTGAGATGTGGGCGCTGATGCTGGTCGTCGAGCACGGCGGCGACACCTGGCGCGGATCGGCATCATGCGGGCGCTATATCCCCATGACGAGCTAGCGCCGACGGCATCGCGGAAGAAGGCGGCGAAGGAAGACAAGATCGTCAGATGACCAAAGGCAGGCCCGAGGACCGCCGCTAAGGCTTGACCTCGCTGTTTGGCCAACAATTCCGGCTCTATCTGAGCCAGATGGGCATCGACACCGAACTGCTCGACATCGTCGACCGCAATGCCGAGCAGCATCAATCGACGGAGCTATCGCCATCCGACTGGACCAGGCTGCACATCGTCACGACCGGGCCGCAGTGAACGCATGAGCCACGCCAGGAACGACGCTATCAGCCCACTTGATCAGCTCAATTGCCTCAGGCGAAACGCCCCGGCGACCATATCGGAATCGTCCAGAGGGTATGGGCCGCGGTCCCACCGCCTCGCGAGATGCTTGATCTCGTCGAAGTTGAGCAGCCACGGCTGCCCCTTGCGCAGGATCGACGCGTGATCGCGCTGGTCGGGCGGCAGGATCATTGCCCTTGTCACGGCCGCATGCAGCGTCATCGGGCCGTGGTCTTCAAGAATCACGAACTCTTCTGGGTCTAATGCCATAATGAACACCCTTACGCTTTGTACCGACGGAGAATCGGCGAAAAAACCCCCAGGCGCCCGAATGGAAGGCTGCGTTCATGATGGTTAACGCCCGGTTAAATCCGCCCTGATAATCACGACGCGCCATGAAGGTTGTTGAAAGGCCCTCGCCGATCGCAAAAGGCCGCTGCCTTGGTGGGCAAGCAACGCGGGTGATCAACAACAAGATGCCCTTAGGTCAGCGCTGCTGCGTTTTTCGAATCAGCTCATGGTGATCAGCTACGCAAAAGTAATATTGCAGGAGTTCGTTATGTTGATTCGAATTTCATTTGGAGTGTTGATCGCGACAAGCCTTGCGCTCACCGTCTATTTCGGGACGACAGCCTGGCGCCTCTCCGGCGATCTGCAAAATGACGGCGCCGGGCGGGATCTGCCCTTCGGCCTGATTCGTCCTTCATGATTCGCGGGCTCGGGAATGCCGTGATCGCAGTTGTGGCCGCCGTGATGGTGGATAAATACGTCTATGGCGGCTACTACGCCGATGCCGCGCTCGCGATGCTGCGGCAGATCCGGCACTCGTTCGGGTTGTGAACAAACCAGGCGTACCCTGCCGACGGAGACGACGAATTCGTCTCCGCTCCTATTTTTTGACTCAAATTCGCCTCCGACTCGATTGAGGCTCTTCGACGCGATTGGGCCGCAGCTTGAGTTTGGGGGGCTTGCCATGAGTAGCGAAGATCCGTCGCACAACAAGCAGCAGCTTGTTGTGCCCTTTCCGAATGCCAACGGCGTTCGACGCCAGCGTAAATCACCGCAGCATGATCACGAATTCTTCGAAGTCCTGTCGTCGCCTCTTAGCGAGGGCAAGCCTTTGTCAGACGAAGAATGGCGGCAACGCCGCATCGACAATATCCTGGCGTTGCTCAAAGCAAACGCCGAGCTTCGCGCGCTGGCCGTGAAGCTTTCGGACATCCTCACGGCGCGCGGAGGATGGAATGGAAAAGGCCTTGATAAGGTGGAAGAGCTGGTGCCGCCATCAGGGGAGCCCGCCGCGAAGCCGAGAAAGCAGGTGCGCCGGCACTGAGGCTCAAGCGCAACACTCCGGCAAATTCGTGGCGTTGTCCCGCTTCACACCTCGTCACCCGCCTTATCTGCCGTATTGTAAGCTAATTCAGACAGTCATCCTCGCAGTACAACGGATGAGAGGCAAAGGCGACTTATCCGTTCATGCCAATTCAAGGAGAAATTCAGTGGTGAAAGTTCTGATCGCAACGGGTGCCGTTTTTGCTTTTGTGTCGGCCGCTTCTGCCGCCGACCTGCCCCACCCGCAGCCGGTTCCCGCCTATCCCGCGCCGGCAGTCGGCAAGATGCCGATTGGCAAGTCGCCCGTCGGCAAAGCGCCGATCGGCAAGGCGCCGGCACCCGTCGTCACCAAGTATTGATCAGCCAATATTGATCAGCCAGTATTGATGCGAGCCACAGCGCGGTCCACCGCGCTGTGGAATTATGATTGAGCATGATCGTTTCGGGTCATGCTTGGATTGCTTGGGCGAAGTCGTTGGCCGGATTCGGCCAGCGACGCGTCAGGTTGGAAGTCAGATTGGGAATGGAGCAGCCATGGCGAACAGACTAAACCGCTTGGCGCTGAGCTTGCTTGTGGGAATTTGCGCTGTCGCGCTGGGGGGTGCAGTTGCGCCGGCCTCAGCAAACGAGAGTGCGGCGCGCACGACTGATGCGAAAGCGCTTGCATCCGCAGACACGACTGCCGGCCCTGCGCGCGCCGCGACGCGAAAGCCCGTTTCGATTTCGACATCGGCGGTTTCGGCATCGGCGAAAGGGCCCTACTATGTCGACTTCCGAGCGAGGACGGCCGCGAGCTGGGGCCACGCCTTCGTCTGGTATGGCAAGACGGGCGAGCGGGCCGTCGACGTCGCCGGGCTCACGCCGGCGGGAGACACCGCGGCCTATATCATCGGCTATTTCACCTGGGTGCCGTCGGAGACCGGGGCAAGCTACGGCGATCTCGATCCGCAATATCTGACCGCGCATTACAAGGTCTACCTGAACGAAACCGACGCCAAGCGGGTCTTCGCTTACATTAAGCACCTGCAGGAGAGCTCGCCGCTGTGGAGCGCCGAAACCAGCAATTGCACGTCCTTCATCGGCGACATCGCGGAGTTTATGGGACTGAAGACGCCCTCCCGCTGGACGCCTCCCGAGCAGTACGTCAACGAGCTCAAGGCACTGAACAGCGGCCGCGAGATAGTGCGTCTATCGGAGCAATAGGACCGCTCCGCAAGGTGGGCTAGCCGAAGGCGTAACCCACCATTTTTGCCGGAAGCTACGGCGGAGAAGCCAAAAACCCGCCAGCTTGCGCCAAGCCCTCAGGCCGCCTTGGCTTTCGACTCGGGCGCCGAGCCTTCCATCGCCCGCATATAGAGATCGAGAAGGCTGTCCCGCTCGTCGCGCTCGTCTTTGTCCTGCTTCCTCAGCTTGATGATCTCCTTCAGGATTTTCACGTCGAACCCTTCAGCCTTGGCTTCTGAAAAGACCTCCTTTTTCGACTCGTTCAACTCCTGCAGTTCGGCATCGAGCTGCTCGACCCGCTCCACGAATGAACGAATGCGTCCGCCCGGAATGGTGATGTCAGACATGGTCACTCTCTGTTTGATGAGATCGGAAAAATGGACGCAAACAGGTGACGAATGTATTAACCGAGGGCGGAACGGCGCCGCCCCAGCGCGAATCCGTGAAAGCGGAGTCCGCAATTCAATTTCAAGAAAGCGGTGGGTTGCGTTTCTATGACCCGCCCCGCTAGGCGGTTGTCTTGTTCCGCAGCCCATCATGTGGATGACGACGATCACCGCGTCGATTCGATTTTCGAACGTAGGTGATGAGCGCCTCGGGATTCTCAAGCTTGCCCTTCAGCGCCGCGAGCAATGCGTCCTCGGCCTCGATCGTGAGTGCCCGGGTATGCGTCCCGCTCTTCAAGCCGACCGTGTAGCTGGTCATAGCCGTTTCCCTGGTTCGTCCCCTGCGGAGGCTAGCATGGGACCGCTGTTCGGCATATCGTCCGAACCAGCGCGATGGCGCTTTGCGCGTCATGGCGGGCGAACGACAGGGGGAAACCATCATGGTCGATCTCAGTTCACTTTCTACTGCGGAACTCGCCGATCGAATCGCCATTCTGCGCGCCAATATCCGCCAGCTTACCGAACAGGCGGCGTCGCAATCGGGCGCCGCGGACGAGGACCGCAACGCAGAGCGCATGGCGCAGTACAATGATGAGCTGGACAGCCTTCTCAAGGAGCAGGAACGCCGCTTGCGCAGATGACCGCCCGTCGCCCTCCGACTATCTGGAGGGTCTCACCGCTCCGCGGCAGCACCCCCGCCGTCGATCTGCTTACCCATGATCGCGATCGACTGCTGGTAGACGGTTGCTGCATTCCACGCCTCAATCGCCGCAAAATTCGGCTCGCCCGGCTGATAGCCGGCGCCGGCGCGCCAGCCATGGGCTTTCAGGAAGTTCGCGGTCGACGACAGCGCGCCCGAAGCGCTCTCGAGATTGCCGACGCCATATTCCAGCATGGTCTTGGGCAGGAACTGGGTCTGGCCGATCTCGCCATGCATGGAGCCGCGCTGGCTTGCCGACAGCGTGCCGCGGTCGATCAGCTTCAGCGCGGCATAGAGCTGGTCGGTGAAGTATTCGGGCCGTCGGCAGTCATAGGCGAGCGTTGCAATCGACGACAACATGTGCTGGTTGCCGCGCTGGCTGCCAAAGCCCGTCTCCATGCCCCAGATCGCGATCAGGGGCCCGGCCGGCACGCCGTAGCGCTGCTCGATCGATGCAAACAGCGCCGCATTTCTCTGCTTCATGCCGCGGCCCCGCGCCACGATCGCGGCCGCGCCGCGCTTGACCATGAACTGATCCAGCGAGAGCTTGAAACTGTGCAGGCTGCGGTCGGCGGCAATCGTTGCGCTCGCGTAATTCGTCTGCTGAAGCGCGGCGATGCCCGCTCCGCCAATGCCCTTGGCCTGCGCTTCGGCACTGAACGCTCGCTTCCAGGCCTCAAAGCCGCCAGGCCCGTTGCCGCACTGCGCGGCCTGTGCGCCCGGGGCGAGGCCTGCCACCACCACTGCCCAGGCGGCAAATGTCGCGATCGCAAGCTCTCTGCGCTCGATCATTGAAAAAACTCCCTTACGGCACGCGGGCCGGGTCTGTGTGGCGACCTATCCTACCACGGCAATCACAGGATCGTATGGTGGATTAGCGGCTGGTCCGCCGCAAAGGTCGACTTAGCGTAACACGAGTTTTGCCAATAGAGCGGTGAGTTCGCTCTGCCTGGACACGCCGACCTTGGCGAAAACGCGCTTGAGCACATTGCGCGCGGTATCCTCGGCTATCCCGAGCCTTTCCGCCGCATTTTTCGGCGGGATACCCGCCCCGATCATGGCGGCGATCCGGGCTTCGCCGAGCGTGAGCCCAAAGAGATCGCGCACGATGGCGGGATCCGCCGGCTCGTCGAGCTTCTGCTCGACCACGAGCACGATCGCGCGCGTCTGAGTCAAGAATTGCTCCGCGAGCGCCGATTGGAAAAGCGGCAGCAAATAGATCGCAAGGCGCCGGCTGGAGGCGGCGGACTGGACCAGGATCGGTTTCGTGTCCGCGATCAGTTCGGGCGGCTCGGCGCGAATGGTCTGCGCAATGGCTTGATCGAGCACGGTCCCCGTCCTGATGCTATTGAGCCGCAGACGTCCCTGCGAAAGATAGAGCGCATCTCCCAAAAACTGCTGGGCTGCCGGATTTGAAAATATCACGCAGCCGAGCGAGTCCAGCGCAAACACACCGATGCCGATGCGCGCCAGCGCTTCGCCAAGGCTTACATTCGTAACCTGCGCATTGAGTAGCCGGACGGAGAGCCGTAGGGACTTCTCGATATGCCGCGAGATCGTTCGCAAGTCCTCGAGCTCGGCGTCGGAAAATTGCGGCTTGAGCCTTGAATTGCGCTGCACCGACATTACGACCCCGACATGCGGATCGGGCGAGACCGCGACAGATCCGATAAAACCCAGGCCATGCTTGTCAAAGAACTCCACGCTGCAGGGATGTTTCTTCATCGTCTCGTCAAAGCCGATATGACGATCGGCAAATGGCTCGCCGCTGAAGAAGTAGCCCAGCTCCTGCGCGCGGATGGCCTTGATGTCGCGCGCTGCCCAGCCGTTGGACTCGTAGTCCTGCTGCGCTGCTGTAAGCGTTTCGGAGACGATGGTTCCGAACGTCCCATCATTGCGGTGCCAAATCAGGATGGCGCCGACGTCGTCGAAATAGTCAGCGATGGCGCCGAGCGCACGCGGCCATTGCTGCGGCTCGGGCGCGGCGTCGTAGATGGCCTCGATCGCGCGTAGCAGGCGTTGATCGGAGGAGACGTGCCTGGACATGGAATCCCTCTGCAGTCAGAGCATCAAAGACAGAATACTTATGCGTGACAGACCATAGAAGCCGACCTTCCGGATATCACCTTTGCTCATCCAGGATTGACAATGGATAGCTGCCGCGCGGATATGGGAGGGTGCGCCGATGCACGGATTGCTCGGCAACAGACAGGGCGAAGACGATGGGCAGGCACACCGCAGATCATTCAGAAGAAGAGCGGGATCGGTTGCTCATTCGAGACCTGATTGAGAATTGGGCCGTATGGCGCGATGCGGGCGACTGGGAACGTTTCCGCAGCGTCTGGCACGACGATGGCCGGATGAACGCCACCTGGAAGCAAGGCACTGCCGACGAGTTCATCAAGGCGTCGATCGACGGCTGGAACCGCGGCGTCAGCATCCTGCATTTCCTGGGGGGAATGTCGATCGATCTCGAGGCTAGCCGCGCCATCGCCCAGACCAAGATGACGATCTCGCAGCGCGGGGAAGTTCACGGTATTCTCTGCGACGTGGTCTGCACCGGGCGCTTCTATGATTTCCTGGAGAAGCGTGGAGGACGCTGGGGACTGGTCGAGCGTCAGCCAATCTACGAGAAGGACCGTATCGATCCGGTCGATCCAAGCGCAACCCTCAACCTCGATGGCAATCTGCTCGCACAGTTTCCCATTGGCTATCGGCATCTCGCCTATCTGCAGTCGCAAATCGGCTATCCGGTAAAACGCGATATGCCGGGCCTGAAAGGCGCCGAAGTGGAGGCGCTTTATGAACGCGGGCGCCGTTGGTTGCACGGGGACTAAAGCATGATCCGCACCCGAAGGGCCGCGTTGGCGCGAAGAGCGATTTTCCGAAAGGATCAGGGCTAAAGCGCCATGAACCCTATCCTGGATTACCGTTGCCGGACAAAATCTGCGCTGCGCCACCGATGCCGCGGCGGAAGGCTTCGTCGAAGGTGACGCCGCGCAGCTGCCATCGGTGCGGCCGGCCCTGCCATTCAAGCCGCCATTCGGTGACCCATCCGAGATCGTGATCGCTCCACACGAGACGGCCGATCAAGGCGATCGCGCCGCCCTGCTCGGCGGTGGCGGCAGCGAGCGCAGCAGTCGACAAGGTCGGTAGCGCAGCCGCGGTGATGGCTGATTTCGAAAGCTGGGCAGCGGTCGGCAGCACGATAGACATGCCGCGCTTATCGGCGGCGGCAAGGAGCGAGTCCCGTTGCAGGTCGGATTGCCGCGTATCCGACGTCACGATGTATTGCCGCGCACCCTGCTCCATCTCGACAAAGACGGCAAGTACCGGGCGGTGCGACGACCAGGGCTTGAGTCCAAGCGTTGCGAGCAGGCCATCGATCCTGGCCTGGTCGAAATCAACCGTGAGATCATAGGGACGGTCGCGCGTGCCCTGCTCGTCGTGGGTCGGCGTGCCGGCCATCTGGTCGTGATAGGAGAAGGCTTTGACATAGCTGCGTGCGTCTGCCTTGGCGGCAGCGAGCCGTCGATCGTCTGCCAGCTGGCCTGCGGCCGCAACCTTGATCACGACGTCTACCAGGCACGCGGCAAACCCGGTAAGGCGGTTGGCCTCGCCCTGCCCGGTGACGATGGTCTGCGCGCGGTAGAGATGACCCGCATCAGCCGGAAGCGGATCGGCCCGGCCCGCTTGCAGCGAAAGCGATAGCGCAATCACAAGCCCTAGCGCGCGCCCTTCAATGTGCAGGACGTCGTGCAGGTGGTGGTGATGCCGCGCTGGCATTGTTTGCAGACGGCGACGCATTGGTCATAGATTTTCGGATTGTAGGACGGAAACAGATTGCGCGCACAATCGTCGATCGAGCCGGTGGAGTCGGGCTCCTGCTGGGAGCAGGCGGCGACCACCAGGGCTATGGCAAGCAAAAGCCCGACACGTCGGACGCGAGGTTTATCGAGCCGGCTCATCACGATCGCCTTTCCTGCGACAGCTATTCTAGCGGCAAGATTCGCGTCGTTGACAAGCCCTCTCCGCAAGCTGCGAACAGGAGCTCGCGCTCCTTCTGCGGCCAGCAGAGCCCGGCGAAGCAATATTGAATATATATTTCCAAGTTTTAGGCTTGGAACGCGAGCTGGGGCTCCCGCGCCGTGTGGCGCTCGACGAAATCGCCGATATGTTCAGGCACCGAAATACCTTCGATATCGCAGAGCACGCGGATTTCCCCCGCGATTTCCTTGGAAATGTCCCTGCTCCAGTGCTCCAGCGTGTTGAAGGCCATGATGCGGACGGGCTCGTTGAACCGGCCCGCGAGCAGGTCCGCAATGACAGAGTCGAGGTCGGGTCGCTCGACCTCGGCCTCACGCCGGGCTTCGCCAAGTCCGATGCAATCCACCACGAGGTAGATCGTCTGATCCGCCCCATACGGCACGCCTGGTGGCGACACGCCGATGTCCGGCATACGCGCCTCCTCTTGATTGTTCAGCTCACCAACGGCGACCGGGACATCGGGTTCCACGCGAGAGCCGAGATCACTCCGCCAGCACGCGGCAGATCTTCAGCGCGTCGGCTGCGACCGCATCGACGCTCCTGGCATAGTCACTTCTGATCCACGCCTTTGCGATCTGGATCATTGCGCCCACGGCCCCGGCCCGAACCAGTTCCGCGGTCTTACGCTTGGCGTTTGCCTCCGGCGCCAGCGTGCGCGACAGCAACTCGCCGAATTCCCGGAGCAGCGCCGCGCCGACTTCATCGACGGCGGGCCCGACGCGGGCGATCTCGACCACGAAGAGCTGTGCGCCGACCGGGTCGTCCTTCAGTGCCTGGTAATAGGCGCGCAGCACCGCATGGCCCCGCTCGTCCGCGGTGCCAGGGTGCTCCCTGCGAATGGCCTCGAGGCAATCGATCAGCCGGTGCGAGACGGTGTCGAAGGCCGCGATCAGCAGCGCCTCGCTGTTGGAAAAGGACTCGTAGAAATAGCGCTCGGTCAGGCCAGCCGCCTCGCATACCGCTTTCACCGTGGCATTGCGGTAGCCGACCTCGCCATAGACGCGGGTCGCGGCCTCAATCAGCCGCTCCCGCCGCGCCAGGCGCCGCTCCTCGGTGGAGTGCCCGCCGTAATGCCTCTGTCCCGCCGTCTCCGCCATCTTAACCTACTTGACATGTCTCATTGTCAGATGCTTAATTCTGACAATAGCTCATGTCAGAAAAAGAAAATAGATGGGCGTTGGACCAGAGGTCGGATCAGGGAGTTGCGGAATGCCGGAACAGGCACGTGAGCAGGTCTTCGCCCGTGGCGTCGGGGCGAGCACGCGACCAGCAACCAATACCGGCGCGGCAAGCGTTGCGGCCAACGTCACTGCCTTCAAGCCCAAACCCGACCAGACCGATTTCGACGTCATCATTGTCGGCGCCGGCCTCTCCGGCATCGGGGTTGCCTATCACCTGCAGCGCGACTGCCCGAAAAAGTCCTTCATCATCCTGGAAGGACGCGAAGCGCTCGGCGGCACCTGGGACCTGTTCCGCTATCCCGGCATCCGCTCCGATTCCGACATGCACACGCTCGGCTATCGCTTCCGGCCGTGGCGCGGCGAGAAGGCGATCGCCGACGGCCCCGCGATCCTCGACTATCTCAACGACACCGCGCGCGAATACGACATCGACCGCAAGATCCGCTTCAGCCACAAGGTCAAGCACGCGTCGTGGTCGTCGACAGAGGCGCGCTGGACGCTCGACGTCGAGGGGCCCGACGGCAAGCAGGTCACCTATAGCTGCAACTTCCTGCAGATGTGCTCTGGCTACTACGATTACGATGCCGGCTATTTGCCGGGCTGGCCGGGCATGGAGCGCTTCAAGGGCGAGATCGTGCATCCACAGAAATGGCCCGAAGATCTCGACTACGCAGGCAAGCGCGTGGTCGTGATCGGCAGCGGTGCGACCGCGGTGACGCTGGTGCCGGCAATGACCGACAAGGCAGCGCATGTCACAATGCTGCAGCGCTCCCCGACCTATATCGTGGCACGCCCCGCCAAGGACCCGATTGCCAACTGGCTCTATGCCAAATTGCCCGAAGGCCTCGCCCACACCGCCGCGCGCTGGAAGAACATCCTGCTGCAGATGTACTTCTACAACGCCGCGCGCAAGAATCCGGAAGGCGCCAAGCAACGCATCATCGCGATGGCGAAGGCCGAACTTGGTCCCGCGATCGATACGGCGAAGCACTTTACGCCGCGCTACAATCCCTGGGACCAGCGGCTTTGCCTGGTGCCCGACGGGGACCTGTTCAAGGCGATCCGCGCGGGGAAAGCCGCCGTGGTGACCGACGAGATCGAGACCTTCACCGAGACTGGTCTCAAGCTCCGCTCCGGCGAGGAACTGCCCGCCGACATTATCGTCACCGCAACCGGCCTTGTGATGCGGCTGATGGGCGGCATGCAGCTCATGGTCGATGGCAAAATTGTCAATCCCGGCACCACCCTGAGCTACAAGGGCATGATGTTCTCGGACGTGCCGAATCTCGCCTCCACCTTCGGCTATACCAACGCCTCCTGGACGCTGAAGGCGGACCTGACAGCCGAATATCTCTGCCGCATCCTGAACAAGATGGACCGCAGCGGCTATGCCTATTGCGCCCCGCGCAACATCGATCCCTCGGTGATTCCGGATGCGACCCCGCCGCTGTCGTCGGGCTACATGCGGCGGGGCAAGGACGTGATGCCCAAGCAAGGCTCGAAGCGGCCGTGGAGATTGCACCAGAACTACGCCAAGGACATGCTGGCGCTGCGCTTCGGTACGATCGATGACGGCACCCTGGTGTTTTCGAAGCTCCCGCAACGCGCGGACAAGCGGGCATGAGACTGAAAGACCGTACCGCCGTTGTCACCGGCGCGGGTTCAGGCATTGGGCGCGCGATCGCGCGGTCGCTGGCCCAGCGCGGCTGCCATCTCGCGCTCGCCGATATCAGCGAGGCGGGCCTTGCCGAGACCGTCAGCCATGTGAAGAGCGCGAATGTGCGCGTCACTAGCCACAAGCTTGACGTCGCCGATCGGGAAGCGGTGGCCGCACTTCCGCAAGCCGTTGCAGCTGCGCATGGCGGCGCGGCGCTGCTGTTCAACAATGCCGGCGTTGCTGTTGCCGGCACATTCGATCAGATAGCCGAGCGCGATTTCGAATGGCTGTTCGAGATCAATTTCTGGGCGGTGGTCAGGCTCACGCGCGCGTTCATGGCGCTCCTGAAGGCGAATGACGAGGCGCGGATCGTCAACGTGTCGAGCCTGTTCGGGTTGATCTCGCCGCCGGGCCAGACCGCGTATGCGGCAAGCAAATTCGCGGTGCGCGGCTTTTCCAATTCACTGCGCTTCGAGCTGCAAGGCAGCAATGTCGGCGTCACCGTGGTGCACCCGGGCGGGGTCGCAACGAGAATCGCTGACAATGCCCGCCGCCCCGCCGGAACCAGCAATGCGGAAGTGAATGAGCAGATCGAGCGCGCCCGCCGCGTGCTCACCATGCCGCCGGCACAGGCTGGCGAGATCATCGTCAAGGCCGTCGAGCGCCGCGCCGCCCGTGTCCTGGTCGGCCGCGACGCCAAGATGATGGCGCTCGTGGAAAGGCTCGCTCCGGTCTCCTATTGGAATATCCTGGGGCCCCTGCTCCGCCGCTCGGCGGACGTGGAGAAAGGGAGATCGTCATGAGCACCCTCATAGCGCTGATCGTCATCGCTGCGGTCGTGATCTTGATTGTGATTTTGGGGCTCGTCGTCTTCACCGCCCGCACCGCGCGCAAGGTCGAGGCGGCGCTGCCGCCGCGCGGCAAATTCATGCAGGTCGGCAGCGAGCGCATCCACTATGTCGATCGCGGCGGCGCGGGTCCGGCGATTGTGATGATCCACGGGCTTGGCGGCAATCTCATGCATTTCACCTACGCGCTGGCTGACGAACTCGCGGGCGATTTTCGCGTGATCATCGTCGACCGGCCTGCTTGCGGCTATTCGGAGCGCCCGGAAGGCGCCCCGGCCGACCTGAAGGCGCAGGCAGCCACGCTCGCAAAGTTCATGCGCGCCCTCGGGCTGAAGCAGCCGCTGGTCGTCGGACACTCGCTCGGCGGTGCGCTGTCGCTTGCGATCGCGCTCGACCATCCCGACTGCGCCGGCGCGCTCGCGCTGATCGCGCCGTTGACACATGTGCCGGACAACGTGCCCGACGTGCTCAAGGGTCTGATCATCCACTCGCCGGCCTTGCGCAAGGTGAACGCTTGGACGCTGGCAACGCCGCTCGGCATCCGGCGCGGAGCGGCGGCGCTGAAGGAAGTGTTCGCTCCCGAGCCGGCGCCCGCGGATTTTCCGATCCGCGCCGGCGGGCTGCTCGGCCTGCGGCCCAAGGCGTTCTGTGCCGCCTCGTCGGACGCGGTCCTGGCCGAATACGTGCTGCCGAACTACGTCGCCCGCTACGCCTCGCTCGCGCTTCCCATGGGAATGCTGTTCGGCAAGGGCGACCGGCTGCTCGACTATCACGCACAAGGGGAAGCGATGAAGGTCGTTTGTCCTGCGCTCGATCTCGAGCTGATGGAGGGCGGCCACATGCTGCCGATGACCGCGCCCGATCGCTGCGCCGCCCTGATCCGTCGCGTCGCGGCGCGCCAGCAAGAGGTGGCGCGTGTGGCGTAAGAAGGTGGCCTCGGCTACTGCACGACGTCGAGCTTCACCTTCGCTACGCCCTGCCCGACTATGCCTAGCGCCTGCGCTGCCGAATAGGAGACATCGACGACGCGCCCATGCACATACGGGCCGCGGTCGTTGACGCGCACCGTGACCGAGCGGCCCGTGCTGACATTGGTCACACGCAAGCGGGTGCCGAACGGCAGGTTCGGATGGGCGGCGGTGAGCTCGTGCGTATCGAATTTTTCGCCGCTCGCCGTTTGCGTCCCCTCCGTGTAGAACGAGGCGATCCCCTGCGACACGCGCGGCGCCTTCTCGCCTGATGTCTCGGGTTCCACCGGAGCCTGTCGCCGCATCAAACTAACGGGCTCCCGCGCCGCGACATGCATGATCCGATGATGCTCCAGCGCGGCCTGCCGCGTCGGAGATGGCGACGATCTGAAGGTCGATCGGTTGGAGACAACCGAGGACTGCGCGCAGGCTGCAAGAAGTCCAGCAGCCAGCGTCACCGCAG
>Ga0307474_10001696_pt1 | contig 15943 bp, 9 predicted proteins | sample atmos_gasesECM1C_2_FD_203312 | JGI IMG/M metagenome (GOLD analysis project Ga0307474, IMG submission 203312) | Hardwood forest soil microbial communities from Morgan-Monroe State Forest, Indiana, United States - atmos_gasesECM1C_05 | ecosystem: Environmental > Terrestrial > Soil > Temperate... | reverse complement strand
GCCGTGAAGTTCTGATCGACCCGGGGCTGCTCTGGTCCATCAAATCAGTTTCCCGTAGAATATCCTTCTGCTTGCGCCCGTAGCTCAACTGGATAGAGCATCTGCCTTCGGAGCAGAGGGTTGGGAGTTCGAGTCTCTCCGGGCGCACCACTTTAACGCTTTACTCTTTGTTTACTCCATCTCAAAACTCAGGTACGACAACCCGTCCGCTCGCTCCACCTGCAACACCACCGGATCGCCGGTCTTCAGCCCAACAACCGCCGCTCTCAGCTCCTCCATGGAAGTAATGGGCACGGTATTGAGCGCATGGATCACGTCGCCGGTTTGTAACCCCGTGTCAGGGGTGACGAGGTCGGCGGCGCGCCCCAGTACCACCACGCCCGAAGGGATGCGCAGCGACGAAATCTGGTTGCGCAAATCCCCGGTCAGGTCCAGTGCGAGAATCCCAAGTCGCGGCACCAGGCTCTTCGTCGGATCGGCCGCATCGAACATCTGGTCCATCGGATCGCGCTTTTCGATCGCCGGAACGTAGAGAATTTTCTTTTCGTCCCCGCGCAAAATCTCCAGCTTCAGCACTTGATCCAGCCGGTGAAGATACAACGCGGAAGAAAGCTGCGGAAGCGTTTCAACCCGGCGGTCATCAGCGGTCAGCACGATATCCTGAACCCTCAGGCCTGCCGCGGCTGCGGGCCCGTCCGGCTTCACATCGGCGACAATCACCCCCCAGCGCTGCTTCAGGCGCAAACCGTCGGCGAGCGTGGGAGTGATTTCCTGCGCCACCGCGCCAATCTCCACTCGATGCACGTGCCCATACTTGCGCAGGCTGTGGTAAACGAAATCCACGATGCGGGCGGGAATCGCGAACCCCAGCCCCTCACTGCCTCCGCCTTCCGACAGAATAAAAGTATTGATGCCCACCACCGCGCCATTCATATCCACCAGCGGCCCGCCGCTGTTGCCTGGGTTAATCGGGGCGTCCGTCTGGATGTAAGACAGCGCTTTCTCGGGATCAGCCTGCCGCGCCACCGCGCTCACCACGCCCATGGTCACGGAATTCTGCAAGCCCTCTGGACTCCCAATCGCAAAGACAAGTTGTCCGACCCGCGGCCTCTGCGGCATCAATGGCAGAGTAGGCAAATCGCTTTCGTCGATTTTCAGGAGCGCTAGATCGGTCTCTTTGTGTGTCCCAATCAAGCGGGCCTCGAGAATGTGCCGCTTCCCCACGGGAACGCTGCGACCTGGATCGCCAGGGATCGGCAAAGCTACGCGAATGCGCTGCGCCCCTTCGACCACATGTGCGTTGGTCATGATGTAACCCGAAGCATCGACGATCACGCCCGAGCCCACAGCCTGCTGCCGAACAATCAGAGCTGTCTGCGTACGGCTCTCTTCGTGAACCGCGCCGTAGCTGGTCACCAGAATCTGCACCACGGCGGGAGAAACCTTTGCGGCCAGGTCTTCGAGCGCGTCATTGAATTGCACTAAAGCGTTTCTGGACGCTGCGGCGGAATCACTCGGCTTTTCTTCGGGCAACTTGGTTGCGGGAGTGGGATCGCCTGTCTTCTTGCCCTGCACCTGCGTTTGCGCGAATCCTGCGCTGGCCGCCAGCACGATGCTGATGAGCGCTCTGAAAAGCATGCGCATCCGGCAAATTCCTTGCACTCGAAATGAGGTTGACCTAGGCATGAAGTTTGCTCCCGTAAGAGAATGAACCAGCAGAATAAGACTACCCTTTGATTTGACGGTACCATGAGGGACTGGATGCAGTGTAAAGCTAAGTCTAAGGATAGAAGCCGATGAGCAAGTGAAATGACCCTCTCGCGTGGAGTCCGTCGCTCGACGGCTCCGCCCGTCCAATTTGCCGGCGTGCCCAAGCGCAGTGAAGGGAACCCAGTTCCGCAACTCCCAACCTCAGAAGTCAGGTTTACGATAGCCATTGAGGACCCGACACCGATGAAGATCCGCAGAATCGCCATGTTTTTTCTATCGCTATGCCTTTCCGCTCCCGCTTTCGCCGCTGGAGACGCAAGGGAAGAGGATCGCGTGAAAGACGCAGGCGAAGTCATGAAGGAAATTCTCAATATCCCCGACGATATTCCCCAGGACCTGCTCGACAAGGCTGAATGTGTGGTAGTTCTGCCGTCGGTCAAAAAAGGTGCGTTCGGCGTCGGTGCCAGCTACGGCCGCGGCGTCATGGTATGCCGTGGCGGCGAACACTTTACCGCACCTTGGGGTGCGCCCGCCCTCTACGCGCTCGAAGGCGTCAGCATCGGATTCCAGTTGGGCGGCCAGGCCACGGATTTCGTTCTGCTGGTGATGAATCCCAAGGGCGCGCGCTCTCTGCTTTCAAGCAAAGTGAAGTTAGGCGCCGACGCGTCCGCCGCCGCTGGGCCCAAAGGCCGCACTGCCGAAAGCGCCACCGACGTCGTCATGAATGCGGAGATTCTTTCCTACTCCCGCAACAAGGGATTGTTCGCCGGAATATCGCTTGAGGGTTCGACCCTCCGCTCCGATGGCAGCGCCAATGAGAAACTCTATGGCAAAAGATTAACAGCCAAAGAAATCATCGCCGAACACAGAGTCGGGGTTCCCACATGCGCCCGCCAGTTGGTCTCGCTGCTGAACACGAAGTCCCCGAAAAACAAATCCGAGCCAAAATCCCTGGAATAGCTCGCCCACGATCGGGCAGCTAGATTTTCCACGGGCCGGGTGTCATCTTGAGCGGAGCCATACTTCAGGCGAAGTGAAGAGCGCTCCCTGAGCGAAGTCGAAGGGATCGCCTCTCAACCGGCGTGGCAGCGACTCACCATTGCAGATGACAAATCCAATCGCGTCCACTAATCTATAAATCTGATTAAAACCACACTCCGAGCCGGGATGGCGGAACTGGCAGACGCAGCGGACTCAAAATCCGCCGACCTTCGGGTCTTGGGGGTTCGACTCCCCCTCCCGGCACCATGCTAAGAGGCTTACCGCGCTGAGTCTCTGCACACTCTAGCGCAAGCTACTGGATTCTTTTTCCCAGTTCGCCAGCTGTTCTTTGATTGTTCCATAGCATTCGCAACTGGCTGCTTCAAGACCTTTCCGGTCGAGGATAGAGACGTGGCCGCGTCCGTATTGAATCAATCCAGCTCGTTGCAAAATGCTCGCCGCGACGGAAACACTAGCACGACGCGTCCCGAGCATTTGAGCGAGAAACTCCTGCGTGAGCGGCAACACTTCCAGGCGAATGCGGTCTTGACTCATCAAAAGCCACCGCGCCAGTCGCTCGTCTACCTCATGAAGTCTGTTGCAGGCCGCGATCTGCGTAACTTCCATGGTTGCTTCCTGGGAATAGCGGAGCAGTGCAACGCTCAATTGCGGGCAGGTGCGGACAGCCTTCTGCAGGTCCGCAGCGCTTATCCGATATGCGTTGCCCTGCGCCTGGGCCACAACTCGACTTGCACTGGTACGAAACCCAGCAATGCTTGGCAGCCCGATGAAGCCTTCCCAACCCGCCAGCCCAACTTCCACGCTCTTACCATCCGCCATGATGTTTAGAACCGAACCCATCATGGTGTTGGGAAAATAGCAAAACTCAATGACCTTTCCAGCCTCCTGAAGTACATGGTGCAGTTCCAAGTCCACCAACGTCAGCTTGGAGAAAATCGTGTCGCATTCTTTGCGGGGAAGACCGAGCAAGATCTTGTTTTTGACCGCGTTCCCGTCACCATCACTCCTAAAGATACTGGCGCTGCCGTGGCCATCCTGCCTACGGGCGACGGCTGAGCGCGACACTGTTGATCCGGCGGACGGAGATTTCTTGGGCATGACGGGCTCCTTGCACAGCGTGAAAGCTGTCAGATTTTCGCAAGGAACCGACTCCCGGAAAGGGGTACGGCGGAAAGATGCTAGATGAGACACCTAGAGCCTAGCACAAGAGCGAGGCTTTGTATGTTTGGAGTCCTCCAGGGGATCGGTTGAGGGTTCGACTGAGTGTGTGCGATAGACGTCATCACCGTCGCGTGATTTTGTTGCGGGGTCAGGAGCGGCGTTTCGGTCGGTGCCTAATATTCCTAAGACTACACTTTTCTATCTTCCGAGTTTCTGCCATCGGGGCCGCCAAAGTTTATGGGCCCGACTCGTCTCGTGTTGAGCTGCGGTTACTTTTGGTTGACTGGCAGTTGATTGGCTTGCGCGACCGGACTGGGCTTCGGAGATATTCTGGCCACAACCGGCGTGGGTGGAATGAGGATGCCGGGCATCCGCTGAACTGGCGATGCGTTGCCACGCTTTTGCATGGCTGGTCGTTGGTGGACTACCTTCTCGCTTCCCGGTGCCGGCGCCATGTACCCGATTCGCGCCATTTCAGGTGCTCCGTAGAGTTCGGGAGTCAAGTACTGGCCGCGGTTGGCGCCCTTGTCGGCCTCAACCACCATGGGATGGGCCTTCTCCCAGGCATCGTTTCGCACTCCCGACACCTGCCATGAAACCTTGCCGCCGGGCGTCCCACCCGCAACCTTAAAGTGGCCACCGGAAACTTCCTCGGCGACATAAAGGTCTGGCCCCGGCACGCCAATTGATGTGAGCTGATAGCGGAAGTCTTTGTTAATGACTTCGAACCATTCGGGAAGTTCCACCATGGCTTCGCCTGAGGCATCGAGCACGACGTTCCCGCTGTAAAGATTCAGGACCTCGCTTGATTCGATGGCCGCGTGGAAAAGATATTTGTTCGCAGGGTCGAGAGGATGATCAATGCGGAAGTTCTTGTTTCCTGACACGGTCAGATTGCCGTTGATGCTGACATTTCCGCTGGTAGCTTCCAACTGCTCGACGCTGTTGATGCGGATGTGAACTGTGCCACCAGGGCTGGCGTTGACGTACGTATCGCCGTTTGTGCCTCCAGCCAACGTATAGTTTTGACAGCCATTCATGCTGTTTTGCCCCAGCTCGAGGGCGATAAAGCCAACATTACATCCTGGATCTCCGATGATCGCGTACGTATCAACCGCTGCTAAGTATGCGTGGAACGCTTCGGCTCCAGAGGCGGTGTCGTCATTCTCAGCATAGATCGCGGGATACAACACGCTGTCGTTCAGAAAAAGACCGCCATAGTTGTTATCGGCGGTCCCAAGGACACCAGCGTAACCGGCCGATGTACTCCCAGTGTCACCCCACACGCCTGCGTTGCCGAAGCCCAGGCCCTCGAAACTGTCGTCAACCGAGACCCCGTACGTGCCCACGTATGGGCTAAAGCCAAATACGCCGAGGCCTGAGGGCGAAGCGTTCAAACCGTAAACGGCAAATGAATTGTTCGACGTGGCTGGTGAGAATCCCTCAACCCCAATATTCGGGCTCGTGCCATATACGCCCAGGCCGGAGGTCGATGCGCTTGAACCGTAAACTCCAAGTGCAGAGCCCGCTTTCGCAAACGCATATCCTCCGACTCCAATGCCGGCAGTCGACTCCGACTCACCTGCCACACCATAATTAGTCCCGGTCGTGTTCGTTGCGAGCCCGAGAACGCCATTGAAGGTTCCGTTGCCTTGCATGGCAGCGCCATTGGGGGCGGTGCTGTTGGCTACGACCGTGCCGACACTCGATGAGGCTGTGAGGGTTCCGTTCAGAGTCTGATTCCCAGAGAAAGTATTGGCCGCCTCCAGCAGCGGCACCTTGGTGGTGTCCAGATTCAGCGTGGTGCTGCCGCCCAGTGCCACCAAACCGCCTCCGGTCATGGCGGTGCCCGGTGATATCGTCAGCGACGAATGGGCGAGCATGGTATTGCTGACTCCAGCCGTGGCAATACTCAACGAGCCAGATCCGGTGATCGGACCGCCAGTCAGCCCCGAGCCGCTGCCGACGCTGGTCACCGTTCCGGTTCCCACGCTGGCGCACGCCCAAGCCGTGCCGTTGAATTGCAGGACCTGGTTCGCAGCGCACGCCTTAAGGCCGATCGTGTAAGTACTTCCCAGAGTCATCGCTCCAGGTACGGTAAGTCCGCCGGCGGTGCTGGCATTCAGCGTGATCTTGGAATCTGCCAGCATCGTGTTCGTGATGCCCGCCGCGGGGACTTTCAGGGAAAGCGTCCCAGTCGTTCCTCCACCGGATAGTCCGCTACCCGCGGCGGTGGTGACTCCTGTGATGGTTCCCGCGCCCGGAAACTTCTGTCCGCTGACGAACGTGACTTTGCCGAGGCTGGAGATATTGAAAGTGGTTCCGCTCACCGCCAAAGTGTTGTCCGTGCTCTTGGAAAACAGAGTCAGCGTGTCGCGAACATCGGTCTTCCCATTCACGTCAAGCGTTGCCGCTGGCGCCGTCGTCCCGATGCCAATCCCCGAACTTTTCTGGAAAATGACCGAGTCGACAATGTCGCTGGTCGTATCCCACATCGGAATGTAGTTGGCCGTACCCTTGCCGGTCACGGCGGGATTCGCTGGCGATGCCGAATTCTTCGCACTGGAAGAAACAGCCGCAGCCACGGACTTCGTGCTGCCGGCGCTTCCCGTGGCGCTGTTCGCCAGCACGAAGGCCGAAGCAGGCAGTCCGCCAATGGTCTCAGCATCGCCTGCCTTCAACGCGTAAGGCACAGCCACCAGAAGTATGCGCGGCGCTTCGGCTTGGCCTTCGGCCTGCGCTCCCAGCCATCGCGCTTCTCCGCTGACGAATAGATCCTGAGGCAACCCTGCGCTGCTCGTAGACCCCAGCATCACCGTGTAGTGACCACCCTTTGCGGGCTCAACGTTTTGGATTTCCGTCCAGAGCGGCGTGCCGCCTTCCGAACCCTGGTACAAAGAAAACGTGACGCCAACTACTCCAGTCAGCGGCTTTCCATTGACGTCCGTGAGAATGCCGCTGAAATTAACCAGTTGTGGTACCACGGCGCTGTTCGTGTTCGGTGGTGCCGACGGCGCGACTTGTGTAGTCTGCTGGGCCACCGCTGCGAACGTGAGACTCCCGATCGCGGCGATCAGACTCAAGCTGATCTTTGCGCTTTTCATTTTCTTTCTCCCCCACAGAGTTTTTCTTAAGGCCAGGCACCGAAACGAAACCAAACCAAGCACACTTGCGTCAGGGGATTTTGCGGAACACTTGATTGCTCTTTAGAACTCCACTTGGCGTCGTGACAGTTACGAACCCGTTAGTCACACCGGTAGGAACAGTGGCAGTCAGGTATGTTTGCGACACAACATGGAAAGCAGCAGCCACGCCGTTGAAAGAAACGGCTGTGGTCCCGGTGAATCCCTGTCCCAGGATTTCAACGGCCGCTCCAACTTTTCCGGAAGTGGAAACGAGCCGTACAAATGAGTGGAGGCCTGCGCTGAATGAGTAGAAGGTCCCAAGGTTATCGCTGCCGCCCCACGCGGAGTCCGCATAAAAAGTTCCGGTCGTATGCTGCGTGAGGGGCGACTCCGCGGCCGCTGCCGACGTACCATCGAAGCTGTACAAGGTGTCAAAGCTTCCACCGCCTGGAGTTATGGAGTAGATCGTGCCGGCGTTGAAGGTTCCTCCGTGAATCGTAGTCCCGTACAGAACGCCGTTTGTGCCCTGAACCAAAGCAGACAGCGAATCTCCGCCGTCCTTTGAGAGGTCGAAGTCGTGCAAATCGGTGAAGACGCCAGCCGGACTAACTTTAAATACGACGCCGTCGTTATTCCCGCCGTTGTAGGTTGTGCCATAGAAATTGCCGTCGCTGGCCTGCATTAATGGTGCATAGGGATTTGCACCGTGGGTTCCGTCGAAGCTGTGCAGGAGAGTTATCGCGCCCGCGGGCGTGATCTTGAAGATTGCGCCCAAAGTAGGGTTGTTTCCTCCTTGCAGGGTTGTGCCATAGAAGTTTCCCTCATTTCCCAGAGCTAGTGGCGCAAGAGGCTGGCAGCCGTGGGTTCCGTCGAAGTTATAAAGAGTCTTGAATGTTCCCCCGGCAGTAACGCGGTACACAGTGCCGCAGTTCGCCGATCCCCCGCCTTCTGTGGTTCCGTAGAAAGCGCCATCCCTGCCTTCGACCGGTGCCCCCCAAAGTCCGGATCCGTCGCTGTTGTTGAACGCATGTAAGAGCTTAAGCACGCCTTTAGGAGTGATTTTGAAGACAGTCCCGTAGTTCGAGGGGCCGTTTTCAAACGTACTACCGTAGAAGTTTCCGTCAGTGCCGAGTGTGAGTCCGCTGGAGGGAAATGCGCCTGTCACTCCATCAAAACTGTAGAGTACGCTGACTTGTCCCGCAGGAGTGATCGTGAAAACTGTACCCGCATTGTCCGTTCCTCCATCGTTGGAAGTGGTGTAGAGGTTTCCGTCACGACCCTGAACAAGAAATCCAGGATTATTGGGGTGCGCCGGGTCGGCAACATGGGTTCCGAAGTTGTATAAAAGTGCGACTTGTGCGCCGGCACTCGAAACCAACATCAGGAAGAAAGCCGATGCCAGAATGGTCCAGGCCAACGCTCGATAAGCGATCATCGTGGTTCGCGTCGCATGTAGATCCCGTCTCGGCATCATCGGGATTTCCTCTCGCCGTGAATTCTTGACGTTCGCGTTCTGTTTCTTCATATAACTCTCTCCTCTAAGTTTTTTGCCGCCGTCGTCCATAGGCGCGAAGCGGTGGAGAACTATCATGCTGGATCATTTCTTGAGGTGGTCTATTTCCTGACGACCGCAACTTGATCAGTCGCGGATGACGGTGATGGTCGATAGCCGATCGCCTGTTCTTCCGAAGCCCCGAACAGTTCTGGATGCAGGTATCTTCCCCGCTCCTGCGGGGGCTTTTCTTCGTCGTTCGGAATGCGATGCGCATTAGCGTATGCGTCCTGACGGATTCCGGTTACCTGCCAGGAGACTTCGCCGTGTGGTTTGCCTCCGGCGATCTTGAAACGGTTCCCGGAAACCTTCCTGACGATGTATAAGTTCGGACCGGGCGCTCCGATCGCAGTTAACTGATAGCGGAAGTCTCGATTCAAAGCTTCGAAGTAGTCGGGCAAGATGATCCAAACCGTGCCATGTCCATCCAGAGTCGCAACTCCGTTGTAGACATCCATCATGTCCGGCGATTCGACAAAGGAGTGGTAGAGGTATTTATTCGCCGGATCGAGCGGATGATCGATCTTGAACGACCCGCCGCCCTTGCTCAAGTTTCCGGCAATGTTGACATTGCCATTGACGTCGATGGTCATTGCTGTGAGGGCATTGCTGTTGGTGCGAAAGTAAATCGAGCCGGTAGGAGCGGCGACGTAAGTATTCACGCCGTCTCCCACCATGGAGTAATTTTGACAATTCTTAAAACCAGCGGTACCGAAAGCAATACCGGCAAACGGATTTGCTCCACAGCCGGGATTGCCGATATAGGTGTCCAACTGATCCCCGGGAACATCGAGGGCGGCGGCGGGGTTACTGACTCCGATCCCGACGCTGGTTCCGGGCGTACCCAGGACTACAGCGTTGCTGACGTTGACGATCGCTTCTGCGCCGATGGCCGTGGCGTTGGTAAGACTAGGGGCCCCCACATCCGCACCTGCACCTAAAGCGGTGTTAAAGGTGCCGGTCATGTTATGGTAAAGCGCCCCTTCGCCAACGGCGGTATTGAAGTAGCCTGAACTGTTCTCGAACAGTGCTACGCCACCGATCGCGGTGTTATTGTTGCCCGTAGTGTTAGCGACGAGCGCGTCCTCGCCGCTGGCTGTATTGCCACTCCCAGCGGTATTGAAGTGAAGCGCCAGGACGCCAGTAGCTGTATTGCCGCCACCGGTCATTGTGGAATTACCGGCAAACCCCAGAAATGCGTTGCTGTTGAAAGTCGAGCCGAAGGCAAACAGACTGCTCCCGATCTGATAGCTGCTGCCGGTTACCACGCCCGTCGCACTCAGATTCCCATTCACGGTTTGGCTACCAGTGAAAGTGTTGGCCGCATTCAGTTGAGGAACTTTGGTCGTGTCCAGGTTCAGAGTCACGCTACCGCTGGCGCCGCCGCCAGTCAGGTCCGTTCCTGCCATCACACCGGAGATCGTTCCCGTGCCTGCCGCCGAACAGACCCAGGCATGACCGTTCCACTGCAAGACTTGATTCGTAGCACATGCGGTACTCAGACTCAGATTCAGGGTGCCTTTTGTGCCGCCGCCCGTCAGGCCGCTGCTTGAACTGGTCAACACTCCTGTGATGGTGCCTCCGCCCTTACTGGAACTGAAGACGATGTCCAGCTCTGCGGGATGGCTGGTCGTCGTGCTCTCTTTGCTGTCAAATGTGGCATTGAAGGAACCGTTGGCGACCAGCGCAATGCCGTCATTCGGCTGGCTTCCATCCAGCCAGGCAACGACTGCGGGTGTGATGTTAATTAGGATGTACTGATTTAGGTCCGCCGTGGTGATCGACACACCCGATTCGATCGTGCTTCCGAGCGCTGGAGCGAGATTCGCGGTGATCGTGTTCTCGGTCCAGGTACCGTTGATGTAATCAACATTGAAGGAGCCGGCGGTGACGACGGAATTTACATAAATCTTCAGGGTGGCTTGGCTGACACTGGCACCGGCTGGGATGGACGCCAGATTGAATCGAATGTAGGAAATTTGCGCAGCCCCATCGACGTCAAGCGCCGGCTTTGATCCATAGTTGGTGGTCGGAGTAGCTGTATTGGTATAAGCGTCGGCGCTGGGAGTGACTTGGGCGTGAACCGCAATTCCTAAGAACAAACTAAAAAACAGAGCTCCGGCAGGGAGTGCATGGAATTTCAAGCTTTTCACGGTCATCCTCCAACCAAGGTTTTCTTCTTCGTTGCCTCAGCCAACTCGCCTTAACCAGGCAGTGGTCAGTGGGCTGGTTAACTCAACTTCCGCCGCTCTCAGCGACGTGGGCGCAAACTGCGGAGGGAAACCGTCACGTCTTCGCTTCTTTTTTCGCGCCGAGGTAGATCCCTCCTGTCGAAAGCGCTGCCACTTTGTCCCATATTCTCGTTTCGGTCAAGGAACTCTCCCTGTTGCCTACATGACTTCGTAAAACCAGTAGCCATCAGGGGTTACAGCGCTTCATGAACTCGATTTCTGCGATAGAATGATGGTCCCTTCCGGGGAGGCATCAATGGACAGCACTCAACGCAGGCTCGGCTCGATGCGTGCTGGCTTGTACGAGATTGATCTTGACGCGGGTGCCCTGCACAAAAGTGGCCGGAGGGTAGCTTTGCAGGAGCAGCCATTTCGGGTTCTCACACTGCTGCTCCAGCGTCCTGGAGAATTGGTGACCCGCCAGGATTTGCAGAGTCTGCTCTGGCCTGCCGACACCTACGTCGGCTTTGACGAGGGTCTGAATACGGCGATTCGTAAGCTACGGATGGCTTTCGGAGATTCGGCTGAGAACCCGCGCTTCATCGAGACTGTTCCCCGCCGTGGATACCGGTTCATAGCTCCCGTGACCAGGATAGAGCCGGCTGCGGCCGAGCCTCCGCAAATATCTCTTCCCCAGGACGAGCAGCGCCCGTTTCCGGTAAGGACTCTCGCAGTCGCAGCGCTCCTGGTGGTGGCACTTTCTGCGATTGCCATCTTGGAGTTCCGCCAACGAGACCGGTCGCAGTCTACCGCTACCCACGGCCGAGTGATGCTGGCAGTGCTACCCTTTGCCAATCTGAGCGATGATCCAGAGCAGGAGTACTTCAGCGATGGTCTAACGGAAGAAACGATTGCAGATTTGGGCGAACTGAACCCCGAACAGCTCGGCGTGATCGCGCGAACGTCGGCCGCCGCATATAAACACACCAATAAGACAATCGCTCAAATCGGGCGCGAACTGGAGGTCGACTACATCCTCGAAGGCAGCGTCCGGCGAGAAGGTGGAAGCGCTCGCATCACCGCTCAACTCATACGCGTCAAGGATCAGGTACATCTTTGGGCGCACAACTATGACCGAGAAACCGGCGGACTGCTGGCGCTGCAAAACGAATTGGGCAGGGCCATTGCTCAGCAGGTTCAGGTGAAACTTACCACTCTGTATGGAGTTCGCTCGGTCAACAAGTACTCCCCAAATCCCGAGGCTTATGAGCTTTACCTCAAAGGCCGCTTTTACCTGAGGCAGCGGACCTTCGATGCTATGGATCAGAGTATCGAATATTTTCAGCGCTCCATTGGGAAAGATCCTGGCTTTGCACTAGCCTACGCAGGGCTTGCCGATTCCTATTTGGCCCGGTCCACGGGATCGCCACAGGAGTTCGATCCCAAGGCGAAGGCGGCGGCGACGAGAGCGTTAGAGCTAGACGATGATCTTGCCGAAGCCCACGCCGCTCTGGGAGCGGAAAAAGCAGACTTTGAATATGACTGGCAAGGCGCGGAGCAGGAATTCAAGCGAGCGATTGAGCTAGACCCGAACTATGCCGATGCCCACTTCCGATATGCGTGGACTTACCTGACTCCACTCGGCAAGTCGGATCAAGCCATCTCCGAAATGAAGAAAGCACTGGAACTTGATCCGTTTTCCCGAATGGACAATACCGTCTGCGGCCTGACTTATTTCTATGCCAGAAAATATGACCAGGCGGAGGAGCAATTTAAGAAAGCGATCGAGTTGAATCCTGATTTCTTCGTGACCTATTACCACCTTGCCTGGCTGTACTCTCAAATGGGTCAGTATCCGAACGCCATCAACCAGTTTACCAAGGGACGAGTTCTGTCAGGCGACGACGGCGTCGTCAAGAGTGCGGCGTCGCGGGATGTTGCGCTCAAGAAGGCATTTGCAGCAAACGGCGCAGCCGGATTCTGGCAGCAACTTCTGACATCGCGGGAGATTGGCGAGTTCGACGCTCCGCAAGTTTATGCGCGGCTTGGAGACAAGGAAAGAGCCCTGAGAGGGCTAGAGCGTAACTACGAAGAACGCGCAACCCTCGGGACGCTTCTGAATGTCGATCCTGCTTTTGATTCGCTGCGTTCAGACCCGCGATTCGGCGACCTCGTTCGGCGCATGGGGCTTACTCGGGATGCCAAGCCCAACTAGGGAAGTCCAGTAGTTGTTATGAACCAGTCATCTTTTCACGAACTCGGAGGTCTGGTGATTGCTCCCTGCGATGCCGATGAGACCAGTGCCGCGTACTTTGCAAATACGCCCGTGGAATGGCGTGGCTGTGGTGGTTTCCAATCCTTCATGCGCCGGCGCAGGACCTCATCGCTGATCTCAACTTCCAATATCCGTTGATTCACGTTGAAGCGAATCATGTCTCCGTTGCGCACCGCGGCAATCGGGCCACCCAGCGCAGCTTCCGGCGAAACATGGCCGGCCATCAAACCGTGCGTTGCGCCGCTGAAGCGGCCATCGGTCACGAGTGCGACGGAGGCTCCCAATCCCTCGCCTACGATTGCTCCCGTAACGCTGAGCATTTCTCGCATGCCGGGTCCACCCTTCGGACCTTCGTATCGAATCACCACGACATCGCCGGAATGAATTTGTTTGCTCGTCACGGCTGCCATCGCGTCTTCCTCGGATTCAAAAACGCGCGCCGGACCGCGGTGCTCGAGCCGTTCGTGCCCACTGATTTTGGCCACACAACCCTCGGGAGCGATATTTCCTTTTAGGATGACAAGGCCTCCGGTTTTCTTCAAAGGACTCTCGACTGGCACAATGACCGCCTGTCCGGCGCCCTCTATAGCTCGCTCGCTCTCCGCTTCCACCGAAAATCCGCTCACGGTGTTCGCCTGCGGATGAAGATGCTTTCCTTTCAATAGGCGCTGCGCCAGCAGGCGCACTCCGCCGGCGCGGTGCATATCGGCCGCGACAAATCGTCCGGAAGGTTTCAGGTCGGCCAGCAGAGGAGTACGCTCGCTCACGGTTTGGAAATCATCGATCTGCAAATCGATTCCGGCTTCGCGCGCGATTGCGAGCAGATGCAGAACGGCGTTGGTCGAGCCGCCGGTCGCGGCCACGGATGCAATTGCATTTTCAAATGCTTCGCGGGTCAAAATGTCGCGCGGGCGAATGCCCTTTTGCAGCAGGTCCATAACAACCTTGCCGCAATCGAAACAGACTTGATCTTTCTGCGGATCCATCGCAGGCACGCTGTTGAAGCCCATCGGAGAGAGCCCGATCATCTCCATCACAGTCGACATGGTGTTCGCGGTGTACTGTCCGCCGCAAGCACCCGCACCGGGACACGCCACGTCTTCCAGATCCTGCAATTCTTTGTCGGTTATTTTGCCGGCGGCATTGGCGCCTACTGCTTCGAAAACATCCTGAATGGTTACGTCCTTCCCCTTATAGATTCCGGCCGCGATGGTTCCACCGTAGAGGACCAGCCCAGGAATTTCCATGCGAGCCAGTGCCATGGCCGCGGCGGGAATTGTCTTGTCGCACCCCACGACGCACACCACTGCGTCGAACAATTGCCCGCGGCAGACGAGTTCGATTGAATCGGCAATCAGTTCGCGGCTCACTAGCGAAGCTCGCATTCCTTCGGTGCCCATGGTCTCTCCGTCGGAAATCGCGATGGTGTTGAATTCCATCGGAGTCCCTCCCGACGCGCGAATGCCCTCTTTCACTTTCGCCGAAAGCCGCCGCAGGTGAAAGTTGCACGGCATGGTTTCGATCCAAGTGTTGGCCACGCCGATCAACGGCTTGCGCAGATCATCGTCGGTAAAGCCGATAGCTTTGAACATGGAGCGCGCCGGCGCCCGGTCGCGTCCGTCAGTTATTCCGCGGCTGCGATGCTTAAGATCCATGCTGGAAGATTACAACGAAGAATAATAATTAATAAGGAGTGAGCAGCGAGGCTTTCGCAAAAACGGGAACCCGCGGCTGGGATATGCCAGGAGGCCGCATTCCAACTGCAGGTTCCCAATGCATGACGCTTACCCAGGGAGCGTTCATGCTGCTGACACTTGCCCAAAAGAGTCCCGAAATCTACGCTAATGCCGCGCGCACAGACTGCTGTGCACCCGTTTCCGAAGCAGGCGGATGCGGCGCCCATGCTCCTGGTTCATACTCCCGCAGAGCCGAAGTAGAACGGACGTCGATCACATCCACAATCGCATTCCACTCGCGGTAAAGCTGGCCGCTCTGCTTGTGCGAGAGCGCGAGCATCATGGTGACCGCATAGTTGTGCCCGGCATATTCCGCATGCACCGACGTGAGATCGATCCCCCGCCGCGAAACAGCGTTTAGAATGCGCATCAACGCTCCCTGCGCATTGCGATAGCGAATGTGAAACACTTGCATGGTGGAACTCCTCAAACAAATGTTGCGATTTTGCGATTCGTCCAATTACTCAATGTCCTCGTAAACCATCTCCGACAACGCCGCTCCCGCTGGAACCATTGGGTACACGTTCGCCTCAGGATGGCAATCAAATACCAGCAACTCTGGTTCTGGCGAACGCAGAAAGCTCTCGATAAGATCTGCCGTCTCGGCTGACACCGGAAACTCCCCCATGGCCGCCTCATTCAGCCGCCATCCGCGAATCTTGTAGGCCTTCGCGATCTCCACAAAATCGGGATTGTCACTCAAGTCAGTCTCGGCATAATTGCGCGCGTAGAAAAGCTGCTGCCATTGCCGCACCATGCCCAGGTATTTGTTGTCTACGATCACCATTTTGATTGGCAGGCCGAGCCGATGCACGGTGGCCAGTTCCTGGATGTTCATCTGAAATCCGCCATCGCCGGAAACGCAAAGCACACACGTCTCGGGCTTCGCCAGCTGCACACCGACAGCGGCAGGAAGAGCAAAACCCATCGCTCCCAATCCGCCGGAAGTAATGAATCCACGCGCCGAGGACGATCGATAGCGTTGCGCCGCCCACATCTGATGCTGGCCCACGTCGGCAATGATGACGTTGTCCTCGGGCAGGCGGCTGAAAAGTTCGTCGAGAAAACGAATCGTCGGTTGCGCCAGCCCCCGCGGATCAGTTTCCGCTCGCTCCGCCCCACAAGCCACTGTCCGCCAGGCACTCCAGTCGGGCAGGGAAGTCGTTTCTCCGGCGCGGATAAGAAGTTTCCTCAACTCGGCGTGAAACGCA
>Ga0307474_10001695_pt1 | contig 15954 bp, 12 predicted proteins | sample atmos_gasesECM1C_2_FD_203312 | JGI IMG/M metagenome (GOLD analysis project Ga0307474, IMG submission 203312) | Hardwood forest soil microbial communities from Morgan-Monroe State Forest, Indiana, United States - atmos_gasesECM1C_05 | ecosystem: Environmental > Terrestrial > Soil > Temperate... | reverse complement strand
CCGAAGGCTTGATCGCATGTCGCGCCAAATCCAACGGCTCGAGCGCGATGTGTCTATCGCGACCGAAACGCTCGCGCTGTTCGTTCGCTTCTGGCTCACGGTCACGCCGCAGCTCCCGGCAGACGCGCAGGCAGCCGCCCAGGCCAAGGGAAGGGAACGATTTGAGGGCTTCGTGGAGGCTTTGGGCCGACGCCTAGCGCAGGGACGTACGCTGCTGCACGACATTCCCCGCGACATTGATCCGTCTCGAGCTCAGCGCGATGATGACCCCGGCGTCGATGCACCCGCCGCGCAGGGCGACGAGGTCGCCTGAGGCAGGAGGAGATCGGGCCTCTCTCCAATAGCTCGATCACCACACCTATGACACCCTTGGAGGTCTGGCTTCGCGGAAAGTCGCCGGTGCCGGAACGGAAACGTTCGGCATTCGATACGATTGGCCGATTAACGGTCCATACAGTTGTCTCGGAGCTTTCACGCTGAGTTATCTCGGCCAGACCAACCAGATCACCAGCGCCAACTAGCCAATGCTAGCCTTTCTACGACCTTAAGCTATCTTCCGGAGATCGGCGGTTATCCGGCATCAGCAATGTCGGGCTAGCGACGGCGCAATATTCGAACCTACAGCTATACGACGGCCGAAAAATTCCAGGCAGTGGTTGTGTTTTGTCACGCCAACAACATACGATATCTGGGTGCTATCGCGGAATTTCGAGCAGTAGGGCGACGAGCTCGCGCGCGACCTTCGCAAGGCGCAAGATAGAAATTCCAGCAGAGGCCGACTTGGTGGATGAGGCCCTTTCCTTCATCCGTAAGATTGTTGCGCCGTGATGCCCGCCTTCTTGAATTCGGAGGCGCGAATCATACCCGACAATATGTATCACGGACATTCTGGCCCTTCATCGGTGCCTTCCACCCCACGGGACCCATATTACTTACGCTTGCACAACCGGAAACCCGGCGAGCAGACGAGCTCACGTAGCGCCAGAGGTTGTCCGTCCATGCTCTCTTAGATAGGCGCCTCGTTTGATGGCACCCGCAAAAGTAGAGTACGGCCCGAGTCGTTCAGATGCCATTATGAAATTTCTCCCACCAGTGGAATTGAATTGCCACTATCAACCAGTGCGATTTCGAGCAGTTAGTCGCCGGCACGGAGGGTGAGGGTGACGTTGATCTTGATTATCTCCGCCACGCCCGCTTAGATAGCATCGTTTATCAAAGACACTTACTAGCAGCGCATCTGTTTGTTTGCCGTATGGGCCCCGAGATCAGCCCATGGAGTCGATTTTGTGAATGAAGACCAGCCAGTGATCAAAGCGCAACAACTATCCTGCTCGCGCAAGCTTCGATCTGGCGTGGGAGCGCTACTACATGGCTGGCGAGGAGGAGACCATATCGAAGGAAGTCCGACGAGGCGAACTTGCGAGTTTTCTTGTCGAATTGTTTGAAGAGTGGAGTCACGAACGAAGAGGCCCCAGCCGCACGCGGCGTGCTTCACTTAATCGCATTGTCGCCTGGGTCGGTGGAAATCGCTGATGGCTGTGTGCCGCGAAGCCAAATCGACGCGAGCCTTGAGGAAGCTCGTTCTGCTCCGAGCCGCTGGACTTGCGTCGTCATGCGTACGACGCGAGTCGCCGCACTCGCTCTGGCGGCCAACCAGAAAACTCGCGCTTCGATGATCAGAAACATCGCGCTCGATACTCTTTTTCAAATCCTGGTTGTGGCGGAGCAGGGGAGCTTTCACAAGGCGGCATCGCTGCTGGGCGTCAAGACCTCGACACTCAGCAGGCGGATCCACGAGCTAGAGGCTCGCATCGGAGTCTCGCTGTTCCAACGGCATCGCCACGGCGTCCGTCCGACCGACGCGGGCCGGATCTTCTTCGAGAAGATGCAGCGTATCGAGTCCGATCTCGACTCGGTTCTCGTTAACGCCCGAGCCGCCGGCCGCGGCGAATCCGGCTGGCTTCGCATCGGCCTTTACGTGTCGCTGTCGACCGGCCCCCTCCGCGACGCGCTTCTGGCCTACGCGGAGCGCTTCCCCGATGTCGAAATCAGCGTCGTTGACGAAAGCCGGGGCAACCTGATGGAGCGGCTCAATAGCGGCGCTCTCGATATCGTCATCGTCAACGGCCAGGTCAGGTACGGCGCGCACGACATCCTGCCGCTCTGGAACGAGGATATCCTAATCGCCATGCCGGACGGCCATCCTCTCTCCCAGCAGGACACCGTCACATGGGACGATCTCCGCCACGAGCGCATCCTGTTCTCTAGCCGCGATCCTGGACCGGAGTTGCACAATGCCCTTGTCGCGGGCCTGAACGGGGCTGGTGTCCTGCCGACCATCCTGCAAACCAGCGCCGACCGCGACACCGTCATCGGCTTCGTCGCCTTGCGCCGATCCGTCACCTTGCTCTACGCCTCCAGCGCCGGCGTCGTTCACCCCGGCGTCATCTATCGGAAGCTATCCGGCCCACACCGCACGCTGCCGGTCCGGTCCATCGCCTGCTGGCATGGCCGCAACGACAATCCGGCGCTCCGGCAATTCCTGAGCCTGCTGCGCGACGAATATTGAGACTTCGGCACAATATTGCCTTCGCGAGAGCCCGGTCCGTCGCCATAAACCGCGCCGGCATCGGCGCGGCCAGCTTTGCCGGATCGATCGCCTGGCCGCTTTCCGCCGCCAGGACTTCCGCATAAGCCATGAGATCGCGATGCGCCTGCGCCGGAAGCTCGACCGTGAGCTTGACGGGCTTGCCGTCGGGAAGCGGACCGAGCTTCAGCTAGGTCATATGTTGCGCTCCGTCAGCCCTTGTAGGGCACAAAGACCAGATCGCGGTTGACAACCACCCGCACCGGGAAGCTCGGCCGGATGGTCAAGGTCCGCTGCACATTGAGCTGACGGCTGACCAGTGTCTGTCCGGTCTGGTTGACGGTGTTCTCGGTGCCGGTGCGGAGCGCCTCGACGACGGCGTTGTTGCTGTTGAGCACGAGTTCGCTCGAGATACCCAGCAGCGTCGAAATCGCTGCCGCCTTGAGAAGATTGCCCCGATGATAGTCGACATCGTCCTCGAGCCCCGCATAGCCCGTGCTGTCTGCTCCCGACTGATTCAAATCGTTGTGAGCCGGCTCGAACGAACCTCATTGAGTGAGACAATTGAGTCGCCAGAGAAGGTGGCTGCGGACGCATAGGGAATTTCCCCGATGTACTGTCGACCGTAGCTTTTGACCGTAGGTTTCGGTCGATCGCATAAAAACGCATGCGAGCGCGGTACAGATGAGGGAATGTCCGCTCGCCACCGCAGGGGTGCAAGCGCCTGGGTGTGCAGGCTGACGTCGTCTCACGGAGAAGGGCACCGGTGTAAGTTATAGCTGTCCCTAGGCTGAAGTAACGCGCGGAGCACCAAACGCTACATTCGTAGCATCGAAAGCAACAACCGGAGCTCCCGCGGGCAAGGGGGCCCCTTTAACTCGATGGTGTCTCATGCACATAAGTGAGACAAGTGCTGGCACAGCGAGTCGGCGAGTGAGACAGCGAGTCACCAGAAGCGTGAAGATTGTCGTTGAAGATTCGCAGTGGACAGGCCGCACAGGCGTAAGCGCGCCGCGCAAGTCACCTGATGGATCACGCTGAGCGCGCCCCGTCGCTATCCCATACCGAAATACTTGCGCAGAGATCTGCCGGGCACGGTGGGTCGTTCCCGCCGTACCGGAGGTGCTTAACGTCAGATTTCGATTGAAGAGAGGATCTGGCGGATGGCCAGAGGATGTTGGTATCAGCCCCCCGGCCCAAGAGCTCGCGTCGATCAAGCAGTGCGTCTGCCCCGGTTCGGCATGCCGCCCAGTGCGATGATGTCGGCGCTCAACTGCTCGACGGTCGTGCGGTGCCGCATCGCGGTTTGTCGAATGAGCGTGAACGCGTCATCTTCGCAGAGGCCGTGGCTGCGCATCAGCTGCAACACGGCGCCGAACACCACACGACGGGCGCGGATCCGGTCCTCGAGTTTCTCGACGTGGGTGGCCTCGTCGCTGCGCCGCTGGGCGCAATCGAAGGCGACCACTAGGGCCGTATAGAGGCCGGCCGAGCGTAGCGGCTTGATCAGGAACGAGGCAGGTTGCAGATCAAGCAGCCATTTCAGTCGGCTTGGGGTCTCGGTGCCGATCAAGGCGATCACCGGCACGCTGGTCTTCAGCTGCGGGGCGCTGTCGGACTTGATCGGGATGCTATCCGCGTCGAGGACGATCACGTCGATCCCGGTGCTCGGGACCACCAGAGCTTCCGGATCGGTCCCGGTGACGGACATGCCGAGCCGGCCGAGCTGCCGCCGCAGGATGGTCAGGTCCCGCTCGTCCCGCATGATCGTCAGCGCGTGCCGACCGCGCACGGAGAAAGGCGATGGTCTCGTCATTTCACGACACGCAGATGCGTTGGCCAGCTCGCCGTCGCATCCCTTTGTTTGTCCGGCTTGGCGCCGAGTGAATCGAAATCGAGATTGGAGAGATAGGGATCAGGACGTTCCGGCGCGTCAGCCTCCCAGAAGATCTCGAACTGACAGCCGTCCACCGAGCGGGCGAGCCGCGGCGTGAGGAAGCAATGATTATTGTCGGGATCGACCCAGACCGGTCCTTGCGGGGACTCGTAGGGGTCGTTAGCGGCGGCGCGCCGCACCGCGGCGACATCGGATGAACCAGCGCGGCGGATTGCACGCGCCAGCAGCATGATGCAGACATAGGTCGATTGGCTGTCCACGGAGACATGGCTGTCGCTGCCGTGGCGCGCCTTCCAGCGCGTGACGAAAGCCCGGTTCGCCGCGCCATCGATGCTCTCGAAATAGGCCGACGAGGTAATGCACCCGACCGAAGCCGCTGGCCCAATCATCTCCAGCTCTGGTTCGCACAGGCTGCAGCTCAGCATGGGAATGGAAATTTCGGCACGCACCGAAGCCGCATGAAGGGCGCGCATGAAGGCGTAGCTGGACTCCCCGACCAGCGTATTGAAGACGGCCGGCGGCTTGCGGTCGATGATTTCGGTTACGATGTGATCGACCGAGGTATCGCCGAGCTCCAACAACCGTTCGGCGAGCAGGCGCCCGCCCGCCGAGGCGACGAGCTCGCGCAGCACGCGATTGGTTTCCCAGGTCCATACATAGTTCGAACCGGCACAGAACACGTCGATTGCGATGTGTTCCAGCATGTGCCGCACCAGCGGCACCACCGTGTGGTTCGGTGCCGCCCCGACATAGATTACATTGTCGCTGCTCTCAAAGCCTTCATAGCGCGCGGGATGCCAGAGCAGGCGCTCGGTGCGCTCGACGATCGGAATAACCTGCTTGCGTGAGGCCGATGTGTAGCAGCCGACAATGTGCTCGACGCCTTCGCTGCGGATGAGATCCTCGCATGCGGCGTGATAGGCCGGGACGACCCCACCGGGATCGCGCAAATGCGGGGTGAAGGTGAAGTCGAACACCTCGCTCTGATTGACCTCTTCGACGGCCATCAAGGCGCTCTTTTCCATCTCGCGCCCCATCATGGCGTAGGGGCCCGATCGGGAGAAGACCAGGCCGAGTGGGATGGAGGGTTTTGTCATTCGAAGGTCCGAAAGCCTTTCACCCATCTCATCGCAAGCGTATCGATCCATTATCTTGTTTGACGATGCACGCTTGCGCGCCAATTGGGCAGCGTCCGCTAAAAAAAGCGGCGGGCATCACATTGACAAGCCCAGCGACACTAAGACACAATGCCCTCTCAGGTAAATACGTGTGAAACGAAAGAGTCCCGCGCAGCCGACGACGTCTGGGTGACGACCTCCGAAATTTCGTTCTGGCACGTAAGCCGACGCGACCATCGATAGCCAAGGCAGTGAAGCCATTCGAGGCCCTCGCAGGCCACGGGTGGCTTTTTTCGTTTGTCTGCCGAATGGTAAGGAACGGGTGAAGCATGGCAGTTCGCCTCCCGACACACGAGCAGATCAATGGTCTTGCGTCTGACTTCGGGCTCGTTCTCACCGTGGATGAGATTGCTGCCTTTCGGCAGGCGTTCAAGGGGCCGCTTTCCTCCTATGGCCGGCTTGATGAACTGGTCGCGCCTAGCCTGGCGCCGGTGCCGCCGCGCTCGCCGGGCTATCGACCGCCGCCATCCGAAAATCCCTACGGCGCCTGGTACTGGAAGACGGATATCAGAAGTGGCGGCGAGGGACTTCTGAGCGGCAAGAAGGTCGCGATCAAGGACAACATCTGCGTTGCGGGCGTGCCGATGATGAACGGCTCGGCCTTACTCGAAGGCTACGTGCCGGAATTCGACGCTACCGTGGTGACGCGCATTCTCGAAGGCGGGGGCACGATTGCTGGCAAGGCCGCCTGCGAGGATCTCTGCTTTTCAGGCGCAAGCCACACCTGCGCAACAGGCATAATCCGCAATCCGCATAATCCAGCCCACAGTGCCGGCGGCTCCTCCGGCGGAAGTGCCGCGCTGGTTGCCGCAGGCGAAGTGCCGATGGCGCTCGGCGGCGACCAGGGCGGCTCGATCCGCACGCCCTCGAGCTGGTGCGGTGTCTACGGACTGAAGCCGACCTGGGGCCTGGTACCGACCACGGGCTCGATGCCGATCAGCTATTCCGTCGATCATTGCGGACCAATATGCGCTTCAGTCGAAGACGTCGCACGTCTCTTGACCGTAATCGCCGGCCATGACGCCTGGGACACGCGAACGATCGCAGCGCGGACCGCCGATTATATGGGTGCTCTGGCAAAACCCGCGCGGGGCTTGCGCATCGGCATCCTGCGCGAGGGCTTTGGCCATCCCGAAAGCGATCCCGCGGTCAGTGAGAAGGTCAGGCAGACGCTCGCGCAACTGGCCAGGGGCGGTGTCGAAAGCGCGGATGTCTCAGTGCCTTGGCATCTCGACGGGCCGCATGTCTGGAGCGGTGTGATCCTCGAAGGCGCGGCCGAGATGATGCTCAAGGGATATGGGGTCGGCAACAATGTGCAAGGCTACTATCCCGTCTCGATGCAGGAAGCGCTCGCGCGCGGCATGGGAAGCCGCATCAACGACGTCTCACCCACTGTCAAACTGGTGCTGATGCTCGGCGAATACATGCATCGCAACTATCACGGGCGCTATCATTCGAAGGCGCAGAACCTGCGTGTCCTGCTGCGCCGCGCCTATGACGAAGCCCTGGAGAAGTTCGACGTGCTGGCCATGCCGACCATTCCGTTCACGGCAACTCCGATCCCGTCGGCCGATGCACCGCTGAACATGATCATCGATGTCGCGCTCAACATGCAGGCAAACACCTGCTCGTTCGATGTAACGGGCCATCCTGCCTTCACCGTGCCTTGCGGACGGGTCAATGGTCTGCCTGTCGGGCTGATGCTGATCGGCCGGCATTTTGAAGAGCCAACCCTGATCCGACTTGCCCAGGCCATCGAGGCGAGCGGTGACTGGATGCTGAACTAGCGGACGAGACTAAGTGACGTTTCGATGAAAATCGTTTCGCTCGGCGCATACGGCGAAATTCAGGCACTGGCGTGCGATTTGCACGGAACTTGGGACGGAAAATGAGCGTGGAGGGCTTGAGGCAATGACGATCAATCGCAGGACGGCTTTGAAGGGCATGGCGGCAACCGCGGCGGCCGGGATGTTTTCCTCGCCCGCTTGGGCGGAGGATCCGATCAGTGTCGCCAGCATCCATGACCTGTCCGGTGGGCTCGATATCTACGGCAAGCCGATGGTCGACGCGCTCACGCTCGCCATCGAAGAGGCCAATGCTGCGGGCGGGTTGCTGGGGCGCCAGCTCAAGCTGGTCAACTATGACACCCAGTCGAATATGCAGCTCTACACCCAGTTTGCGCAGCAGGCGGCGCTGAAGGACAAGGTCGCTGTCGTACATGGTGGCATCACCTCGGCCTCGCGCGAGGTGATCCGTCCCGTCCTTGACCGTTTCAAGACGCTCTATTTCTACAACACGCAGTATGAGGGTGGCGTCTGCGACCGCAACCAGTTCGACACAGGCGTGACGCCGGCGCAGACCGTAGAAAAGCTTGTGCCCTATGCAATGAAGAAATGGGGCAAGAAGGTGTACGTGGTCGCGGCCGACTACAATTACGGCCAGATCACTTCGCAATGGGTGAAGAAATACGTCATGGAAAATGGCGGCGAGGTGTCCTCGATCGATTTCTTCCCGCTCGACGTCACGAATTTCGGCCCGACCATTTCCAAAATCCAGGCGGCAAAGCCCGACTTTGTCTGGTCAGCCCTGGTCGGCGGCGCGCATATCTCCTTCTACCGGCAATGGGCGGCGGCCGGCATGCGCGCGAGCATCCCGATGGCGTCGACGACGTTCGCAGTTGGCAATGAGCACATCGTGCTCTCGCCGGAGGAATGCAACGGTATGTTAGTCTGCTACAATTATTTCCAGGACCTGAAGAATCCCGTCAACGAAGCCTTCGTGGCGAGCTTCCACAAGCGCTTCGGCGCCGATTATCCCAATATCACCGAGCTTGCGATGGGCACCTATCAGGGCTTCCGCCTGTGGACCGAAGGGGTGAAGAAGGCGGGAAGCGTCGACCGCATGAAGGTGATCGAAGCGTTGGAGACGGGAATCAGCATCGATGCGCCCTCCGGCAAGGTGACCATCGATCCGCCGACGCATCATTGCGTGCTTGACGTTCACATCGCCGAAGTCAGTGACAAGAAGCTCAAGGTGCTTGAGGATTTTGCACAGCAGAAACCGGCGGACACGGCTGCGGTCTGCGACCTCATCAAGAACCCGAACGACAATCAGCAATATGTGATCAAGATCTGAGGAGATAGGGACTAGCCTTCCGGCTCTCTGCTCTTGGGACGTCCTTAAGAGTTTGGCAATAGGAAAGGTCCACGTGGATCTCGTTGCTCTCCTGGCAATCCAAGTCCTTTATGCTATTGCGAGCTTGGCGCTAATCAGCGTCGGGCTCGCGATCATCTTCGGCATGATGCGGGTGATCAATCTCGCCCACGGCGAGTTCCTGATGCTGGGTGGGTATGCGGCGATCGTCGCGACCAACTACGGCATCAGTATCTGGCTTTCGATGCTGCTGGTGGCGCCTACCGTGGTGGGGATTATCGGCGTTGTCGTCGAACGCACCATCATCCGTTTCCTCTATGGCCGCATGATCGACACCATGCTCGCCACCTGGGGCTTGAGCCTGCTCTTGGTCGGATTGACCACGGCGATCTTCGGCAACACGACGGTGGGCATCTCGGCGCCGCTCGGCAGCATCCAGATCGGAGCCTATCGCATCAGCGCCTACACGCTATTCGTGATCGCCGTGGCCATGGTGGTGCTCGGCGCGATTTTCGCGGTGATGCGCTGGACGCGGCTCGGCCTGATCGCGCGGGGCACCATGCAGAACGCCAACATGGCAGCGGCGCTTGGCGTCAATCCCCCGCGCGTGTATGCCGTCACTTTCGGTGTTGGCGCCGCGCTCTCGGGCCTTGCCGGTGCGGTACTTGCGCCGGTCTCCGGCGTGTTCCCGACTATTGGCGTCGCCTATGTGGCGAAATCCTTCATCACCGTGATCGGCGGCGGCGCGGCGATCCTGAGCGGTACCGTTTCCGCGTCCACCCTGTTCGGTGCGATCAACCAGATCGCGACCTTTGTCACCACACCGGTGTTTGGCGAGGTTGCATTGCTTGCAGCCGCGATCGTCCTGATCCGGCTCCTGCCGCAAGGCATCACCGGCCGCTTCTTTCGGAGAGGGCTGTGAACGGCCGTACACTCAACCTGTTGGGCCTCGTGCTGGTCGGCATTATCGGCCTCGCCGTCATGTGGCTGACGCCGCGCCTCGCCGAGCTCGACACAGTGCTCGATCTCACGGTCTATATGATCATGGCGATCCTGGCGCTCAGTCTTGCCTTGATCTGGGGCTATGGAGGCATTCTCTGCTTCGGGCAATCGGCCTTCTTCGGCCTTGGCGCCTATACCTACGCGATTGCGATGTTCAATATCGGCGAGAGCACGGTGCCTTTCCTGCTGGCGATCATCCTGCCGGCCGCCTTCGCCGCGCTGCTCGGCTATTTCATGTTCTACGGCCGGATCAGCGACGTCTATCTCGGCGTCATTACGCTCACCGTAACGCTGATCCTGTTCAATTCGGTGAACTCCACCGCAGGGCCCGAATTCCATATCGGCGCCGCGCGGCTCGGCGGCTTCAACGGCATCCCCGGAATTCCTCCGCTGAATTGGCCGTTCAACAAGAACGCGCCGATCGATCTGGAGGGGATGTTCTATCTCTCGACCGGTGCGCTGCTTCTCACATATTTCGGATTGCGCCTGCTGTTGGCGAGCCAGTTCGGTCGCATCATCATAGGCATTCGCGAGAACGAGCGGCGCGCCGAACTGCTCGGTTACGATCCGCGCGCCTATAAGCTCGGTACCTTCACGATCGGCGGCGCGCTGGCGGGCTTCGCCGGCTGCCTGTTCGCCAATTGGGGTAACTTTGTCAGCCCGACCATCTTCGGGCTCGCGCAATCCGCGCAGATCATCATCTGGGTGATTGTCGGCGGACGCGGCACGCTGATCGGCCCTGTGATCGGCTGCATCGGGATTCAGTGGCTGAGCGCGGCCTTGGGCGCGAACCAGCCGAGCGGTGGCTCAGATCTCTGGTCGAAGATCTTCGCCAATGCGCCGCTGATCCTCGGCGTCATTCTCATCGCTTTTGTGCTGTTGGTGCCGAAGGGATTGGTGCCCACCCTCGGCGATCTCGGGCAAATGCTGCTGCACGCGCGGCGCGATCGCAAGCAGCGCAGCCTCTCGCCGCAACAGGCGGAGTAGGGCGATGACGGCGCCACTGCTTCAGACCCACGATCTCTCCATGCACTTTGGCGGTGTCAAGGCCGTCAACAACGTCAACTTCACGCTCGCTGAAGGCGAGCTGCGCTGCCTGATCGGCCCGAACGGTGCTGGCAAGAGCACCTTCTTCAAGATGCTGACTGGTCAGCTAGAGCCGAGCTACGGAGAGGTGCTGTTTCGCGGCAAGGACATTTCGCACGCCCATGCCCACGAGATCGCACGCATGGGTATCGGCATCAAGACCCAGGTGCCCAGCGTGTTCGACGGTCTGTCGGTCCGCGACAATATCTGGCTCGCGTCAAGCCGCCTGCATTCCGGCGAGCGCGCGCGACGCCTGGTCGACGAGATGCTGGAGCGAATCGGGCTTACGCATGCGGCGGACCGCATTGTCGGCCAGCTTGCACATGGCCAGCGTCAGTGGGTCGAGCTCGGGCTCGTGCTGTCGACCGATCCGGAGCTCATCTTGCTCGACGAGCCGGCCGCCGGCATGACGCATGAGGAGGTCCAAAAGACCGCCGAGCTCGTGCGCGAGATCAACCGCACCAAGGCGCTGATCGTGGTCGAGCACGACATGCAGTTCATCCGCATGATCGCCAAGCAGGTGACGGTCTTCAACCGCGGCAGCATCCTGGTGGAGGACGCTGTCGAGAATATCCTGCGCAACCCCCTGGTGCGCGACATCTATCTCGGCAAGCAGGCCGCCGCATGATGCTGGATGTACAAGGACTCCGCACGGGCTACGGCCGCATTCCGATCCTCAACGGGATCGGATTTGCGGTCAACGAAGGGGAGTTTGTCGGCATTCTCGGCCATAATGGGATGGGCAAGACCACCTTGTTGCGTGCGCTGATGGGCTTTCTTCCGGCGACCGGCGGGTCCGTGCAGTTTGCCGGCGTCGACGTGACCGCGCTCGAGCCCTATCGGCGGGCCCGACTCGGTCTTGGTTATGTGCCGCAGGGGCGCGAGATTTTTCCCGGCCTGTCGGTCTACGACAATCTGCGCATGGGCTGCAGCAAGCAGGCTGGCGCAAGCGAGACCGAGACGATCGGGGCGGTGCTGGAGGAATTTCCGCGCCTGAAAGTCCTGCTTGATCGGGCCGGCAGCGCGCTGTCCGGCGGCGAGCAGCAGTTGCTGGCGATTGCGCGCTGCCTGTGTGGCAAGCCGCGGCTCATTCTGCTTGACGAGCCAACCGAGGGCATCCAGCCCTCGATCATCGACGAAATCGTCGAGACGCTGCTGCGGCTGCGCGAGAGCGGTCTCACCATGATCCTGGTCGAGCAGAATCTCGACTTCATTGCCGCGCTGTCGCAGCGGATTCTCGTCATCCAGAAAGGCAGGATCACGCAGGAAGTGAGTCCGGACAATCTCCACAATGCGAGCCTGGTTGGGGAGTTTATCGGCATCACGGCCTAGGATCGATTAACCGAGCAACAACGAAAAGGGAGAACAGCCATGGCAGTCAGACGACCCACACTCGATCAGCTGCGCAACGTTGCCGAGGATCTCGGGATGCACATGAGTGATGCGGAGCTCAAATCCTACGACGCCCTGATGCAGGCGAACTACCTGGCTTACGACGCCGTCGATGCGATGGCCGATTACGTGCCTGCGGTGAAATATCCGCGCACGCCCGGATACCGGCCCGAAGGCGAGGAGAACAAGTACAACGCCTGGTACGTCAAGACCGAGATCAAGGGCGCCCCGAACGGCAAGCTTGCCGGCAAGAAGATTGCGCTCAAGGACAACATCTCCCTTGCCGGCGTACCCATGATGAATGGCGCGTCTACGCTGGAGGGCTATGTACCAGACACCGACGCCACCATCGTGACGCGCATGCTGGATGCCGGGGGCACCATCGTCGGCAAGGTGCATTGCGAGTATTTCTGCTTCTCCGGCGGCAGCCACACCTGCGCGGCCGGGCCGGTTCACAACCCGCACAAGATGGGTTACTCCGCCGGCGGCTCATCCTCGGGTAGCGCGGTCGTGGTCGCACTCGGCGAAGCTGACATGGCGATCGGCGGCGATCAGGGCGGCTCGATCCGGATCCCCTCGTCCTTCAGCGGCATTTACGGGATGAAGCCGACTTATGGACTTGTTCCCTATACCGGCGTGATGCCGATCGAGCTCACGCTCGATCATACAGGTCCGATGACGCGCACCGTGCGCGACAATGCGCTGCTCCTGGAAGTCCTCGCGGGCCCGGACGGGCTCGACCCGCGCCAGGGCGCGCCAAAAGTCTCGAGCTACACCGAGGCCCTCGGTGGTGGTGCAAGAGGTCTCCGCATCGGCGTGGTGCGGGAAGGCTTTGGCCATGCGAGCTCCGAGCCCGAGGTCGACGCCAAGGTCAAGGCCGGGGCCGATCTCTTCAAGAAGCTGGGAGCTACGGTTGAGGAAATCGCAGTGCCGATGCATCTCGTCGCGCCGGCTATCTGGCTGCCGATCGCCGCCGAAGGCGCCACCGAGTTCATGATGAAGGGTAACGGCATGGGCACCAATTGGCGCGGCCTCTACAACACCACGCTGCTCGATGCCCATTCCGCCTGGAAGAACCGTGCCGATGAGCTGTCGGACAGCCTCAAGATCACGATGATGCTCGGCCAATATTTCACCAAGCACTATCGCGGTCATTTCTATGCCAAGGCGCAGAACCTCAATCGCAAACTGCGCGCGGCCTATGATGCAGCCCTCTCCAGCTTCGACCTGCTGCTGATGCCGACCTTGCCGATGACGGCAACACCGCTGCCGCCGGCCGACGCACCCCGGGAGCTCTATATCCAGCGCGCTTTCGAGATGGTGCCGAACACCGCGCCCTTCAACGCCAGCGGACATCCGGCCATGAGCCTGCCCTGCGGCATGAGCAATGGCTTGCCAATCGGGTTGATGCTGATCGGCAAATATTATGACGAGCCGACCATCTATCGCGCTGCCGCGGCGTTCGAGGGCGCTGGCGATTGGACCAGGATGTAGTCGCATCGAGCGGCCGGTGCAAACACAGCGCCGGCCGCTCCCTTACCCAACGGAGGCGTCGATGGATCTCGGGCTTATGGGGAAGAGCGTGCTGGTGACCGGTGGCAGCAAGGGCATTGGGCACGCGATCGCCAAACTCTTCGCCGATGAAGGCGCGAATGTCGCGATTTGCGCCCGCAATGCCGATGATGTCGGCGCTGCCGTGAAATCCTTGACGGCGAAAGGCGTGAAGGCGTCGGGGAAGGCGGTTGACGTTGCCGATCCGACGGCGTTGAAAGCCTGGATCGAGAGTGCGGCCGGCGAGCTCGGCGGCATCGACACCATCGTCTGCAATGTCAGCGCGCTTGCAGTCGGCGATACGCCGGAGACCTGGGAGAAATCCTTTCGCACCGACATGATGCACACCGTCAACGCTGTAACGGCGGCGATGCCTTATCTGGAGAAATCCAAATCGGCGTCGGTCATCATTATTTCGAGCGTCTCCGGCTTCGAGGTGGATTTTGCCGCCGGCTCCTACGGCGCGATCAAGGCGGCTTTGATCCATTACTCCAAGGGCCTCAGCAACCAGCTGGTCGCAAAGGGTATTCGAGTCAATGTCGTGTCGCCGGGTAACACCTATTTCGAAGGAGGTATCTGGCAGAACATCGAGCGCGGCAATCCCGATCTGTTCAAGACAGCGATGTCGCTCAACCCGACGGGCCGGATGGGAACGGCGGAGGAAGTCGCAGCGGGAGTCGTTTTTCTGGCAAGCCCGAGGGCGAGCCGGATCTCCGGGACCAACCTGATTATCGATGGCGCGCTAACGAGAGCTGTTTAGCTGTCCAGCTCGGATCGGAACAATCCCACTTCCGGCGTATGCACGCCGGCCTGTCAATCGGCCTGACCTAGTCAGTTGCGCGCCAGCACTTCGACGCGCCAAGCACGGGGTGATGGAAATATTTGGAAATGAATAGCCACGATCAACGAGGGCGATTTCGAGGAGTTAGTCGCTGGCACGCAGGGTGAGGGCGACGTTGATCTTGATCATCTCCACCACGCCCGCTTAGATAGCACCGTTTATCAAAGACACTTACTAGCGGCGCGTCTTTGTTTGCCGTATGGGCCGCGAGATCAGCCCATGGAGTCGATTTTATGAATGAAAGACCAGCCGGCCGCCGGGAAGCGGAACGAGCTTCAGCTGGGTCATAAGTTGCGCTCCGTCAGCCCTTATAGGGCACAAAGACCAGATCGCGGTTGACAACCACCCGTACCGGGAAGCCCGGCCGGATGGTCAAGGTCGGCTGCACATTGAGCTGACGGCTGACCAGTGTCTGTCCGGTCTGGTTGACGGTGCTCTCAGTGCCGGTGCGGAGCGCCTCGACGACGGCGTTGTTGCTGTTGAGCACGAGTTCGCTCGAGATACCCAGCAGCGTCGAAATCGCGGCCGCCTTGAGAAGATTGCCCCAATGATAGTCGACATCGTCCTCGAGCCCGGCATAGCCCGCGCTGTCTGCTCCCGGCTGATGCTCCAGCACGATGGACGAGCCGTTCGGCATGATGATGCGCACCCACACCAGAAGGACGCGGGTCTGCCCGAACGAAATCTGGCTATCATACTGGCCGATCAGACGCGCCCCCTGCGGGATCAGCACGAATTTTCCAGTCGGGCTGTCGTAGACATTCTCGGTGACCTGCGCCGTGATCTCGCCGGGGAGATCCGAGCGGATGCCCGTGATCAGGGCCGCCGCGATCACCGAGCCGGCCTGCACGATGTAGCGCGACGCCGGCCGAGCCAACTTGTCGGGACTGATAGCGCGTTTGTCGGTCTCCGCGATCAAGAACGCAAGCTTGCGATCCTGCATGTTCTGCAGCGATCCCGGATCAATCGGTGGCTTGCTGTCGGCCGCTTGCGGCTGTCCCGGCAGGCCGCTCGCCGCTGGTCGTGACCCGGCTGACGCCGGCTCCTGCCGCACGTTCGTTGTCGCGAACACCCGGCTCACCCGCGCGGCCTCGTCCTCCTGCGCGATGCGTTGCTCGTCTGCTGACGGCGTACCGCCCTGGGCATTGAGGATGGGGCGGCCGAGGTCGCCGGGAAGGGGAGGGCCGAGCTGTGGAATTGGCCGCGGTGGCAGCGCTTGCAGCAGCCCGGAATAGTCCTTCGGGAGTTTCTCGAGCTCGTCGGCGGT
>Ga0307474_10001694_pt1 | contig 15959 bp, 13 predicted proteins | sample atmos_gasesECM1C_2_FD_203312 | JGI IMG/M metagenome (GOLD analysis project Ga0307474, IMG submission 203312) | Hardwood forest soil microbial communities from Morgan-Monroe State Forest, Indiana, United States - atmos_gasesECM1C_05 | ecosystem: Environmental > Terrestrial > Soil > Temperate... | reverse complement strand
AGCCTGTTGCCGCGGGTGCGGCTGATCGGGGCGCCCATGTCGAGCGTATCGAGCTGCGACAGCTCCTCGAAGTTCTTCTCGACCAGATCGGCAAGCCTGAGCAGCATGTTCTGCCGCTCGAACGGCTTCACCTTGCTCCACGGCCCCTCGAAGGCGCGGCGGGCGGCGGCAACCGCGCGGTTGATATCCTCCGCATCGCCCTCGGCGACGGTCGCAAGCAGCTCGCCGGTCGCGGGATTGAAGGTCTGGAACTTTTTGCCGGCGGCGGCGTCGATCCATTTGCCATCGATCAGCATCTTTTTGTAGGAGCCATCCGCAAAAGGATGGCGCGTGATCGGAACAGCCTGAGATACGGCCATACTCTCTCTCCCTTGATGTCGTTGATATCGATCGCCGTGATGCCGATCGCAGTGGCCCGACCGATGAAGGTGAAAATCTACCGCGGCCCTGCTATGGCGTAAAGCCGACTGGGCGGCGCGGGATGAGAAGACCTCCCATGCGGCGGCGCAGGTGGTATGCATGCCGTGCACAATCTAACTCGATATTCAGATTCATTGGAGGATCCGCTTGCCACATTCTGTCCTCGCTCCCGATCATGTTGCCGTGATCACCGGCGGCGCATCCGGCATCGGCTTTGCCGCAGCTCACCGCTTTGCGCAGCTTGGCATGAAGGTCTGCATCGCAGATATCGGCGGCGACCGGCTGCGCGAAGCTGAAACAAAATTGTCATCTGCGGCACCTGGCGGCGGTGACAGCATCATGGCGGTCGCCGCCGATGTCGGCGATGCCGAGAGTGTGAAGAGACTCGAGGCAGCCGTGCGCAATCGCTTCGGCGGCACTGACGTCCTGATGAACAACGCCGGCATCCAGCCCGGCAGCAAGTTGTTTGATCCGCTCGACAACTGGCAGCGCATCCTTTCCGTCAACTTGTGGGGCATCATTCACGGTACTCGAATCTTCGCTCCGCAGATGATTGCGCGTGGCAGGCCCGGGCTCATCATCAACACCGGCTCCAAGCAGGGGATCACCACCCCGCCCGGCGATCCCGCCTACAATGTCTCCAAGGCCGGCGTGAAGGCGTTCACCGAGGCGCTGGCGCACGAGCTGCGCAACACGGCCGGCTGCCGCATCACCGCGCATCTCCTGATTCCCGGCTTCGTCTTCACCCCGCTGACGGCGCATGGCCGGCAGGAAAAGCCCGATGCCGCCTGGACGCCAGAGCAGACGGTGGACTTCATGCTCGCAAGGCTCGATTCCGGCGATTTCTACATCCTGTGCCCGGACAACGACGTGCCGCGCGCGCTCGACGAGCGGCGCATCCTCTGGGCCGCCGGCGACATCGTCGAGAACCGCCCCGCATTGTCGCGCTGGCATCCGGATTATGCCGAGAAGTTCGCGGCGTTCGTGAAGGGCAGATAGCTCCGCTGTCGTTCCGACGAAGGCCGGGACGACCGAGCGGCTCACGCCTCCACGATCACATAGGCATCCTCGACATGCACCGGGAAGGTCTCGGCCATGTAGGGGCCCTTGACCTTTTCCTTTGCGAGTTCCTCGCCGCTTTCGACCGCGACCGGATAGGAGCGCACCTTGACGCGCTTGGGGTCGAACCAGGACTGGCCGTTGCGCATGTCGAACTCCCAGCCGTGCCACGGACAGCGCAACAATTCGCCGACGCGGGAGCGCTGGTAGACGCCGGGCTCCGGCGATGTCAGCCGCGCCACGCAGGCGGCCTTGTCCAGCGGCGCGCCCTCGTGCGGACAACGGTTGAGCAGCGCGAAGAACTCGCCATTGACATGGAACACCACGATGTCGCGGCCGTCGATCTCGACCACCTTGTTGCGGCCTTCCGGAATGTCGGTGGTGCGGGCGACGATGTGACGGGCCATGGTGCTAACAACTTGTTGTGATAAGATCGGTGGCCGGTTCACCTCTCCCGAGGGGAGAGGTCGATTTGCTCCTGGCGATGCGAAGCATCGTCCAGTAGCAAATCGGGTGAGGGGTTACGGTCTATCGAGAGAGCTGCGGCCCCTCACCCGGCGCTACGCGCCGACCTCTCCCCGCTGGGGAGAGGTGAAGTGCACGCGGATAGCGCTCCTCAACAATACCCTCCCTCACAATTTGTACAGCGCCCGCGCATTGGCGTTGAAGATCTTGCGGCGCTCCTCGTCCGATAGCGCCGTCTTGAAGGCGAAGCGCGGGTCGTCGAAATCCCAATGCGGGTAGTCCGAGGAGAACAGGAGGCGATCGACGCCGACCCATTCGATCAGCTGACGCAGATGCCTCGCCTCGTCGGGCTCGTCGATTGGTTGGGTCGTGAACCAGAAATGCTCGCGGACGTATTCCGACGGCTTGCGCTTCAGATGCGGCACCTCGCTGCGGAAGCGCGCAAAATGCTGGTCCATCCGCCACATGGCAGACGCAATCCAGCCGAAGCCGCCTTCGATGAACACGATCTTCAGCTTCGGGAAGCGCTCGGGGATGCCCTCGATGACGAGGCTTGCGAGCTGCGACGCCATCGTGTGGGCGTTGGACTGATGCTCCTCGCAATAATAGGACGGCCAGCCCCCGCCGGTCGGCGCGTGCCCGCCATAGCCGCCGACATGGACGCCGAGCGGCAAATCCAGCGCCTGAGCGCATTCGTAGATCGGCCAGTAGCGGCGGCGACCGAGCGGCTCGTTGGCGCGCGGGCAGATGTTGATCTGAACATATTGACCCAGCTTGGCGCAGCGCTCGATCTCCTCGACGGCCGCCACGGTATCGTCCTGGCCAACCAGAATGGCCGCCTTCAGCCGCGGCTCGCGGCTGCACCAATGCGCGAGTTGCCATTCATTGACCGCGCGCTGGATCGCTGCGCCGAACTCCAGATTCTGCTGCGAGAAGATGAAGAGATCGAGCACCTGCAACAGCCCGAACTCGACATCGAGTGGATCGAGATGCTGCTTGCGCATGAAGGCGAGATCCGAGCCCGGCGGCCCGCCGGTCGGCGGCCAGGCATCGCGCCGCGCAATCAAGGGCGATGAGCGCGGATAGGGCGTAGTGCCCATATAGGGCGTGCGCAGATGATCGCCGTAGGTTTTCATATGGTCCTGCCAGCGCTTGGCGAGGAACGGATTCAGGTCGGCGCGCGAATGCAGACTTGGATGGATGTCGCAATCGATGATGCGCAGGCGCGTCCTGGCAGAACTATCTTGCTGATTCAGCGGACGGTCGAGGACTTCACTCATTGCAATCCTCCTAAAAGTCTTAAGCGGCGAGCTTCAGCCGCGGAAACGTTTCGAGCGGGTTCTCCGCACACATCTTGTCGACGATAGCGGACGGCAGATGCGGCGGGATCGGATCGTCGCCGTCGAACTGCCAGTGCGGATAGTCGGAGGCGAACAGGAACATCTTGTCCGAGCCGATCTGGTCGATGATGTCCTCGACGCTGGTCGCATCATCAGGCGCATCGAAGGGTTGCATGGTGACGCGGACATGGTCGCGGATGATCGCGGCCGGCTCGCGCTCGACCCAGGGCACCTCGACCCGCACGCCGCGCCAGGTCTTGTTGGCGCGCCACATGAAGGCCGGCAGCCAGCTCACGCCTGACTCCATCAGCACCACCTTGAGCTCGGGAAATTTGCCGAACACGCCTTCATAGATCAGGCTCAGGAGCTGGGCCTGGAACGCCTGCGCCTCGACGAAATAATACTCATAGCGGTGCGAGGGCCAGCCGATCGAGCTTGGCGCGAAGCGATAGGCGCTGCCGGCATGGATCGCGAGCGGCAGCCTTTGCTTCTCGGCGGCCTTCAGCACCGGCCAGTAATGCCGGCGGCCGAGCAGCATCTCGCCCTGCGCCAGCACCAGGATCGAGACAAAGCGCGGATCGCCCGCGCGGCGCTCGATCTCCTCGACAGCTAGCTCGGGCGCCTGCAGCGGGATCACGATGGAGGCGCGCAGGCGGGAATCGCGTGACAGCCATTCCGCCGCGATCCAGTCGTTGATCGCCTTGCAGAAGGCCGATGCCATATAGGGGTCGTACACCGCCTGCGCACCGTAGAGCACGTTGCAGATCGCATGACTCGCGCCGAGCTGGTCGAACGTGCCGCGCTGCACCATGGAGAGATCGCTGCCCGGCTTACCGCTCTCGGGGCGCCAGTCCGGCCGGCCCGACAGCGGCATGGCCGGCGGATAGGAGTTAAGGTCGAGCCCGTCGATCGCCCGGCTCACCACCTGCTCTTTCCAGTGATCGTCGAGATAGGGCAGCAGCGTCGTGCGTGTTCCACCCACCGCGGGATGGATATCGCAGTCGATGCGGGTCATCGGCATCAACGTTTCCTCGACCATTTCCTCGTCGCGCGCAAGATGCGCGCGCTGAAGTTGCTGCCGCGCAGCTTTTTTTCGGCTTCTACCCGGCCGCGTGCGAAAGAGTGCTCTCCCAGGGTGAGAAGCACAAGGGGCTTGACCGCAGAGCGGGATTGCGCCCGATTGCTGCGCGCCGCCCGCAAGCTTGGCTTGCGGGCGGCACCATCCGCCTCTTGCCGGGCAGTGAAGGCGCGGCGTTCGAGTTGCGGTTTCGGGCTTCCCGCGCGGCGGTTTTTCGGTCAGCGGCTGGCTAAATTTTCGCCTGTTTGATGCCGGATTGCACGCTAAGCTGACGCCTCGGGCGACGCGCTCGCGTAAGCCCTCCCAAGCTGGAGTTCTCATGCCTCTTCTGATCCGCGGCGGCACGGTGGTGAACCACGATCATTCGCGCCGTGCCGATGTCCTGATTGACGGCGAAATTATCGCGGCCGTAGCGCCCAAGATCGATCCGCTCGCAGGCACCGAAATCGTCGACGCCGGCGGCTGCTATGTGATGCCGGGCGGCATCGATCCGCACACCCATCTCGAGCTGCCTTTCATGGGCACCACCTCGGCGGATGATTTCGAGTGGGGCACCAAGGCTGCGCTGTCGGGCGGCACTACCATGGTCGTCGATTTCTGCATCCCCGATCCCGGGCAGTCGATGCTCGCGGCCTATCAGGACTGGCGGCGCAAATCGGAGAAGGCGGCGGCCGATTACGGTTTCCACATGGCCGTGACCTCCTGGTCGAAGCAGGTGTTCGACGAGATGGAGATCGTGGTCAAGACCTACGGCATCAACACCTTCAAGCATTTCATGGCCTACAAGGGCGCGCTGATGGTGAATGACGACGAGCTCTACAACTCGTTCGCGCGCTGCGCCCAACTCGGCGCCATGCCGCTGGTGCATGCGGAAAACGGCGACGTGGTCGCGCGGATGCAGGAGGCGCTGCTGGCGCGCGGCGTCACCGGGCCGGAGGGACACGCCTTCTCACGGCCGCCGGAGGTCGAGGGCGAGGCGACCAATCGCGCCATCATGATCGCCGACATGACCGGCGCGCCGCTTTATGTGGTGCATACCAGCTGCCGCGAATCCCATGAGGCGATTGCGCGGGCTCGTGCTGCGGGAAAACGCGTCTATGGCGAGCCCTTGATCCAGCATTTGCTGCTCGATGCCAGCGAGTACGCGAGCAAGGATTGGGATCATGCGGCCGCCCGGGTGATGTCGCCGCCGTTCCGCGACAAGGTGCATCAGGACAGTCTCTGGGCCGGCCTGCAGTCCGGCTCGCTGCAAGTGGTCGCGACCGACCATTGCTCCTTCACGCGGGCGCAGAAGCGGATCGGCATCGACGACTTCCGCAAGATCCCGAATGGCACCGGTGGGCTCGAAGACCGCATGCCGCTGCTCTGGACCGCCGGCGTCAACACCGGACGGCTCACAACAGAGGAGTTCGTCGCCGTCACCTCGGCGAACATCGCCCGCATCCTCAACATCTTCCCGCGCAAGGGTGCAGTCGCCGCGGGCTCCGACGCCGATCTCGTGGTGTGGGATCCCGCGCGAACCAAGACCATCAGCGCCAAGCAGCAGCTCAGCCGCATCGAATACAATGTGTTCGAAGATTTTACCTGCACGGGCGCGCCGGTGGCTACGGTGTCGCGGGGCAAGATCGCCTGGCAGCAGGGCGAGTTGCGCGCCGAGAAAGGCGACGGCCGCTATGTCGAGCGTCCCGCCTTCTCGCCGGTCCATGTGGCAAATGCGACCTGGAAGGAATTGACCGCGCCACAAGCCGTGCAGCGCGGAGCGATCACGCCTTAGCGCGAAGCCGCAAGTCGCTTCGCAATCAGCTTGGTGCCGGTCACAGCCGCGCTGCCGGACCCCCCGATCGCCTGGACAGCGTCAGCCGGGAGCCGCGCCACCGGCATGATCATCTGCCCCGACACGGCCCCACTCGTCGCCACGCCGGCCCGTCTGGCCGAGTCAGGCAATGCCCAGGCCGAGGCCGCGCCGATCACCGACTAGGTGATATCAAGAGGGGCCGATCCCGATGCTCGTCAGGCGTCCGCCACCATCAACTTTGCTTGATTGGAAGGAAAACTACACAGTTTGACTTTGAAGTTTAGCTTCATATTGCTATCGTCTGCCCATGATCAGACGCAAAGCGGAAGCCGACGCCTCGCCTTCGACCGCTCTCGCCGCTGAGCTCGCCGACCTGTTCGGCAAGCTGAAGCGAAGGCTGCGCGCACAGGCGTCCGGCGGAGACTTCACGCCCTCGCAGGTTGCAGTGCTAATGCATCTCGACCGCGCCGGTTCCACCACGGTGAGCGCGCTGGCGCGGCTCGAAGGTGTCCGCCCGCAATCGATGGGCGCCACCGTCGCAAGCCTGGAAGGCTTAGGCCTCGTCAAGGGCGCGCCGGACCCGAACGACGGCCGGCAGACCATTCTGTCGCTGACGCCGAGGTGCGAGACCATGATCCGCACCGGGCGCGCAGCGCGTCACGAATGGCTGCTGCGCGCCATCACCTCAAAGCTTACCGAGCACGAGCAGGCGCAGCTTAAGGCCGCGCTCAGCCTGCTCAAACGCATTGTCGACACCGAGTAAAGGAGAACGTCAGAATGGCGATAAACACACTCGATCCTACCACGGCCCTCTTGGTCGTCGACCTGCAGAAGGGCATCGCGGCGCTGCCAACGGCGCATCCCATGAAGGATGTCGTCGGCAACACAGTCGCGCTGCTCGATGCGTTCCGCAACCGCAAGCTTCCCGTCGTGCTCGTCAATGTCGACGCCCGCGCACCGGGCCGGAGCGAGCGTTCGTTCTCGACCGCCGGTATGCCCGCCGACTGGACCGATCTTATGCCCGAATTGAACCGGCAGGCAGGCGACCACACTGTCACCAAGAGGACCTGGGGCGCCTTCACCAACACCGGCCTCGAACGGCACCTGCGCGACCGCGGCGTCACCCAGGTCGTCGTCACCGGCATTGCCACCTCGGCCGGCGTCGAATCCACCGCGCGGCAAGCCCATGAACTCGGCTTCAATGTCGCGCTCGCCGTCGACGCCATGACCGACATGGACATCGAGGCGCATCAGAACAGCGTGACGCGCATCTTTCCGCGCATGAGCGAGACCGGCACGACGGATGAGCTGCTTGGTCTCATCAATGCACAGCCTCGCACGTAAGAGCGAGCAAAACACGGAGGAGGCTGACAATGCCATGGCTGCATGATCTCGCTTATTTCGCCGGCGGCCTCGTGCTCACCAATGCCGTGCCGCACTTCGTCAGCGGCACCATGGGCCGCGCCTTTCAGAGCCCCTTCGCCACGCCGCCCGGGGAGGGCCTGTCCTCCTCTCGCATCAACGTGGCCTGGGGCTTCTTTAACCTCGCCATCGCGTATCTGTTGATCTGCCGCGTTGGCGATTTCGACCTGCGCGCGATGGAAGACGCCGCTTCTCTCGGCCTCGGCATGCTGCTCGCCGGTGTGTTGCTGGCCGGACAGTTCGGGCGCTTCAACGGCGGCAATGCGCCGCTCAGGGGCTAAAGAGCATTGCGCCGCATCTTTCTCTCACTGTCGAACAGGAACTACCGGATCTGGGCCGCCGGCGCGCTCATATCCAACATCGGCGGCTGGATGCAGCGCACCGCGCAGGACTGGATCGTGCTGACCGAGCTGACCCACCACAATGCCACCGCGGTCGGCATCGTCATGGGGCTGCAATTCGGTCCGCAAATCCTGCTGCTACCGCTCACGGGTTATGCCGCGGATCATCTCGACCGCCGCAAGCTCCTGTTCTGCACCCAGGCCGCCATGGGGCTGTTCGCGCTCGGCCTCGGCTTTTTGGTCGTCACTCACCTCGTGCAGCTGTGGCATGTCTATGTGTTCGCGTTTCTGTTGGGGAGCGCCGCCGCCTTCGACTCGCCGGCGCGGCAGACCTTTGTCACCCAGCTTGTCGAGCCGGCGCTGTTGACCAACGCGGTCGGGCTGAACTCCACCTCCTTCAATGCCGCGCGCATGGTGGGACCTGCGATCGCGGGCATCGTCATCTCAGCGGTCGGCTCCGGCTATGTGTTCCTGATCAATGCAGCGTCCTTTGTCGCAGTGCTCGTCGCGCTTGCGATGTTGCGCGTGGACAACCCGACCTCCGGCCGCCGGGCCCTCTCCCGCGGCGGCCTCACGGACGGCTTTCGTTATGTGCTGGGACGGCCTGACCTGAGAGTTATCCTGTCGATGCTGTTTCTGGTCGGCACATTCGGGCTCAACTTTCCGATCTTCATCTCGACCATGTCGGTCAGCATCTTCCACGTCGGCGCCGGCCAGTTCGGCTTGTTGACGTCGATGATGGCGGCAGGCTCCGTCACCGGCGCGCTGCTGGCTGCGGCGCGCACGAGGCCCGGCATTCCGCTGCTCGCGATCGCCGCCGCGATGTTCGGCGTAACCTGTGCGGCTGCCGCGTTCGCGCCGTTCTATCTCGCCTTCGGGTTGATCCTGTTTACGATCGGCGTGTCCGCCCAGACGTTCACGACCTCGAGCAACAGCCTGACGCAGCTCTCGACAGCGCCGGACATGCGCGGCCGCGTCATCGCCATCCTGCTCGCGATTACGCTCGGCGGCACGCCGATCGGCGCGCCGATCGTCGGGTGGGTCGCCGACCAATTCGGCCCGCGCTGGGCGCTCTCGGTCGCCGCGGCCTCGGGGATTCTGGCGGCCGTGATCGCCGCGCTCTACCTCGCCGAGCGGTGGCGCCTGCATCGCGACGCGAGCCCGGCTGAGGGCGGCGCAACACAATGCGAAGTTCCTAAACGGTGGGCCGCGGCTTCCACACGGCACGCACAAGCTGGCGATATGCGCAAAATTACGGACTCATCAGATTCCGAAAAGTCTAGTTAACGAATACTGAACCAGCGTGTGGCAAATCTACCGCCGATGGATTTGTACTTTTACATTTCCATACGGAGATATTTCCCATGCACTTTCTAGCTCGGTTTCGTGTCCTGACGAAAATTCTTGGCATCGTTGCCATGCTAACCGTCTTGCTGGGGACGGTAGCGTACTTAGCAATCGCTGCGCTCGCGGCGCAGAACGACAACGCTGAGAAGATGGCGGCAGCGGCAAAGCGGTCGCTCATAGCGGCCCGCGCCAACCAAAATGTGATCGCCCTTAATCGGGCAGAATTTCGGGGGGCGCTCGATCCGAGCAACGAAAATCGCAGTGCAGCCCAAGAAGTCATAGTCGAGCAACTGAAGCTCTTCCACGAACGAATGGAAGAGGTCAGGAAGACGCCGGACAGCCAGGCGCAGGCAATGCTCTCGGGCGTCGATGAGGCTTTTTCCGCTTACGAGCAAAGCTTGAAGGCGACTATGGCGGCAGCCGAGGCTGCATCCACGGCAAAGATCACGGATTCCGCAGAGAAGCTTCTCGACGTGACCAGGAGGAGCAGTGCCGCGGCCGAAAATTTGCAGGATAAGGTCAAGGCTGTTGCCGACCGGCTCGACGCTTTCGTCGAAGAGTTCAGGAAATTGACCGCTGACGACTATTCGTCGACATCGAAGGCACTGATCACCATCTCCTTCGTCGGCGTACTGATCGGCATGCTGGTAGGCTTCCTGGTCGCTCAGTTCGGAGTTGCCCGTCCGCTCCGCGCCATCGTCGAGCTGCTCCAGCAGCTTGCCGCTGGCAAATATGACATCCAGATCCACAGCGCTGGGCGTAGGGACGAGGTCGGTGACGTGGCGAAGACGGCGCTTGTCTTCAAGGAGAACGGGCTTGCCAAGATCCGTATGGAAGAGGAGCAAAAGGAAGGCGAGAGGAATGCGGCCGCTCAGCGCCGCGCCGACATGCTGAAGCTGGCCGAAGACTTCGAAGACGCAGTTGGCGACATCATCGAAACCGTGTCGTCGGCCTCGACTGAACTCGAAGCCTCGGCAACGTCGCTGACCTCTACCGCCGAGCGCAGCCAGGGTATGGCGGCCACGGTTGCCTCTGCGTCGGAAGAGGCGGCGACCAACGTGCAGTCGGTTGCCTCCGCGACGGAAGAGCTGTCGTCTTCCGTCAACGAGATCGGCCGGCAGGTGCAGGAATCGGCGCGGATGGCCAATGAGGCCGTCAATCAGGCGCGCACCACCACCGAGCGCGTCGGCGAGCTCTCGAAGTCAGCCTCGCGCATCGGCGATGTCATCGAGCTCATCAATACCATCGCCCGGCAAACCAATCTGCTCGCACTGAACGCGACAATCGAGGCGGCGCGGGCCGGCGAGGCCGGACGCGGTTTCGCCGTCGTCGCGTCCGAGGTCAAAGCCCTGGCAGAGCAGACCGCCAAAGCGACCGGCGAAATCGGTCAACAGGTTTCCGGCATCCAGTCAGCGACCCAGATCTCCGTGACGGCCATCAACGAAATTTCGACCACGATCGAGCGGCTCTCGGAAATCTCGTCCGCGATCGCGGCGGCCGTGGAAGAGCAAGGTGCGGCGACGCAGGAGATTTCCCGCAACGTTCAGCAAGCGGCCCAAGGCACACAGCAAGTATCGTCAAACGTTATCGACGTGCAGCGCGGAGCGACCGAAACCGGCACAGCCTCATCACAGGTCCTGTCCGCAGCAAAGTCGCTGTCGTCGGACAGCAACAAGTTGAAGTTGGAGGTCGGCAAGTTCCTGGGAACGGTCCGCGCAGGCTGAAAGCTTTTGTCTTGTTCTTGGCCCTTTGCGTCATTCGTTGCGTCGGCACAAAGGCGGTCGAGCTGGGATCGCGTCGAAGCGGCGCATGCTTGAGTTTAGGACCGCTTTGCACACCAAGCCGCCTTCAAGGCATCTGATCGAACAGGTCACCTTGCCCGGCGGGATAGACCAGCGAACCGTCGGCTTGCAGCCGCGCCGCCTCGGTCATGACAGCGGTTTCGACATGTCCTGGTCCGAGCACATGGACCACGGTCTCGCGGGACGCCAGGAGATAATCCGTGATGATCCGGCGATGACAGCGCCACCACACGGTTTCCGCACACATGATCGCGCAAGCTTGCGATCGTCCGTGCTGACGCAAATGCCTTAGTCCCTCGCGAAAGGGCGCGCCGAGGGCGTAATCGGCATAATTGTGGAAGCTGTCGTTTTGCCAGAACGCGTTGACTGAAGGTGGCACGTTTCGCTCGCGGCCGCGCAATCCGCCGAGCGCCGCCATGTGCTCATAGCCGACCCCGAACGGCGCAAGCGATGCCGGCAGGACATCGCGATTACATTGCGGGTTGGTACGTGAGCGCGGCACCGTGCGGACATCGACCAACAGCGTCACCTCCATGCTTTGCAGGAGCTCGATGAATTCCGCAAGCGGACGGGTGCCGTGGCCGATTGTGTAGAACAGATGCGTCATCGGCCAATTCCCTGAGAATTGGTCTTAAAAACTAATTTAGTGGGTGCTCGGCGCAGCCGCCTTACCTGTCACTCGTCGAAGCTTCGGGGCGGCTCGGTCCGCTCCGCCGAAAGTAGGTAGATCATGAGACGATTGATAGGAACCTTGGCTATAGCCATACTCGCTTCAAGCTTGCTTGCGGCCGCAGCGGAGGCGCACAGCGGCGGTCATATGGAAGGACTAGGTAACAGTCACATCGGCATCCGCAGTAATGCCGGTCCTTCCGGTTCGCCTCTTCATCACCGCGCTATGGATCAATCCTGGTCTGGTTATACAACGCACAGTGATGACCACAGTTGCTATTATCCCGAGGAGGCTCCGAAGTATCCCCCCTGGCCTCCATTCTGCAGCTAGCGCATGAGCCGGACCAACCACATCTCACGCGCTTAAAGAGTCCCATCCTGAACTGCGGGCCCGCAGCGGCGGGCACCGCAGTTCAGATCTTCGCCTTGGATGCGCTAAAAGGCAACCTGCGTCCGCATGGCAAACGCGTCGAACTTCGAGCCGGCATCGCCTGGGTTGGTCGGGCTGATCTGCCTCACGATGTTTCCATGCAGGTAGTCGAACATGAAGCGGACATTCCGATTGACATACCAGTTCAGGCCGACGGTATAGATCGTCTGGTCGCCACCGGCGATGCCGGTCGGTGTGCCAAGCTGATTGTTGAGGTCCATCGTGCTGACGCGGCCCCCAATCTCCCAGGCGCCCCAGCCGCCGTCCGCCAGCGAGAAGGGATGTTCCGGCACGACACCCAGGTAGGCTGCAGCGGCAGCATTGTATTTGTGGGTCTCGCCGGTCAGCACATAGCTCGCCTGTGCGTAGCCACCCTGGAATTGCAGGCTTGGTGCTCCAATGGGCGGCAGTCCGGTCGCTGCGCCGCGATCGACGTTGTACCAGAAATATTCTCCCTGGAAGAACAACGGTCCATAGGTCCCGGCGGCCTCGACGCCGTAGACCTGCGCGCTGGAGACATTGGCGATGGCGCCGGTCGATATCAACTGGGTCGGATCGATGCGTAGCTCCGGGCGATCGGTAAATGTCAGGGTTTCCACCCTGGTGATCTCGTTGTGCGGCGGGCGGATCAGGAATTCGGCGTCCGCACCAAGGTGCAGTGAATAATCCGCAGCGCTCAGGACCTGGCCAGCGACGCGGGCAACGGCGCCAAGCTGCTCGGTCGTGCCAGGCGGATTGACGCTGGAGGCCGAATGGATCGCTCCCGTGGTCGGGCCCGTGACATAGGCGCCCCCCCAAAGCCTGTCATTGAACCAGCGTGCGCCGACGGCCGAGCGAAAATCGTCGGCTGCCATGGTGCTGGCGATGACCTGGGACGAGGCGCGTTCCATAAATACAATATCGTTCGAGCTCGTAGCCTCGCCCAGCGACCAGGGTAGATCTAAGACGCCGCCTTCGACGACAAGCTGCCCGCCTAAGGGCTTGATGCCGGTGTAGCTCAGATAGGCGTTCTCGACGCCGGACACCGCGCCGCCGGGAAGAAAGCCAACCGGCACGCCGCCTTCCGAGGCAGTGCCGCCAAAACCGTCCGAAGAACCGCCGAAGTCGTAGATCAGCGCGTAATTCCAGTCGCCCATGAATTTTCCCAGGACGCCGATGCGCGCGCGACGCAAATTTTCGCCGTCGTCGAGCCGCTGCGGCGAGGTCGCAGTGCTATTGGGGCGGTAGTCGTAGCCGCCGACATCGAAATGCACGCGACTGGTCAAGGCGATGCAGTTCTGCTCGTCGGCGGTACAGATCGTGGGCCGATTATTCGGCATCGACACCACGACGTCGGACGGTGCGGCCGCTACCTTCACGGGAAGGGCCGCCTTCGCTGGAACCGCCGCATTGGCGTTGGCGACAGCTTCCTTGGCCTCCGCTTTGGCGCTCGCCGCAGCCTTGGCGTTAGCTGTGCTCTGCTTCTCCAGCTTGTCGAGCTTCTGCTCGAGCAGACGCATCTGTTGCTTCAAAAGCGCGATCTCCGCGTCACTGCCGGCGGACTGGGCAACGGCCGGTGATGCGGCCAATGCTCCCACTCCTACCGCCCAAATGGCTGCTGTCGCGATCTTCATTTTCATGACATCGTCCCCTACATTGGTCAGCACTGCTGCCCCACCACCGAGGCTTGCATGCCCAAGCTTAAGCCACGAATGCCATGCTGGGTGATTTTTGTTCATTCCTGCTTGGAATGAGATTACGATCGTCATTTGGGCGTGCCGATCGAGCAACACTATTCAGTGCGATGCAGGAATCCTCTACTGGCCGCGAGCCGAGGAAGCTCGAAGGGCCAGGGACGTCCGCGGTCATGGGGATTCTGTCGAAAGGCATCTGCCGCGGGAGAACCAACTTTCTATGGCCGCTGCCGGCAAGTCCTCGCCATGTCACGCAGTTGTCGTAGTTGAACGCTGCTGCGAATCAGTCCATTACGCATTGCAAACGCAATTCTTTCGCTCGAGCGCTTTGATCGCGTCGCGCAAGCGACGCAGCTTGGGCGGCGGTGAACCGCCCCGCTGAACTCCCTTCGCGCCAGCTCTATTCCCTTTGTCACGGCGATCACGTCCTGGACCAGGTTGCGGCGACTGCGAGGTGGCTGCCCTATTCCCACGTCATGGACAACGAATGGGTCACGCGAAGAACCCTTCTCTTCACGATCGATCCATTGCCCTTTCAGTTCATCGGTTCGGCCGCGCTCTATCTGTTGATCCTGATCTGGCCGTTGCCAAAAGACGAATAACTTCGGCGAACGGTGAAGCTCTCCCAATCAAAGGCGTGCGACTCCACGAACGTACACGGCGTCGAGAATCCTCGGCGTTGCAGGCGCGCCTTCGCCACTGATCTTGGCTCTGGCCCGTCGTGGCAGTCGTCAGAGATATCAGGATCGTCGGTGCCACATCTCGGATCGCAGCGCCCATCGGAGCCAAATTTTCAGTATCCGACGAGGTAATTCGCCATGCAGACACATCAGGAAACTCACGATGGCGTCTCCGCTGCCGGCGCGTCCTCGCCATAGGACGCGGTTGCTGTGATTGAACGCTTCTGCGGATCAGAACGATCACATGATTTCGTTGGAATAAGTCGGCGGCCCGCTTCATCTCATAGATCAAAGGCGAGCAGCACGGTTTTCGCAGTTCGCTGGCTTTAAAAATGGAGATTTACAATGACCGTTCAGCAACCAAGGCGTGCCGTTCTCGCCTTTGCGACGTTGGTTGTCGCCAGTATTACGATTGGCGCGCCTATTCCGCGCTAGCCGCCTGCCCACTGCATCCGCCGATCGCTAAGCGTGTCGTTATGTCGGTCGCGCGGGTTCCCCGAACAGATAAGGCGATTGTGCTGCATTCCCCGGCGGCGCATTTTGAGGAGCATGTGGCCGATCCCTTCGCCTCCATGCATTTTGAATGACGATGACTGCCGGCCTCGCTGCAAGGCCCGGATAGCTTTGGAATCGAATCACCAACGCGGCGAGTCGGGTCGTAGTTGACCAGTATCCCTTCAGAAGGCCTCTGACACCCGGACCCAGTCCGTCTTCGCTTACGCCGGCGCTCCAGCTACGCCGGACACGCTTCGCCTTTCGGGCTCTTGAGCGGCTGTGCCACGCGTAGCCCGAAGGGCGAAGCGTGGTGGGCACGACAGGGATCGAACCTGTGACCCCTACCATGTCAAGGTAGTGCTCTCCCGCTGAGCTACGTGCCCTAAAAGTATTGGATGGGTCGGGGGTCCGTATATCGGCTCAGCGGCGGGCAGGCAAGGACAGTTGCTGCCCAATTCGCGTGATTTTCGACCCCGTTTCCCCCTGAAATGGCTGCCCGAATCAGGCCGCCAGCATCTTGTTCACTTCGCTGACCAGTTCGCGAAGGTGAACCGGCTTGGACAGCACCTTGGCGTTCTTGGGCGCCTCCGAATCGGAATTGAGCGCCACCGCGGCAAAGCCGGTGATGAACATGATCTTGATGTCGGGGTCGAGCTCGGAGGCGCGCCGGGCAAGCTCGATGCCGTCCATTTCCGGCATCACGATGTCGGTCAACAACATCTCGAACGGCTCCTCGCGCAGCCTTTGATAGGCCGACATGCCGTTATCATGGGGTGAGACAACGAAGCCGGCGTTTTCCAGCGCCTTGACCAGGAAACGGCGCATGTCGTTGTCGTCTTCGGCGAGGAGGATCTTATGCATGGCGGCCATTTACTGAAGGATTTCCGGTTCAACGGATCAATGCACTACTAAGCCTGACAGACGGTAAATTTCGAGTGAAATT
>Ga0307474_10001692_pt1 | contig 15967 bp, 17 predicted proteins | sample atmos_gasesECM1C_2_FD_203312 | JGI IMG/M metagenome (GOLD analysis project Ga0307474, IMG submission 203312) | Hardwood forest soil microbial communities from Morgan-Monroe State Forest, Indiana, United States - atmos_gasesECM1C_05 | ecosystem: Environmental > Terrestrial > Soil > Temperate... | reverse complement strand
TTTGAAATATTTACTGGAACTGTGAAGCCCTTCACAGCCGGATGTCGCTGACGCCCCTAAAAAGGCGCCAGCAATGTATGCGGGAGGCAGCCATGCCCTCACTAGTCGGTAACAACCAAGAAGGTCAGAACTCGAGATCAGAGTCCTGGCTGAGTTTCTGGCCGCCGATCGTTCGGCTTATCGTTCTGGAAATCGTGGTGCTGGTCGCGCTGGCGGGCGCACTCGTCTTCTATCTGAACTGGTCGTCGGAAGCCGCCGTGTCCGAATTCATGGCGACGCATCATTTGTCGCTTCAGGCGGCCAAGGTTCACCAGTCCTGCCGTGGCAGCGCTTGACGGACACTCTAGCTCGCGACGGCCTCGCAATTGCTCGGTCTGCCCGGGTGCAGGCCGTCGCGCGGTTACTTATTGCGAAACTGTCTGCACCACGGTGCTGATGGGGCGCGTGCCCGCCACCGGCAGCTTCAGATCCTTGATCAGCGCGTCGTCATAGTCGGCCAGGGTCTGCATCGGCGCCTTCGCCTTCATGAACACGACCTTGTAGCCGCCGGCCTTCAGGCGGTGAAGCAATTCGGGCATCGCTTCTGCCGTGTGCTTCTGGAAGTCGTGCATCAGGATGATGCCCTTGCCCTGCTTCTCCAGCTTGGTCATCACGGTGGTGATGATCTGCTCGGCATTCTTGGCGCGGAAGTCGAAGGAGTCGAGGTCGCACGAGAACATCGCGATGTTGCGCGTGCCGAGATAGGCCATCGCTGCCGGATTATGCTGCAACTCCGGGAAGCGGAAGAACGGCGTGGGTGCTGTGCCCAGCGCGAACTTCACCGCGCTGTTGCCCTTTTCGATCTCGTCCTTGACGGTCTGCTCGTTCAGCTTCTTCGAATTCAGGTTGGCATGCGACCAGGTATGCGTGCCGACGGTGTGGCCGGCAGCCGCAACCTGCTTGAGGATTTCCGGGTGATAGGTGGCGTGCTTGCCGATCGCGAAGAACACCGCCTTGGTGCATTCGTCGGCCAGCGCCTTGAGCACGGCCGGCGTGTTGCCGGGCCATGGGCCATCGTCGAAGGTCAGCACCACTTCGTGGTCGCCGAGAAAATCGAGCTGCTTGAAATGTTCGAAGCCGAAACCAGGCCCGCCCGTGGTGTCGATCTCGACGACGCGGGAGACGCCGAGCGCATCGGGGTTGGCGCAGGCCGGCTTCGGCTGCGCGGCGGGAATGCCCGGCAGCGCGCGCGGCTTGTCCGAGATGCTGCCGGTGACGTCGCTTCCGTCACGGCTGGCGGCCGGCTTTGCGGGAGCGGGGAGAGGCGCGGGCGCGGCTTGGGCGGCGGCGATGGCTTGCGGAGCGGACGAATGCCGGCTCGAAGAGGTCCAGAACCAGCCGCCGGCGGCGATCAACGTGGCGGCGACCACACTCATCAGCATCAAACCCAACGCGTTACGCATGGTTACTCTTTCGTTAAACGCAAAACTAAATTTTTCACTGCGCCATTTATCGGAAAGAGTTGTTAACGCTCCCCAAACGTCCGGCGTTTCGTGATGTCGCAGGGGCAAGCGTCCCGAAGCTCGCCTCATCTTGCGGCCCCACGTTTGCGAACTTCTGAGCCGGCACACCAAAGTGACTGACATCACAGAGCTCGCCGTGAAGACGAGGCATCCTTCACGACATCAGGACGCGCCAATCACTGGCGGCCAAACCAGTCAGATCAGGAGCCTCAAATGACCACGTCTTTTGCAAGGAAGTTTCGCCGGCCCGTGTTGACGCTGGCTGTTGCCGTGCCGCTCTTGACGATGGCGGGGCGCGCCTGTTTCGCCTACTCCGACGAAGCGCGGCAGATGTGCACCGGCGATGCGTTTCGCCTGTGCTCCGCTGAAATTCCCAACGTTTCAAAAGTCATCGGCTGCATGGTCAAGCATCGTGCCGACCTCTCACCGGGCTGCCGCGCAGTGATGGATAGCTATTCGTCGCAGAAGCCGCACGCGGTCGCCGAGCAGTAATTCTCAGGCCTGAAGTCGATGCGCGAATTGTCGCGCATTGACATCGTTGCCTGCGCAGACTTTCATCCCCGGATATTTTGGGAATGAAGGCACGATCAGATGTTGAGAACTTCTTGTGTTGGTTTGTTTGCGCTCGTCGCGGCGCAGCTTGTCGCGATGTCGGATGTATCGGCACAGCAAGGCCAGGATGCTTGCGCGCGCGACGTGTCGCGCTTCTGCCGGGCTCACATGAATGACGGCGATTCCGTCGTGCTGGCGTGCCTGAAGCAGCATCGCGCCCGGCTCAGCAGGGCCTGCGACAAGGTCCTCACTGACAACGGTCAGTAGGTTTTAGTTCGTGGCGCATCTACAGCGGCGATGAAGGTGTGCCCCCACACCCGTTGGGTGTGGTTTGGGGTGTGGGGTTACGGGCTTCCGTGTGAGCACCGCCCCCTCACCCTGATGATTCGCACCCGACCTCTCCCCCGTGGGGAGAGGTGAACCGCGGCAGCGGCGCTGCTTTTACCATTTGCTGAAGGCTCAAGTGCTGCTGCCCGCCGCGGCGGAGGCCACCGGCAAAACCTCGTTGGCCGTGCGGTCGGGCGTCTCTTCCTTCCAGCGCACCGAACCGAACGGCCGCTCCAGCATGCGGCGGATGCGGACCGGATCGGGCCCGAGATGGAAATCCATCGCGCTCTGATGCAATTCGCGTTCGGACTGCGTCGAGCGGTTGCGCTGGCGCAGGTAATCGAGCCAGGTCGGGCAATGGTAGCGTTCGGTCCATAGTTCGGGGTCGGCGATATCGCGCGCGATCGACCAGCCATAGGCACCGTTGCGCTGCCTCGAGAGCTGGACCTCCTGCATGACATTGTGGAAGGCACGGGCGTTGTCCTGCGCCACGCGGTATTCGATCTCGACCACCAGCGGCCCGCTGCGCGCTGTCAATGACAACTGCACTTCGGGATCGGCCAGCACTTCCGCATCCTCGTTGCGTGCGCCGACCCTCGGCATCTTCAGCCAGAAGCCGAGCAGTGGCGAGAGCAGCATCAGGATCGCGGAAACCAGCAGCGCCGCTTCGACGCCCGCGGCATCGGTCAGATGTCCCCAGCCCCAGCTTCCGATCGCAATGCCGCCGGAAATCGACGCCTGGAAAATCGCGAGCGACCGCCCAGCCACCCAGCGCGGCGCTGACAGCTGCACGCCAATATTGAACAACGCGACCGCCAGCATCCACACCGCGCCGGCGACCACGAGTGCGGCAGCGGTCAGTACCGGTTCATGGCTCAGCGCAACCGCAGCGATCGCACCGCCCATGGAAATCGCGCAGGCGCGGATCGCGGCCTCGCCGCTCAGGCGCTTGCGCACTTCGCTGATGTTGAGCGCGCCGATCACCGCACCCATGCCGAAAGCCCCCAGCATGATGCCGTAGGTCTGCGCGCCGCCGTGCAGGAGATCGCGCACGACGAGGGGCATCAGCGCCGAGATCGATCCGCCGATCAGGCCGGTCACGAGCGTACGCGCCAGCACGATCTTGATCGCGGGCGAGTTGGCGATGTAGCGCACGCCGGAGACGATGGCGCGGTTGAGCTGCTCGCGCGGCAGCCGCGATGGTTCGCTGTCACGGCGCCAGAGAAACAGCGCCACCATCAGCGGGAAATAGAGGACGGCGTTGGCAGCGAAGGCCGCGACGGCGCCGGCGGTCGCGACCACGATGCCGCCGATCGCGGGCCCAAAGCTGCGCGCGATGTTGTAGCTGATGCCGTTCAGCGCCACGGCGGCGGGCAGCATATCGGCCGGCACCTGTTCGGTGACGGAAGACTGCCAGGCCGGACCAAGCAGCGCCATGCCGCTGCCGACGACGAAGCACAGCGCCAGCAGGCTGTTCGGCGTCACCAGGCCAAGCCACGCCAGTACGGAGAGCGCGGTTGCGCCAGTCAGCGCTACTCCGAGCGCAATCAGCGACACGATACGGCGGTCGTACATGTCGGCGATGGCGCCGGCCGGCATCGCTATCAGCATCACCGGCAGCATCAGCGCGGTCTGCACCAGCGCGACCTTGTCGGCGGACGAAGTCATCTGGGTCATCGCCCAGGCCGCGCCGACCGCCTGGATCAAGAGGCCGAAATTGGACAGCAGGCTCGCCGACCAGATCCGCCGGAACGCGATCAGCCGCAGCGGCGCTGCGATACCGTCGCCGGCAAAGATCGGTCGCTTGGACTGTTCGCTCATGTTTCCGTCCCTAGTCGATGTCTTGATTCCCTCCGGCCACAGTGATGCCCGTTCAGGTCCGCGCCTGTCCAGCCGGGATGCCTTCATGGCGCCGGGATTTTGAAGCTGATATGATCGGACGTGCAGACGGGATGGCCTCGTTTGTGTTGCAAGGACGACAGCCGTGAGCATAGCCGAAGCCTGGGATAATGCCCCACCACGGACGCGACTGGTTCCACCGAGCCCGCCACGTGCTCCCGAGGGCATGACATCGCTGCAACGGATGGCGGCGATGCGCAACAGCGCGATCGGAACCTGGGGTCAGCGTGCCTACGAGGAAGACATTGTCCGCGGCCGCTTCCTGCTGAATTCGAGCTACATCCTCAATACGCCGGATGCGATCCGCCATGTGCTGGTCGACAATTACGAGAACTATTCGCGCACACCGGCCGGTTTCCGCGTGCTGCGTCCGATGCTGGGCGAGGGTCTTCTGATCGCGGAAGGCAAGGCCTGGAAGCATCAGCGGCGCACGCTGGCGCCGGCCTTCACGCCGCGCGCGGTCGGAACCCTCACGCCGCACATGGTCGCGGTGACCGATGAGACGATCGCGAACCTCCAGCGTCTCAGCAATGGTCCGGTCGATCTGCGCGAGATCATGCAGCGCATGACGCTCGAGATCGCCGGCCGCACCATGTTTTCGTTCGGGATGGAACGTCACGGCGCGACCTTGCGCGATTTCGTGATGGAGTATGGCGACAAACTGGCGCGGCCGCATTTTCTCGACCTGGTGCTGCCGAAGAACTGGCCGGCGCCGCGGGATTTTGCGCGGGCGCGTTTCCGCAAGCGGTGGACGAGTTTTGTCGGCATGCTGATGGCCGAGCGCCGCGCTGCCGGAAAGCCGGACGGCGCACCGGCACGCGACCTGTTCGATCTGATGAACGCCGCGCGCGATCCCGAAACCGGTCACGCTTTCAGCGACGCCCAGCTCGGCGATGAGGTCGCGACCATGATTCTCGCCGGCCACGAGACCACGGCGACGGCGTTGTTCTGGTCGCTGTATCTGCTCGCGCTCGATCCGGTCGCACAGGAGCAGCTTGCGGCCGAGGCGCGGCAGGTTTCGGCAGACGGCGAGGCCGATCTCGAGCGGCTGAAATTCACCCGCGCCGTGGTCGACGAAACCATGCGGCTTTATCCGCCGGCGTTTCTGATCGCGCGCGCCGCGCTGGGCGCCGATGACGTCGCGGGGATTGCGATCTCCAAAGGCGACGTGATCCTGATCGCACCATGGCTGTTGCACCGTCATGAAAAACTCTGGCGCGATCCGAACGCTTTCGTGCCGGAGCGTTTTCTGGCGCCGTCGCCGCCGCCCGATCGCTTTGCATACTTGCCGTTCGGCGTCGGCCCGCGCATCTGCATCGGCGCGCATTTCGCGCTGGTCGAGGCGACGCTGGCGCTGGCCCGGCTCGTCGCCGCGTTCCGGGTCACGCTGCTGGACAAGGAGCCGGTCATGCCGATGGGCATTGTCACCACTCAGCCGGACCGCTCGCCGATGTTCCAGATCACGCCGCGCTGACGTTGCGCCACGCTCGCGCACCTTGCGTGCGCGTCGGGAAAACCTAGATAGGGCCGAGGCATGAGCGAATTGCAGGCCCAGATTGCGACCTTGAAAAAGACTGCCGATCCGGCGGTCGCGGACGCGATTGCCCGCCTCATCAGGACTGGCGAAGACTACGAACTCAACCGCGTCAATGTCCTGGAATTTGCGCGCACAAACCACCTCGATGAGGAACAGGCGATCTCGGGCTTCCTGCACGCCTCGCGGCTCGGCCTGTTCGACCTGACCTGGAATGTGCTGTGCCCCGGATGCAGCGGCGTGCTCGACGCGCATGACACGCTGAAATCGTTGCGCAGCGACGACTATCATTGCGGCCTGTGCGCTTGCGGCTATGAGCCGTCCGTCGACGAGCAGGTGGAAGTGGCGTTCACGGTCAGCCCCCAGGTCCGGCGCATCGCGGCGCACGATCCCAACACCTTGCCGCTGTGGGAATACTACAAGCAGGTGTTCTGGAGCTCAGGCATCGATCTCGACAGGTCGACCTTCGCCGCGCTGACCGAAGAAGTGGCGCTGGATGCGCTGGAGTTGCCGGCCGGCGAGCGCGCGGTGCTGTCGGTGCAACTGCCGCCGCAATTCATCATCGCGTTCGAGCCGGTGACGCATTCGGCGCATTTCATCGACGTGCAGGGCGAGCCGACCAAGGAGCGCCAGCAATTGTCGCTGATCTACAACAAGTCGCACCCGCCGACCGGATCGATCACCATGCGCCCCGGACCTTTGCGGTTGTCGCTCGACAATCAGGCCGGGGTGCGCACGTTGCCGACCGTGTTCATCGCGGCCGAAGGGCTTCATGCCATGCTCGGCAAGCGCCGGCCGTTTCTTACCGCCAAGCGGATGCTGTCCAACCAGACCTTCCGCGACGTGTTCAAGGCCGACAATCTCGACATCGACCAGCGGCTGAAGATCACTTCGCTGACCTTCCTGTTCACTGACCTCAAGGGTTCGACCGCGCTCTACGAGCGGGTCGGCGATCTCGCCGCCTTCGATCTGGTGCGCGCGCATTTCCGCGCGCTACTCGGCATCATTGCGTCGGAGAAGGGCGCGGTCGTGAAGACCATCGGGGACGCCGTGATGGCGACCTTCGTCAAACCGGAACACGCGATCGCCGCGGGCTTGCGGATGCGCGCGGCCATGGACGATCTCAATGTCGAGCGCGGCACCCAGGACCTAGTGGTCAAGATCGGCATTCATGAGGGACCGTGCCTCGCGGTGATGCTGAACGAACGGCAGGATTATTTCGGTCAGACCGTCAACATCGCCGCGCGGGTGCAGGGGCTCGCGACCTCGCGATCCATTCACGCAACCGGCGGCGTGGTCGAGGAGCCTGCGGTATCGGCGATCCTGAAAGAGCGCTCGATCAGGCCGATCCAGAAAGAGGCGGCGCTGCGCGGCATCGCCGACAAGGTTCTGGTCTACGAAATCCCCTAACCTTGCTGAAAGGTAATATACGCCGGGAACGCGGCCCGATTGCGCGCGTTCGTGTTCCACGCCATATACACCTCAAGCGAAGCTATTTAGAGATTTTTGATGCTCGACGGACTGCGCCAATTCATCGCCGACGTGATGTCTCCCACAAATGCGCCTCGCGATCTCGACGATACCGGCTATCGTCTGGCCGCGACGGCGCTGCTCGTTCATGTGATCTCGCTCGATCGCGAGCCGTCCGACGCCGAGAAGCGCAAGCTGCACAGCCTGATCGAAAGCAGCTTTGGGCTTGATCGGGGCGCTGCCGACAGACTGATCGCGTCTGCGACCCTGGTCGAAGGCGAGGCGGTCGATCTCTATCATTTCACCAGCGTCATCATGCGTTCGGTCGACGATGCCGGGCGCCTGCGCATCGTCGAGATGATGTGGGAACTCGTTTATGCCGACGGTCAGGTCAGCGAATTCGAGGACAATGTCGTCTGGCGCGCCGCCGATTTGCTCGCCGTTTCCTCGCGCGACCGCATCGATCTCAAGCACCGCGTGGCGGCTGCCAGGCAGTCGGCGCCGGTATCGGGCAACTAGCAAACAACCAGGAACCTGCCGCGTCCATGTTGGCCATCATGCCGATAACCCCGTTGCCTGCCCGCAGATGAAAATTCCTTAATGTTGGCCACGTTCCGCGTGGCAACGGATCGCCCGCGTCTTGTGCATCAGCCGCTCATTTTGACAAGTCGGCGGCTGTGAAGGGGTCGAAACGCTTGCAGGCGGCCGGTATCCCGCCTATGGCGTATCCGCGTGAGGCTGTATTTATCTGCGGGCGAAAACTATCGTGACTGAGCGGGTGGCGCTGATTACAGGTGCCTCGGCGGGGATCGGCACCGAACTGGTGCGCGTCTTCGCGTCAAATGGCCATCGTGTTGCGATGGTGGCGCGCCGGGCGGACCGGCTCGAGGCGCTCGCCGCGGAAATTGCCGCGTTGGGGCGCGGCACCCCGGTCGTGATCCCCTGCGATCTTGAACAGCCGGACGCTTGCGACAAGATCGCGGCTGCGCTGACGAATGCAGATGTCGAGGTCGAGTACGTCGTCAACAATGCGGGCTTCGGTCTGTTCGGGCGCGCTATCGAGCTCGATCGCAACCAGCAGCTTGCGATGATCGCGGTGAACATTCGCGCGCTGACTGATCTGTCGCTGCGATTTGCCGATCAGTTGGTGCGAAACCGTGGCGGCATTCTCAACGTCGCTTCGATCGCCGGCTTTCTGCCGGGGCCGGGCATGGCGGTGTATTACGCGTCCAAGGCCTATGTGCTGTCCTTCACGGAGGCGCTGCGCGGTGAACTCGGCTCTCGCGGCGTGCGCGTGACCGCGCTGTGCCCGGGTCCGGTGCCATCGGAATTTCAGACCCGCGCAGGCTTCGAGCCCGGCGTCGATTCCGCAGTTCTCAACGTCTCGTCCGCCGATGTCGCCAAGGAAGCCTATCGGGGCCTGATGGCCAACAAGCGCGCGGTGCTCCCGGGTTTCGGCATCAAGATCGTGCCGTTCATGCTGCGGCTCGCCCCGCGCGGATTCATCCTGGCGATGGTCGGACGTTTTCAGTTGCGCCGGCGCTGAAAACGCGAGTGTGGCGACACTGACGTTCCTTTCAGTGTTGCCGCGAGCTCTTCAAAGGAACGTCAGAGTCAAAGCCACACTTGAATCAGATGGTTGCTAGTGTCCCTTTGGTTCTGACATTCGTAACGGGGGCGCCGCGATAGGATACGAATGTCAGAACCGGGACACTAGCCTCAACTCACCCGAAATTAACGATCTGTTGGCTATCATCACAGGCTTGGAGCTTGTGAAGAAGGCGATGTCGCTTTCCGCCAAAATCGGCCGTGTGTCTGATGCCGCGCCAGTCGTCGCCGGACCGTCGGCTGCTCTTCGTCGAGTCCTGATAGTCCTGCACCAGGAAACCTCGAACCCGGGCCGGATCGGCAATGCGCTCCGAGCACTCGGCTATCGCCTCGACATCCGGCGGCCGCGTTTCGGCGATGCGCTGCCGGAGACGCTTGCCGAGCACGCAGGCGCGGTGATTTTCGGCGGCCCGATGAGCGCCAACGATTCCGACGACTATGTTCGCCGCGAGATCGACTGGATCGCGGTGCCGCTGCTGGAGCAGCGGCCGCTGCTTGGAATTTGCCTCGGCGCGCAAATGCTCGCGAAGCATCTCGGCGCCCGCGTGGCGCCGCACGCCCAGGGCCGCGTCGAGATGGGCTATTATCCGATCCGCCCCACGCGGGCGGGCTTCGAGGTGTGCGCGCATTGGCCCGAGCAGGTCTATCACTGGCATTGCGAAGGGTTCGGACTTGCCGCGGGCTGCGAATTGCTCGCGGAAGGCGATGACTTTCCGCGGCAGTCCTTTCGGCTTGGCCACGCCTTCGGCTTTCAATTCCATCCCGATGTGACCTACGCGATGATGTGCCGCTGGACCACATGCGGCGCCGAGCGCCTCGGCATGCCCGGCGCCTATCCACGCGAGCAGCATTTTTCCGGCCGCGCCTGCTACGACGTCGCCGAGCGCGCGTGGCTGAAACAGTTTCTGGATGGCTGGCTGAACCGCGTGCCCGAAGTGGTGCTGGCGCAAGCGGCCGAGTAGGGCGACATTTTCAGCCTTCGCTACGAGCTGGCTTGCCCAGGCCCGCCGCCGCCCTTCGGGCTATAGCGAGGCAGCCTTCGCTCACTTCGCTACAAGAGATTTTCCGGCCTTGCCCAGCCGTAGCTCGCGAAGTTTTCGATGATCGAGCCCGCCTTCGCTCTTCGAGCTTCGGCGTGGCAGCCTTCGCTACGAGCTGGCTCGCCTAGGCCCGCCGCCGCCCTTCGGGCTATGGCGAGGCAGCCTTCGCTCACTTCGCTACGAGAGATTTTCCGGGCTTGCCCAGCCGTAGCTCGCGAAGCGAGCGAAGGCTGGTGGAGCCAGGCGGGATCGAACCGCCGACCTCGTCATTGCGAACGACGCGCTCTCCCAGCTGAGCTATGGCCCCAGATCGCCTGGTAAAAATGTCGCGGCAGAAGCTGCGAAAACCGCTGACAATCCGCGCCATTTACAGTCCGTGCCAACGCCAAGTCAAGAACGGCGAAATCGTTGTTTTTCCAGCCCTTAGCCGGGAACTTCCCTTGTTTGCCCCTGTCGGAACCGATATTTAGCAAGGTGTTCAATCCCGCCGACCGACCTTTGCGAGCAGCTTCACCATGCGCGCCGTTCTCGACATCATTCTTATCGTTCTGGATCTTTATGTCTGGCTGCTGATCGCGGCCGCCATTCTGTCCTGGCTGATCGCCTTCAACGTCGTCAACACGCGCAACCAGTTCGTGTCGGCGGTGGCGGAATTCCTGTACCGGATCACCGAGCCGGTCTTGGCGCCGATCCGTCGAATGCTGCCGAATCTCGGCGGGCTCGACATTTCCCCGATCATCCTGATCCTGATCATCTACTTCATTCAGCGCGTGATCATCTATTACATCTATCCGAACGTCTTCTGACCCCTCGGAATTCGATGACAGCGCAGATCATCGACGGAAAACGCATTGCGTCGGAGCTTCGCGCCCGCGTGGCCAGCGAGGTCGCGCGGGTCAAGCGCGAGAGCGCGCTGACGCCGGGGCTTGCGGTGGTGCTCGTCGGCCACGATCCCGCAAGCCAGGTCTACGTCCGCAGTAAACACAAGCAGTCGCAGGAAGCCGGCATGGCCTCCTTCGAGCACGTGCTGCCGGAGGATGTCGCACAAACCGACCTGCTGGCGCTGATCACCCGGCTCAACCGCGATCCGCTGGTGCATGGCATTCTGGTGCAATTGCCGCTGCCGAAGACGCTGAACACCGAAGCCGTCATCAACGCCATCGATCCGGCGAAAGATGTCGACGGGCTGCATCCAAGCAATGCCGGGCGCCTCGCCGGCGGCTTTGCCGCGCTTTCGCCCTGCACGCCGCTCGGCTGCATCATCCTCAGCAAAAGCGTTCACGCCTCGCTCGAAGGCATGAATGCGATCGTGATCGGCCGCTCCAACCTGGTCGGCCGGCCGCTGGTGCAATTGCTGCTCAACGAGAACGCCACGGTGACCATCGCGCATTCGCGCTCGCGCGATCTCAAGTCGCTGTGTGCTCGCGCCGATCTGGTCTATGCGGCCGTCGGCCGGCCCGAGATGGTGCGCGCCGACTGGATCAAGCCGGGCGCGACCGTGATCGACGTCGGCATCAACCGTCTATTGGATGCCGACGGCAAGACGCGCCTTGTCGGCGACGTCGCCTTCGCTAAAGTCTCACAAGTTGCAGGCGCGATCACGCCGGTGCCGGGCGGCGTCGGCCAGATGACGGTGGCGTGCCTGTTGGTCAACACCTTGCGCGCGGCTTGCGCGATTGCGGGTTTGCCGAAGCCGAGTGTGTAGGATCGTCGTTCCGGGGCGCGAGCAGAGCGAGCGAACCCGGAACCTCGAGATTCCGGGTTCGATGCTGCGCATCGCCCCGGAATGACGACTTCGTCGTCACTTCCCCTTCGCGCGCGCGATGCCTTCGGCGATCAGTTGATGGGCATCTTCGGCGCCACCCCAGCGCAGCACCTTTACCCATTTCTTCGGTTCGAGATCCTTGTAGTGCTCGAAGAAGTGCTGGATCTGCTGCAGTGTGATGTCGGGCAGGTCGCTGTAGGTCTTCACCTTGTCGTAGCGCTGCGTCAGCTTCGATGACGGCACGGCGATGATCTTCTCGTCGCCGCCGGCTTCGTCCTCCATCAGCAGCACGCCGACCGGCCTCACGCTCATGACGGCGCCGGGGACGATGGCGCGCGTATTGGCGATCAAGACGTCGCAGGGGTCGCCGTCGTTGGAGAGCGTGTGCGGAATGAAGCCGTAATTGCCGGGATAGCGCATCGCCGTATAAAGGAAGCGATCGACCACCAGGGTGCCGGCTTCCTTGTCCATTTCATATTTGATCGGCTCGCCGCCGACCGGCACTTCAATGATGACATTGACCTCGCGCGGGGGATCAATGCCGATCGAGATCGCTTCGATGCGCATGAGCGGCTCCGTGGTTTTCGTCGGTTACGCCTGTCATACGCGGGCTAGACCCGCGTATCCATCATACTTCGCGCGAAAATATTTCGTAGAGGATGGATTTCCGGCATAGGCGAGCGAAGCGACGCCGTTCTTCGAACGGCTATGCCCGGCAATGACGACCAAAAGCAACGATTTAAGCTCGGCCCTCAGTTGGTCCAGGCGAAGGCGACCTTGTCGAGCGACTTGGGCCCGAACTTTTCCGAGGAGCGCGCCACCATGCGGCCGCCGAGTGCGCGGTAGAATTCGGTCGCCGCTTCGTTGTCCGAAAGCGCCCAGATCACCATGCTCTTCAGGCCGCTCTGAATGAGATCGCGGCGCGCTGCCGAGAACAGCCGGCGGCCGAAGCCGAGGCCCTGAAACTCAGGCCGCAGATAAAGCTCGTAGATTTCGCCTTCGAAATGCAGGCTACGGGCCCGGTTGCGTCCGTAATTGGCGTAGCCGGCGACCTTGTCGCCGAAGACCAGCACGCTGACGCGGCTGCCTTTGCGGATCGCCGAGTCCCACCAGTGCGGGCCGCGGCGGTTGATCAGCTTCTCGAGCTCGGCGCCGGGAATGATGCCCTGATAGGCCGCGCGCCAGGCTTCATCGTGGGTAGAGGCCACCGCCGCCGCATCAGCGGCTTTGGCAGGTCGGACCTCGATCAGGGTTGTGCTCATGACCCGATCAAAGCAAGTCAGCGGCCCGGCATCAAGGTCTATCGTTAATTATCGGTTAACCTGTGGATTTTCTGCATCAGTTGGCGGAGTTCTGTCCCGAAAGCGGACAAGCAGCGGGCCTTGGGCCCGGATTCGGCGCAATGGACGGGGTAACCTGAGGTTCTTAACGTTTGAAGTCACGGCGCGATGTGCATGATTTGATTCGCCGTGAGCAGAGTTTTGGAAAACCGTGCGGTCAGGGGTGGGGAATGCCTTCAGTTAAAACATTTTTGATGTTGCTCCTGCTTGCCGCGTTGTGGCCGCATGCCGCGGCCGCAGAAGATGAATTCGGTCCGCGAGGCGCGGAGGGCGAGCCAAATCGCGCCCAGGCCTGGCTGGTGCCGTCGCCCGATCCAGCCGTTGCCTCGCATGCTGTTTTATTCCGCCCGCCCGGCGACGGACCTTTCCGCCTGGCGGTTATTGCGCACGCCTCCACCCAAAACACGCTGCTCCGTGCAATGATGCCGCAGCCGCAATACCGCCCGCTCGCCACGCTGTTGGTCGCAAAGGGTTTTGCGGTGCTGGTGCCTGAACGTCCCGGGCACGGCGGCACCGGGGGCAAGTATCTCGAGGATCAGAACGGCTGCGACGATGCCGACTATGTCCATTCCGGCCGCGTCACAGCCGATGAAATCGCTACGGCCATGACCTATCTGCGCCAACAACCGTTCATCCGCCGCGACGGCACCGTCATTGTCGGGCACTCTGCCGGTGGCTGGGGCGCGCTGGCGCTGGCCAGCGCCGATCCGGCCGACATCTCGGCCATCATCGTCTTTGCGGCCGGCCGGGGTGGACAGCCCAACGGCATTCCCGACCAGATTTGCGCCCCGCATACGCTGCTTACGGCAGCGGCCGAATTCGGACATGGCGCGCGCGTGCCCGTGAGCTGGCTGGTCGCGGCCAATGACGGTTACTTTCCACCGGATTTTTCGCGCAAATTGGCAGATGCATTTCGCGCCGGCGGCGGCAAAGTCGACTTCCGCGTGCTGCCTCCCTACGACGGCGAAGGCCACTGGATGGGGGAAACGGAAAACGGCGTCAAACATGCGGCCGTCGAGCTCGATCGCGTGCTGAGGGGGCTCTTGCCGCAGCCCGTGGCCCGCGCGAAGAAACCGTGACGGCCTGGCCCGACGATGACGTGATCCTGTACGATGGTGTCTGCGTGTTCTGCTCGCGCTGGATTCGCTTCGTTGCCTCGCGCGACAAGGCGAAGCGCTTTCGCTTCACAGCGATCCAGTCGGCCTATGGCACGCGGCTCGCGCAAGCCCTCGGCATCGATCCCAATGACCCCGACACCAATGCCGTCGTGCACGGCGGTATCGCATATTTCAAATCGGCCGCGGCCTTGACCGTGCTCTCGGCTTTGCCGGGGTGGCGCTGGACGCGCATGCTCTTTGCGGTGCCGAAACCGCTGCGCAACGCGGTCTACAATCTCGTGGCGAAAAATCGCTACCGGATTTTCGGCAGGTATGATGCGTGCTTTGTGCCGGATGCGGATATGCAGGCGAGGGTGTTGGAGTAGAAAGCTGTCTTACGAGAACGATGCTTCGTAACTTAGCGGGGAAAGATACACAAAATTCTCCAACGGAGGATTCAATTCAAACATTCGGGGGTGCGCCGAGAAGTCAAAAACTCTGCAAAGCCTGAAGGCGTCTGGACGTTCCTCGGCCAGGGAAAGCTCGTTTCTCGTTATATAAAACGGTGTTACGTCTGCGCCGACAGTTGTCTTAACTTCAAGAAGCCTTTCCTTTCCCGATGCGTCGAACGACAGAATATCGTAGCCGGCTCCATCGCCTAGCTCCTCAGAAATCCAGCGAATCTTCTTTGCTAGATCGGGGCGATCCAGCTGTTGCAGTCTCTGACGTTCGTGGTGAAAAACCAGCTCCTCCCCCTCTTTCCCGAGTTTTCGATTGCGGAAATCTCGCTCGACTGGGTTGAACTTGCGTATGAGCCTCTCCATGTCCGCCCTGCGCTGTGCAAGGGGCTCTAGAAGCGGCGGCGCTCCAACAAACAGCCCCTGCCGTTCGGCTATTCCCTCGAAAACTCTTTCTGGGTGCAGCACTTCAGGATGCAACGAAATATACCGGTCGATCGCCGGGATGATGGCCTGCTGGTAATTGGCCGCCGGCACATAGCCAGAAATTCTTGGTAGCCCAAGTTTGAGAAGTACGGCTGAAATATTTTGATGCTTGAACTCGATCGAGCCCTTGCTCCGATCGATCCGGTGTTGAAGAAAGCGGTTGTGTTCAGCCTTGTTGTAAAACTTGCCGACTGTCTCATTGTTGAGCATCGCAAAGTAGTCGGCGACGATGAGGTCGAGTTCCTCATTGGTCCAGTTGCGTCTCTCCACGGGCTCCTGCGACATGGCAACGAGAATAGATTGCGCGGGTAAAGCGTGCAATTGCCGGTAGCGGCCTATTTCCCCTTTGCGCCTAACGCCTCCCGCACCGCCCGCTCTCCCGAATCATATGCGCCATGGGCGGTGGAGAAAAAGTTCGGCGAGGTCGCTTCGCCTGCAAACAACAGCCGGTTATCGACGGGGGCAGCAAGCACGGCGCGCTTGCCTGCGTGGCCAGGAAGGGCGTGGGAATAGGAGCCGCGGGCGAAGGGATCGTGGGCCCAGCGCGATTCCTTTAAGGGCCTTAACTTGCGCCTGACGTCGTTGCCGACAAACGACACGATCTCGTCGATTGCATGCGCGGCGATGGCGCCGTCGCCGGCATCTTCCAGAGCCTGCGCAAATCGTCCGCCGAAAAAGCCTTCGATGCTGGGTTGGCCGAACGGGCGCAGGTGATACGTCCCCATTTCGGTGCGCATGGTCGCGCCGCGCAGGTTGCCGTCGACCGGAAAAAACTCCGGTTCGTCGAGCGCCAGCATCACCTTGTCGGCGAGGCCGAGGGGCAGGTTCGCGGCGGCATCGACCTTTTCCGGCAGCGCCGGAAAAAAGCGGATCGCCTCCTGTGCGATCA
>Ga0307474_10001690_pt1 | contig 15970 bp, 15 predicted proteins | sample atmos_gasesECM1C_2_FD_203312 | JGI IMG/M metagenome (GOLD analysis project Ga0307474, IMG submission 203312) | Hardwood forest soil microbial communities from Morgan-Monroe State Forest, Indiana, United States - atmos_gasesECM1C_05 | ecosystem: Environmental > Terrestrial > Soil > Temperate... | reverse complement strand
CTATGTTCCCATCCACAAAGTCATCACTGTGGATAAAGGCGGCAAAGCCGTCATCGACGAGGTCATGCGGCCCGAATAGCTTGTGGAAGAGCTGCGCCCAACCGCCGAGTAAGCCCTCGGAAAAACCCTCGGGTTCTAGAGTGTCCGCGAGAACTGAACCTTGGGAGAAGGTGTAGAGCGGACATAACCGGAATCCAGCCCCGGACGGGCGATATGTTAGTTCGGCACATCAGCGCAGACGTGGACAACGGAAACGAGTCCCTGAGAGACGACTCCAGTTCTCACGCTGGGTCAGAAATTTAAGAGAATATTTCGCGGGAGTCTATCCGGCCTTGCGGTCTTCGCTAAGCACTTCATCCAGCGCATGGGCTAATAGATGTGCGCGCTTCTGATAATCGATGGACCCACTATCCTGCTTGCGCTTCAAAAGGTGATACTCGTCGGCGATATTCAGCGCCGCCAGCACCGCCAGCCGAACCGTATCGATCGTATTCGTGGCCTCGGCCACCGCGCGCATCTTCGCGTCCACATACTCAGCCAGCTTCAAAATATATTCCGGATCCGATCCCCGCAGGTTGTAGGCCTGATCGAAAATTTCCACGCGCACGCTGGCATTCTGCGCGTCTTTCAACGTCGAATCTTTAGTAGCCGTAGCCATAACCATCCATTCCTGAATTCTTCCCAACTCCTCGCCCGTTACGCCGGGTTGTCATTCCGGGCGAAGCCGAGGAACCTGCTTCCAGCGTCCATCTACTCTGCGCTAACCATCAATCCAACGCCGCCATCCGCGAAGCCAAGGCGTCCAAACTCCTGATTCGGAAGTTCGCAGAAGCTTAACTAGCCCGCTCCTCCGCGATGGATTCAATCTGCTCCAGCATCTTCTCCACGCGACCGCGAATCGCCTCACGCTCTTTCTTCAATTGCACCGCTTCGCGCCGCAACGTGACCAACTGTTCGTCGCGCTCCTCCAGCTGCAGCCGCGCGCGCTGCGCGTCGCGCTCTGCCGCCTCCTGCGCCTTACGCGCCGCTTTGTACATCTCGATAGTGCGATAAATCTTGTCTTCGAGCGCCTGAAAATCGTCCACTGGAACCTGATCGGTCAACTGCTCCGTCGCATTCAACGCCATAAGTGCACATTCCCCGAAAGATTTCTAACTTTTCCGCAGTATACTCCACTCGCCTATGATTCCAGCATAGCCCATTGGTGCCTGCGCAGGCGTATGTCCACAAAATTCGCTATAATCCCTCCCATGAAACGCCTAACATTCGCCCCCGTCGCTGTCTCCGCCGCGCTTCTTCTTTTCTCGTTGCCAAGTGCCGCGAAAACCAAGGTCGAAATGAAGGATGCCCAAGGCAAATCCGTCGGCATGGTCCTGGTCTGGAATGACAAGGGAGGGACTGGGTTCGAGTTGGACCTGCACGATCTGCCGCCCGGCGTGCATGCTATTCACATTCACCAGAACCCGAAGTGCGATCCTCCCGACTTCAAGTCAGCGGGCCCGCATTTCAATCCCGACAACAAGAAGCATGGACTCGAGAATCCGGAAGGTCACCACGCTGGTGACATGCAAAACTTCACCGTCGACGCTAATGGCAAGGCCCATGGCCGGTTCGTCAACAAAGACGTAACCTTCGAGGGCACCGACAGCCATTCGCTTTTCAGCAACGGCGGCACGTCGATCGTCATCCACGCCAAGGCCGATGACATGAAGACCGATCCTTCAGGAAATTCAGGCGACCGTATCGCCTGCGGTGTGATCACCAAATAATTAGCGTAATGTCGGGACGACGTGAGCGACGCGAGCAAATGTGGCGCGGGCAGTTTTGCCTGCTGCGCTTTTGGGTTGCGCAGCGCTTCAGCGCTGCGATGAAATCACCTTAGATAAGGACTTCAGCCTCTGAGGTGTTAGGAAGGAGCGCGTAGTTCACCTCCGCTCTCGCAACTTCCCCAACTTTTCTGCCGCCGCATCCAGCGTCTCCAATTTCTTGCAGAACGCAAACCGCACCTGTCGCGCGCCATCTCGCGGGTCACGATAAAAACTCGATCCCGGCACTGCCGCTATGCCAATGTCTTTCACCAAATATTTTGTAAACGACACATCATCGTCAAACCCAAACGTCGAAATATCCGTCATCACGTAATACGCGCCCCGCGGCAAAAAGCACTTGAACCCCGCCCCCTGCAGCGCCGGAATTAAATGATCGCGCCGCACCCGGTACCCTTCGGCCAGCTTCGCATAGTATTCCTGCGGCAAACTCAATGCCGCTGCGCCTGCTTCCTGCAAGGGCGCGGGTGCTCCCACGGTCAAAAAATCGTGCACCTTCCGGATTGCATTGGTAATCTTCTCCGGACCAACCGCCCATCCCACTCGCCACCCTGTGACGCTGTAGGTTTTCGACATCCCGTTGATGGTGACGGTCCGCTCGCGCATACCCTCAAGCGAGGCCATTGAAATATGCTCGGTTCCGTCGTACAGAATATGCTCGTAAATCTCATCGGTAATGGCCAGGACATCGAACTCGATGCAAAGATCACGAATCATTTCCAGTTCCGTGCGTGTAAAAACCTTTCCGGTGGGATTGTTGGGAGTGTTGAGAATGATGGCTTTCGTGTGTTTGTGGAAAGCCGCGCGCAATTCTTTCTCGTCGAAGATCCACTCTCCGCCTTCGCTTACCGGCGGACGCAGCTTCACAAACCGCGGCCTCGCTCCGCTCAGCACTGAATCCGGGCCGTAGTTTTCGTAAAAAGGCTCAAAGATTACGACCTCATCGCCCGCGTTGCAGATCGCAAGCAGGGTCGAAATCATCGCCTCGGTGGAACCGCAGCAGACCGTAATTTCTTTTTCCGGATCGACCGCAATTCCTTGCCAGACGCCCATCTGCCGGGCGACTGCATTGCGCAGGCTCTTTGCGCCCCAGGTGATCGCGTACTGATTTACGTCGGTCTCGATGGCAACGCGCGCCGCCTGCTTAATCTCCGCGGGAGCGGAAAAGTCAGGAAAGCCCTGCGCAAGATTCACCGCACCGTACAGCATCGCCTGCCGGGTCATCTCCCGAATCACCGACTCGGTAAACAGCGAAACTTTGTCGCTGAGGAAATGTTTTGTAGGACTGGAAAGGGAAGAAGTCACGTCCGCCATAACTCGCAGGTTAGCACAAGAAGAATTCTGACCGTTGATTTCTGAGTGCTGATTGAATTCGGAGTCCAGGGGTTTTTCAATCAACAATCAGCAATTCAAAAATCAACAATACCTCAGGCCCGCTGCACTCCCCCCAACCCCCGCAGCGCCTTGATGATCTTGCCCGACCACTGGGCAATCTGCTCGTCGCGCAGCGTGCCTTCATCCGATTGCAATCGTGCCCGCAGAAGAATTGAATACTTGTCTGCACCAATTGCTCCACCACGAAAAATCTCAACCGGACTAAAAGAACGCAACTCGCGAATCCCCAGCTCGACCACTGCACACCGAATCGTCTCGAACTCCACATCATCGGAAAACACGAACGAAAAATCTCGCTCTACCGCCGGATACCTTCCCAGCGGAGCGAATTTCACAGTTCGCAAGCCCCGCGCATGAAGTTGCTCCAAATCGATCTCTGCCAGAAACACATCCTGCCGGAGCTTGCGCTCGGACTTAACGGCATCTGCAATCTGCCCGAACTGCGCCACTGGTACGCCATCCATCAACCCTCGCGCCGATCGCCCGGGATGAAAATACTCTGAAGTCTCACGGTCAAAACTCAGCTCGTTGCAGGCAAATGCGCCCAGCAGATTTTCCACGTCCCCTTTGAATGATCGAAACGCCTCCGCTGCCGCGGCGTGTTCCCCTTTGCTCACGTCGAGCGCTCCTCCGGCGGGCAGAGAGGTTCTTACCGCAGACCAGGTAGCTCCCAAGCACGCGCGGGCCGGCTCAATCCTCTCTCCGTCGCGCATTTCATAGGTATGCCCCATCTCAAACAAGCGCACATTTTCTGAATCACGGTTCAGATTCCACGCCAGCATGTCGAGCATCCCCGGCGCCATCGACGTCCGCATCACGCTGGCTTCTTCGCTCAGCGGATTCTCCAATTCCAGCACCGATGCTGACGAAAATCTCTCCGCATCGGAATGCGAAATGAAGGTCAACGAGACCGCTTCGTTGTATCCCAGTGCCAAAGCCCGCTGGCGGAAAGTCGCGTCCATGGCGGCGCGCGGGAGTTCGACTACCGCGCCGCTGTAAGCGGGCAGAGTATTTGCGAATTTGTCGTAGCCATGCAGGCGGGCAATTTCTTCGATGATGTCGATCTCGCGCTCCACATCCAGTCGCCAGCTCGGGATCTGCACGCGAAACTGCGCGTCGGCCTGCCCTTCAGGTATCACGCCAAAGCCCAGCTTCTTGAGGATGCGGAAAATCTCTCCTGCATCCAGATTCCCGCCCAGGATGCGCTGGACTTCGGAGAGCCGCAGTACTACCGGGGCCTGGTCGAGTTGTCTCGAGACTACATCGATTGCGTCGCCGATCAGTTCCCCCCCGCCCGAGTCCAAAATGAGCGAAGCCACAAGAGCGCAGGACAAAATCGTGGATTCAAAATCTGCCCCACGCTCGAAGCGGTGCGATGCGTCAGTGTGAATCCCATGGCGGCGGGAAGTCTTGCGCACCGTGACCGGATCCCACCAAGCCGACTCAATCAAAATATTCCGCGTCTTGTCGGTGATCATGGTGTCGAAACCTCCCATCACTCCGGCGAGTCCGACTGGTTTTTTCGCGTCCGCGACGACAAGATCCTCTGAAGTGAGCGTACGTTCCACGCCATCGAGCGTTTTCAGCTTCTCGCCATCTTTAGCGCGACGAATGATCAGGCGTCCGCCCTCGAGCAAATCCATGTCGAATACATGCGTCGGCTTGCCCATCTCCCACAGAACATAATTCGTTGCATCGACCGCGTTGCTGATAGGCCGCTGATCAAGCAACTGTAGCCGGTGCGCGATTTTCTCGGGGGAAGGTTTTATTTTTGTTCCGCGAATCACGCGCGCAGAAAAACGAGGGCAAAGCTGTGGCTCCTCGACGGTAATCGGGAAAGGTGTCTCGCCAGAGGTTTTTGCTGAGAGCTGAGGGCTGAGAGCTGCAAGCGGTTTCAGCCCCACGTCGTAAATCGCCGCCGCCTCCCGCGCCACCCCGTAGTGATTCATCGCGTCCGGCCGATTCGTCCCGATCTCCATCTCGAACACCGTGTCCGCACCCGATCCGCTGATCCCTTCGACTGCTATACCAGCCCCAGTCAAATCCTCAGCCAGCCGCCGGTCAGCGACGGAGAGATCAACGAAGTCACGAATCCAATGTGCAGAAAGTTTCATGTTTTCTAAACGACGATTCTTCAGGACCAAAACAGCGTTGTCATTCCGAGCGCGGTCGAGGAATCTGCGCTTCCTTGACGCCAAAACTCCCGAATCAAGAGAACTGCTCTAAGAAGCGAACGTCCCCGTTGAAGAACAACTGCAGATCATCCACCCCGTACTTCAGAAGTGCAATCCGGTCCGCGCCCATGCCAAAAGCGAATCCCGAGATTTTCTTCGGGTCATAGCCGTTGTCCTTCACAAACTCAAACACGTTAGGATCGACCATGCCGCAACCGAGAATTTCGATCCATCCCGTCTGCTTGCACGGACGACACGGATCACTCCCGCGTTTTCCACTCCCACCACAAATGAAGCACGAAACAAACATCTCCGCGCTCGGCTCGGTGAAGGGAAAGAACGACGGGCGAAAGCTGGTCTTCACGCTCGAGCCAAAAAATTCTTTCATGGCGTGATCGAGCGTTCCTTTCAAATCGCCGAACGTAATGTTGGTGTCGACTGCCAACCCCTCGATCTGATGGAACATCGGGGAATGGCTCGCATCCGGAGGATCGTTGCGGTGCACCGTTCCGGGAATCACAATGCGAATCGGTGGGCGCATTTTTTCCATGGTCCGGATCTGCACCGGAGAAGTATGCGTGCGCAGCAGCAACCTTTCGCGTTGCGGCTTCGACTGCTGGCCAGCGATGAATAAAGTATCTTGTGTATCGCGCGCCGGATGATTCGGGGGAAAATTCAGCGATTCGAAATTGTAGTAATCAGTTTCGACGACCGGACCTTCCGCGATGGAGTAGCCGAGTTTCTGAAAAACGCGAACCATCTCGTTGGTCGTCTTGATGACAGGATGCTCGGCACCGATGGCGCGCCGGATGCCGGGCAGAGAAATGTCAACGCGTTCCCCCGCAGCTGAAGCGAAATCGGCTCGGGAAATTTTGGCGCCCTCGATTATTTCCTGGACTCGAGCTTTAAGCTCGTTGACTCGGATTCCCGCTTCGCGCTTGGCATCCTTCGGAGCGCCTTTTCGCCAAACGTCATTGATCTGGGTGAGGATACCGTTCTTGCGAGCGAGCCAGCGGTCGCGAAATGCCTTTAGTTCCGCATCATTGCGGACGGCGATAGCCTCACCGCCGCACGCCCGCACGCATTCCGTGACAGCTTTCTCCAGCGTCGCGGCGGAATAGTCCTTCAGTTTGGGGACGGTATAGGTCACTTTGTAGCCGCAGTGAGTCGGCACTTGTCATTCCGAGCGAAGCGAGGAATCTTGGTTCTTGCAGACAGAAGTGGAAAACCAAGATTCTTCGGCACTCTCTCCGCGCTTTGCGCGGCTGCGAGCGCTCGGAATGACAAACTATTTACGTTGGAAAGCTAAAATCGAAAAGCCGACCGCTACGCCAGCGCGCCCTTGGCCTGCTCGGCCAGGCTCTTAAACGCAGCTGCATCCTTCACGGCCAGATCGGCAAGAATCTTGCGATCCAGTTCCACTCCCGCCACTTTCAATCCGTGAATGAACTGGTTGTAGCTCATGCCGTTCAGCTTGGCGGCAGCGCCGATGCGCACGATCCAGAGCGAGCGGTACTGTCGTTTTCGCTGCTTGCGTCCGGCATAGGCAAATTTCAGCCCGCGCTCAACGGCTTCTTTCGCCGAGCGGTAGAGTTTTGATTTAGTGAGAAAGTATCCGCTGGCGCGGTCTAAAATTTTCTTGCGCTTGGCGCGGCGTTTGGTTCCGCGTTTTACACGTGGCATGGTTTCTCCTTTTTATTTCCAGTTTTATTTCCAGTTACTGGCGGCTGGAGGTAAGGACATCGATTGGACCTCTTCACGCGCCGTGCAATTATCGGTTGATGAGCTTTGATGGTTGATTAAAAATCTTAAGGAACTGTGGCCTCAATCAACAATCAGCAATCACACACTCAACAATGCCTTACTGATAGGGAATCATCCGCTTTACTTTGCGGAGATCGCCATCGCTGACCAGCGTGGCCTTGCCCAACTTGCGTTTTCGTTTCTTGGCTTTCGACGAAAGGATGTGACGCAGGCCAGAATGTCCCCGCTTCACCTTCCCCTTCGCTGTCTTTTTGAAGCGCTTTGACGCGCCTTTGTGCGATTTCAATTTCGGCATAAGTCCTCGGAAGAACTTGGCAGTCATCCTCTGCCAGCTTTATTCAACTGCTCGATTGCTTTGGAATCGTTGGCGCGGCGCCGCACGTCCTCGGCGAAATCCTTCTCGACGAAATTCTAGACCTGCGAACCAGAAGCGGGAGCTTCCACCGCGGAGGCGGCAGCCGCCGGCGCGGCGGGTTTTTCCTTTTCCTGCGCCAGTTTCTTTTCTAGTTTCGCTTTCTGCTTCGCTTCTTTCTCCCGTTCCTTCTCCCGCTCTGCCGCCGTCTTCTTCGGCGCCAATATCGCGTGAAGAGTGTTGCCTTCCTGGCGCGGGCGGAACTCTACGATGCTGTGCGGTTCTACGTCTTTGATCAACCGCTCTAAAATCTGCCGACCTAAACCCGTGCGGGTCATTTCCCGGCCACGAAAAAAGATCGTCGCTTTTACTTTGTCTCCACCGTCGAGAAAACGCAGCACGTGGTTCTTCTTGGTCTCGTAATCGTGGTCGTCCACATTGATGCGGAACTTGACCTCTTTTACGGTGATCGTCTTCTGGTGCTTCTTAGCCTCGCGCTCTTTTTTTTCCTGCTGGTAGAGATATTTCCCGTAATCCATGATGCGACAGACGGGAGGCTGCGCGGTGGGAGAAATCTCAACCAGGTCCAGGTTCTTGCTGCGGGCCAATTTGAGCGCTTCGAACGGTGGCATGATGCCGATCTGCCCACCTTCATCGTCAATCACGCGAATTTCGCGAGCCCGAATGCGGTCGTTGGTTCGGATAAAACGTTTGTCGATACGGTCCTCCGCGCTCTAGGCGACTGGAATACTGGATTATAGCATGTGGCAACGGCACCCGCTTCCTGTCAACGCGAGATAGGGGTGCCGGTAGAAACTCCTTGCGAGGACTCGCGTGAGGCAGGCTAAAAGGGATCCTTCGACCCCGCGATCCGATTCATAGGGCGAATGGGTTGCGCTGCACTCGGGATGACAGCGGGGGCTGAAGCCCCGGGTTCCTCTCGTCTGTGTCTTATCGCGGCGCTGAAGGCGGCCGCTCTTCCACTTTTTATCGCAGCGATGAAGCGCTGCGCCACCCAAAGTCGACCGCTCGCAGGACAGTGACGGACTTGTGCCGCGGTTCCGGAGAATCGCGGTACAATCTTCGGCAGGCGAAAAGGAGGCACATGAGCGAGGAGAGCGTTCGCAACCTGATTCCGACGCCCGACCTTGAAGCAATCGTCGCTCATCTGCGCAAAAGAGCGGAGCGGGAAAAAATAAAGCTCCCAGCGGATGTGGCGCTGTACATTGCGCAGAATTTCCGATCAAATGCGAAGGCATTGGAAGGTGTGCTCCTCCGCCTCGTGGCCCATTCCTCGCTGACCGGCACGGCGATTACTCTCGCTAACACACAACAGGTGCTGAAGAATTTCATCGAAGCGGAGGGACGCAAGGTCACCGCCGATCCTTTTCAGGGATTGCTCGCTCAACAATTGGCGAAAGAATTCAAAGTCAGACCCGAAAATGCGACTACGGCGGAAGCCAAAGTCAGACCCCAAAGATCGCCTGTGGCAGATCATTCATTCATTTTCTGCCTGCTGAAAGCAGGGGATGGCAGAAAAACTAGCCGAGTTCGGCACATACTGGAAGTGAATATGCGGGAGAGCGAACGGGAGCGGTTGGCACGCAGGGACGCCTACGAGCGGGAGTTGGAGCGTCGCGCCAGGAAGCGAAGACAAGGATGAAGCCCGCTCCCCCCGGCGGGAGGGGGATGGCGGGGATCAAGGGGCCAGGACACTGTTTTGGGGAGCACTGTTGATGGGATTGGACCGGAGCGCAGTGTGGGCGAACGCGGAATTCGAGCTTCACTCGAAATGGGCAACTGGGGACTATCCCCAATATCTCTGTTCACAGGCGTCTTCTTGCTGACCCGCCGTTAATATTTTCAAAGGGATAAGCCATGAGATGCAGTGCTTTCTCAGGCACTTCTACAGGGATGCTCTGACTTCCATTCCTAAAGACGTCGCATCTGAATGGCATGTCATGCTTAATGCGATTTGAAACCTGCTTGCCCACTCTCTACCGCGTCCGCACGCCGGCGGAGCCGATGCCGCCACCGATTAAAGAGCCTCCCAGTCCAATGGAGAATCCGGACGCTCCAGTTCGCGAGCCCGATCCGGAAGAGCCTCAGCAGATTTAATCTGGGGGCGCAGGCGCTGAGATAAAAAAAACGCCTTTGTCTCTGATAAAACGCAGAGACAAAGGCGGGGAGAAAAAGCGCTGCAAACTACTTGTGGTGCGGCGCCTGATGGGACTGCATGCTCTGTACTTGAGTTGCGTGACGCTGTTGTAGTTGCTGGGTCTGCTGTTGATGGCGCTGCTCGACTTGCTGCTTTTGCGCTTCGCTGGCGTTTTGTCTGGCTAGGTTTGCGTGCTCCTGCTCTTGTTTTTGTTGTAGCTTCTGGCGTTCCTGGTTTTGTTTGTCGAACAGTTTCTGTTGCTGCTGCTGGTATTTCTGGTCTTGCTTCGCGTTGCCGGTACTGGGAGCGGCAGGGCGCTCCATGGGTGGCAATTCTTTGGGGTGGATAGCCGTGCGTGGTGCGGCGTTCTCGCCACGTGCGGCACCGTTTTCAGGACGGGGCTGAGACTCGGGACGGGGCTGGGCACCTCCGCGGTTCGCCGGAGGATGATAGGCGCCTCCAGCCTCTCGAGCAGGCACAACCGAGCCGTGGAAGTCTCCGGGCCGGCCAGTGGCAGCGATTGGCGGACGGCCCCGATTGGCCGAAGCGCGCAGCTCGGGATTACCGCGTGCTGCCTGGAAGTGCTCATTTTGAGCGGCAACGGGTCCAATGTGGCGATCCCGCGCGGCAACCTCGTCCTCGGCTCGAGGACGCGCGTTAATACCGCCTTCGCCACCGTTGTAGCTGACGTGGGTGCTATTCACAATCGTCACATGTTCGTTGTAGACGTTGTGAATGTTGACGACATTAACGTTCATGACGTCGCGGTTGTAGAAAAAGTGGCCGCCGTCCCAGCGTCCGCCGACGAAACCCTCGCCGAAATAGCCGAAGCCGTAATTAATCCCTCCATAGAAGCCGATGTGCGGTCCCCAGAAACCTTCGTGAAAAAGAAAGACTCCGCCGTCCCAACCCCACCACGGCGGGGTCCAGAGGAAGCCGACTTCTGGCGCTAAGACCCAGGTTCCGGGCACCCAGTAGTAATCGTCGAAGTCGGCGTCCCAGGCCCAGTAGCCCGGGGTCCATAGATACCCGTCGCCGGGACAGACCGGCTGTTCATAAACTGGAATTGCCGGCGGTCCGAAGCCGACAGTGATGCGGATTTGCGCCGACGCTGCCGTCGTCATGGTGAGTACGGCCAACGCAAAAAATAAGATCCGAATGGTGCGAGTCATAGGCATACATTTCCTTGCCCGATCGTCCTTCGCTTACCCGGTGCTGCAGGAATTACTGCGGGCTGCGCGGACAAATCGGCGAACCCTATGGAATGAATCAGTCTTACAACTGACCTATATTTACCTTAACAGCGCAGGGGCCCATTAGTTTCTAGGGTGATCACTGTAGGCGGAGGACATTTTTGGATTGTCGAAAAGCTCGGACTAGCGTACGGATCCTATCAGCGCGCCGTCAGATACTTTTTCTACCCGAACAGGAAGCCATTGGTTGGGAGCGTGGCGTCCGTTGAGATAGAGCTTGTGATAATTGTCGGTGAGAGCCTCAGTGACGAAGGGCGCGTTCGGTTCGGATGGCTGAGAGGTGCTTAACGTTATGGCCTCGAGCACGGTTCCCACGGCAGATTTCATGAAAGCGCGCTTCTTTTCGGCGGCCAGGTCGCGCAGAATTTTATTGCGTTCGCGGGCCACGTGCACGGGGACCTGATTTGGCATAGCAGCAGCTGGCGTGCCGGGTCGCGCGGAGTAAGTGAACACGTGAAGATAAGTAAAGTGCAACTCCGCGATAAGGCGATGCGTGGCTTCGAATTCGGCGTCGGTCTCGCCGGGGAACCCGGTCATGACGTCGGCGCCGATAGCAGCGGTGGGCATGGCAGCGTGAATTTTCTCGATCTTCTCGCGATAGTGCCAAGGGCGATATTTGCGGTGCATGCGGCGTAGAACGGCATCGCTTCCGGATTGCAGCGGGACGTGCGCATGTTTGGCGATGCGCGGCGAAGACGCGACCAGGGCGATGAGGGAGTCGGTCCAGTCCATCGGCTCGACGGATGAGATGCGGAGCTTTTCGAGGGAAGTCTCGGCGAGGATGCAGCCGAGGAGAGACTCGAGGTTCGGCGTCAGACGTCGGACCGCGGACCTCGAACTTCTTACGTCGTTTGGCGCTGTCTTGCCGAGGTCTGACGGCCGAGGGCTGAAGTCTAGATCGCGACCCCAACGGCCCAGGTTGATGCCGCTGATCACCAACTCTTTGTAGCCTGCGGCTACCAGCACTTTCACTTCACGGATGATCTCCGACGGCGGCAGCGAGCGGCTCTGGCCGCGGACGCTAGGGATGATGCAGAAGGAGCAGCGGTTGTCGCATCCGTCTTGAACTTTCAGGTTGGGACGAGTGCGTGCGCTTTCGTGAGGGGCGGATTCGAAGACGGGGGCGGCCAGCAGTTCTGTGTGGGCGAAGATGTCGGAAACGTAGACCCAGTTTTCAGTTCTCAGTTCTCGGTTTTCAGCAAGAACAGACACGGGAACGAAGGCCCGGGAATTGACGGCGACCTCGGGGACTAGGATCGGTCCCGATGAAGGTAGATCTCTTGCAGCGCTGCGGCGCTGCTCCACCGCAGGGCCTCCCGACAACGCCGGCAGTGCCAGTTCTGCGAGTTGGTGCTTGTGGGAGTTGCCGATTACGGCGGAGACGCCGGGGAGGGCGGCAATTTCTTCGGGCGCGCGCTGGGCATAGCATCCGGTCACGATGATTTTTGCCAGCGGATTCTGGCGTTGGACGCGGCGGATGGCGGCGCGGGCGTCCTGATCGGCGGAATTTGTGACAGTGCACGTGTTCAGGATTACGAGGTCGGCCTCAGACGATGAGGCACGGGCGAGGCCGCGGGTTTCGAACTGGCGTTCAACGGCGGCGCCGTCGGCCTGAGTGGCACGGCATCCGAAGTTTTCCACGTGGAAGGTGAGCACTGGAGTATGGTAGCGCAAATCCGACGCTGAGCGTCCGGCTTCCGCCGCGGCTAGCTATCTTTCCGGTAAAGAAGGTTGCGCATGGCTTCCCTGCGGGCTTGGTTCGCTTCGCGATCCGTCTTGCGCTGGACGGCGTCCTTCTTGCTCTTCGCGGCTGGTTCCGCAGCGTCTTCGGCACTGCACTCCGGGCAGCGATTGGCGAAACCCGGCTTGTCGGGCTTCAGCTCAAACTCTTCTGAACAGATACTGCAAACTTTGACGGGGAAAGCCATGCGAACTCCATTGTTATGAATGGATCTATGATAGCTGACTGGCTGGCAGTCTACACAACGGCCAAAGTGGCGAGATTGAGGAACACCCATCGTGCGGCGTTCGATGAACAGCCGAGCGCAGTCCCCGACCTGCCGCCCGCTACCTCGCGCAATATCCGCAAGCCGGGAAACTCCCAATCAGGCGCTGGCGGCGGTTTTCCTTTGGGTGAAGCATTCCCGGCATAAAACGGGGCGGCCCTGCGTCGGACGGAAGGGGACGGTAGTTTCCTTGCCGCACTGGGAGCAGGTGGCGCGAGTTTCTACGCGAGTGTAGTGGTGTCCATTGCCCGGGGAGGGAGGAGCGGAAAGGACGGCCACGCGCTTGGACTTGCAGGACTTGCAGCGCTTTGGCTCGTTCTTAAACTGTTTGTCACGGAAGAACAATTGTTCGCCGGCAGTAAATACGAAAGCGGCGCCGCAATCGACGCAGGTGAGTACCTTATCCTGAAATTCCATTGAGGACGGCTCCCTTGTGCCCGTCGTTGCGCTCGAACACACGCGGGGAAGCGGTGGCGCAGGTGCAACGCAGGTTGTTTACATCCCCCCTCAAACTACCCTGGACTCGGCCCGCCACGCGCCTGGAACGGAACGTGGATACAGCTATTCCACAGAATGCCGAATAAGTGATGTGTATTGATTAGTCCCTGCTGCAACTCTGCATGGTGGGGGGCCAGCGGAGCAGGGTCGCCCCGGGAAGGGTACGACCCTTACTGCTCGTTTCTTACTCCTTCAAATCAGTTCTTTGCGTCCTCAATCCTGCTCTTTGCGAACTTTTTTACGCGCACGCTTACGAGCGAGCGCAGCTTTTACGCGTTTTTTCTCGCCCGGTTTCAGGTAAAAGGAGTGTCGCTTTACCTCTTTGATGATGTCTTCCTGCTGAACTTTGCGCTTGAAACGGCGCAGAGCGTTTTCGAGGGATTCACCCTCTTGCAGTCGAATTTCCGCCAAACAGACACACCCCCAAACCCGTCCGGAAGGACCGAATAGTTATTACAAGGATTTGATTGGAAGTCAAGTGGGGGACGGAGAAAATTGTGCGCTGGGGTAGAGAGGCGAGCGCTATCGTGGTCCTCACCACCGAACAGCGTTCCCCCCGACCTGCTGTTACGCCTCAGGCTTTGGTTTTTCGCGACATGTTGGTTCGCCTAAGAAGCTTGCGATCTCCTGCCAACAACTCTTCGGCATGTTTGAATTAGATGCAGCTTTGAATGGGATCGTTCGCCGTCGAAACGGCCTCCGGGCTAAACGCGATAAACTAACTCAATGAGTACAGCAGTGCGGCAACCAGAGGTGCACGAGCCTTTTCATAAAGGGGCGAACTACCGCTTCCCGCCCGGCTTCCGTCGTAACCTTCTATGGTCCGCGCTGCGAAGGTTCCGTCCGGCAAATCCGATTTTTCTTTTCCAGCACCTCGCCGACACCTACGGCGACATCGCGCACTACAAGATTGGCCATCACCATATTGTTTTTCTAAACCATCCAGATTACATCCGCGAAGTGCTGGTGGTGCAGAATGACAACTTCATCAAGGAACGCACGGTGCAGCGTAGCAAGATGCTGCTGGGCGAGGGCATGATCACGAGCGAAGGAGCCGTTCACCGCGCTCAGCGGCTGGCGGCGCAGCCTGCCTTTCACCGGCAGCGCATTGCCGAATATGCCGGCATCATGGTCGAGGAGGCCGTGCACACGGGCGATTCGTGGCGTGCGGGTGAGCAGCGCGATATCGCCGCAGACATGATGCACCTCACGCTCAATGTCGTGGCGCGTACTTTACTTGCAACGGATTTGCGCACCGAAGTTTACGAGCTGGCCGCCGCCATCAACCGCATTATGAGTCTTTATAATTTTCTGATCATGCTGCCGGCGGCGGAATGGCTGGTGCACCTCCGTCCTCCCGGGCTGGCTGCGTTCCTGCGCGCACGCAACCGAATCGACGCCGTTGTCTACCGCATGATCGACGTGCATCGCAAAAGTGGCCGCGATCGCGGAAGCCTGCTTGATCTGATGATTGCCGCTTCTCCTGACGATGACGCCGAATCGCGGCAGGCTTTGCGCGATCAGGTGATCACAATTTTCCTTGCGGGTTACGAGACCGTTGCCAATGCGCTTTCGTGGACCTGGTATTTGCTGTCGCAGAACCCAGATTGCGAACAGATGTTTCATGAGGAATTGGGCCGCGTGCTCGAGGGGCGAACGCCGTCCTTGCACGATGTTCCTCGGTTGCGGTATACCGAAAACGTGATGGCCGAATCGCTTCGGCTTTATCCCCCGGCGTGGGCGATGGGGCGGTATGCGCGCAACGATTTTGCGCTGGGAGATTATTTTCTCCCGGCGCGAACGACGGTACTGATTAGCCAATTCATCACGCACCGTGATGCACGCTATTTCCCCGATCCACTGGCCTTTGATCCAGATCGATTTTCGGCCGCAGGCAGAGCGCAGCGTACGAAGTTTACGTACTTCCCGTTTGGCGCAGGCGCACGGCAGTGCATCGGGGAATCGTTTGCCTGGATGGAAGGCGTCCTGATTCTGGCAACGCTCGGGCAGAAATGGAAATTAAACCTGGTTCCTGGTCACCGGGTTGAGCCCCAGCCCCTGATTACGCTGCGCCCGAAATACGGAATGCGGATGAAACTCGAGGCGCGTTGAGCAAGCTTAGTTCTTCCGCGCCGCGTTCTTCGCGGCGGCCAGATATAGATCCGCGACGCGCTCGGCGAGTCCGTCGAGCTTGGCTCCCGCCAGGTTCGTGAGAACGACGACCGTCAGCTGATCATCCACGTAGCGCGCGATTCTGGTCTCAAATCCTTGCCAGGCGCCGTCATGGCTAACTACGCGGTGCCCATGGCGGTCGCCAACGAACCAGCCGAAACCATAGCCGTCATTATTCGGCCGGCCAGTTTTTAATTTTGCGGGAGTCCACATTTGTTCGAAGCTGGAACGCTTTAAAAGTTTTTCGGTGTAGAGGGCGGCGTCCCACTTGGCCAGATCAAGAATCGAGAAATAAAGGCTGCCATCGGCGCTGGTGTTCACCGTGGGCGCCACCCACTCCTGATTCTTGAGCTCGCCTTTTACTAAGCGGTA
>Ga0307474_10001689_pt1 | contig 15978 bp, 10 predicted proteins | sample atmos_gasesECM1C_2_FD_203312 | JGI IMG/M metagenome (GOLD analysis project Ga0307474, IMG submission 203312) | Hardwood forest soil microbial communities from Morgan-Monroe State Forest, Indiana, United States - atmos_gasesECM1C_05 | ecosystem: Environmental > Terrestrial > Soil > Temperate... | reverse complement strand
AGTCACTTCAATTCCTGCGAGAAGAGGTCGACAGAGCTTCGATGTTCGAGGAGATCGTTGGCGCCTCGCCAACGTTGATGGCAGTGCTCTCCCGCGCGTGCAAGGTCGCTTTCAGCGAGTCGACGGTGCTCATCACCGGCGAGACCGGCACAGGGAAGGAACTCGTCGCGAGAGCGATTCACCGGCGGTCTCGGCGTGCCTCACGAGCGTTCGTCGCCGTAAACTGCGCGGCCATTCCCCGTGACTTAATTTCTTCGGAGCTCTTCGGTCATGAGAAAGGCGCGTTCACCGGGGCCGTGCAACGGCGACTTGGTCGGTTCGAGCTGGCGAACGGCGGCACGATCTTCCTGGACGAGGTGGGTGAGCTGTCGTCCGAAACACAGGTGGCGTTGCTGCGGGTCCTCCAGGAGCGGGAATTCGAGCGCGTTGGGGGACGAGAGCGAGTCCGGGTCGATGTTCGCGTCATCGCCGCAACGAATCGTGATTTGACAGCCGCGGTGGCGGACGAAACGTTCCGTCCAGACCTGTTTTATCGGCTCAACGTGTTTCCCATCGAAATGCCTCCGTTGCGGGAACGGCGAGAAGATATTCCCATGCTGGTGGAGTACTTCATCGCTGGGTACGCGCGGAGGGCCGGAAAGACATTCCGAAGGGTCAGCAAGCGGACACTCGACTGTCTGCAGTCCTATCCCTGGCCCGGAAACGTTCGCGAACTGCAAAACGTCATCGAGCGGTCCGTGATCGTCTCGGAGACCGACGAATTCACGGTCGACGAGAGCTGGTTGTCCCAGCGGGGTCGGCGATTAGGAGCCGGGGTTGGGGTAGGGTTGTCCAGTTCACTCGCCGCGCACGAGAAGGCGATCGTCAAGGATGCGCTGCGCGCAAGCCGCGGGCGCGTATTCGGGCCCTCAGGAGCAGCGACACGCCTCGGGATTCCCCGTTCGACGCTTGAATCGAGGATTCGCGCGCTAAAGATTGACAAGATACGTTTTCGCACGCTGCGTAGCCGCGAAAAATGCGAGCCATTTCTGAGGGACGGGTGAGAGCCGAGCGCAGACAGTGTTCAGGATCTCGCAGGTGCTGGTATTGCTCGTGGTTATCGCAGGGCGAATCGAATCATAGGACAAGAAAAACTGGCTTCGCTTCCGCGCCCCTTATATCACCTTCCTCGTTATGAAGAGGATTCGGCATTCGATGCCCACAACTACCGGACCTTCCAGGACCGCATAAGACGCCCGTACTGCGTTGCCGCTCCGCGGATCTGGCCATGGGAATTTCCCACTTGACAGCCCTTTCTAACGGTCGTAACCTTCCGAAATTCTAGTAATGTTGACTGGGCCTTCTTAGTTTTAACAAACGACAGGTGAAGTCATGACTGAAAGACACGCGCTGTCCTTCGCCCCGTGTAGTGTATCTGCTCTATCTCTTCGTACATCGCGCTCAGTCGTCGCTGCGGTGCCCGCGTTGGTCCTCTTGCTGATGGCCAGCTTCGCATGGGGCCAAGCCACCACATCGGTGCGCGGCACGGTGACTGATCCGGGTGGGAGCGCAGTCGTTGGCGCCAACGTCGTGCTAGCGAACGCCGAATCGAAGACCGAGCGGACCGCGACCACGGGAGATCAGGGAGAGTACCAGTTCCTTTTTGTTCCGCCGGGAACGTATACGCTCGCGGTCTCGGGCGCAGGCTTCCGCAACTACGAGCAGAAGGGCCTAGTGTTACTGGTCAACACGCCGGCCACTGCGAACGTGCAGCTCAAAGTGGGTGCGGCCGCCGAGGTGGTTACGGTTACATCGGAGATTCCAGCAATCGACCTGGTCGATGCTTCCCTCGGCAATTCCTTTGACGAACGGCAAGTGCGCCAGATTCCACTCGAGGGCAGAAATGTGCCCGATCTGTTAAGCCTGCAGGCCGGCGTGGCGTATACCGGCAATCGCATCGCAGACCAGGATCAGGACACGCGCAACGGGGCAGTCAACGGAGCGCGGAGCGATCAGAGCAACATCACGCTTGATGGGGTTGACGTCAACGATCAGGCGAATGGCTACGCGTTTACGTCGGTTCTGCCGGTGACACAGGACTCGGTGCAGGAATTCCGCGTGACCACGACGAACTACGGCGCAGATCAGGGACAGGGATCGGGTGCCCAAGTGGCGCTGGTGACAAAGAGCGGCACGAATTCGCTGCATGGCTCACTCTACGAATACCTGCGTAACACTATCACCAGCGCCAACGATTATCTGGTGAAGCAGTCGGAGTTGAACATCGGCCTTCCCAACAAGCCCCTGCAACTGAATCGCAACATCTTCGGAGTGTCGGTCGGCGGGCCGCTGCGCAAGGACAAACTATTCTTTTTTGCCAACTACGAGGGGACCCGCGAGCGCGAGCAACAGCGCGCCGAGCGCGTGATTCCTACTCCTTCTCTATGCCAGGGAATATTCCAGTACGTAAACGCCGGCAACACCGGGACAACCGTCTGGAACGCCGCCCAGCTCAAGCTTCTTGACCCCAGGGGCATCGGGATTGATCCGGCTATGCTTGACCTGACCGGTCACGCCGGCTACCTCGACAAGACATTCTGCACCCGAAACACGGTGACGAACGATCCTTCCGCCGGGGATGGCCTGAACTACGCCGGCTTCGTGTTCCGCGCCCCCACGAGTCTGGACAACGATATCGGGATCGCGCGGCTGGATTACCGCATCACCTCCAACGGCCGGCATACTTTGTTTTTGCGCGGAGCGTCACAGGATCTGCGCAATCCGGGCGCTCCTTTCCTGCCGGGCAATGCCCCTGAGTCCACAATCGTCGATCACAGCAAAGGCTTCGTCGTCGGCTATATCTCGGTTCTCTCGCCCGCGCTGACCAATTCCTTTCACTGGGGCTTCACGCGGCAGAGCTTCGGTCTTGTCGGCAACACCGACCAGCAATGGAACGAGTTTCTAGGTCTGGACCAAGGCGTTACCTTCAGCCACAGCTTTCAGGTACCTCTCAACAACTTCGTAGACGACGTTTCGTGGACCAAGGGAACACACACCTTGCAGTTCGGCACCGCGATTGGAATCGCGCGTGATCCGCGCACCAGTTACCTCCACTCGAACACCATTGGACTGGGCACAACTAACTGGACCTCTCCCATCGGTTTTGCGGGCACGACCAGCACGCTCGACCCGACCAACACGGTAGGGCACCCGGGCATCAGCGGGCCGGAGCCTCAGACCGCCACGCAATACGACCGTCCTCTGCTGGCCTTGTTCGGCATGGTTTCGGACGTGGTCGCCAACTACAACCTGGACAAGAGCGGCATTGCACAGCCGCAGGGCGCTCCGGTGAACCGGCGCTACGGGCTCGACTGGTATGAGTTCTACGGGCAGGACACCTGGCGCGTGAAACCCAACTTGACCTTCACGTATGGATTGCGCTGGTCCTTCTTTCCTGCGCCCTGGGAAACGAATGGACTGCAAACCTATCCGACTTTTGGCTTGGGGACTCAATTCAATGAGAACGTGAAGAACATGAACCAGGGGATCGGCTACGGCGGAATGGGGCCGATCGAGTTCAACCTGGGTCGTGGGCCGGGGTTCTATCCGCTCGAGAAAACCGATGTGTCGCCGCGGATATCGATCGCGTACTCTCCCCGTCCCACCGGAGGGGTGTTCAAGAAGCTCTTTGGCGACAACGACAAAACCGTGTTCCGCCTCGGTTTCAGCAGGGTTTACGACCGCGCCGGATTCGCGCTGCTAAACAGTTTTGACCAAACTGGCGCGGCGGGATTGTCCACGACGATCCAGAATGCCTGCTGCACGTTTGGCGTGACCAGCGCCGAGGATTTGCCGCGCATCACTGGCATCCACAATATCCCGGCCACCAATATCAACGGCAAGCTATTCTTGCAGCCGCCGCCGACAACGAATCCGCCTTGGCCGCAGATACCCGCCACCAACGCTCAGGCTAACCTGTGGGGGAACGACAACACGCTGAAGACTCCGCACGCCTACACCGCCGATTTCTCGATAGGACGAGAGCTGCCGAAACGCTTCTCGCTGCAAGTTTCCTATGTCGGGCGCTTCGGCCGACATCTGCTGACGCAGCGCGATCTGACGCAGCCACTTGATATCAGGGATCCGAAGACGGGAATTGACTACTACACGGCAGCTTCAGCTATATCCAATCTGGCCAGGCAGTTTGCGCTGGCGAACAACGGTGGACAGTCGACCAATTATTACCAGGGCTTCCCGACGACCGCGCAGATAGAAAGCGTGACCGCCGCAGGATTGGGCAAGACGGCCCAGTACTGGATTGACATGATTCAGCCGCTCCGGCCGGGCGCGGCTTACTACTCCGATACCTTTGGCACCGGTCTGGTTACGACGCCGAATCCCAAAGACAGTCTGATTCAAGAAGTCTTCAATATGTATTACAACCCGGGCCTTTCGGTGATTGGTGACGAAATCGTCGGCCTCGCGGATATCGATTCTTACGGCGGCATCGGCGACAACATTGGCTCGGGCTCTTATTACTTCAACGGCCCTCCAGGCCTGCTCGGCAACAACTCCGGCCAGTTCCTGAACAACCAGGCGTTCTCGATGTACGGCTGGAGTTCCATTGGCAATTCCAGCTATAACGCGCTGCAGACCAACCTGAGGAAACAATTCAGCCATGGTGTTCAGTTCGATTTGAACTATACGTACTCCAAGTCGCTCGACATCACCTCGGCGGCATCACGGGTCGGATTTGCGGTGTATGGCTACACGAATATCGGCCTGGTTGGAAGCCGCCTGGCGAATGCGTTCTCACCGAATCTTGCGCGAGCGCCCTCGGACTTCGATCTCACCCATCAGCTCAACCTCGACTGGGTCGCCGAACTTCCTTTCGGCAAAGGACGAGCCTTCGCGAGCAATGCCCATGGCGTCACGAACGCTTTCATCGGAAACTGGCAGCTTTCCGGAGTCGCGCGCTGGACCAGCGGATTTCCTTTCAGCGTGGATGGCGGGCAGCGCTGGCCCACGGACTGGTTTTTGACAGCGGTCGGGCAGATGACGTCCAGACCGAAAACCGGGACGTTCAAGGGCAACGGGACAGTGAACGTCTTCGCGGATCCTGCAGCCGCGCAACAGGACTTTACCCTGCCGCTTCCTGGACAGGTTGGCTCGCGTAACGTTTTGCGTGGCAACGGCTACGCCGGCCTGGATATGAGCCTGGTTAAGAACTGGAAGATGCCCTACAACGAGGCCCACATCATCCAATTTCGCTGGGAGGTGTTCAACGTCCTGAACCTGACGCGGTTTAATGCGCAGAGCATCGGGTCGTCGTCTCTGCTCACGTCACTGACGCAGCAGCCGAACAACTTTGGCGCCTACACGAGCCTGCTGACGCAGCCTCGCGTCATGCAGTTCGCGCTGCGATATGAATTTTAGGCGAGCTCATAGTGCAAACGGATGGGTTATTGTGTTTGAAATTGGACCTTGAGAGGGTCACGCGGACGGCAAAAGACAGACTGCGTTTAGTAGCGCGAAGAGCAGCGCACGGATCAGCCGCGAAGGCAACAAGGGAACATAACCGCAGTGCCTTTCTGACCGTCAGAGTCGAGCAGCAACGCACCGGCGGTTACTCTTCATCCAGGTATTCGCTAGGTACGTCGTCCTCGGATACCTCGTGTGTGTGCACCTCACTTACGCCGCCATCTTCAGCTTCTTCGACCCCCTCCATGACCCCAGCTTCAAAAGCGTTGCCTTCTTCGAGAAGTTCGTCAACACTCTCGGAACCAGCACGCTCTACGTCGGATAGTCCCTGCAAATCTCCCGATTGCCCGGCCGAACCTGGTCCTGGCAACTGGTTCCGGTAGGCGGACCGAGCCCGGCCGGGCCGTTTCTTGCGTGGCTGATTACTGCCGCCTCTGGCCGTCTTCCCCCTGATCGTTTTGTTACCTGCGGCCTGCTTCGCCGATTTGCTCGAAGACTTCCTCTTTTGAGTCGGTTTCTTCGCTGGCTTTACTTTCGCGGCAACGTTTTTTTTCCTTTTCCTGGACTTCTTCTTGTGCTTCTTTTTGGTAGCCATTGGCGAAGTCTAGCACCGTCGCCCGGTATGCGGCAAAATCGAAACGCGAGCGCGAGATGACGGAATTAAACATCGCTATTTCACCAACCTCCGGGCGATCCGTTGGGCGGCCGGCGCACCTAACCGCGCCATTCGTAAGGTCAATTACCACAGTAATTACCGGGCAAAATTACACCTATGTTAAAAGTTGTTAATGGCGTTGCACGAGGCCGGTTGATTTCAAGTAGTTTGCAATATCCTGCTAGACCTGCTTAAAGGCGATGCGCTCGGCACGCAGCCGCCCGTTTTCACAAGTCAGCGAACCAGGCATTACAGCTGATGCTGCCACGTTAAAGCAGCGGTCTAAAAGTGCAAGCGCAGTGTTACGCCTTCAGCGTAAATAATCAGAATGGAAAGTTAGGAATCATCCGCTAGAGCCGCCATTCCCTCTTATTTATCCTGCGCCGACCCATTCGGTTTGCAATTTGGGGGGGTGCGTCAACGTCTGCATCACCACACAATACTGTTCTGTTTTCTCGCGCAATGCTCTTAGTTGCTCGGCTGTCGCCTGGGGCGCCACAATTTCGAATCGGGTGTCAATACGCTGAAAACCCACCGGCACGTCTTTTGCAATACCCAATGTGCCCCGAAGATCCAAATCTCCTTCGACCGTTACCTCAATCCGTTCGATCGGTATTCCCATCGAGGCAGCCACCATTTGGCAGGTGATTTGCGCGCAGGCTGATAGAGCCCCAAGTAGCATGTCGCCGGAACAAGCTGAAGTGCCGGCGCCTCCGACGCCTGCGTGCGCTTGGGCCTCATAGATGGCGCGTCCGATGGCAACCGAGCATGCAATCGGAGTTTCGGTTTGGCCACCTCTGGCTTTGAGCGTGATTCGCGAACTGGCGGGATCGCTGCGGTATTGTTCCTTCAGCGGTTTTTGAGCCGACTTAAGATCCATGCCCGACCTCCAAACTACTCTACGTTAGTCTCACGCAAGGCCACAGCGCGCCGGATCTGCCCTCTTGTACCAAACCTGCCCACTTGCTAGCATGCGTTTTACCGGAGGTTACCACATGCCCAAGTTCGTGATCGAGAGAGAAATACCCGGAGCTGGAAATCTGTCGGATGCCGAACTACGGGAAGCGTCCCGAAAGTCTATAGCGGTTCTCAGGGAAATAGGCCCCGAGATTCAATGGCTGCAAAGCTACGTCACCGGTGACAAGGTCTATTGCGTTTACCTTGCTCCCGACGAGGCAACTATCCGGGAACACGCAAAACGGGTAGGCTTGCCGGCAAATCGAGTCTCCGCCGTGCGTCGCCTGATTGACCCCACCACCGCCGAGTAAGCGCCTGCTGAAATCGCACCACTCAAGGGCGTGACCTGCTTTTTTGCTACGCTAGCTGTGCTCAGTCGGTTGAGGCGAGCCCAAACCCTTTCCATAGGCAGAACTGGGTCTCAGCACATCGTCAATAGCCTTTTCGATGGGCATCACCCACCCCTCTAGCCATGCTGTTCGACCTATCGCGGTAGTCAGCGCTCGACGTGCTGGCTCCAAGCCAATTTCCAATTTTGCCTGCTCAGCGGGCGGTAGTGGAGCGCCAATGCTCTGGCGTAACGCAGCAGACGCGCCCGCCAGCCGCAACGAGCGATCCGGTTCCGATTGCGCCGCGGCGGAACACGCGAAGGATTCCAAGAGCCGCGCGATGCCTCGCTTGTGTTCAAGCGATTGGAACACTCCTATGCTCTCCCGGTAAAGCGAATCTGCCCCGCGATAGTCTCCTTGCTCCCGAGCGAGAGTTCCCAAATCGGCAAGTGAGCCGGCAATTCCCCAGCGATCGTTGAGCTCTCGAAAAGTTGCCAGACTCTGTTCATACAGCGATCGCGCCGCCTCCGAGCGCCCTTGGTCACGGGCGACGTCTCCCTGATGATTGAGCGCCCAGGCGACACCTGTTCTGTCCCCCAGTTCCCGGAAGATCGTTAGACATTCCTCGTAGAGTGAGTGCGCGTGTGTGCAGTCTCCCTGTAACTTGACGACATTAGCGAGATTGCTAAGTGCGCGAGCCACTGCCAACGGATCGCGCAGTTCCCTCCATAGCGCCAGACCCTCTTCAAAAAGCGCGCGCGAGGCCGCCAGGTCGCCACGGTCGCGGGCAATGACTGCCTGGGCATTGAGCGAGACCGCGATGCTTCGCTTGTCCTCTAAGCGCCGCCCGATCTCCAGGCTTTCATTGACAAACACGTCGGCGGCAACATAGTCACCTTGTCCTCCGGCAAGGACTCCTGCGGCGAATAGCGCGCGTAAGCGCGCATTGTTCGGCACCGCCGCGCCTCCGAGTTTCAGCAGTTTTCCGAGCTGGTCTCGTCCCTCCGCGAGATACTCCCGCCTCTCCCAGAAGTGGAAGAGTGCTGAACCCAGACGCAAACCCCAGTCTGCATCCCCTGTTTCTATAAGCCACTCAAGGGCCGCACGAAAGTTGTCATGCTCCAGCTCGAAACGGTCGAGCCATTTGGTTTGGTTCGCTGCTGTGTCCTCGGCAGCGCCCTCTTCCGCCAGCACCAAGCAGTAGGCGGCATGGGCTCGCCTGGTTGGTTTCTCTTCTCCGCTCTCTGCCATTTTTCCCAGTCCGTATTCTCGAATCGTTTCCAGCATCACAAAGCGCGGTTCCCCATCCGCCTGTTCGATCTGCCGAGCCAGGCTCTTATCCACCATCGAAGCCATTCCATCGAGCACATCCAACCCCAGGTCCTGTTTCGTGTCGCACACCGATTCCACAGCTTCCAAAGTGCACCCATTTACGAAGACAGAAAGCCGCCGGAAGAGTTTCTGCTCGGGCCCGCTGAGCAGGTCATAGCTCCAATCAATTGCCTGACGAAGCGTCTGTTGGCGAGCCGGGAGGTCCCGTGCGCCGCCAGTTAACAACTGCAGGCGGCTCGCCAGCCGGGTGAGCATTGCGGAAGGCGAAAGAAGCTTAGTGCGGGCGGCTGCGAGCTCGATGGCCAGCGGCAGCCCATCCAGTCGCGAGCAGATCTCCGCCACGGCAGCCGCGTTGTCTTCCTTGAGCGTGAAATCCGGCTTGACCGCCTTGGCGCGTTGTATGAATAAGGATATCGCTGAGTATTGCGACAGTACGTCGACGGTCGGTAAGGATTTCGGATCCGGGAGTGCGAGCGGCGGCACAGGAAACTCGTGCTCGTCGTAAACATGAAGAGCGGCGCGACTCGTGACGAGAAGCTTTAGATGGGGTGCGGCGGCCATCAGTTCAGCCAGCATCGGGGCCGAAGCCAGCACGTGCTCGAAGTTATCAAGCAGCAGAAGCATTGGCGCGCTAAGAGAATTCTGCAGATATTCTTTCAATGTCTCGATCTGCGGTTGATTTCCGGTGTCTCGAACTCCCAGCGTCTGCGCGATTACGATGGCGATCGAACCAGAGTCGCTAACTCCCGCGAGCGGCACAAAATAAACGCCTGACGGGAAGTGTTCCACCATGCCCCGTGCCGCCTCCAGCGCGAACCGCGACTTGCCGATTCCGCCCGGTCCTGTCACGGTTACGAGACGAACATCTCGCCGCAGTAACAGTTCTTTGGCCGCGGCCAGGTCCTTATCGCGTCCGACCAACGCGCTCCCGGGAATCGGCAAATTGCTCGGACGAGTGTCCGGGTGTCTAGGTTGCAGATCTAACAGCCGGTCGCGTATTGCCACGAGATCGCGAGCCAGATCGCGGGTTGAGAAGTAGCGTTTCTCAGCCTCCTTGGCCAGGCAGCGCTCCACCACCCACCACAACGGAGGGGGAACCTCCGGGTTCAACGATCCCATCGGTTCAGGCTGTTCCTGAACAATTGCTAACAGTGTTTGCGCTTGCGTCTTCCGGTGGAAGGGCCGTTTGCCGGTTGCCATTTCATAGAGCACAACTCCAAAAGAGAATTGATCGGACCGGAAGTCGAGCGCCTTGCCACTGGCCTGCTCGGGAGACATGTATGCAACGGTGCCCAGAACCGTGCCTTGCTCGGTTTCGAAACCCGCAGTGGTGCAACTCTCGGATGATTCGGCACTAGTAGCGAGTTTCGCCAGTCCGAAATCAAGAATCTTTACCATTTCGTCGGAGATCATCAGGTTCTCCGGTTTTAAATCTCTGTGAGTGATGCCGAGTTCATGAGCCTTAGCCAGTCCATCGGCAATCTGTACGGCTATCGGAATCAGCTTCCGCATGGGCAGACTTCCGGAACCGAGCAGTTGGCGCAGCGTTTTCCCCTCGATGAACTCGAGCACTAAGAAGTCCACGCCCTCCTGATGGCCGATGTCATGGAGCGTGCAGATGTTGGGATGAGAGAGTTTGGAGATGGTGCGCGCTTCGTGCTCCAGACGCCGGCGCAAATCGGGTTCCTGTGACAGACGCTCGGGCAAAACTTTGATGGCAACAGTGCGGCCGAGGCGGGTATCGAGGGCGCGATACAGCTCACCCATGCCCCCAGCTCCCAGTGGCGACAGAATCTCGTAGGGACCGAGTCTTGTCCCGGAAGTGAGGCCGTGCGCCGTGGCGAGTCGCAGAATTTCCGGCGCAGCCGCATCCAGAAACTGGCTTCCGGCCTCGTCATGGGACGCAATTAAAGACTCAACTTCGCCGCGCAGGTCGGCATCCGCGCGACACGCTGAGTCAAGGTAGGCTTGTCTTTTCCCAGGGTCCAGCCGCAGTGCTTGTTCCAGGATCTCTTTGGTCCGTTCCCAGCGCTCTGAACTCATGTGCTGGATCTCCGGGAAATCTCCCTGTGCAGCCAGGCACGGGCCGCGGTCCAATCGCGCTGGACTGTCGCCGTGCCAACTCCCATTACCTCGGAGGTTTCCTCCAACGAAAGTCCGGCGAAGAAACGTAACTCGACTACCCGGCTCTGTCGCGCATCGAGCTGAGCTAGAGTATTGAGGGCATCATGTAGCGCGACGACATCCACGTCTTTGCGCTGGGGCAGGGCTTCCACGTCGCCCAGAGTGATCATATAAGCGCCGCTCCCTCGCTTTGAGGCACGGTGGCGGCGAGCGTAGTCGACCAGGATCTGGCGCATGAGTTGGGCGGCGATTGCGAAAAAATGCGCGCGTCCCTCCCACTGGGGGAAATCCTGCCCAACCATCCGAAAATAAGCCTCATGCACAAGCGCTGAGCTCTGCAATGTGTGCTCGGCCCGCTCATTCCTCAAATGACGGTGGGCCAGACGGCGTAATTCGTCATAGACCAGGGGCAGGAGCGCATCCAAGGCTTCGCGGTTGCCATCCCTCCAGCGTTGCAACAGCTGCGTGACCTGACTCGGAGGCCGATGCGCCACAGATTCGCCTCGCATAGGAAGCATTTGGCTGAGTAGCCTATCCCTTCCCATATCGGCTGTCAAACGTCGAGAAAACGTGGAGGTGTCCAGTTTTTAAGACCTATTTCTCCAGCGGTGATCAAATCCGCCTTTCTATTTCGCCCTTACAGGTAGGGACTTGTGGACCCACGACCAGAATCAAGCAAGCTCCTCACAGGAAACAGCTAAGGAGAATGACAACATGAAAAAAATACCGTTTACCGTTTTGCGATTGTCCATGCCGCTGATTGCCTTGCTCGCAGGTACCTCTTTTACGTTGGCTCAGCAGAACAGGCAGCCGGCGGAGCAAGGCGACAAAAGTAAGCTCGTTGAGATTGTTCGTAGCGCCACGAGGCAATACCTCGACGTCAACAGCGCCACGGCTGCGGGATACTCGCCGTTCCTCGGGTGCGTTACCGGCCAGGACCATGGCGCGATGGGCGTGCACTACGTGAATGGCACAATTCTCAACTCGAATCAGATTGATGCGTCACATCCTCAGGCCCTGATCTACGAGCCCTCAGACAGGGGCAAAATGCAGCTGGTGGGAGTCGAGTTCATAGTGTTTGCCGCGTCCTGGTTGGCAAACAACAACAACACCCCGCCAGTGCTGGAGGGGCAAGTCTTCCAATTTGTCGACAGCCCCAACCGGTTCAATGTACCCGCCTTTTTCGAGCTTCACGTCTGGGCTTGGCGGGATAACCCCCAGGGGGCGTTTGTGGACTGGAACAACCGTGTAACCTGCGCAGATGAGTAAATTGCTGTGTATGCTGTTCACGGTTCGGGTTTAGCATTTCGCAATCCAGGGAACACGGTGTCCATGCATCGTGAGGTGCGTGAGAAAAAACATGGAAACGAATTGTCTGGAGCCAGATCTCGCGCACCGTTCCGACTACTGATCCAACCTCAACTACGACGGCGCACAGCGCAGCGGATTCCCTTTGAAGTCGATCGAAGTCTCGCCAAACATCCAAAACCACGCCTCATCACGAGCGCTGAGATACAGAGCGTGTTTGGCACGCTCGTTGCTCAACATTCCTCAATCGACTGGTTAAGAATATTTCCACGCCGCTGATCAAATCCGCCATTGTTTTTCGCCGCTATAGATAGGGACATTTAAACGGCCCAAACAAAAAGCCGAAACCCGAGAGGAGAAGGACAATGAGAAACAGTCAAAAAATGCTGGGAAGCGAGATGTTATTGGCGGCTCTGTTTGCGAGCCTTCTTTATGTGGGAACATCACAGGCGCAGGCAGCCCTTCCCGCCTACACCTTGAAATTCACTTTGACCTCTGAAACCCGGTGGGGTGGGAGTGTCCTCCAGGCGGGCGATTACACGATCACCCTCGGATCAACCGCTACCCCAGCGTTCGGTATTATCCGGAACCGCCAAGGGCGCACTGTAGCAATCGTTGTCAGCAAAATCCGCAACGAGCAGGCAACTCGTAAGAGTGCGCTCCTCTTGAAAGAGAAAGAAGGACAACTTTGCGTGCATTCCCTGGTGCTCGCGGGCCTGAAAACTGTCCTGGTATACGATCCTGTTCTGGCTCGTGAAAGCGTTCTGGAGGCTCGCGCCAGCCAGGCGGTACCGGTGATGTGGGCCGAAAAGTAGGACCCGAAGTCAGATACGGGGGCGGGGATTCTCGCCGATGGAATTTCGGCGAATCTCTGCCCCGACGTTCTTGCAGCAACGAGACGCTCAGAGCGGTAATAGCCCAGCACATAAATAGTAGCTTTGCCTGTAGTCCAATAAATGACCTGGCGAATCCGCAGAATGGCAGCGCCTTTGGGCAGGACGGCCATGATTTAAACTGCCCTAAAGAGCTCTTGCCGCGGCACGAGGTATTTTGTAACACTATTAGGAATTCCACCGCGAGATGTGAGGGCTTTTTGAAGGTTCGTGCGATTTTATGGACGGCAACGATGGCGTACACAGGATTCCTTCTGACCGGCCAGGGCCTGCGCACATTCAACAGCCTCTCAATTACAGAAGGTTTTCTCGGAGCTTTGACAGGCTCTCTCCTTGCAGTCATGTTCACTCTTCGGGAAAAGCGACGACAAAAGCCGACTTTGATTGCATATTCCATTGCCCACATCTTCCCAAACAGCGGAATTCGCCCTAAAGCCCCCCGTTCACGTATTGACCGAGATTGAGTGTTCGCATTGCTAATTCAAAGCTAGGCATTGGGTTGGACAGGAGTGGGCCACGACCCTCATAGAGGCCTGAGCCTTTCATTTTTGTCCCATTCGGCAGCCTGCAATCTTGTGAGGGAGCTGCGAGGGGACACAAATGTGGGCGGTGCGAGTGCCCAGACCTTCGCAAACTCGTATCCCGTTAATTTCCTAACGCAGGAAAAACGGCGCGGTGGAACCCTGGTTGCTTTTACGTAGGGGTGGCTCCGATTCGACGAATCTCCTCTGGATCTCGATAGTCGCTATGACATGATAGTGACTAACGCAAGCTGATTCTATATAATCGCGCGTCATGCCAACCGTCGTATCAACTAAAGAGACGCTCTATAACGTAGCCAATCGAGTAGCCACGATTACTTTGAATCGGCCAGACAAACTCAACGCCTGGACGGCGGTGATGGAAAGCGAAGTGCGTTCGCACATGGAGCACGCCGAGCGGGACGACGAGGTCCGCGCGATCGTGTTGACAGGCGCTGGGCGGGGCTTTTGCGCAGGCGCTGACATGTCGCTGCTGAGCGCGGTGGCGGAACGCGGCCCGGATGATCGAGGCCCCGCGCACGTATTGAACAACGAAGGCAACAGGCGCGAGGGCGTGTCGCCTGATTTTCAGAAGAAATACTCGTATTTCCCGGCGATCGGGAAGCCGGTGATTGCCGCCATCAACGGGCCGGTGGTTGGCCTTGGTTTGGTGATCACTCTCTATTGCGATCTGCGGCTGGCCTCGGAGTCAAGCCGCTTCAGCACCACATTCGCGCGGCGCGGGCTCATTGCCGAGTATGGAATGGCCTGGATGTTGCCCCGGATCGTCGGAATTGCAAACGCGCTCGACTTGCTGTTTTCTGCCCGGACCATCGATGCCCCCGAAGCCCTGCGCATGGGGTTGGTGAACCGAGTTTTTCCCCAGGAAACCTTTCTCGATAAAGTCCAGGAGTTTGCCCAGGAACTGGCTTCCGCGGTGAGCCCGCGTTCGTTGCGCATCATCAAGCGCCAGGTATACGAGGCCATGTCGCAACCGCTCGCGGAAGCTTTCGACATTTCCGTACGCGAGATGATGGCGTGTTTCCGCACAGAGGATTTCAAAGAGGGCGTTGCGCACTTTATGGAGAAGCGCCCCGCTGCTTTCACGGGTAAGTAGGAGACAGGCGGCAGACATGGATTTCTCGTTCAGCAGCAAAGTGAAGGACCTGCAACGGCGCTTGCAGGTTTTCATGGATGAGCACATTTATCCGAATGAGCAGCGCTACTACGATGAGATCGAGCGCAACCGCTGGTCGCCGCCAGCCGTAATTGAGGAACTCAAGCCCAAAGCCCGCGCCGCGGGACTGTGGAATCTGTTCCTGCCGGACCGGGAATATGGGGCGGGGTTGACGAATCTCGAATACGCACCTCTGGCCGAGATTATGGGGCGCAGTTTTATTGCTCCCGAGGTGTTCAACTGCTCGGCGCCGGATACCGGCAACATGGAAGTGCTCGCCCGCTACGGCACCGCGGAACAAAAAGAGCGCTGGCTCAAGCCTCTGCTTGCTGGTGAGATTCGATCATGCTTCTCGATGACGGAACCCGGGGTCGCCTCATCGGATGCAACCAACATTCAGGCGAGTATTGTTCGGCAGGGCGACGAATATGTCATTAATGGCCGCAAGTGGTGGTCCTCTGGAGCGGGCGATCCGCGCTGCAAGGTCGCGATTTTTATGGGCCGAATCTACTCCGACCGAACCGGCACGGGTCGAACTGACACAGACCGAACCGGAACAGAAAAGGCAGATCGCTCGGCTGCGCTCCATCAACAGCAGTCGATGGTACTGGTGCCGATGGATAGCGCCGGGCTCAAGATTGAGCGCATGCTGACGGTGTTTGGTTATGACCACGCGCCGCACGGGCACGGCGAGATCACTTTTGAAAATGTTCGCGTGCCCGTCTCGAACATATTGCTCGGCGAAGGACGAGGCTTCGAAATTGCACAGGGCCGGCTGGGTCCGGGACGCATTCACCACTGCATGCGCTGCATCGGCGTAGCCGAACGGGCCCTCGAAACCATGTGTAAGCGAGTGCAGGCGCGGGTGGCCTTTGGTAAGCCGCTGGCCGAGCAAGGCACCCTACGGGCCGACATTGCGCGATCCCGCATGGAGATCGAGCAGGCACGTCTTCTGACTTTGAAAGCGGCCTACATGATGGACACGGTCGGGAACAAAGAAGCACGCGCCGAGATCGCGATGATCAAGGTCGTGGCTCCGAATAACTGTCTGCGAGTGTTGGACCGCGCGATTCAGGCTCACGGAGGTGCGGGCGTCTCTCAGGATACTTTTCTGGCCGGAGCATGGGCGAATGTTCGCACACTGCGTTTGGCCGATGGCCCGGACGAAGTGCACACTGAAGCTATTGCGAACCTGGAACTCAGGAAGTGGAGTGTGCCGCAG
>Ga0307474_10001688_pt1 | contig 15980 bp, 13 predicted proteins | sample atmos_gasesECM1C_2_FD_203312 | JGI IMG/M metagenome (GOLD analysis project Ga0307474, IMG submission 203312) | Hardwood forest soil microbial communities from Morgan-Monroe State Forest, Indiana, United States - atmos_gasesECM1C_05 | ecosystem: Environmental > Terrestrial > Soil > Temperate... | reverse complement strand
TGAACGCGCAGAAGGAAGCCAACTGCCAGGAATTCGGATGCAGCGGAATCACGGCCGGGCGAGGGCCAGGATTCACGGCCGCGGAAAGGAGCCTGAGCGAGGCACTGACCGCACTGACCACCGCCCAGCAGAACCTCAGGTCCGTCACCGCCGCGAACACCCCGAGGATCTATCAGCTCAACGCGGAGCGGCACGCCGAGATCACCAGCAGCCAGCAGACCATCAACCAGGCCAACGCGCTGCTGACCCGTGAGGAGGCGTTCTGGCAGCTCACCGTGCGCCACGGCACCGTCGCGTTCTGGCGTATCGTGCTGACCCTGCTGATCCTGGGCATCGATCTGGCGCCGCTGCTGACCAAGCTCACCGGGAAGACAACCGTGCATGACACGCTGGTGCGCAACGAGGACTACGTGGTGAATGAACTGGACCACGAGCACACCCGCACACTGCAGCTGGCCAACGCCGGACACCAGCGACTCCAGCGCGAGCGCGACGTCGCCGACACCGAGACCAGGATGCGCCAGCTGATCGCCGACACCGAGGTGGCCCAGCTCAACATCGAGCTCAGCACCGACCTAAGCAAGCAGCAACTGCACCACTTCTACACCCCCAGCTAGGTACGGCCATTTGATTCCCCCCAAAGTGTGCCGAAATATGAGTGATCTTCCTGAGTTAGGGAAGTGACTGGTGCGGTTTTGTCGCATCAGGAGGAACTAGGACATGGCCGAGCTGGCGGGCGGGCGCCGGGCCGAGCTGATCGAGGCAGCTCAGGCACGGTGGATAGCGGCGCTGACCGATCTCGGGGGCCGCAACACTCTGCTGTATTACAAGGACCGCCGGGCCGGGACGCTCGACCTCGCGGCCGCGGACCCGGACCTGATGGACCGGTTTTTGTCCACGGGTTCGGTCCGGCTCACCCGCCTGTTCCGCGACGCCGACCAGCGCGCCGACGCGATCCGGCGGGTGCAGACCATCCACCGCAAGGCCCGCGAGCTGCTCGAGGAGCGCGGCATCCGGGCCGGCTACCTGGCCATCGGACTGGCCCGCTGGGACGAGCTGTTCCTCGAGCCCGCCGCGCCGGTGCTGCTGCGCGGCCTGACCATCACCGCGACCCGCGCCCGGCACGACGACTTCGAGCTCACGCTGGACGATGAGGCCGAGGTCAACCCGGTGCTGCTGCACAAGCTGGCCAGCCAGTTCGGCGCGGCCACCGAGGCGCTCGCCGACGAGCCCGTCGACAAGATCCCCGACCTGCTGTGCGACGCGGCGCTGCTCGCGGAGATCCCCGGGTTCGAGGTCATCGACCGCCGGGTGATCGGAACGTTCACCTACGCCAAGCTGCCCATGGTCCGGGACCTGCAGGCCGCGGGCGAGCTGCTGGCCGACAGCGATGTGGTCGCCGCCATCGCCGGCGACCCCGAGGCGCAGGAGCTGCTGTCCGCCGACGCCGGGGCCGGCGATGACGACCTGGCGCTGGATTCGCCCGAGGACGACTACTCGGTCCTGGACGCGGACTCCTCGCAGCGCACCGCGATCGGCGCCGTCTTGTCCGGGCGCAGCCTGGTGATCCACGGCCCGCCGGGCACCGGCAAAAGCCAGACCATCGCCAACCTGATCGCCGCGCTGGTGGCGCGCGGCCGGAAGGTGATGTTCGTGGCCGAGAAGCGCGCCGCGATCGACGCCGTGCTGTCCCGGCTGAAGGGCGTCGACCTGGGCGACATGGTGCTCGACATCCATGACGGCACGAGAGACCGGGTGCGCATCGCCCGCGACCTGGGCGAGGCGCTGGACGAGGCGCAGCGGACCAAGGATCCGGATGTCGGTCATCTGCACCGGCGGCTGATCGACCGGCAGCAGCGGCTGGGCCAGCACGTCGCGGCGCTGCACGAGTCGCATCCGCCCTGGGGGATGACCCCGTTCGCAGTACAGTCCGCGCTCCTCGGCATACCCGACGCGGCCCGCACGCCGGTGCGGGTGGTGGCACCGGAGCGGATCGACCGGGGGCGCGCCGACGAGATCCGCGACGAGCTGCGGGAGTTCGCGCACCTCGGCGGGTTCGCGTTCCGGCCGGACAGCACCCCCTGGTTCGGCGCCGCGCTGCGCGCGCCCGACCAGGCCCGGCAGGCGTGTGACCTGGCCTCGCGGCTCAGCTCGCGCGGCCTGCCGATGATGGCCCACCGCCTGGCCCAGGCCAGCGAGGAAACCGGCCTGCGCCCGCCGGACGGGTACGCCGGGGGCCGGGCCCGGGTGCTGCTGTACGGAGCCGTCGCCCAGACGCTGCGCACGCTGGACGCGGATGTCTACTCCGCCGACCCCGGCCGCCTGGCCGCGGCCGCCGGGGACGGCGCCGGCATTGGCCTGCGCGAGCGCCGGGCCCTGCGCAAGCAGGCCCGCTCGCTGGTCATCGCGGGCGATCCGTCCCGTGAGGACCTGTGCACCGCGCTCCGGCAGGCGGCGGCCCAGCTTGCCCGGTGGCAGGAGCTGCGCACCGACGACGGCCGGCCCCGGCTCCCCTCCGGCCTGGAGGACCTGCAGAACCTGGATCAGGAATGCGAGCGGCAGCTGGCCGCCCTCCGGGCCTGCGTCCCGGTGCCCGAGCAGCCCGAGCGCCAGCTCGAAGAGCTGAGCGCCGATCAGGACACGGCGTGGAAGCTGCCCCGGCTGTACGAGCTCGGCGCCGCGTTCGACGACGCGGGGCTCGGTCCGCTGATGGACGAACTGGCCCGGCGCGAGGCCGATCCCGGCCTGGCCGTCGCCGCGTTCGACCACGCCTGGTACTCCGCCATCTTGGACCAGATCCGGGTCCGCGACCCCCGCTACGCCGCGCACCGGGGCACCGCGCTCGACGACATCGCCAGCGACTTCCGGGTCCGCGACGTGCAGCATCTGGCCGCCAACCGGGTGCGGGTCCGCCGGGCCTGGGCCGACCGGCTGCGGGACGCGCTGGACCGGCACCCGCTGCAGGCCCGGGTCATCCGCAAGCAGGCGGCGCTGCGCCGCGGCCACCTGCCGCTGCGGCGGCTGCTGGACCAGACCGGTGACGTGCTGTTCGCGCTCAAGCCGTGCTGGGCCATGTCGCCGCTCATGGTCAGCCAGGTGCTGCCCGCGGCCCGGCTGTTCGACGTGGTGATCTTCGACGAGGCCAGCCAGATCATCCCGGCCGACGCGATCTCGTCGATCATGCGCGGGCATCAGATCGTCGTGGCCGGCGACGACCGGCAGCTGCCGCCGACGAACTTCTTCCGCCAGGTCGGCGACGAGGGCGACGAGCCGGGCGAGGACGACGAGAGCCTGGTCTCCTTCGGCGCCGGCTTCGAGTCGGTGCTGGACGCGCTCCGGCCGCTGCTGCCGACCTGGCCGCTGGCCTGGCACTACCGCAGCCGGGACGAGCGGCTGGTGGCGTTCTCCAACACCCGGATCTACGGCGGCGCGCTGACCACGTTCCCCGGGGTGTTCCGCGACGACTGCCTGCGGCACGTGGTGGTGAGCCAGGGCCCCGAGCCCGGCCAGGAGGTCTCGGTCACCGCCGAGGTGGAGCAGGTCGTCGAGCTGATCCTGGAGCACGCCCGGACCCGGCCCCGCGAGTCGCTCGGCGTTATCGCGCTCGGCATCCGGCACGCCGAGCGGATCGACGCGGCGCTGCGCTACGCCCTGGGCGAGCACCCGGACCTGGAGGGATTCTTCGCCGAGGACTCGCCCGAGCCGTTCTTCGTGAAGAACCTGGAGCGGGTGCAGGGTGACGAGCGGGACGCGATCATCCTGTCGATCGGATACGGCAAGCACCGCGACGGCCGGATGCGCTACCAATGGGGCCCGCTGCTGCGCGACGGCGGGGAGCGCCGGCTGAACGTGGCCGCCACCCGGGCGCGCTGCCGGCTCACCCTGGTCAGCTCGTTCTCCAGCCACGACGTGGACCCGGACCGGGTGACCAAGGCCGGGGCCCGGCTGCTCGCCGACTACCTCGAGTACGCCGGGTCCGGCGGGACGGCGATCGGAGCCTCGGGCGTCGCCGAGCTGAACCCGTTCGAGGCCGACGTCCGCGACCGGCTGGCCGCCTGCGGCATCACGGTCGTGCCGCAGTACGGCGTGGGCGGCTACCGGGTCGACTTCGCGGCGGCCCACCCCGAGGACGCCGACCGGATGGTGCTGGCCATCGAGGCCGATGGCGCCTCCTACCAGCGGTCCGGCAGCGTCCGCGACCGGGACCGGCTGCGCGGTGAGCACCTGCAGCGGCTCGGCTGGAACTTCCACCGGCTCTGGTCCACGAACTGGTTCCAGGACCCGCAGGCCGAGGTGGACAAGGTCCGCGACGCCTACGAGCGAGCGGTCGCCGCCACCGACCCGCCGGAGGATCAGCCCGGCGCTGAGCCACCCGCGCGCGCAGCGGACTCCCCCGCCCCCGGGCCGCCCGGATCCGCGCTGGCCCGCCGCCCGGACGCCCGCCACCTGAACCGCCTCTAGGCGCGGAGCCGGACGGGCATTTGGAATCGGCCGGCCGGCCTGGCAAGATCGGGCCCGTGCTGGCCGGACGGGTCACGGAGCTGCGCGAACTGCTCGGCTCGGCGGCGCTCGCGGCGGCCGAGCGGCGCGGCTGACCGAAGACGGGTTCGGCCGCGCGTGGTGAGCTGCCCGGAGGACCACGGCGCACCGCCGTTCTGGCTGTGGGGCGAGCGGCGGAGCACCTGGAGTCGCTGATCGCCGGCTCCTGGGCGCGCCGGTCCTACCGGGCGGCGAAGGTCACGGTTACCTGCCGGAAGCCCAGCGAGTGCAACATGCCGTCGAGCATCCCGGTGGTGTTCTTCTGTGCCTGCGCCAGCAGCGGGCTGTGCTTGGCCGCGGTCTCGATCTTCTGCTGGGCCAGGATGTAGACCTGCTGCTGGCTGTTCGGGTTGCCGGAGAAGAAGTTCCCGACCCGGTTCAGCAGCCCCTGCTGCTCCGCGTAGACGTAAGACTGCCTGACGTTCAGCACGGCGGGCTCGAGCCGGGCGGGCGGCAGGTCGATCGTCACCGCGGTGCGGTCCGGCGAAACCTGGATCTGCTTGCCGTTCAACCCGGAGAAGTCGACGAAGGCGATCTCGTTGCCCTGGCCGATGAACAGCGTGTCGCTTCCCTCGAGGAAGGACGGCAGGAACGACGTCTGCTTCGACAGGTCCACCACCACCTGGAATGAGCCGCTGGCCGCCTCGTACCGGCTGAGCGCGGTGATGGACTTGAGCAGCACCGGCCCGCTGCGGTCGGTCGTGGTCTCAGCGAACGGGTTCCGCAGCTGCGGCAGCAGGTGCACGGCGGACAGCACGATCAGGGCGGCGACCAGCGCCAGCAGCGCCGCGGCCAATCCGATCAGGCGGCCGGTCCAGCTCCGGCGGACGCGGATGATCCCGGTGGAGACCCCCATTACCGCCCGCCTCCCCGGTCCGCAGCGGCGACCGGGACCGGCGCCGCAGCGGCGACCGGGACCGGCGCCGCCGCGACTAAGACCGGCGCGGGCCTGCCGAGCCCGCCCGCCTTCGTGCCCTTCTGGAAGCCGCCGAACAGCAGCGACAAGATGGCCAGGACGATGATGATGGCCAGGATCCACAGCAGGCAGCCGGTGACCCTGCGGCGCGACCGCGAACCGGATCTGCGCCGCCAGAAGCCGTGGGACATTTCTCCTCCAGCACGCGTCGTGCCCCGGCCGGGGCAGGCCAGCGGCGGGCGCGCCGGCGAGGAGCGCGGGCTCGCCGGCACGCCCGACGTCTGTGTGGGCGGTCAGCTACGCGAGGAGCTCACGCGCTCGGCGTCGGGCTCGATGGCCTCGTCCGGCTCGTCCCGGCGAAGGGTCACGAACCGGCGCCAGCCGCCGGTGCTGGTGGCGGAGGCCGGCGTCGTCACGGGCTCCTCAGCCGGGGCGGCCGACTCGGCCCGCCTCGCGTCCCTGACGCTGATCACGGAGAACCGGCCGAGCGCCGCCGCGGCGAGCAGCACGATCACGACACCGAGGCCGGTGAAGAAGCCGATCTGCTCGAGCGCGCGGGTCACGTGGCCGCCCACCGGCGTGCCGGTGGTCATGTTCATCCCGGTCCATGTCGGTCCGATCACACTGCCCACCGCGAACCACGCCCCGCCCAGCACCGCCAGCCAGGCACCGAAATGCGCCACCGGCCGGTAGGCGCTGGCCAGCACGATCAGCCCGCCGAGCGCCACCGCGGCCCCGGGCAGGATCTCCAGCCACAGACGGCCCGAGGTATAGGTCCAGGCCTTGTCCGGGGTGTAGGCATAGTGGAAATACGGCCCGATAAACGGCACCAGGGCACCCCAGGCCCCCAGCAGGATCAGCAACAAGCCGCTCAGCATGCCGCGGCTCCTCGGAACCCTGAGGATCCCGGTCATATCGATCACTTCCTTCTGCAGGCGTGGGGATTGGAGGCGCCTGCGCGCGCTCAGCTACCCGTCCGGGGCGACTCCATGCAGGGCACCGCAAATACCTGGTGATCCCGCTGATCGCGCGGCTGGTACTTTTACGCGAATAGCTCGTCGGGAGCGGGCCAGCCGTCGGGGAGGGCCATGGTGATGCCCCTGGCCGGCCGCGCCATAGCGGCCGCCATCGGTGCCTTGCTCGTGCTCGCCAGCGCCCGCAGCGTCATCGGCACGGTCATCGTGCCCAGGCCGACGCGGAGCTGGCTTACCGGCTGGGTCGACAAGATCGTGAACTTCCTGTACCGGGAAATCACGGCCAGGATCAAGGACCACAAGCGAGCCGACCGGGTGCTCGCCGGGCAGCCGGCCACGATCCTCCTGGGCCAGCTGGTCATGTGGGTGCTGATCTTCTACGTCGGCTTCGCGCTGCTGCTGTGGCCGATCGTTCCCGGCGGCATCGGCCTGGCGTTCTCGGAGGCCGGCCCGGCGGTATTCGGGCCCAACGAGTCACTTGGCCCCGGCGAGCGAACGCTGGCCGACCTGGCCGCGATAGCGGCCCTGGTCACGGTCACCCTGCAGATCGCCTACCTGCCCACCCTTTACTCGGCGTTCAACCGGCGCGAGACCGACGTGTCGCTGCTCAACGCCCGGGGCGGCGTGCCGTCCTGGGGACCGGAACTGCTGGCCCGCACCCACTACGCGCTGGGCTCGGGCGCCTCGACCATCGACACCCTGCCCGATCTCTACGAGCAGTGGGAACGCTGGGCCTCGGACGTGGCCGAGAGTCACACCACCTATCTGCCGCTGGTGCGGTTCCGCTCGCCGCGGCCGATGTCGTCCTGGGTGACCGCCCTGCTCGCGGTGCTCGACTCGGCCGCGCTGTTCCTGGCGCTGTCCCCCAAGGATGCGCCGGTGGTCCCGGCCCGGCTGTGCCTGCGCAGCGGCTTCATCTGTTTCAACGAGGTGGCCCGGGCGATGAGCCTCGACATCCCGGCCGAACCCGATCCCAGCGCCGGGATCAAGCTGACCTATGACGAGTTCCTGGCCGCCGTGGAACGCATGGGCCAGGTGAACTTCCCGGTCGAGCGCGATCCCGTCGAGGCGTGGCCGGACTTCGTGGGCTGGCGGGTCAACTACGAGCAGGCCGCCTACGCCATCGCCTACGCCCTCGACGTCGTGCCCGCGCTGTGGTCCGGCCCGCGCCCGCGCCCGCGGCCCGCAATCTCCCCGATCCGCCCGCCCGAGGGGAAGCCGCCCAAGTAGTGGGGGGCCCGGGATATCGTCCAGCGGTGAGGCCCGCGGAGGAACGCGCCCTGGCCGGGATCCGGGCGGAGCTGAACCGGGTCGTCCGCTACGACGATGAGTCGATCGTGAACGACATATGGATCCGGCAGCGCTACGACTGCGGCTGCTTTCCCCGCCTGGCCGCGGCGCGGACCGCGACCGTCGAGACGGCCTGGCATGAGGCCGGTCACGCGGTGGCGGCCCTGGCGGTCGGGGCCAGGTTCAGCTCGGCCAGCATCCGCCACGGCTGCGGCCATGAGGGGCGGGTGCACAAGATCGCCGGGGCCGGTGACCTCGCGTTCGTGATCGACGCCGCGGGCCAGATCGCGGAGCGGCTGCGCACCTGGAGCATGCTCGAACGCGACGAGGATCTGCGCGGCTGGCTAGCCCGGTGGAAGGGGGACGGGGGCGACGCCCGTCGCTTCCGTCGCGCCCTGGCCGACCGTTTCGGCAACGATGAGTGCGAGGCGTGGCGTTACAGCGAAAAGATCCTCACCCCGTTGCGCCTGGAGGTCCGTGCGGTGGCGCGCGGCCTGCTGGTGCATCAGCGGCACCTGCCCTACGCGGTCGTGGCGGCGCTGGCGCAGGACCGGTAACAACCCGCGGGAGGCAACGTGACCTGGGACGACCTGCTTGCCCACTGCCTGGCCAAGCCGGGAGCGTGGCAGGACGAGCCGTGGGAGGGCGACGTGGTGGTGAAGGTCGCCAGCAAGATCTTCGCCTTCCTGGGCCAGGAATCCGCGACGCCCTCGGTGGGCCTGAAGTGCGCCGCGACCCGGGAGGCGGCCGACGAGTGGCTGGCGCGTTACCCGGACGACGCCTCGGTCATGGCCTACATCGGCCGCTCGGGCTGGAACAGCCTGCGGATCGGGTCCGGGATCCCGGACGACGAACTGCTCGAGGCCGTGGACGCGTCTTACGACGCCGTGGTGAGCAAGCTGCCCAGGAAGGACCGTCCCTGAGTCACAGGCCGAGCGCCGCGGCCAGCTTCCGGAACTCATCGAGCAGGTCCGCTCCGGGCGCGGTCAGCAGCTGAACGCAGACGTGGTCGGCTCCCGCGTCGAAGTGCTCGCCCAGCCGCGCCGCGACCTGCTCGCCGCTGCCGTGAGCCACCAGCGCGTCGATCAGGGCGTCGCTGCCGCCGTCGGCCAGGTCCTCGTCGCTCCAGCCCAGGCGGCGCAGGTTGGCGGTGTAGTTGACCAGCCCGAGGTAGGGGTCACGGACCCGCGGGCGCCCGATGGCGCGTGCCTGCTTTGGGTCGGCCTCCAGCACCACCTTCTGCTCCGGGGCCAGCAGCGGCTCAGGGCCAAGGATCTTGCGGGCCAGCCGGGTGTGCTCGGGCGGGACCAGGTAGGGGTGGGCGCCACCCGCCCGCTCCGCGGAAAGCCGCAGCACCTTCGGGCCGAGCGCGGCCAGCACCAGGCTGTCGGCTGGGACGCCGTCGGCGCGCAGCACGTCGACGTAGCGGGCCAGCGTCTCGTACGGGCTGGTGTACTGCGCGGTGGCCTCGCGGTGACCGGCACCCACGCCGAGCAGGAACCGGCCCGGGCGGCGGTCCTCGATCCGCCGGAACGACGCGGCGACCGTGTGCGCGTCGTCCTGCCACATGTTCACGATCCCCGTGGCCAGGGTCAGGGTGGTCGTCGCGTCGAGCAACTCGTCGACCTGCGTGAGGGCACCGTCGGGCGAGCCGCCCAGCCACAGCGTGCCGTAGCCGAGCCGTTCCAGGCCCATGGCCAGCTCCGGCGTGACCTGGCCCGAACCGCGCCAGACCCCGAACCGCCCCAGGTGATCGCGCACGCGCTGCGTCATAGTGGCCTCTCCGTCTGCGCCGGCTTCGCCTGAGCCGGGCTCCGCGCCGGCTTGGGTGGCGGCATCGGGGCCGGCTCCGGTGCCGCGACACGGGCAACAGCGCCGTGCGGGCGGCTGTTCCCTCCGGTCAGGCCGGCCAGCCGCAGCGACGCCGTGACGATCAGCGGCGTCAGCGCCCAGCCCGCGGCCACGTCGCTGAACCAGTGGTAGTCACACCAGATCAGGGCCACGCCGACCAGGAAGCACAGCGCGACCATGACGGCAATGACGGCCCGCCGCGCCCGGTGCGGCAGGTCCGCGGCCAGCAGCAACGCGGCCAGCGCCAGGCACACGCCGGACGTGGTGGTGTGGCCGGACGGGAACACGCCGAGGTGCCCGAAAGCGACCGGGGGCAGTCCCGGGCCGGCCCGGTCGGTCAGGATCTTCCCCGGGATGACGATGGCCAGCAGCAGCATCACCCCGGCCACCGCGGCCACCAGCGGGCGCAGCGAACGCTGCCGGGCGGTGACCGCCAGCGCGCACAGCACCAGCACCGGGACGGCCACCGTGCTGCCCACCTCGGTCAGCAACTGGGCCGGCGCGAAAGCGCCGTGGCCGATCCAGCGCCATCCGGCCGCGTTGGCCTGTGCCTGGACCGCCGCCCGGATGCGCCGGTCCACGGCGATCATGGGGCCGTTCGCCAGCACGTTGGCCGTCAGGAACGCCAGGACGAGCAACAGCCCCCCGGGCACCAGCCAGGGCGGGCGCCGGCGGGCCGCGCTGACCGGGGCGGGCGCTGCCGCCTGGGACTCATCCATCCGGACCGAGATTACCGGTCGGCCCGGCGGCCACCCCCGCCAGCGCCTCCGCCACCTGCGCCTCAAGCGCGGCTGCGCCGAGCCGGTTGTCGACGGTGATGTGCGCAGCGGCGGGCTCGGCGCCGAGCCGCATGCTGGCCGCGAACGCGGCAAAGCCGGCCAGCTTGGCCGCGTCCCGCGGCAGGCCCCGCTCGGTGAGGCGGCGGTGCAGGGTCGCCGCGTCCGACCGGACCCACACCAGGCGCACCACGCCGCCGCCGAGGTCGCCGGCCCACGCCCGCCACCGCCGCGCATCGTGGATCTGCTGGGTGAACGGGCCGGACAGCAGCACCGGGCAGCCGCGGGACCGGATCTCGCGCGCGGTGGCGGTCATCCCCGCGTACTCGTGCACCTTGATGTGCTCGTCGTACCAGGGACCCTCGCGCTCGCCCGGCGGCCGCCCGGCCGCGGCCAGCGTCGCCGCCACGAACGAGCCGTACATCGTGTCCTTGTCCAGCAGCGCGGGCCGGGGATCCAGCGCGGCGAGCAGGATGTCGGCGACCGTGCTCTTCCCGGCCCCGGGCGGGCCGGCCACCACCCACGCGGTCGCAGGCACGCTCATGGCCAGGACGTTACCGCTAGCGGGCGGCCAGGTCGGCGCGGTGCGCCCAGGCGCCGACGTCGCCGCCCTCGATCGCGACCGCCAGCAGCTCGGGAAACGCGTCCGGCGTGCACGCGAACGCCGGCACGCCGATCTCGGCCAGGGCCGCCGCGTTGCCGGAGTCGAACACCGGCGCTCCCTCGTCGGAGAGCGCCAGCAGCACCACCACCTGTACCCCGGATTCGTGCAGGGCGGCGATCCGGCCCAGCATCTGCTCCCGCACGCCGCCCTCGATCAAGTCGGAGATCAGCACGAAGATCGAGTCCCGGGGCCGGGTGATCAGCGTCTGGCTGTAGGCGATCGCCTTGTTGATGTCCGTGCCGCCGCCGAGCTGCGTGCCGAACAGCACGTCGACCGGGTCCTGCAGCTTCTCGGTCAGGTCGACGACCGCGGTATCGAACACCACCAGCGACGTCTTCAGCGCCCGGATCGATGCCATCACCGCCCCGAACACCGACGCGTACACGACGGAGGAGGCCATCGACCCGGACTGGTCGATGGCCAGCACCACGTCCCGGGCCACGACCTGCTGCCGCCGCCCGTACCCGACCAGGCGCTCGGGCACCACGGTGCGGTGCTCGGGCAGGTAACGCGACAGGTTCGCGGCGATCGTCCGGTTCCAGTCGATGTCGCGCTGCCGGGGCCGGCGGGTCCGCGCCGCCCGGTTCAGGGCACCGGAAACCGCCGAGCGGGTGCGGTTCGCGATCCGGCGCTCGACATCGGCCACGACCGTCCCGACGACCTGTCGCGCGGTGGCCTTGGTCGTCTCCGGCATGATCCGGTTCAGGCTGAGCAGGGTGCCGACCAGGTGCACGTCGGGCTCGATCGACTCGAGCAACTCCGGCTCGAGCAGCAGCTGCCGCAGGTTCAGCCGGTCCACCGCGTCGCGCTGCATCACCTGCACGACGGTGGCCGGGAAATAGGTGCGGATGTCGCCCAGCCACCGGGCCACCCTCGGGACGGAGGCGTTCAGGCCGGCGCCGCGCGGGCCCTGGTCGCCGGGCCGCGGCCCGGCGTCATAAAGCGCGGCGAGTGCCGCGTCCACCGCCCGGTCGGCCTGGCTCAGGCCGTCCCCGTCCCCGCCCCCGGCCCCGGCCCCGCCCCCGGCGTCGGCCGGCGCGCCGAGCAGCAGCCGCCAGCGGCGCAGCCGTTCCGCTTCGTCCGCCCGCTCGCTCGTGTCCGCCCGGTGGTCGGTTTCCGCCCGCTGGTCTCCGCTCATCACCGCGCTCCCAGGATCGCCGCGACCGTCCGCAGCGCGCCGGCCGCGCGGGCGGCATCCAGCGAGTCGTCCGCGCGCCGGGCCGGACCGGGCGCAACGTCCGACAGCTGCCTGACCGCCGCGGCGATGTTGGCCCGCTCGGGCGCCGAGTACTCGCCGAAGGTCCGGCGCAGCAGCGGCAGCACGTCGATGAAGTCCTGGCCGGGCAGGCTCGCGACCCAGTCGTCGAGCACGCCGAGCAGATCCCGGTCGTGCACCAGGAGCAGGCCGCCGCCGGACAGGAACCCCTCGGCCCAGGCCGCCTTGCCCGGCGCCGGGATGCCGATCGACAGGCGGGCGGCGAACCGGCGGGCCGCATCGGGCATGGGCAGCGCGCCCGCGTCGGCCAGCAGCCGCACCACCCGGCCCAGCAGCAGGCCGTGCACGTCGCGGCGACGGGCCAGCACGGTCAGCTCCCCGATCCAGCGGTCGTAGGCGCCGCGGCCGCGCTCGTCCCGCCCGTGCAGCGACAGCGCGCCGTGCATCCGGTCCAGGACCGCGCGCAACTGGGCGGCCGCATCGTCGGCCAGGCCGGTGACGGCGGCCGGCAGGCCCGCGCAGACCCGGGCCGTGAGCGCGTCGATCACGGCCGAAAGCGCGCCGGTGCCGGTGCCGCGCACGTCGCCGTAGCGGACCGCCCGGACCAGCGGCGGGACCGCCGCCATCAGGTGCGCGACGTCCGAGTCGGCGGCGGCCCTGCGGTCCAGGGCGCGCAGCACCGGGCCCAGGGCGTCGGGCAGGTCGGCCAGCAGCACCTGCTCGACCGCCGCGGTGACCGCGCCCAGATGCTCCGCCGACGCGGCCGTGGAGGTGATCTTCCCGGACGCGGCGATGGCCACGGTGGTGCCCCAGCCGGCCGCGTCGATGATGGCCACGGCCAGCTCGGGACGCCACCGGAGCGTCCACGTCTCATGGAACGTCCCGGTGCCGCGGACCTGGTCGTCGGTTACCGACCCCCAGCCGATGCCGAGCAGGGCGAGCCGGTGCAGCAGCACCGAGCGGGCCCGGTCGGTGGCCGAGCGCAGGTCGAGCGCGAGCGTCCGCTCCTGCGGGTCGATCTTCAGGCGGAGCGTCCTGGCCTGGGCGCGCAGGTCGGCCTCGAGCGGAACGGCCGGCGCGCTGGCCGGCACCGCGCCGAGCAGTTCGCCGACGACCAGGTCCTTCGTGACGAACGCGGCCGCGATCTCGTCGCCGTCGCACATCACCGACTTGGTCGCCTCGCTGACCTCGGCCAGGCCGGCGAGCGGCCGGCCGCGCAACCCGGCCAGGGCCTCGGCCAGCCTGGTGGCCTCGATGACGTGCGCGGTGGAGACGGGCAGGTCGCGGCGGCGCAGCACCCCGGCGACCCGGGTCAGCCAGCGCACGACGGTCTGCTCCGGCGTGGTGAACAGGTGGTGGTACCAGCCGGGCGAGGTGATCCCGGCGCCGTACCCGGAGGCCGCGGCCAGCCGGGAATGCGTCCACGGCACCCAGGTCAGCGTGACCTTCCGCTTGCTCGTCCCGCGCAGCAGCGCCGCGTCGGCGGTCGCGGGCGGCAGCTTCCCGGCCAGCGCCGGAGCGTGCCAGGCGCCGCACACGACCGCGACCGTCCCGTCGGTGTCCCGCAGCGCGGCGCGCAGCACCTGACGCATGTGCGCCTCCCGGCGCCGCTCGCCCGGCGGCTCGTGATCCGCGTCGCCGTCGCGCAACTCGGCGATGGCGTCGGTCAGCGCGGCGAACGGCGACCGGCCGTCCAGCCGGGACTCGATCACGTGGTCCCACCAGCGCTCGGGGTCGTCGAATCCGGCCGCGCCGGCCAGCAGCGCCACCGGGTCGTGCTGCGGGGCGGGCGACTCGTCCGGCGCATCGTGGCCGGCCAGCATCACCGCGGCGGGCAGGTCGCAAAACCGGGCCGGGACCCCGTGCGCGGCCGCCCACGTGAGCGCCTGCCACTCCGGAGAGAAAACGGCAAACGGCCAGAACGCGCTGACCCGGGGTGCATCGGGTGCGTAAGCCAGCAGGGCGACCGGCGGGCTCATGGCCGGGTCGGCGGCCAGCCCGAGCACCGGGGCGGCGTCGGCCGGCCCCTCGATCAGGACGATCGCCGGCCGGATCCGGTCCAGCTCGGCCACCACCGAGCGGGCCGAGCCCGGGCCGTGGTGCCGGATCCCGAGCACCGCGACCCTTCCGGCCCCCGCTGCGGTCATGCCGTCCCCCTGGCTGGCAGAGTCACTGGCTAACCTCGCGGCAGGCGCGGTAAAAGTCACCCCAGCCGCTGCGCTCCCGCACCACGGCCTCGAGGTACTCGGCCCACACCGTCGCGTCGGTGACCGGGTCCTTGATCACCGCCCCGACGATCCCGGCGGCCACGTCGGCCGGGCGCAGCACCCCGTCGCCGAAGTGAACGGCCAGCGCGATGCCGCTGGTCAGGACCGAGATCGCCTCGGCCGGCGACAGGGTCCCGGTCGGGGTCTTCAGCGTGATCCGCTGGTCGGAGGTGAGGCCGGAGCGCAGCTCACGGAACACGGTCACCACCCGGCGGATCTCCTCGAGCGCCGACGGGACCTCGGGCAGCTCGAGGGCCCGGCCGAGCTGCTCCACCCGCCGGGCCACGATCTCCACCTCCTCTTCCTCGCTGGCCGGCAGCGGCAGCACCACGGTGTTGAAGCGGCGCCGCAGCGCCGACGACAGGTCGTTCACGCCGCGGTCCCGGTCGTTCGCGGTCGCGATGACCGAGAAGCCCTTGGCCGCCTGGATCTCCATGCCGAGCTCGGGCACGGGCAGGGTCTTCTCCGACAGGATCGTGATCAGCGCGTCCTGCACGTCCGAGGGGATGCGGGTCAGCTCCTCGACCCGGGCGATCCGTCCCTCGGCCATCGCGGTCATCACCGGCGACGCCACCATCGCCGCCCGGCTCGGGCCCTCGGCCAGCAGCCGCGCGTAGTTCCAGCCGTACCGGATCGCCTCCTCCGCGGTCCCGGACGTGCCCTGGACCAGCAGGGTGGAATCGCCGGAGACCGCGGCGGCCAGGTGCTCGGAGACCCAGGTCTTGGCCGTTCCCGGCACGCCGATCAGGAGCAGCGCCCGGTCGGTGGCCAGGGTCGCCACCGCGATCTCGATCAGCCGGCGCGGGCCCACGTACTTCGCGGTGATCATGGTTCCGCAGGGCAGCGTGCCACCTAGCAGGTAGGTGACGACCGCCTGCGGCGACATCCGCCAGGACGGCGGGCGCGGCCGGTCGTCGGCGGCGATCAGCGCGCCCAACTCGCCCGCGTAGAGCTGCTCGGCGTGCGGGCGCAGCAGCGAAACGGTCTCGTCGGAAGCGGTCAACGGATCTCCTTCAGGAAGGCACGGCGCACCGAGACGGCCTCGGCGGCGCGGCGCAGCGCGGATGCCCAGTTCGGCGGGCAGTTGCCGGTAGCGGCCAGCGCCGCGAAGGCAGCTGCGTAGTCGGCCGGACCGGTGACCGGCAGTCTCAGGCCCGCCGCGACGGCGAGCTCGGCAGGCCAGCCGGGCCGCGCGGGCACGACCGGCGAGCGCCGCTGCGTCGGCTGGCCCAGCGGTGGCGCCGGGACCGGCTGGACCCGGGTTGGCGCCAGGACCGGCTGGACCCGGGTTGGCGCCAGGACCGGCTGGACCCGGGTTGGCGCCGGGACCGGCGGGGCCGCCCGGGCCTGGCGCGCCGCCGCCGCATCGGAGCGCGCGGCCGCGGCCACCGCCTGGCGCAGGGCGGCGACGACCGCGTCGGCCAGCGGGCCCGGCCACGGCGCCGGGCAGCCGGCCACCTCGGCCACGGCGCCAGCGTTGGTCATCC